>WNGE01006814.1_pt2 | contig 12613 bp, 8 predicted proteins | sample 5400651 | NCBI WGS metagenome assembly WNGE01 (sample SAMN13153370, study PRJNA577476) | soil metagenome | isolation source: 60 cm soil or saprolite under grassland replicate 2 | place: USA:California | collected 2016-06-15 | reverse complement strand
GCGCGCTCGACGGCGTTCTCGAGCTCGCGGACGTTGCCGGGCCAGGCGTGCGCCGCGAGCGCGCGGAGCGCGTCCGCCTCGAACCCGGAGAGCTCTCGGCGGGCGGCGCGCGCGTGCTTGTCGAGGAAGTGCGCCGCGAGGAGCGGCACGTCCTCGAGCCTCTCGCGCAGCGCCGGCAGCCGGACGGGGAAGACGTGCAGCCGGTAGAAGAGGTCCTCGCGGAAACGGCCCGCGGCGGCCTCGGCCTTGAGGTCGCGGTGGGTGGCGGCGAGGATGCGCACGTCCACCTTCACCGCCGCGTTGTCTCCGACGCGGCGGATCTCCTTCTCCTGCAGGGCGCGGTTGAGCTTCACCTGCGTCGCGAGCGGGAGCTCGCCCACCTCGTCGAGGAAGAGCGTGCCGCCGTCCGCCTCCTCGAAGAGGCCCGCCTTCGCCGCCGCCGCGCCGGTGAAGGCGCCGCGCGCGTGCCCGAAGAGCTCGCTCTCGACGAGGTCGGGCGGGAGCGCCCCGCAGTTCACCGGGAGGAAGCGGCGCGTCTTGCGCGCCGAGTGGTAGTGGATCGCGCGCGCGGCCAGCTCCTTGCCGGTCCCCGTCTCGCCCAGGAGGAGCACCGTGATGTCGAGGCCGGCCGCCTGCTCCAGGAGCCGGTAGACCTCCTGCATGCGCGCGCTCTTCCCCACCAGGCTGTGGAACGAGAAGGTGCCCTCGAGCTCGCGGCGCAGCGTGGCCGCCTCGTCGCGGAGGCGCTTCCGCTCGGCGGCGCGCGCCACGACGAGCGCGGCGGCGTCCGGGTCGAACGGCTTCTCCAGGTAGTCGTAGGCGCCGAGCTTCATCGCCCGGACGGCGTCCGCGACGTTCGCGTACCCCGTCATCATCACGACCTCGGTGGACGGGGAGCGCGCCTTCACCGCGCTCAGCACCTCGAAGCCGCCCGCGCCGGGCATGCGGAGGTCCGTCACGACCACGTCGAACTCCTCGGACGCGACGAGGGCGAGGGCGCGCGCGCCGTCCGCCGCGGTCGTGACGACGTAGCCCTCGACCAGGATCCGCCCGAAGAGGCTCAGCATGTTCTGCTTGTCATCCACCACGAGCACCCGCACGGCGCTCATCGCGAGCCCCCCGCGCGCGGCACGCGGAGCGTGAAGACCGCGCCGGCGGCGGCGCCGTCAGCCGCCTCCACGTCGCCCCCGTGTCCGCGCGCGATGGCGCGCGAGAGGGCGAGCCCGAGCCCGGTGCCGCGGTCCTTCGTGGTGAAGAACGGCTCGAACATGTGGGCGCGCGCCTCGGGGCTGAGGCCGGCGCCGTCGTCCGCGACCGAGACCTGCGCCTCGCCTTCCACCTCCGTGACCCGCACCTCGACCCGGCCGCCGTCGCCCGCGGCCTCCACCGCGTTGCGGAGCAGGTTGGAGATGACCTGACGCAGCTTGGCCGGGTGGCCCTCCGCCGCGCCCGCGCCGGCGACCGACACGGCGACCCCGTCGAGGAGCCGCGCCTCCCGGAGGCGCGCCACGACCTCGTCGCACGCCTCGCGAAGATCGACGCGCTCGTGGACCGGCTCCTGTGGCCGCGAGAGATCGAGGAGCCCGGAGACGATCTCCTTGGCCCGCAGCGTCTCCTCCTGGATGACGCGCAGGTCTGCCCGTGCGCTGTCGTCGGCGCAGCGCTCGAGGAGCTTCGCGTAGCCGAGGATGACGCCGAGCGGGTTGTTGATCTCGTGCGCGACGCCTGCGGCGAGCCGCCCGATGCCGGCCAGCTTCTCGCTCTGGACGAGCCGGTCCTGGTGCTCCTTGATGGCTGCGGTCATGGCGTTGAACTGCGCCGCGAGCGCCCCCAGCTCGTCGCGCGAGTCGACGGCGATGCGGCTGTCGAGGTCGCCGGCCGCGAGGCGGGCGGCGCCCTCGCGGAGCCGCGCCAGCGGCCGCGCGATGGAGCGGCCGATGGAGAGGGTGATGGCGGCGGCCAGGATCGGCGCCCCGACGAGCAGCGCCACCAGCCAGCGGTGCGTGCGCCGCTCCACGGCGCCCGCCTCGGCGCGCGAGGTCGCGATGCTCTCCTCGAAGTGGGCGACGAGCTGCTCCGCGCGATCCTGAATCCGCGTGACCACGAGCTGCGCGCGCGCGTGCTCGGACTGGACGAACCGTCGATCGCCGCGCACGACGGCCGGCACGATGCGCTTCCTGAAGAGGACGTCGAGCTCGGCGCTGGCCCGCTCGATGTCCTCCACCCAGGCGCGCTCGTCCTCGCCGCGCGCCCGCGCCCGCAGCGCGCGCGTGAGGTCGAGGACGTGCCGCTCGGCCTGGGCGTAGAAGCCGAGGTGGCTCTCGTCCCCGATGATGATGGTGTGCGCCTGGTGCGCGTACTGGTCGCGCACCGCGCTCGCGAGCTCGAGCGCGAGCCGGACGCCCTCCTCCTCGTCCTGGATGCGCGCGATCGCGTCGCGGATGCGGTCGAGCCCGGCGATGGCGAGGTAGGACGCGACGGCGAAGGTGAGGACGAGCGCGCCGAAGCCGAGGAGGAGCTTGCGGGCCGTTCCGGACCAGTTCGAGAGACGCTCGCTGGGCACGCGGGGCGGTGTAGCAAGGGCCGGGCCCGACTCGCGATCGGCCGCCCGTCGCGGCGAAACGGCCTCGCGCGCGGAGGCGGTCGGATCGACGTGTGACATTCGAGGTTACACTCTAATCCCCCGTGCGGGTCCGCGCGCGTTCCCGAGCGCCGGCGGCGCTTCAGGCGCCGAGCCTCCGCCCGTCGCCTCCTCATCGAGCGGCCGTGCGGCGCGGAGCTGATGTGTCGCGTCTCCCTCCCCCCGCCATCGCCAGGGGGAGGGGCGAGCAATCTGCGCGGTCAGGCCTTGTGGCAGGCGCACTCGGACACCGGGCGGGGCCGCGCGTCCTTGGACACCTCGGGCCGGGACTGCTGCTGTTTGCCCTGCGCCGCGAGGCGTTCATAGCTCGCGTCGCCCGCGAACACCGGAACGGCGGCCAGCATCACGGAAGCGGCGACGATCCTCTTCAGCATGATCTCTCCTCTTGCGCCGTGGATGAGTGTGGTAGCGGCGCTCTGAGCTGCGCTGGCCAGGTTTGCATCGGTCGAGCCACGAGGGGGGCGCCCGGAGTTTCGCGATGTTGAACGGTCGGTGAAGGGCGACGCGGCGCGGATCGCCGTCCAGCGCGGTTACGCTGTGACGTGCCGCATCACGTTCCATGCGACCTTGGGCGGGCCGCGACGGTCCGGCGTCTCGCGGCCCCGGTGTAACTGCCATCGTCACACTGTGATGGAGGTAGCCTGCAGCGACGGCGTCGAGATCGCGAGGCGCGAATCGAAAGGGTCGTGGTTTCCGGTCCTTGGACGCGCAGTCCCTGCCCGGCACGCCACATGCTCTAGCGAGCACCACGCGAAGCACGACCCCTCACGCATGACCTCGGAGACGACGCCCATGAATCCATCGAAGCTCCTGGCGCTGCCCCTCGCCGCTGCGCTCCTCGCCATCCCGGGCGCTCGTGCCCACGCCGCCGACAAGGCCTCCGCGAAGGGCGCCCAGGTCGTCGAGGTCACGGTCACGAAGGATGGGTTCGTGCCAGCCACCGTCCACGTCAAGCGCGGCACGCCGGTGAAGCTCGTCGTGACGCGGAAGGTCGACAGGACCTGCGCGACCGAGATCGTGATGAAGGACTTCGGCGTGAACCAGCCGCTGCCGCTCGAGAAGGCGGTGACGGTCCAGGTCACGCCGAACAAGGCGGGCGAGTATCGCTACGCCTGCGGCATGGACATGATCGCGGGCGTCCTGAAGGTGGAGTGACCGCACCTCGAGCAGATCCGCGCGCCGCTCACCCTCTCCATTCGACCGCCCCCGCTCCAGCTCGAGCTCATATGCCTCCCGGACGTCGACTCCCAGTGATCCTGGCGCTCCTCGTGTGCGTGCCCGCCGGCGCTCGCGGCGAGGTGAGCGGCGCTGGCGACGACGCGGTCCTCTCGTCGCTCGTGCGCGACGCGCTCGAGAGGAGCCCCGAGTACGCCCGCGCCCGGGCCGAGGTCGCGGCGGAGCGGGAGCGCATCCCGCAGGCCGGCGCGCTCGCCGACCCGACGCTGACGCTCGGGATCCAGAACGACGGGTTCCGTCGCATCGAGATCGGCACCATGGAGACGAGCTTCTGGCAGGTGATGATCACCCAGCCGCTGCCCTGGCCAGGCAAGCGCGGCCGGCGCGAGAGCGCGGCGCGGGCGCAGGCGGACGCGGCCGCCGCCCGCCTGGAGCGGATCCGCCTCACGACGACCGCCGACGTCGAGCGGGGATACATGGACCTGCTGGTCGCGCGCGGACAGCTCGAGCTCCTCGGGCGCCTCGACGTGCTCTGGAGGGAGGCCGAGGCCGTCGCGCGCGCACGCTACGAGGTGGGAGCCGTGCCGCAATCGGACGTGGTCCGCGCTCAGCTCGAGCGGACGCGTCTCCTGCAGCAGCGGATCGCGCTCGAGGCTTCCGAGCGCACGCGCGTCGAGGCGCTGAACCGCCTGCGCGTCCATCCCCTCGACGAGCCGATCGACACGCCCCGGCGGCTCGCCGACGCGCACGAGCCGGACCTCGTCGCGATCGAGGGGGCGCTCGCCGCCGCCGAGGCGCGCAGCCCCGACCTCGCCGAGGCGACGCTGACGGTGGCCGCCGCCGAGCGGCGCGTCGAGGCGGCCGAGCGCGACCGGTGGCCGGACTTCTCGGTCACCGCCGGCATCATGCCGCGGGGCGGCATCGAGCCGATGTGGCTCGCGAGCGTCGGGATCACGCTGCCCGTCTTCTCCGCCCGGGGCGCGGCGGTCGCCGAGTCGTCGCGGCGGCGCGAGGCCGAGGAGCGTGGCATCGACTCCGTGCGCCAGGTGTTGCAGCTGCGGACGCGAGAGCGCCACGACACCCTGGAGGCGCTCGTCAGGACGCTGAAGCTGTACCGCGAGGTGCTGCTCGTCCAGTCGGACGCGGCGGTGCGCTCGACGCTCTCGCAGTACAAGGTCGGGAAGGTCACCTTCGCGTCCGTGCTCGAGGTCATGCGGGGCGTCGTGGCGGACGAGGGCGGATTCCTCGAGACGATGGCGCAGGCCCAGCGCGTCGCGATCGCGGAGCGCGAGGTGAGCCTGGAGGCGGCGGGCGGCCTCGGCGGCGGCGCGAGCGGCGGGACGGTGCCGGGCTCGAGCGGGATGGCGGGCGGGCCGAAGGGCGCGTCGCGGCGGGCGGAGGCGAGCGCACCTCCGGGGGGCGCGGGCGCGCCGGGAATGCAGTCGGGGATGTGACAGGCGAGGAGCCGGAGAAGCCACGATGAGCGAGACGTCTCGAAGCACGACCGGAGCGGGCGCGAAGGGGAGGTTCGGCGTCGCCGCGCTCGCGGTGACGCTCGCCGCCGGGCTCGCGCTCGGCGTCGGCGCCACGGCGCTGCTGCAGCGCGGCCATGGCGCGCACGACCATGAGACCGGAGGAGGCAACGCCGCGGCCGAGAGCAAGACGACCTACGTCTGCCCGATGCACCCGACCATCACCTCGGATCACCCGGCGGACTGCCCGATCTGCGGGATGAAGCTCGTCCCGGTCTCGGGCGGCGGCGCGGGCGCCAGGGGCGAGCGCCGGATCGCCTTCTACCGATCGCCCATGGATCCGAGGCAGACTTCCCCCGCGCCGCGGAAGGACGAGATGGGGATGGAGTACCTCCCCGTCTACGAGGACGAGGCGAGCGGCGAGGGCGCGAAGGTCGAAGGCCTGGCCACGGTGAACATCGAGCCGCAGCGCCAGCAGCTCATCGGGCTGCGGACCGCCGCGGTGACGCGCGGCTCCGTCGGGGGGAGCTGGCGCACGGTGGGGCGGGTGGCGGTGGACGAGACGCGCGTCCACCACGTCAACGTGAAGGTCTCGGGCTTCGCGGAGCAGGTCTACGTCGACTACGTCGGCAAGCTCGTGAAGGCGGGCGAGCCCCTCTTCACGATCTACAGCCCCGAGCTCCTGTCGGTGCAGGAGGAGTTCCTGCTCGCGCTCCGCACGCGGAAGGCGCTGGGAGGCGCGGCGGGCGCCTCGGGCGCGGGCGACGACCTCGTCGAGTCGGCGCGGCAGCGGCTCAAGCTGTGGGACATCCCCGACGCGGAGATCGATCGGCTCGAGCAGACCGGGCGCCCGAAGAAGACCCTCACGCTGTACGCGCCGATGACGGGCGTCGTCACGAAGAAGGACGTCGTCATGGGTCACCGCCTCCAGGAGGGCGACATGCCCTACGAGATCACCGACCTCCGCGAGGTGTGGGTGCTCGCCGACGCCTACGAGTCGGATCTCGCGCGGCTGAGGCTCGGGATGACGGCGACGCTCTCGCTGCAGGCGTTCCCGAACCGGGCCTTCAAGGGGAAGGTCATCTTCGTCGACCCCCTGCTCGATCCGAAGACGCGCACGGCCAAGGTGAGGCTGGCCTTCCCCAACCCCACCGGCGAGCTGCGCCCCGAGATGTTCGGCGAGGTGATGCTGCAGGCGCCCGCGCGCGAGGGCCTGCGCATCCCGGCCGACGCGGTCATCGACTCGGGGACGAAGAAGGTGGTGTTCGTCGCGGTGGGCGAGGGCAAGTTCCAGCCGCGCGAGGTGAAGGTGGCCGCGACGGGGGCCGACTTCGTGGAGGTGGCGGGCGGGCTCTCCGCCGGTGAGCAGGTCGTGACGCGGGCCAACTTCCTCGTCGACTCCGAGTCGCGCCTCCGCGCCTCCCTCGCCGCGATGGGGGGCAAGTAGATGATCAAGCGGATCATCCGCTTCTCCGCGGAGAACAAGTACCTCGTCATCGCGGGCGTGGTGGTCGTCCTCGCGCTCTCCGCCTGGACGATGCGGAACATCCCGCTCGACGCGCTGCCGGACCTCTCCGACACCCAGGTCATCGTCTACTCGCGCTGGGACCGGAGCCCCGACATCCTGGAGGACCAGGTCACCTACCCGATCACGACCGCGCTCCTCGGCGCGCCGCGGGTGAAGGCGATCCGAGGCTTCTCGGACTTCGGCTTCAGCTACGTGTACGTGATCTTCGAGGACGGCACCGATCCGTACTGGGCGCGCACGCGCGTCCTCGAGTACCTCTCCAAGATCACGGCCCAGCTCCCGCAGGGGGTGAGGACGGAGCTCGGGCCCGACGCGACGAGCGTGGGCTGGACGTTCCAGTACGCGCTCGTGGACCGCACCGGCACGCACTCCTCGGACGAGCTGCGCTCGTTCCAGGACTGGTTCCTGCGCTACGCCCTCCAGGCGGTGCCCGGCGTGTCGGAGGTCGCCACCGTGGGCGGCCAGGTGCGCCAGTACCAGATCACCGTGAGCCCCACTGCGCTCGCCGCGTACCGGCTGCCCCTGGAGGCGGTCATCCAGGCGGTGCGGCGCGGCAACAACGACGTCGGCGGGCGCCTCGTCGAGATCTCCGGGCGCGAGTACATGGTGCGCGGGCGCGGCTACGTGAAGTCGCTCGCCGACCTCGAGCAGCTCGTCCTGAGGAGCGAGGGCGGGACGCCCATCAAGGTGAAGGACGTCGCGCAGGTGACGCTCGGCCCCGAGATGCGGCGCGGCGTCGCCGACCTGGACGGGCAGGGCGACGTCGTGGGCGGCATCGTCGTCATGCGGCAGGGCGAGAACGCGCTCAACGTCATCGAGCGCGTCAAGGCGAAGCTCGCCGAGCTGAAGCCGTCCTTGCCCAAGGGCGTCGAGGTGGTCACGACGTACGACCGCTCCGAGCTCATCGGGCGGGCCATCGAGACGGTCAAGTCCAAGCTGGTCGAGGAGATGGTGATCGTCTCGATCATCATCCTGATCTTCCTCTGGCACGTCCCCTCCGCGATCGTCCCCATCGTCACGATCCCGGTGTCGGTCGCGATCGCGTTCATCCCGATGTACCTCATGGGCCTGAACGCGAACCTCATGTCGCTCGCGGGCATCGCCATCTCCATCGGCGTGCTCGTGGACGGGGCGATCGTCGAGGTCGAGAACGCCTACAACAAGATCCACCACTGGCAGGCGAGCGGCGGGAAGGGCGACTTCCACAAGGTGCGGCTCGAGGCGCTGCTGGAGGTCGGCCCGAGCGTCTTCTTCTCGCTCCTCGTCATCGCCGTCGCCTTCATGCCGGTCTTCACGCTCGTCGACCAGGAGGGCCGGCTCTTCAAGCCGCTCGCCTACTCGAAGAACCTCGCCATGGCGATCGCGGCGCTGCTGGCGGTGACGCTCGACCCCGCCATGCGCATGCTCTTCGCGCGCATCGAGCCGTTCCGGTTCCGCCCGCGGCCCATCGCCTGGATCGCGACGCAGGCGCTGGTCGGGAAGTACTACTCGGAGGAGCGGCATCCGATCAGCCGCCTCCTGCACCGCCTCTACGAGCCGCCCTGCCGCTTCGTGCTGCGCCACGCCAAGGCGACGATCGCCGCGAGCGTCGCGCTCGTCGCGCTCACCGTGCCCGTCTACCTGAAGCTCGGCTCCGAGTTCATGCCTCCGCTCGACGAGGGCACGATCCTGTACATGCCGTCCGCCGTGGAGCCCGGGATGTCGGTGGCCGAGGCGCAGTCGGCGCTCCAGCTCCAGGACAAGATCCTGAGGACGTTCCCCGAGGTGGAGCGCGTCTTCGGGAAGGCGGGCCGCGCCAACACCTCGACCGACCCGGCGCCGTTCTCGATGATGGAGACGACGGTCGTCCTCAGGCCCGAGCTGTCGTGGCGCGAGAAGCCCCGCTGGTACTCGCGCTCGGCCCCGGAGTGGGCGAAGCGCGTCCTGCGCCCGTTCTGGCGCGATCGCATCACGGAGGAGGAGCTGAAGGACGAGATGAACGCGGCGTTGCAGTTGCCCGGCATCTCGAACGCCTGGACGATGCCGATCAAGGGTCGCCTCGACATGCTCTCGACCGGCATCCGGACGCCCATCGGCATCAAGATCTCGGGCGCGAGCCTCGAGGAGATCGAGCGGATCGCGCTCGCGACGGAGGCCGCCCTGTCGAAGGTACCGGGGACGCGCAGCGCCTACGCCGAGCGGGTGGCGGGCGGCTTCTTCCTCGATTTCGTGCTGAAGCGGGAGCAGCTCGCGCGCTACGGCCTCAGCATCGACGACGCCAACATGATGGTGATGACGGCCGTCGGCGGCGACGAGCAGAGCGTCACCGTCGAGGGCCGCGAGCGCTACGGGATCAACGTGCGGTACGCACGCGACTACCGCGAGGACCTCGGCGCGCTCCGGCGCGTGCTCCTGCCGCTCCGCCAGGGCGGCCAGATCCCCATGGAGGAGATCGCCGACGTGCAGCTCGTGCAGGGCCCCTCCATGATCCGCAACGAGAACGGGCTGCTCGCCGGGTACGTGTACGTCGACTTCGACACCTCCCGCGTCGACATCGGCGGCTACGTCGAGCAGGCGAAGAAGGCGGTCGCCGCGGCGGTGAAGGTGCCGGCGGGCTACGCGATGACCTGGAGCGGCCAGTACGAGAACATGCTCCGCGTCCGCGAGCGCATGAAGCTCATCCTGCCCATCACGCTCGTGCTCATCTTCGCGCTGCTCTACATGAACACCCGGTCGTCGGTGAAGGCGGGCATCGTCATGCTGGCGGTGCCCTTCTCCGCCATCGGGGCGGTGTGGCTCATGTGGGCGCTCGGGTACAACGTTTCCATCGCGGCCTGGGTCGGGATGATCGCGCTCATGGGGCTCGACGCGGAGACCGGGGTGTTCATGCTGCTCTTCCTCGACCTCTCGCACGACGACGCGCGAGCGCGCGGGCGGCTCCAGACGCGCGGGGACCTCGTCGAGGCGATCGTGCACGGCGCCGTGAAGCGGGTGCGCCCGAAGGCGATGACGGTCTCCGCCGCGTTCATGGGGCTCTTGCCCATCATGTGGTCCACCGGGACCGGCGCCGACGTCATGAAGCGGATCGCCGCTCCGATGGTGGGCGGGCTCGTCACGTCGTTCGCGCTCGAGCTGCTCGTCTACCCGGCCGTGTACTTCCTCTGGAAGAGGCGGGGGCTCGCGGACGGGGAGGCGACTGCCGCCGTGCAGCACGCCGCGTGAGTCGCACGCGGCCGCTCGAACGGAAAGGGCGCCCGGCCGGAGCCAGGTCAGACTCGCCTCCCGCCGTTTCTCGTGCTCGCCGAGGCGCCTCAGACTCGCCTTTCGCCGTTTCTCGTGCTCGCAAACGCAGTTCTCGGCGAGTCAGAGCGATTCCCGGTCGAGCTGCGCTTTCGCGTAGCTCGACCTCAGCTGGGGGGAGCGAGCGCAGCTCCCCCCAGACCCCCCACCGCGGCGGTCGAAAAGGGCGAAACGTGAGTCAGTGGCGAGTCTGAGCGACTTCCGGGCTTGCTAGCTTCGCGTCGCAAGCCCTCAGCCTGGGGGGAGCGAGCGCCGCTCCCCCCAGACCGAAGAGAAACCGAAACGACTCAGAACCAGGCGAGCGCGGCGACCGTGCCGGTGATCTGCCTGTCGGTCGGCACGCCCTTGTTGAAGGCGTCCTTCGATGCCTTGTCGTAGCGACCTTCGACGCGGAGCTCTGAGTTGGAACCAACCGGGAACGACAGGCCCACCGTGCCCTCGTACGCGTTCGTGTCGACGCCCGTCCCGAAGCGAGCGCCGTTGTAGTCCTTCACGTACTCGCCGCGCACGGTGACGCGGGCCACGTCGCCCGCCAGCGAGTAGCGCGCCGCGAGGGAGCCGCCGAACCAGGCGTCGGCGGCCTCCGTCGCCCAGTCGAAGTTGGCGAGGAGGCCGAGCGGGCCGACCGTGGTGCCGGCGACGACGTCCACCAGGGTGCGCCAGGCGCTCGCGGTGTTCGGCGCGCCCGACCAGAGCGCCGGGTTCGGGCCGAAGTACGAGGTGAGGCTGAGCGTCGTGTTCGACGGGCCGCTGTACGCCAGCTGCGCCTCACCCGTCTTGCCGGCAAAGCCGGTCGAGACGACGTCCCAGCCGTTGCAGACGCCGACGCGCAGCGACAGCGTGTCGCTCACCGGATACACGAGGTGCGCGCCCGTGTGGCCGACAGGGACGAGGTTGTAGAGGAACGACCGCGAGTAGAGCCAGTTGTCCTTGGCCGGCACCACCTCGGCGCTCGAGGCGGTGACGAAGCGGCCGACGTGGAGCTCCGCCTTGCCGAGCTTCAGGGCCGCGTAGGCCTGGAGGATGTGCTTCGCGAGCGTCGGCGTCGCGGTGGGCGTGCCGGCCCAGAAGGCCGCGACGTTGTCGATGGCGGTCGCGGTGTTGCCGAACTGGAGATCCACGTGGAAACCGGCGGGGGCGGGCGGCATGTTCGCCGACAGCACCGCGTCCCCGAGGTTGAACCCGGTCGCGGCGTCGAAGGCGCGCTGCGCGATGGGCGCGTCCTGGGCCGCGTCGAGGCGCGCCTGGTAGAAGGCGTCCACGAACCCGCCGAAGGTGACCGTGCTGTACCACGGCGGCGGCTTCGGCGGCTCGGGGGCGGCCGGCGTCTGGGCCAGCGCGGCGAGGGGCAGCAGGAGAGTGGCGGCGACGAGCGTCCTGATGGTCTTCACGTTGAGTGTCCTCCCTTGTTTCACTGCGAGGCTGCGGATCGTGCCGGAGGGGCTCTCCGGCGTCAAAATGGAAAGAGGGGCGGGATGCAGCCCGCCCCTCCTCCCGGACGCATCTGCAGGGCTACGACTTGGCCGGTTCGGGCGTCGCGGCGGCTGCCGGCGCGGCGGCCGGCTTGGCGGGCCTCAGGTCGAAGTCGATGTCGAGCTGGACGGTCCAGAGCATGCTCGGGCGGTTCACGCCGGGCGCGAGCCCCGGCCCCGCGAGCTGCGTGGTCGCGTTGGAGTCGAAGAAGAAGACCGGGCCGGTGAGGATGTCGATCGACGGCGTGAAGTAGAGGCCGATGCCTCCGCCCACCGCGCCGAACGCGTTCTTGCCGGTCTGGACGTCCGCCATGAGCGTGATCTTGTTCAGGCCCGGCAGGTTGAGGACGATGTCCGGGCTCGTCCAGGCGGCCAGGAAGCCGGACTGCTCCTTCTTGAGATCGGAGCTGATCATGAGCTTGTCGTTGAGGCCGTAGTAGCCGCCCACGACGAGGTTGCCGATGAGGGGGAAGGTCTTGCCGATCTCGGCGTGCAGGATGTCGAAGTTGCTCGCGTCGGTCTTGAACCCGACGCCGAGGATGCCGGCCGAGATGCCGGGGAAGTACTCGCCGAAGGCGCCCTCGGGCAGCGCGAGCTTGCCGTTCAGGTACAGGTTCGACTTGGCGAGACCCGGCATGAACGAGTCGATGCCGAGCTCGCCCTGCAGCTTCTCGAACGGCAGGAAGCCGATGGTGAGGCCGTAGTCGTTCTGGAAGCCCGACTGCTCGGCGACGTAGGTGTCGTAGGTGACGTGCGGCACGAGGTACGGCTGGACGTAGGTGGTGGCGGGCGTCCAGAAGGTGGTGGACGAGGTCGCGTGAGCGGCCGTGGCGGAGACGAGCAGCGACGACACCACGAGCGCGTGGAGGGCCTTCTTCATCGGGAGGTTCTCCTGAAGGTGTGAGGTTCGGCGGATGCCCGGGGCGATTTGCAGCGCGCGTGCCGAGCGCGCGCTCGCTCGGCACGGCCGCGGATTCGCGGTGTTTCTCGGGCGCGGCGTCGCGACGCGTACGGTGCGGCGGCGGCGCGTGCACGCCGCGCGCGC
>WNGE01009148.1_pt1 | contig 12615 bp, 8 predicted proteins | sample 5400651 | NCBI WGS metagenome assembly WNGE01 (sample SAMN13153370, study PRJNA577476) | soil metagenome | isolation source: 60 cm soil or saprolite under grassland replicate 2 | place: USA:California | collected 2016-06-15 | reverse complement strand
CCCTGGTCGGCCCAGGCATCGCCTTCCATCGACCGATGGCCCACAGAGATCACGACTCATTATCACATGCAGGCGCTGGTGAGGCGCGCTCGAGCGCTCGGCCGTGTCCGGGGGGGGGCGTCATTTCTTCACGTGGACCAGCCTCCACCGCCGTCCCGGCTGGGGCAGGAAGAAGAAGGCCTCGGTGGAGGGAAGCCGCTTCAGGTAGCCGCGGCTCTTCTCGACGCCCTGAACGAAGAAGACGTCGTCCAGGGCGTCGCCGGCGGTGCCGCTCCTCGCCAGCACCGCGACGCTCAGCATGCCCTGCACGGGCCGGCCCGTTCGCGGGTCCATGATGTGCGCGTAGGTGACGCCTCCGACCTCGAAGGATTTCTCGCGGCGGCCGGCGACCGAGAGGGCGCGGTCCCTCAAGAGGGCCTTTCGCGCGATCCGGCGCGGGTCGGCCGGGTCCTGGATCGCCACCTCCCACCCCTTGCGCCCCGGGGGCGCGCCCAGGCCGTAGAGCGTGCTGCCCCCGGCGCTGACCAGGGCGGCGGGGATCTGGCGGTGCTTGAGCAGATCGACCACCCGATCCACCGCGTAGCCCTTGGCGATCCCGCCCAGGTCCAGCTCGACCCCCGGTCGATCGAACTGGATGGTCTGCGCGCGGGCCTGCAAGGTCACGTGCCGGTAGCCCACCTTCTCGAGCAGCTCCTTTATCTCGCGCGCTTCCGGGACCCGGCCTTCGCCCCGAAAGAAGCCCCAGGCCTTCATCAGGGGGCCGACCGTGACATCGAACGCGCCCTCGGAGTCGCGGCTGTATCGCATGCACTCGCTGAGGAACCCGAAGAGCTCCGGCTCGACGATGACGGGACCCCGGGCCGCCTCGCGATTGATGCGGGACAGCGGGCTGTCCGGCTTGTAGTGGCTCATCAGGCGGTCGATGCGGTCCACTTCGTCGAGGGCCGCGTCCACGACGCGGGGCAAGGCTCCCGCGTCGGACCCGTAGGCCACGATGGTGTAGACGCAGCCCATCGAAAGCCGGCTGCCCTCGTAGCGAAAGAACGGGGGCGGGGGGCTTGGCGCTGTCGGCCCGCTAGCCGGGACCAGCAGCAAGGAGCCGACCCGAACGAAGAAGAAGAGGCCGAACGGCTTCACACCGGCGTGCGCGGCGCTAGATGAGTCCGGATGCCGCCCTCGGCGCCAATCCTAACGCTGCCGGCCGCCGTTCGCCCGCGCGCGCGGCTGTGGAAATGGCCGGCAACCCTAAGAGCGGTTCTTCGGGTTGCCGGACCTGGAGACGACCCGATCCTTACAGGACCGGGATCACGACCTGCTCGACGCTGGTGGCGACCTTGCGCTCCATGCGGGGCGGGGGAAGCTCATGCCCGGAGCCGCCGCCCACCCACACCTGTCGCAGGATGTACCGGTCGCCGTACTTGTGGAAGACGAGCTTGGCCTCGGTGTCCTTTCCGGACTGGAGGCCGTTGGTCAGGGCAAACGCGCCGTGGTCGTAGCCCCGAATGAACAGTCTGCCCTGCGTGGTCGAAACGTTGTAGGTTCCGGCCGGAAGCGTCGTCCCGCTGACCGCGAAACTGAACGGGACCTTGCACCTGATCTCGGCCGCTTCGACGGGCGCGGAAAGGGCCGCGAGCACGGCCACGAGACTCACCGCCCAGAGACCCCTGAGAAGCTGCTTCGTCATCTTACCCTCCTTGGCCGCCGTGTCGTGGCGGCTGCTATGAAGGACGAGAGCAGTCGGGGTTTGTTCGGGGCGGGACCGAAGTCCTAGAAAAACCCTGTGTCCGCCCGCGCGATCATCGAGGCGAGGGCTCGCGGGGAACGACGGCCCTTCGCGTCGCCCGGATCCCGGCCTTTCCCGAGACCCGCGACCTGCGGCGGGCGCTCAGGGCGTCGAGAACGACCGCGGCAGGGCCGAAGAGAAGGAGTAGCGCCCCGAGCCGACCTCGAAGAGGGCGCGTTCGGCGTCCTGGCGGAGGAACCGCACGCCGGCGACCTGGTCCGCCGGCCGGCCGCCTTCCTTCACGTCGTGCGCGTCGCTTGACGGAACCCACACCTCGGCGGACGTGCCCGGGGGCAGCTCCACCTCGAGCCGGAAAGCGTTCCCTTCACGCTGCCAGGCCACCGCCACGCGGCCGCGCGGCGATTCGTGGGCGGCTCGGACCCAGGTCACCCCCGACACGGGCCGGGGACGGACCCTCACCCGCTTGAAGCCGGGGGACTCTGCTTCCGGCGCCAGGCCCGCGAGGTCGCCGTAGAACCACTCCGTGATCTGTCCGAGCATGAAATGGTTCTGCGAGGACCGGGGGTCGGCGTCCCAGGCCTCGGTGAGGCTGGTGGCCCCCTTCTCGAGCTGGTATCCGTACCCCGGCTTCTCCGTCTGGTGGTTCATGTCGAAGATGACGTCGGAGCGATTCCCGTCGGCCAGCGCCCGCAGCACGTAACGGTATCCCACGTCGCCCGCCGTGGTGGCGTTGCCGTGGGCGCGCACGTCGCGCACGAGGCCCTCCAGCACCCGGGAGCGCTGGTCGGTGGGGGCGAGGCCGAGCACCAGGGGCATGGCCTGCGCGGTCTGCGAGCCCGTGGCGTAAGTCGAGGTCGCGGGATCGAAGAACCTGTGGTTGAAGGCCCGTCCGATCCGGGCGGCCGCGTCGGCATAGCTGCGTGCGTCGTCCGCCCGGCCCAGCCGCGCGGCGATGCGCGACAGCGCCTGGTTGTCCTCGAAATAGATCGCAGTGGCGGTGAGCGGGTTGGGAGTCAGTTGCGAGGGGCCGGGAGGGCCGGGCCCGCGGTCATACCAGTCGCCCAGCCCGTGGCTCAGGATGTCGTGGTCCGCCCGGCCCGCGAGGTAGGAGACGTAGCGCCGCATCGCCTCGTAGTTGCGGCGCAACGGCGCATCGTCGCCCGTCCAGACGAAATGCTGCCAGGCGGCCAGGACGATCGCGCTGCCCCATTCGGGCGAGTCGCGGAAGCCCTGGTCGAAGACCACGTACTCCGGCGCGATGTCGGGCACCAGGCCGTTCGGGCGCTGCGCGTCCGCCATGTCCGCGAAGGTCTTGGCGAACAGGCGCGTGAGGTCGGTCTCGTAGCGCAGGGCGGGGCCGTTCAGGTGGTACTGCTCGAGCCAGCCCAGGCGCTCCCGATGCGGGCAGTCGGTGACCACGTGGGCCAGGTTGCTGCGCTGCGCCCACCGCACCAGGGTGCGGATGCGGTTGAAGAGCTCGCTCGAGCAGGCGAACTCCCCGGCGGCCGGGGAGTCGGAGTGCACCACGAAGCTCTCGATCGCCTCCACCTCCGGCGGCGTGCTCCCCGCGGGGGCGGAGCGCTCGACCTGGAGATAGCGGCTGCCGTGGTAGAAGAAGCGCGGAAACCAGGTCTCGCCCTCGGCCCGGCCCGCCAGGGTGTAGCTCCACGACGCCTCGTCTCCCCCGCTGGATCCCCGGTCCCCCGTGCCGTCGGGCTTCAGCAGCTCGGCGGGGATCATCCTCACGCGGGCCCCCGCGGGCCCCCGCACTCGCAGGCGCGGCATCATGGACGCGTTCTGTCCGAAGTCGTAGACCGCCACCCCGGGACGCGGCTCCCGTACCTGGACCGGCGGGAAGACCTCGTAGGCGCGGAAGGGCGGCGAGGCGTGCGACGCTCCCCGCAGCACGCGGCCGGGGGCGTCCACGGCCACGGCCGCCGACCACGTCGAATCGTCGAAACCCGGCCCTTCCCAACCCCGGGGCTCGAGGCGCGCGTCGTAGTCCTCGCCGCCGTAGACGTTCGAGAAGACCGTGGGGCCGCTCGCGACCCGCCACCGTCCGTCGGTGGCGACCACGTCCACCGCGCCGTCCTCGTACTCCATCTGGACCTGGACGATCGCCATGAGGGGACGGAAGGCCGAGACGAACTTGTGGTACCGCCCCTCCTGGACGTTGTACATGCCGTTGCCCAGCACCAGGCCGACGGCGTTGGCTCCCATGCGGAGCAGGGGCGTGACGTCGTGGGTGTCGTAGAGGCAGGTCTTGTCGTACGCGGTCCAGCCGGGGGTGAGGAGACCGGTGCCCACCCGGGCGCCGTTCACCGTCATCTCGTAGTGGCCCAACCCGCAGACGCTGGCCAGCGCGCGGCGCAGCCGGGCGCGGACCGGAAACTCCCGGCGCAGGAGCAGGGTGCCGTTGGCGCGAGGGTTCGTCCCCGGCACGCCGAGGCCGTCCGTGACCGCGGCCGTGGACCACGGGGGCCGCTCGAGGCGGTCGCTCGCGGTCACCGCCGCCCCCACGGCGACGTTCTGCCCGCCGGACCGCACCTCGATCTGGCTGAGGGCCAGGCACGCCTTCCCGTCCACCAGGCGGAGCCGGGTGGCGGTGAGCCGGACGTAGCGCGCGGTGACTCCGCCCACCGGAATCTGGATGAGGGTCGCCCAGGGCCCGTAGTCGGCGGCGGTGTGATCGGCCACCGGCACCGCGTCGGCGAAGTCCGATCGGCTCGCGAGGTCGACCTTGAACCGGCGGGGGAACCCGAGGCCCTCCGCCACCGTGTGGCGCAGGGCGTGGAAGCGCAGCTCCTGGATCGGGTGGGCGGAGCCCAGGTCCACCTGGATCCACTTGGGGGATTCTGCGGCGTCGGTCTCCTGGGACCGATAGCCGAGGAGCGGGCGTGACCAGCGCAGGAGCTCCGGATCGGTGATCCACCCGCCGCGCCAATCGGCGGCCTCCAGCATCCCCATGGTCCAGGTCGCGGGCGCGCTCCAGCTCGACGCCCGATCGTCGCCGTCCCAGACCCGCACCTTCCAGAAGACCTGCTCGGCGGTGCGGAGCGGGCGACCCCCGTAGGGCAGGTGGAGCTGCTCGTCGGACTCGACCCGCCCGCTGTCCCAGAGGTCACCCTGGTCGCGTTCCAGAGCTTCCCGCGACGAGGACACCAGGACCCGCCACGCGCCCTGGCGCAATCCCCGCTGCCCGTCGCCGCGCAATTGCCAGGAGAGCCGCGGCGGCGTCGAGTCGACGCCGAGGGGGTTCACCATGGAGTCGCAGAGCAGATCGACGGGGGTCAGGGGCGACGGTTCTCCGCCCGCGCCCCGGGACGGCAGGACGAACCCGACCAGGGCCAGGGCGGCCAACCCGGAGCCGAGAGAGGCGCGGCGGCGGAGGTGACGCAGGGCGGAGACCATCCCGTGATTCTAGGGGAAGGCGGTCAGCCTCTGCGTCCGGAAAGGCTCCGGCGCCACTCGCCGGGAGCGAGGCCCGACTTGCGCTTGAAGAGACGGCTGAAGTAGTGCTCGCTCTCGAAGCCGCAGCGGAACGCGATCTCCTTGACGGTCAGCGCGGTCTCGCTCAGCATCGTGCGCGCCCGTCCGAGCTTGATCTGGATGCGGTACTGGTGCGGGCTGAGGCCCGTGTGGTGGGCGAACGTCCGGCGGAACCAGGTGTAGCTCACCCCCAGCCGGTGGGCGAGCTCGGGCAGCGGGGGGCCCGCCGGGGTGGGATCGGCCATCTGGCGCATCGCCTCGTGGATCGCCCGCGCGACGTTGTGGTGCCCTTCCTGGCCCGGCTGCAGGGCCGAGTAGAGCAGGGACAATATGTACAACGTCGCTCCCGCCGCCACCTGCTGGAGGGCGGGGCGGCCGGCGTGGACGGCGTCGATCACGGAACTGAAGGCGCCGAGCAGCAGGTCCTCGTCCCGCACCCGCAGCACGGGCCGTCGCGGGGAGAAGAAGCGGTTGCGGACCAGGCCGCGGACCACCGGGCCGTCGCAGCCGACCCAATGCTCGCTCCAGCCCGTCCCCGGGTCCGGCCGATACCGGTGCCATGCCCCGGGGAACAGGATGAAGGACTGGCCCGGCGTGATCCGCCACCGGTTCCGGGCGATCTCGAGGACTCCCTCGCCCTCCGAGATGTACACGAACTGATACTCCCGGAGGACGCGCCCCCTCCGCCAGTCGAAGTGATAGCCGCCGGGATGGCCCGTCGGAGGGTAGGGGGACCCGGGCGGGATCCGCGATTCTCCGGCCGTCGTCAGGTAGAGGCCCCAGCGGCGGTCGCGATCGCTGATCGGGAAGTAGCGGAAGAAGGTCTGCAGGGGGCGTTTCAAGCGCTGTCATTTTGTGCACAAGACAGGTCATTGTGTCCATTGCTCGACGGAGGGGAGGTGCTACCGTGGGCCCGTTCCGTTCCCGCCGAGGTGCTCATGATTCGCCGCCGGCCGTCCGCTCCGCAGCCCGGTCCCTTTCCCCCGCCGTTGGCGAACTACGTCTACTACCAGGGATTCCTCACCAAGGGCGGCAAGCGCCGTCTGCTCCTCGTGAACAAGCGGGACCGCACGACCTCCGTGTCCGTGCCGGGAGCCGGGGGCGGCCGCCAGGACTCCGTGGACCAGACCACGGCTTCCGGCCCGCCCGCTTCCCGGAGGCTCGACGGGGAGACCGTCTCCCTGGGCGGGTACGCCGTGGCGGTGGTGACGATGCCGTAGTCGGGCAGGGAGAGCGCAGTGGCAGAACGATCGGCGAACGGTGACGGCTTGCGGGTCGGCCTGTTCGGAATCGGCCTCGACACCTACTGGCCGCAGTTCGCCGGCCTCGAGGAGCGGCTGAAGGGGTACCTGGAGAAGGTCGCGGACAAGCTCCGCCGGCCCGGGGTCGAGGTGGTGAGCATGGGCCTCATCGACTCGCCGGAGAAGGCGGCCGTGGCCGGGCATCGGTTCCGCCAGGCGGACGTGGACCTCATCTTCCTTTATGTGACCACCTATGCCCTCTCCGCCACCGTCCTGCCCGTGGTGCGCCGGGCCAGGGTCCCGGTCATCGTCCTGAACCTCTCGCCCGGCGCGGCCATCGACTACCCATGGTTCAACGCCCTCGGCGACCGGACGCGGATGACCGGGGAGTGGCTGGCCTGGTGCCAGGCCTGCTCGGTGCCCGAGATCGCGAACGTGTTCCGGCGCGCGGGCATCTCCTTCCATCAGATCACCGGGATGCTGGACGACGACTCCCAGGCCTGGGACGAGATCTCCGCCTGGATCGATGCGGCCCAGGTGGCCTACGCGATGGAGCACAACCGCCTCGGGGTCATGGGGCACTACTACGGCGGGATGCTCGACATCTACTCCGACCTCACCCAGCAGTGCGCCGGCTTCGGGGGCCATGTCGAGATCGTGGAGGTGGACGAGCTGGCGTCCCTGCGGAGGGAGGTGACCGCGGGCGAGGTCCGGAGCAGGGTCGCCCACTTCCGCGACGTCTTCGACGTCCAGCCCGATTGCCCGGAGGAGGAGCTCGACCAGGCGGCGCGCACCTCGGTGGCCCTGGACCGGCTGGTGGAGGTCCACCGCCTCGGCTCCATGGCCTACTACTACATGGGGGTGGGGAACCCCGACAACGAGGAGGCCATCAGCTCGATCATCCTCGGCAACAGCCTCCTCACCGCCCGCGGCATCCCCCTGGCGGGGGAGATGGAGATCAAGAACGCCCAGGCCATGAAGATCCTGGACACCTTCGGCGCCGGCGGGTCGTTCACCGAGTACTACGCGATGGACTTCGCGGCGGACGTGGTGCTGATGGGCCACGACGGGCCGGGACACTTGGCGATCGCCCAGGGGAAGACCAAGGTGCGCCCGCTCGGGGTGTACCACGGCAAGGTGGGCCGGGGCCTCTCGGTGGAGATGTCGGTGAAGCACGGGCCCGTCACCGTGCTCGCGGTGGTCCAGTCGGGGGACCGGCGGCTCAAGCTGCTGGTGGCGGAGGGCGAGTGCGTGCCGGGGCCGATCCTCGAGATCGGCAACACCAACAGCCGCTATCGATTTCCCATCGGGGCCCGGGCCTACGTGAACGAGTGGAGCCGCCACGGCCCCGCGCATCACTGCGCGGTCGGCCTCGGCCACCTCGCCGCGAAGATCGAGAAGCTGGGGAGCCTGCTGGACATGGAGGTCGCGCGGGTCTGCTGATGGACGCGAACCCGGCTCTAGGCGTCGTGCTGCACGCGATCGGCGGTTTGGCCGCGGCCAGCTTCTACATTCCCTACAAGGGGGTGAGGGGCTGGGCCTGGGAGACGTATTGGCTCGTGGGCGGAGTCTTCAGCTGGATCGTCGCGCCGTGGGCGTTCTCCCTGACCATCCTTCCCCAGACGGTGGCGATCCTGCGCGACGCGGGCGGCGCCCCCCTCTTCTGGACGTTCTTCTTCGGAGTCCTGTGGGGGGTGGGCGGCTTGACCTTCGGCCTCACCATGCGCTACCTCGGCATCGCCCTCGGCTACGCCATCGCCCTCGGTTTGTGCGCCGCCTTCGGGACCCTGATGCCGCCCCTGTTCAGCGGCCAGCTCGGCGAGATCCTCGCCCGAGGGCCGGGGCAGGTGGTGGTGCTCGGGGTCGTGGTGTGCCTGGCCGGCATCGGGGTGAGCGGCCGCGCGGGGATCCGGAAGGAAGGCGAGGTCTCCGAGGCCCAGAAGAAGGCGGTGGTCGCGGAGTTCAGCCTGGGCCGCGGGATGGCGGTGGCGGTGGCCTGCGGGGTGATGAGCGCGTCCATGGCCTACGGCATCGCCGCCGGCAAGCCGATCGCCGAGGCCGCGCTCGCGCACGGCGCTCCCTCGCTCTGGCAGAACCTGCCCGTGCTGATCGTGATCCTGACCGGCGGGTTCCTGACCAACTTCGCCTGGTGTCTCTTCCTGAGCCTGAGGAATCGCTCGGGGGCGGACTATCTTCGCCGGGAGGCGCCTCTCGCCGCCAACTACCTGCGGTGCGCGCTGGCCGGCCTCACCTGGTACCTCCAGTTCTTCTTCTACGGCATGGGCACCACCCGCATGGGCCGCTACGACTTCTCGAGCTGGACCCTCCACATGGCCAGCATCATCATCTTCAGCACCCTGTGGGGCATCGCCCTCCACGAGTGGAAGGGGACCACCCTCGGCACCCGTCAGCTCGTGGCCACGGGGCTGGCCCTCCTGGTGGCCTCGACCGTCATCGTCGGATACGGCAACTACCTCGCGGCTCAACCCTCGGCGACGTCCACCGCGCCGCCGCGCTCTCTTTCCGAGTAGGAGGCAACGTGGACCCTAGACCGTGGCTCCGATCGCTCGTCGTGTTCGCTCTCGCCGGTCTCGCCCCGCCGGCCTTCGCCGCGGACCCCTCGGGGAAGGTCACGGCGAGCTGGGACAAGGTCACGCGGGTCTCGCAGACGACGCCCACGCTTCAGGTGGTGGTGAACCCGCCGCTGCGGCGCGGGACCCCCGTCCACGACAACGCGTTCAAGGCCCTGCGCGACCTCGGGGCCGACTTCGTCCGCTACGTCCCCTGGCTGCCGTACCCGAAGCTCGGGGTGGCCGCGCTGGAGCCGCCCAGGAACGGCAAGACCTCCTGGGACTTCTCGCTCATCGATCCCATGACCATCGACTTCCTGGAGGCCACGAAGGGCCACTCCGTGGTCCTGAACTTCAGCACCATCCCGGCGTGGCTGCACAAGACGGAGAAGCCGGTCGAGTATCCGGCCGATCCGGACCAGGTGACCTGGACCTACACGCAGCGGAGCGAGCCACGCGACCCGAGCTTCAAGGAGATCGCGGACTACTACGCCCGGCTCCTCGCGTGGTACACCCAGGGCGGCTTCACGGACGAGCTGGGCAAGCGCCACGATTCCGGCCACCACTACACGATCTCGCACTGGGAGGTGCTCAACGAGCCCGACCTCGAATACCCGGCGGACCCGCAGACGTACACACGGCTCTACGACGCGGTCGTCGAGGCCATGCGGAAGGTGTCGCCGCAGACGAAGTTCGTGGGGGTGTCGCTGGCGTTCCCGAGCGGAAACCCGGCCTTCTTCGAGTACTTCCTGGACCACACCCACCACAAGCCCGGCATCCCCCTCGATTTCATCTCCTACCACTTCTACGCCGTGCCCTCGCCCGATGAGAAGCCCGACACCCAGGAGCACACGTTCTTCGCCCAGGCCGAGGGTTTCCTGAACGTCGTGCGCTACATCGAGTCGATTCGCAAGCGGCTCTCGCCGTCGACGAAGACGACCATCAACGAGATCGGGGCCATCTCCGCGGAGGACCTGACGCAGGGCGAGCCCGGATACGTCTTCAAGCCCATTCCGGACTCCTACTGGGGGCTCGTCAGCGCTATGTACGCATACATCTTCGGCCAGCTCTCCCAGATCGGCGTGGACGTGGCCGGCGAGTCACAGCTCGTGGGCTATCCCTCCCAGTTCCCGAGCGTCTCGATGGTCGATTGGACCGACGGCCGGCCCAACGCGCGCTACTGGGTGCTGAAGCTGCTGAAGGACACGACGACACGGTGGCCCTGGTTGGGTTTGCCGTGGCCGTGGTCACCCTGCCGTAATCACGCTTGTGTTACGAAGCGCATAACGCGCCGCGCGCGTGGCCCGGGCGGCCGACGCCCGCCGTCCTCGGGCTCCAAGGGGCGTAAGTACGGGTACGCGGGACATTGGAGCGAGCCCGAGGCATTCGTAGCGCGTTTCATTGCGTAGAACGCCGCCCGGGAATCGCACGCGGGCTTGACCTCCGCACGGCGGCCGATGGAGCCTCCCCGGGCCTGAACCGTGAGCGGGGGACACCGCCATGAGGAAAACGACCATGCGAGCGCTCGCCGCGATGGCGGCGGTGCTGGCCCTCGCCGGCAGGGCTTCTGCGCAGAGCGCGGGCTCGATCACGGGGGCGGTCAAGGACACAAGCGGCGCCGTCCTGCCCGGCGCCACGGTCACCCTGGCCAGCCCCGCCATCGGCGTCACCCGGAACACGAACAGCGATCCGAAAGGAGTGTTCGTCGCCCTCCAGCTCCCGCCGGGCACCTACACGGTGAGGGTCGAGCTCTCGGGGTTCAAGACGTTCGAGAAGGGCAGCATCATCCTGCCCACCGCCTCCAAGGTGAACGTGGGCGACATCCTGCTGGAGGTGGGCAGGCTCTCGGAGGTGGTCTCCGTGGAGGCGGACGTGGGACGGCTCCAGATCCAGTCCGAGTCCGCGGAGCGCTCCGACCTCGTCACGAACAAGCAGCTCCGCGACCTCGCCCTGAACGGCCGGAACATCACCGACCTCTTCAAGACCATACCCGGGGTGGTGGCGGGCGGCACCATCACCAGCTCCACCGTGCAGAACGTGGTGGGCCAGTTCAACGTGAACGGCACCCGCAGCAACCAGCACGAGTACACGCTGGACGGGGTGACGAACCTGAACCTGGGCAACAACACGGGCGCCCTCGTCTCCGTCAACCCCGACGCGCTGCAGGAGGTGAAGATCCTCACCTCCAACTACCAGGCCGAATACGGGCGGGCGAGCGGGGGCTACATCGCCCTGACCACGCGGTCGGGCACCAACGAGTACCGGGGGGGCCTGCGCTATTTCCGGCGCAACGAGGAGTACAACGCCAACAGCTACTTCAACCGCGCCAACGGGCGACCCAAGCCGCCCTATCGCTTCAACTACTACGGCTGGGACCTCGGCGGGCCGGTGCCGTTCCTGGGCAAGAAGGACGACCCGAAGGTCTTCTTCTTCCTGGCCCAGGAGTACTACGACCAGCAGACGCCCGCGGCCACGGCCACGAACGTCCTCGTCCCCACCGCGGCCGAGCGAAGCGGCGACTTCTCGCACACCACCGACGCCAGCGGGCGCCCGATCACCATCATCGATCCCCTCACCCGCCAGCCCTTCCCGGGCAACGTCATCCCTTCCACCCGCTTCTTCCCGGGCGCGCAAGGGCTGCTGACCATGTTCCCCCTGCCCAACGCGCCCGAGGGAGGCGCCCTCTACAACTTCACGTCACAGCTCCCGCGCGACATCCCCCGGCGCGAGGACATCGCCCGCGTGGACTGGCAGGTCGCCTCCCGCACGCGGCTCAGCGTGCGCTACGTCCACAACAAGGACGAAGACCGCCAGCCCCTGGGGACCACGACCGCTCAGTTCAACGTTCCCCTGGCGGGGGTCGTCCGCAAGAACGGCCCGGGCGATACCCTGTCCCTGACCCTGACCCACACGTTCGGTCCCTCGCTGATCAACGAGTTCATCTACGGGGCGGGCCGGGGCGGGGTCTTCATCGGCCCGATCAATCTCGACGAGGTCACGCGTTCCCGGCTCGATGTGAACACGCCCCTCCTCTTCCCCGCCGCCGACCCCACGGGTACCGTGCCCAGCGTCCGCTTTCTCGGCATCCCGGGCCAGAACTGCAACGCTACCTCGGCCATCCAGACGGCCTGCTCGGTGGCGGGGACGGACTTCAACGGCACGCCCTTCGACCAGCGCTTCGTCATCAACAACTTCATGGACAACCTGACCCGGGTGGCGGGACGGCACACGTTCAAGGGCGGGCTCTACTACCAGCGGGCCGACAACCGGCGCACCTCCTTCGGGCCCGTGCAGTCGAACATCGTCTTCGCCAACAACGGCGCGCATCCCCTGAACGCGGGCCACCCCTTCGCCAACGCCCTCCTGGGAGTCTTCGACAGCTACACCCAGGCGGAGCAGAAGATCGAGAGCAACTGGTTCTACCAGAGCGTCGAGGCCTACCTCCAGGACACCTGGAAGCTCACCCCGCGCCTGACCCTCGACTACGGCCTGCGGGTCTCGCACTACCAGCCGATCTACGACCGGGAAGGCCGGCTGAGCGTGTTCAACCCCGAGCTCTACGACCCGGCCC
>WNGE01006813.1_pt2 | contig 12616 bp, 10 predicted proteins | sample 5400651 | NCBI WGS metagenome assembly WNGE01 (sample SAMN13153370, study PRJNA577476) | soil metagenome | isolation source: 60 cm soil or saprolite under grassland replicate 2 | place: USA:California | collected 2016-06-15 | reverse complement strand
TGTGGTGAGGCCAATGGTGCCCTCACAGGCGTTCGCACCGGATCGGCTCGTCCGGGCACTCCACGCCGTTTGCGCCGAAGTCGGCCTGGATGCCCAGGACGCCGAACTGCTCCGGCTCGCCGCGAACGCCGTTTTCCGCCTACGGGCCGCGCATGTCGTCGTCCGGATCAGCGCACCGCGATCGCAATTCGCCCAGGTATGCCGCACTGTTCAGGTGGCTCGGTGGCTGGGCCAAATTGGTTTCCCCGCCGTCCGGCTTCATGGCGACCACGCGCAGCCAGTCGTACTAGGCAATTACCTGGCGACATTCTGGGACTATCTCCCACCAAGCGGCACCCAGCCTCCGCTCGAAGCGCTCGCTCGGCTGCTGCGCGAGCTTCACTCACTGGCTGCCCCGTTCCCCCTGCCGAGCTGGGATCCGATTGCGGACGCTCGCCGACTCTTGGCGAGGGGAAACGGCCTTGCGGAAGCGGATCGTGCCTTCCTGGAGCGCTGGTGCGACGAACTGGATGCCGAACTCGCGGTGATGACTCCCGCGCTGCCTGCCGGGATCATCCACGGCGATGCCTGGCAGGGCAACCTGCTAGGTCTTTTCGGCGCTCCCGTGTGTCCGACCTCGACCAGGTCAGCGTGGGGCCGCGCGAATGGGATCTTGTGCCCACAATAGTGAACGCCCTGCGCTTCGGATATGCGCCGGATCCCGTGCGGCGCTTCCTGGACGCCTACGGCTTCGACGTCACAGCGTGGCCTGGCTTGCCCGTGCTCCGTAAGACACGCGAGCTGGCGATGCTGGTCGGTGTGGTACCGGTCCTGTCAAGCTCCCCGGCCATCGCCCATGAGTTCGCTCGGCGCATGGACGGGCTCAGGAACGGACGGGACGAGCGATGGACCCCATACCGATAAACAACCCGCGGCGATCCCGCCGTGCCCGCCCACCGCCCCTTGAGAGCGGCGGGCGCCCGAGCCAGTCTGTAAAGCAGTGCCGGAATGGAGGCCAACTGTGACAGGACTACCTGGCCGGGAGAGGCCCCCTGCCCACGATGATCGCTGTGCCCAGCGGATCCGGGTGCTCCGTCTGGCAGAAGCCGGTGATCCGCCTTCGCCACCCACGGAGCTGCTGCATTCGATCGCTGCCGAGATCCAGTCGTGCTGCGGCCAGGTGCCGCTGCGTGCCTACCGCCTCGCCTACGGCTGGACGATTGCCGCAGCGATCAGGGCACTTCACAGCCGTTGTGCCGACGATGGCCTCAGCCATCCCGGGGTCAGCAAGCGTGCCTGGCAGGACTGGGAAGCCGAGAAACGCCCGAACAGGCACAATCAGGATCTGCTCTGCCGACTTTTCGGCACCGGCCCGGTAGAGCTTGGCTTCGCACAGGACTATCGGGGAGGAGAGGTCAGCGCCGTCTCCGCAGACCTGGCCATACCAGCACGGAGTCGGCTCGTGCCACAAGGCGATCCCTGGGATCGGAATCCGACTGTGCGTTCATTCAGCACGCCCTCAGTGGGCTGGGAGCGATCAGCCCCGCCCGCCAGGCCCGGCGGCCAGGGGGTTGAATGGGACCTGGTGATGAACGCCGCACACGAATCCAGCGAGCACGCCGCCGCGTTCGAGTCGGCGAGCGTTGGGCCGAACGCGCTTGAGCAGCTCGGAGAGGACATCCTCCGAATCGCGCGAGCATATGTCCATGCGCCCCCACTGCCGCTCTTGGCTGAACTGATCCGAGTCCGCGACCGCGCATACTGGCTTCTCGACCGGACGCGTAACCCGGCACAGCAACGTGACCTCCACCTTGCTGCGGGCCAGGCCTGCGGCCTGCTCGCCAGTGCGAGCTTCGACCTGGGCTATCCGCACGCGGCGGCGCAGCAGGCGCGTGCCGCCCGCGCGTACGGGGAGATCATCCAGGTCAGGGAGTTGTCGGCGTGGGCCGACGGCATGTTGGCGTGTGTCGAGTTGTGGGCGGGAAGGCCGGGGCAGGCACTGCTACTGGCGGAGCGGGGGCTTACGGTCGCCCCAGACGGCACGTGCAGGGTCCGGCTCTGGTGCATCGCGGCGCGGGCTGCTGCGCTCCAAGGCGACGAACAACGTGCCATTGACGCGATCGTGGCCTCCAAGCGGACCAGGGACACCCGTGCCGCGCCCACCGACCTGCACGACAGCGTGGGAGGAGAGTTCAGCTTCAGCCTGGCGCGGCAAGCGTTCTGCAACGGCAGCGCATACCTCAAGCTGCGGCGGGCGGAAGAAGCCCTGGCCGAGTGCGGGCAAGCCGTCGAGTTGTACGCGCGGGCCGCCGCCGAAGAGCGCTGGTACGCAGCCGAGGCAGGCGCCCGTGCCGACCTGGCGGCGGCACATCTCTTGCGAGGAGATCTTGCCGGTGCGCGGGAAGCAGTCAGCGAAGTTCTCACCCTCGATCCCGGCAAGAGGGTTGAGGGAGTCATCCGGAGGCTCGGCGTACTGCGGGAAGTGCTCGCCGGGCACGGGTTCCAGAACAGGGAGTCCCAAGTCCTCGCCGAAGAGATCGAGCAGTTCACTGCCGCGCCCGCGGTTCAGGTACTTCCCGCGCCGCCGTCTTGAGTTCCCGATCCTGCCGACGGCCCGATGCCCAGCGTGGGAAGTTTGAACCTCAAGATGAAACTGGATCACGGGCCGCTGAGAGCCTGAGAGTGTTGCGCCCACAGGTCCAGCAGACGCCTTTCCCTATCCGGGTCGAGCCCGTGATGCGCCTGTCGGCCGTAGGCGGCCGGCCCTTGTCCTGCTGACAGCCACTTCCAGGTGTCAGCGACAGTGACAGTCATCGTTCGGCAACGCAACCCGCTTGCCGCCGCGCGACTAGCGTTCACTCTCCAGGTGCCAGGATGTGCACGCCACAGCGGGATCTCTGTCCATTGGCGCACATCGTGAGCAATGAGAAATGCGTCGTCCACCCACTCAAGTTGAGCATCCGACGCAGTGACGTCAACGCATGCGCCGAGCAGGCTTCCGAAGGTGGCATGCCCAGCGGGTGCGGTCACGTTGAACGTTCCGGCGGTGCCCGTCTCCAGGCACATCAGCGTGAACGCCGCCAGATCCCGGATATCTACTGGCTGGATCTCTCGGTGCCGATCTCCTGGGGCCAGCACACGTCCGCCTGCTGCAACCCGGGCCAGCCACCAGGTCAGCCGACCGACGTTCTCGTGCGGGCCAAGAATGACCCCCGGCCGGAAGATCAGCGCCTGGCCGTCGAAGGTCTCGGCAACGGCGCGCTCACACCCCACCTTGTAGGCGCCGTACTGCGCGGCCGACCAGTTCGCCTCGTCCTCGGCAGTCCCGGTGACGTCGGGAGCGCAGTCATAGACACGAGAGTCCTCGCTGACCGCGTTTTGTGGCCAGTCCGGGTACACCGACACCGTGGACAAGAACGCATACGCCGCCGTTCTGCCGGATAGAGCCCGGGCCGCGTTCCCTACAATCGCAGGCACATAGCCGCTGGTGTCGATCACGGCGTCCCATTCACGGCCCTTCACCAGCTGGGCCAGATCCGCGGCATTCTCCCGGTCACCGCGTATCGCTTGGGCGCCGGCGGCATCGCTTCCCGTGCGACCGCGGTTGAACGTCGTCACCACGTCACCACGTTCGAGTGCGGCCTCCACAATGAGCCGTCCCACGAAACGCGTGCCGCCAAGAACGAGAACCCTCACAGACCCAATCCTCGCCCCGGCCGGCCATCCCGTCGAGCCGTCTTGGCTGTCGGCCGCCGGACCAGGCTGAACGCAGCGCACGTGCGGCGCAGCCGCCACTCCGCGAAATCGCTTCGCGCCAGCGCGCAAGGAACTCTCGTCTAGTTTTCGACGCTCACGTGCAGCAGCCTCGGCAAGCGCGCCCAAACAGCTTGGCGTCTTTGGAGGACGCATGCCCGAGCTCGTCAATGCCCCAAGCCAGGAGGCGAACCGCGCAACTTCGTCGTCTCCGCTAGCGGAGGTCTGGCGGTGGCGGCGAGTGTTCCCAGGCCACCAGCGGGAACTTTCGGAGCTGCGGCGGTGGCTGTCGTCGCTCCTGCCGAAGTGCCCGGCTCGCGACGACGTGTTCAGTGTCGCCACCGAGCTGGGCAGCAACGGGCTTGAGCACACCGCGAGTGGGAAGCCTGGCGGCTGGTTCGCGGTGGAGATCACCTGGCATCCAAAGGATGTACTCGTCGCCGTGGCTGACTGCGGTGGCTCGGCCGAGCCACGGGTGATCGATGACCTGGATGGCGAGCGCGGCCGGGGCCTGCTGCTGGTTCAGGGCTTGTCGGTGCGAACCGGCTGGACCGGGGATGGGCGGGGCAGGCTGGTGTGGGCGCGGATCGCTTGGCCAGATCCCAATCCCGCTGTTCTTGATCCATCAGAAGATGGGTACCAGGCGGCGGTCCGCGAGGGCGAGGCGGCTCTCGCGCGGCGGTTCGCAGGCGTGCCCGCCTGGTTCGGGCGCTCCACTCTCGCATGGTGGGCGGTAGCGGGCTCAGCCGGCCTGGTGTCCGCACCGACGGCGCAGGAGCTTGCCGGGCTGCTCTACCGGCTGCTTGACGGTCCTAATCCGGCCCAGCCCTCGGCTGTCGGGCAAGCGGACTACAGCGGCGCCAGTGAACCACTTACACCGCAGCTCCGTCGGGAGCTCAGCCTCCGGAACACGGCCCGGTGGAGGCGGCCGGGTACGGGGAGCAGTGGCTCAGGCAACGGCAGACGTGGGCACCCGCTGCGGCCCCGGAGGCTGGTGACGGTGCCTGGCCTGGTGGCTGCCGGGGCGGCGTGAGCGCTCGGTCTTGGACGGTGTTGGGAAGCACATGAGCGATCACCTGCCTGTGGACTGCTGCTGCCATGTGTTCACCCGCGCCTGCCCCATCGACTGTCTTCGGGGGATCTTGGGCACCGCCGCGTTCCACGCACTCGCGCGAGCTGAGCGTGCTCCGTTCGCCCGGCCGTCCACGGTCGGGCAGGTGCTGGATCACTGGCGGGCTGGGCGGCTCGGCTTGGCCGCTGGGCTCGGGCCACGTCGCTTGGGCGAGATCGAGGCCGGCCTGGTGCTGGCCGGCTTCGCGCTCACCGACGCCAGCTCGCTTGCCCAGGGCCCGCCTCCCGCATCTGGTACTGGCCATGCCTGCCCTAGCGACGAGGAGAAACCATCGTGTTAGTCATCGCCAAGCTGGCCGTCATCGCGATGTATGTGGGGTACGCGGCCGTCGTGTACTGGCGGCTGCGCACCAGCAGCGAGCTGCAAGCCGAAATCGCAGAAACCCGTTCCTGGGTGCGGTGCACACCGCCATGGCATCTGTTCGCTGATCTGCTGCTGCCCGCGATGCCGCTGATCACGGAACTGACGTGTGTGATCAACGGGTTTTTGTGGCCGGTGGAAGTGCTCACCCGGCCGTGGCGCTCGCGGAAGGTGGGGTAATGCTCGCCCCGAAGGTGCCTGCAAACCCGGCTGCTCCTGGAACAGAGCGGCTGGCCGAAGGTTCACGGCGGTGACTGCCCAGGTAGTGAGCGGTTCCGTGCCTGTCGGCGGGAACGCGATGGGGGAGTTCGACTACATCGTGGCTGGTGCTGGCACGGCTGGCTGCGTGGTGGCGGCCCGGCTGTCGCAGGACAGTACTGCCCGGGTGCTGCTGCTGGAGGCTGGCGGCCCGGAGCGGTCTCGCGCCATGACGGTGCCAAATGCGTGGCCGGACAACCTCGGCTCGGCAGCCGACTGGGCGAATACGACTGCCGGGCAGGCGGAAGCGGGGCCGGTGGCCTATCCAAGGGGCCGGGGCCTGGGTGGATCTGGTGCGATCAACGCGATGGCGCACGTGCGCGGGCACCGGGCGGTCTATGACGGCTGGGCCGCGAGCGGGGCGCCCGGGTGGGGGTTCACGGACCTGCTCCCTTACTTCCAGCACAGCGAGCAAGCCGAGGGACGTGATCCGGTCCTGCGCGGCAGGCAGGGGCCCGTGCGGGTGACCCCGGTGCCAGAGGGAGAGCGGCATCCGGTCGCGCTCGCGTTTGCGCAGGCCCTGTGTCTGGTGGGCTGCCCGGTCACCGATGATCTCAGCGGCGCCCGCCAGGAGGGGGTGGCGTGGGTGGATCTGGCCATCGCGGGAGGGGAGCGGGTCAGCCCGGCCGACGCCTACCTCCGGCCGGTGCTGGGCCGCCCGAACCCGGTGGTGGAGACCGGCTGCCTGGTGACCCGCCTGCACATCACGCGGGGCCGGTGTACCGGCGTCACCTACCTCCGCCACGGGGCACCCGCCGAGGCGCACACCAACGGCGAGGTGGTCGTGTGCGCGGGCGCGATCGGGACCCCGCAGTTACTGCTGCTGTCGGGCATCGGTCCCGCTGATCAGTTGCGAGCGCTGGGGATCGGCGTGGTGGCCGACATTCCCGCGGTTGGCCAGAATCTCCAGGACCACCCGGTCGTGATGGCCTCCTACGCCGCCGCCTCGCCGCTGCCGGCCAGCCGGTACAACCACGGCGAGCTGTATGCGGCGCTGCGCAGCGAACGGGCGGGTGCCTGCCCTGATTTGCACCTGTTCCCGATTCTGCTGCCGCTGGCCCCAGCCGGGTACGAGCCTCCCGCGGCGGGGTTCGCGCTGGTGGCCGCGGTGGTCGCCCCCGACAGCCGCGGGTGCGTGCGGCTTTCGTCCGCGGACCCGCGCGCGGCGCCGCTGATCGACCCGGGGTTCCTGCGCGAGGCGCGGGATACCGGCCGGCTGGCCGAAGGACTGGGCCTGGCCCGCCAGGCCGCCGCCAGCGCCGTGTTCGCGGGGTTGCGGCGAGCGGAGGTCTGGCCCGCCGGGCAGGCGAGCACGAGGGCTGGGCTGCGTGCCTACATCCGCCGCACGGTCGGCAGCTACTACCACCCGGCCGGCACCTGCCGGATGGGCACCGGCGCCGATGCGGTCGTGGACCCCCAGCTTCGGGTGCGCGGGGTCGCGGGGCTGCGGGTGGCCGACGCGTCGGTGATGCCGGTGCTGCCCAACGCCCACCCCAACGCGACCGTGCTGGCCATTGCCGAACGGGCCGCCGAGCTGATCAGCGGCTGGAGCCCGGCGCGCATGTGAGCTAACTCCCGCACCACTCACGCCCACCAGGGTTCTTCCTGTCAGAAAGGACATGAGGTTATGGCCGCGACACTCGCGCCGAATGAGCAGCTCCGCCGCTATGTGGAGACCCACCACATCGACCGGATTCCCGCCGCCGCCCGGCACGGCAAACCGTGGCACCAGTTCGCGTTCTGGTGGGGCGGCAACGTGAACGTCTTCAACGTCGTCCTCGGTGCCGTGGTGGTCTCGTTCGGGCTGTCCTTGTGGTGGGCGCTGATCGCCATCGCCGCCGGGACGCTGATCGGCGCGCTGCTGATCGCGCTGCACGCCACCCAGGGCCCGGTGCTGGGGGTGCCGCAGACCATCCAGTCCCGCGCCCAGTTCGGCTTTTACGGGTCGGCGTTCCTGTTCCCGTGCGTGCTGCTGATCAACGTGGGGTTCATCGCTGCGCAGTTCGTCATCCAGGCCCAGGCCATGCAGGGCGTCACCGGCGCCATCAGCATCCCCCAGTGGATCTTGATCTTGACGGTGCCGGCGGTAGTGATCGGGATCTTCGGCTACCGGTGGATCCACCGCGTCATGCAGGCCACCGCCGTGGTGGTCGGTGTCTCGCTGGTGGTCATGCTCGTCCAGGGCCTGCGCTACGGCTCCCTGCCGGCACACGAGATGAGCCTGGCCCGGCCACCCGCTGGCCTGTTCCTGGCCGGGGTGGCGCTGCTGGTGATCGACATGCTGTCCTTCGGCCCGTTCGTGTCCGACTACACCCGCTACCTGCCCGCCGACACCAACGGGCGGCGGCTGTTCTGGGCGATCTACGCCGGGAACGTGCTGGCGACGTTCTTCTCCTGCGCGGTCGGCGCCTACCTCGCCGCCCTCCTGCCCTCCCTCAGCCCGGTCGCGGCCGTCGGCAAGGTTTCAGGAAGCTGGGCCCTGGTGGTGATGGCGTTCAGCCTGGTCAATGCCGGGACGTTCAACGCCTACACCGGGGCGTTCCAGGTGCTGGCGTTCGGGAACATGTGGCGCCGGTTCAAATCGGTGTCGGTGCTGGTCCGGCTGGTGCCGTTCTGCTGCGTGATGGCCGCCGGGGTGGTGGTCGCGCTGCTGGGCTACCGGTCGTTCGTCACCAACTTGTCGAACTTCCTCAGTTTGCTGCTGGTCCTGTTCATCCCCTGGTCGGCGGTCAACCTGGCGGACTACTTCGTGGTCCGCCGCGCCCGCTACGACGTCGGGGCGTTCTTCGTCCCGGGGAGCACCTACGGCAACGTTGCCTGGCGTGGCCTGCTGGCCTACGCGGTGGGCCTGGCCGCCGAATGGCCGTTCGTCTCCCAGCCGGACTACACCGGCCCGCTGGTGAAGGCCCTGGGCGGGGCGGACATCTCCTGGCTGGTGGGGTGGTTCGTCTCCGCCGCCGTGTACCTGCTGGTCATGCGCGGCACCACCAGCACCGAACGTGCTCGCGGCTGGGCCGCGGCTGCGGCGTCTGAGACCGGGCTGGCCTGGCCGCGAACGGAGATCACCAGGGCGTAGTGGGTGGCAGCCTCATGGATACCGCCATGACCGGTACCGGGCCCGCCGGGGGGCGGGTGCTGGCGGTCCGCTCGGGGGTGGTGCCTGTGCTGGCGGCGGGGTTCACCGGGCGGCCGGAGACCGCCTCGGGCCTGGCCGGGGCGCTGGTTCCGGGCACTGTTGCCGCGCTGGCCAACAGCGGGCCGGGCCAGCAGGCAGTGTCGTGCGGCAAGACCCAGCTGGCGGTGCATGCCGCTGAGTCGCTGTGGCGCTTGGGCCGGGTGGAGCTGCTGGCCTGGGTGGATGCCAGCAGCCGCGCCTCGCTGCTGGCCGGGTACCTGCAGGCCGCAGCAGCGGTAGGCATCGAGTCGGCCGGCCCCGCCGAGCAGGTGGCCGGCCGGCTCACCGCATGGCTTGCCGTTGCCACCTGGCCGTGGCTGCTGGTGCTCGACGACCTCCGCGATGGAGCCGACCTGGAGGGCCTGTGCCCTCATGGTCCCGCGGGCACGGTCGTGATCACCACCTGCGACCAGGACACCGTCAGTAGTGGGCCGGGGGTGCGGGTGGTCCCGGTGGGTGCGCTGAGCACCCGCGAGGCCCTCAACTACTTGATGGAATGCCTGGCCGATGACCCCGACCAGCGCCATGGCGCGATCGACCTGGCGATGGCGCTGGGCGGCGACCCGTGCGCGCTCACCCACGCCAGCGCACTGATCGCCACCACCACCGGCACCTGCGCCCACTACCAGCGCCGCTACACCGACAAGCGGGCCAGCCTGGTAGCGCGGCAGGCCAACGGCACTCCGGCGACCCCGGTGGCGGCCACCTGGGTGCTGTCGGCCGAACGCGCCGGACAACTGGTGCCCGGCGGGGCCACCAGCCTGCTGCTCGCGCTCGCCGCCCTGTTCGATGGCCAGCCGGTCCCCGGCCCGGTGTTCACCACCTCAGCCGTCTGCGGCTACCTCACCCAGGCCGGCGCCCGGGCGGTGGACGCTGACCGCGCGTGGGAGGCGGTGCGGGTGCTGGCGCACACCGGCCTGCTCAGCATCGACACCACGGCCACAGCGCCGCTGATGCGGCTCAGCCGGGCGGTCGCCGCCCACGTCCGCGCGGCCACGCCTAAACAGGTATTCGCGCAGGCGGCCCAGGCAGCAGCGGACGCGCTGCTGGAAACATGGCCAGCGCAAGAGGGATCGCCCTGGCAGGCCGCCGGGTTGCGCTCCTGTGAGGCTGCCCTGCTGCAGACCGCTGGCGACCGGCTGTGGGCCAACGACGCGTGTCACCCGCTGCTGCTCAAAGCCGGGCACAGCCTGGAGGCCGCCCAGCTGACCGGCCCGGCCGCCCGCCACTGGGCCCAGCTGACCACCCTCAGCGACACGATCCTGGGGCCTGCGCACCCGGACACTCTGACCGCCGGCGGCCACCTCGCCCACGCCCTGCTGGCCGCCGGGCAGCCGGGCGAGGCCGTCACCTGGTGGCAGTGGGTGGCAGCCGCCCGCACCCGCCAATCCGGCGCCGACCACCCCGGCACGCTCGCCGCCAGGGTGAACCTGGGCCACGCCCTGGCCGCCGCAGGAGAAACCACCGACGCGGTCACCGTGCTAGAGCAAGCCCTCGCCGCCTGCGAGCGTGCCCGCGGCCCAGGCCACCCCGAGACCCTCCACGCCCGCGCCGAACTCGCCGCCGCCTGCCAGGCCGCAGGCCAGCCCGCCGCCGCCATCGGCCACCACCGGCGCATCCTCGCCGAACACGAGCACGCGCGCGGTCCCCACCACCAGGCCACCATCACCGCCCGCGAGAACCTGGCCGGTGCCTGCCTGGCCGCAGGCCGCCACAAGGACGCGATCTCCGGCTACAAGCGCACGCTGGCCGACCGGCAGCGCGTCCTCGGCGGCGACCACCCGGGCACCGTCGCCGCCCAGCGGAACCTGGCCGCCGCCTACCAGGCGGCAGGCAAGATCGCCGCCGCGCTGCAACAGCACGAACAAGCCTGCGCCAGCTACGAGCGCATCCTGGGCGCCAGCCATCGCGACACCCTCGCGTGCCGCGCCGGCCTCGCCAGCGCTTACCACGCCGCGGGCCGCCTCACCGATGCCGCGGCCCTGCTGCGCGACACCCTCACCTGCTGCGAACAGGCCCTGCCACCAGGCGACCCGCTCACCGTGACGGTGCGGCAGGCCCTCACCGGGCTGGTAGGGCAATGACCAGCCCTCCACACCGGGCCAGCCTGCTGGCGCTGCGTCAGCCCATGGGCGTGTCTCTCCGCGATCACCACATCCACGGTCCGCCTGGTATCGCGCCAAGGAGTATGTGCCGGTGAAGATCTGCAGCATCCGCTTTCACCCCCTGCGATCGAGATTGCGGGCCAGCGCATGCACTCGGTTACCGTCGCTAGGTGGCGGCGTTCGGAGATCCGATACGCCACAGCAGGGGTGGATGTCTCACGCATTCGTTTGAATCATCGACTACGCCGCGTTCTACACCAGTGCCGGGGGAGGACAGCCCCCTTGTGGTCTGGATCTGATCGGGACCGCCGCACAGCAGAAATCGTCGGAATCGCGTTCGCAGGGTTCAGCGGTTCCGGCTAGATGTTGATCTTGGCCAGCGCCTCCTCGTAGGCGTCGAGATGCAGGGTGTACTCGCATAGCTGAATTACCAAGTTGCGAGCGGTCTCCTCTGCCGGGCCGCCGTCCGAGGCGGTGAATGCCCAGCCGATGAATTGGTTCGACGGCCATGATCCGGGCAACGTTCGCAGCCCTTCGGTGTCGATTATGGTGGTTAGCGCCTGGTTGGACTGGAGCCAGATGCCCAGCTGGGCCCGGGGGTCATCGGAGGTGGCCAACCCAAGATCCTTGGCCAGGAAGTCGGCGAAGGCTTGCGGCACTGCCAAGGCTAGGCGGAACCGCTTGTACCAGGCCGTCAGACCAGAGGCTGGCGGGACCTGCCCTTCGGCGGTGCGTGGCTCAACGTAGAGGATCAGGGTCGCCGCCCGACCATTACGGCCATAAAGGGCCTCTCCGGGGGTCGGCGGCAGGAGGAGTGCCGAGGCAGCCGGGATGCCTTCGAGGGGATTCTCACCGGCGGTCAGGGCGGCCTCCAATGTCCGCGGCCCGTTGCCTGCCAAGTTCTTCCATGACATGCCCGGCTCGATGTCAGTGAGCGCCCCGATGAGCTGGCGCATGGCCGGGCAGCCGAGGAAGGCTGCGAACTTGGCTCGCAACTCGGTGCCGCTGGATGCTGGGTCGACCGGCTGGCAGGCGACGAGCATGCCGATCTTGACCGACGGTGGTGCGTCCTGCGTAGGCCTCTCTATGTAGGCGCGATGTGACATGCCTGTATGCGTCAGGCCCATCAATGAGGGCACCTTGGCGCCGTCAGAGGTCTGGTGCCATCGGTCAGTAATCACCGGCCCGGGCGGAGGTTCAGGGGACTCGCTGGCCGACGGCACGACTGCCGGCTCTGTCAAGAAGTACTCATCTGCTTCTGTGACATCGGTAGCCTGCGGCGCGGTCGCGGCTGGTGCCGTTGCCGGCTCGCGGGGCTGGGGGTCTGCCTGTCCGGCGATGTATCCGATGCCGCCCACAAGGGCCAGGCCAAACAAGAGGACGTACGGCCACCACGGTGCCGGATGCCCGGCACTGATCACGGCCACGAAGTACGCCCCGGCGGTGGCCAGCGAGGCTGCCGCCAGTCCGCCGCCTGCCGGACGGAGATACCTCAGCATGCGAGAAAGCCTAGATGTCCAGCCGCGTTCGCAGTTCGCTCCGGCTTGGAAGCCCCGGGCTTCACTGAGGCCGGACTGGCTGCCGTTCGTCTACGATGACCCAAAACAGCTTCGGGTTGTACCGCAGATGCTCTGGTACAGAGGCCAGCCGAAGGTCGGCAGGTCCGTCCGGGGGTGGCCGCCGAATTCGGGCCAGTGGTGGAGTAGTGCGTGCATATGATGGACGTGACCGCGTGGCCCGTCGCGGCGGCGGAGATGTCGAACATCGCGATCCCGGGTGGTCGAGCTTGCCGATCAGCTCATCTGAAGGCTGTCCCCCCGCGTGGGCGGCACCTCACTGGCCCTTTCGTCCGGG
>WNGE01015594.1_pt1 | contig 12620 bp, 10 predicted proteins | sample 5400651 | NCBI WGS metagenome assembly WNGE01 (sample SAMN13153370, study PRJNA577476) | soil metagenome | isolation source: 60 cm soil or saprolite under grassland replicate 2 | place: USA:California | collected 2016-06-15 | reverse complement strand
TGGGTGGTCAGCCTGGGCGACTCCGCGATCTCCGGCGAGGCGGGCCGCTGGGCGGGCAATACCAACAACTCTTCGAGCGAGGTCGACGCGCTCGGTCCGACCGCGTACTTCGACAACGCCGGCAACACCGCGGAGCAGATCCCGGGCTGCCATCGGTCGAAGTCCGCCGAGGTCTACATCGGCGGCGGCGTCAACGGGCTGAACCTCGCGTGCTCGGGCGCGCGCACCTACACCCAGCCGTTCTCGTCCGGCAGCGACTTCAAGCCGGGCCTGGACTTCTACAACGACGGCGCCGGCCATCTCGGCCAGGCGCCGATGCTGCAGCATTTCGCCGCCACGCACAACGTCAAGGCCGTGCCCGTACTGATCGGCGCGAACAACTACCGCTTTGCCGACATCGTGCAGGCCTGCGTCGAGGACTGGCTCACCTCGCCGAGCTGGTGGAAGAACCTCTGCCAGGACGACAGCAATGTCGCACCGCTGTTCACCTCGAGCAACGTCGCGACCGAGACGGCCAACATCAAGGGCGCGATCCTCAATGTCCGCCAGGCAATGGCGAACGCCGGGTATTCGGACGCGTCGTACACCATCGTCGTGCAGACCTACTGGAACCCGATCCCGAAGGGCGCGCAGTTCCGCTATCCCGAATCGGGCTGGACGCGGCAGAGCGTCGGCGGCTGCGGGGTGTGGAATGCCGATGCCGATTGGGCGAACAACACCGCGGTGGCCACGATCAACAACTCGGCGCGCAATGCGGCGGCACAGGCGGCGCTCCCCAACGTCAAGGTGCTCGACATCGGCGGGCTGACCGTCGGCCACCGGCTGTGCGAGAACACCGACGGCCTGCTCGAGGAGAAGGGCTTGACGTCGTGGACGCAGCCCGGCGCGGCGGACAGCAGCGAGTGGATCAACCAGATCCGCACGACCAGCACGATCTTCGGGCCGTATCAGCTGCAAGAGGACGCGCACGCCAACTACTGGGGTCAGCTGGCGATGCGCAACTGCCTGCGCCAGGCATACAACGGCGGCGCGCCGCGGGGTGGTTCCTGCGTGCCGACAGCCGGTGGCGGCCTGGACGCTCAGGGCGAGCCGAAGACCACCCTGCAGGTCAGCTGATCGCCCCGGCGGTGCGCAGCTCGGCAAGTGCGTCCTCGTCGTAGCCCAACTCGGCGAGCAGAGCGACGGTGTCCGCCCCGGCGGGCGGCGGCTCGCCGGGCGCCGACGGGGTTTTTGCGAAGCGCGGTGCGGGCGCCGCGAGCGTTGTGCCGGCGACGTCGACGTAGGAGGCGCGTGCGGCGTTGTGCGGGTGATCCGGCGCCTCGGCCAAGGTGAGCACCGGCGCGACGCAGGCGTCCGAGTCGGCGAACACGGCGGCCCACTCGTCGCGGGTCCTGGTCGCAAAGACGTCGCCGAGCAGCTTGGTCAACGCGGGCCAGTTGCGCCTGTCGTATGGAGACGCCGCGTCCAGGCCGAGCTTGTCGACGAGCACGTGCCAGAACTTCGGCTCCAAGGCTCCGACGGCGACGTATGCGCCGTCCGAGCAGGCGTAGCAGCGGTAGTTCGGCGCGCCGCCGTCGAGGATGTTGGCCGCCCGCGAGTCGTGCCACGCACCGGATGCGAAGAGCCCGCGCGTCATCGTGCCGAGGTACGCGGCGCCCTCGGTCATCGCCGCGTCGATCACCTGCCCCTCGCCGGTGGCCCGCGCGTGCAGCAGCGCGGCGAGCAGGCCGACGGCCAGCGACATCGCACCGCCGCCGAAGTCGGCCAGGTAGTTCACCGGGGGAGTCGGCGGCCCGTCCGCGGGACCGATGCCGTGCAGTAGGCCCGACACGGCGAGGTAGGTGATGTCGTGACCGGCGGTCGCGGCGAGCGGGCCGTGCTGTCCCCAGCCGGTCATGCGTCCATACACCAGCGTACGGTTGCGCGCCAGGGCGGCGTCCGGCCCGACGCCGAGCCGCTCGGCCACGCCCGGCCGGAAACCCTCGATCAGCGCGTCGGACCGCTCGGCCAGCCGCAACACGACTTCGGCCGCGCCGGGACGCCGTAGGTCGAGCGCGATCGACCTCCGCCCGCGCCCGAGCGCAGGCACCGTCAAAGCGTCTGGCGCCAGCTTCTCGACGCGCACCACCTCGGCGCCGAGGTCGGCGAGCAGCATGCCCAGGAACGGCACCGGGCCGATCGCCGGCAGTTCGACGATCCGCACACCGTGCAAGGGACCTGCCATCAGAAGCCCAGGCTACGGCCGATGATCTCCTTCATGATTTCGGTCGTGCCGCCGTAGATCGTCTGCACCCGGCTGTCGACGAACGCCTGCGCGATCGGGTACTCGGACATGTACCCGTAGCCGCCGTGCAGTTGCAGGCAGCGGTCCATGACCTTGTTCTGCAGCTCGGTCGTCCACCACTTGGCCATGGCGGCGGTCGGGATGTCGAGCTTGTCGGCGCAGTGCTCCTCGATGCACCGGTCGACGAACGTCCGCGCGATCTGCACCTCGGTGGCGAGCTCGGCCAGCAGGAACCGGTTGTGCTGGAACTTGCCGATCGGCCGGCCGAAGGCCGTCCTGTTGCGGCAGTACTCCATCGTCGACTCGAGTGCGAGCTCAGCCGCCGCGACGGCGCCGACGGCGATCGTCATCCGTTCACGGACGAGGTTCTCGATCAGGTAGACGAAGCCCTGACCCTCCTCGCCGAGCAGGTTGGCGGCGGGCACGCGGGCGTCGGTGAAGAACAGCTCGGCGGTGTCCTGCGCCTTGAGGCCGATCTTGTCCAGGTTGCGGCCGCGCTCGAATCCGGCGGTGCCGCGCTCGACGCAGATCAGCGAGAGTCCCTTGGCGCCTTCGGCCGGGTCGGTCTTGGCGGCGACGATGACCAGGTCGGAGAGAATGCCGTTGGTGATGAAGGTCTTCTGCCCGTTGAGCACGTAGGAGTCGCCGTCACGGATGGCAGTCGTGCGGATGGACTGCAGGTCGCTGCCCGCACCCGGCTCGCTCATGGCGATCGCGGTGATGATGTCGCCGGTGCAGAGTCGGGGCAGCCACCGTTGCTTCTGCTCGTCGGTGGCCAGCCGTTCCAGGTACGGCACGACGAGATCGTTGTGCACGGGAAACCCGATGCCGGACGCCTGCGCCCGGACCTGCTCCTCGCCGAGCACGACGTTGAACCGGAAGTCGGGCTGCCCGCCGCCGCCGTACTTCTCGTCCACGGCGGTACCGAGCAGCCCCTGTCGCCCGGCCTCGCGCCAGACCTCGCGATCGACGATGCCGTCCTTGGCCCACTGCTGATTGTGCGGCGTGACGTGCTTGGCGAAGAACGTGCGGCAGGTCTCGCGGAACGCGTCGTGATCCTCGTCGAACAGCGTCCGGGCGAGGGGCATCAGAACGTTTCGCCGTTCTCGGCCTTCTTGCGGAGCAGCGGGCTGGGCGTGAACCGGTCGCCGTAGCGCTCGGCCAGTTGGTCGGCACGCGCGACGAATGCGCCCACCCCACCCGGGTAACCGTTGACGTACTGCAGCACGCCGCCCGTCCACGGTGGGAAGCCGATGCCCATGATCGATCCGATGTTCGCGTCGGCCACCGTCGTCAGGACGTTCTCCTCCAGGCAGCGCACCGACTCGACCACCTCGGCGAACAGCATCCGCTCTTGCAGCTCGTGCAGGTCGACGCCTGCGGGGTCCGCGACGGACGGGAACTCCGTGGCGAGTCCCGGCCACAGGCCGGTCCGCTTGCCGTCGGCGTCGTAGTCGAAGAAGCCCTTACCGCGCAGGCGTCCCGGGCGGCCGAGCTCGACCATCCGATCGACGACGGCCTCGCCGGGATGCGCCGGGAACGTGCCTCCCGACGCCTCGATCGCCGCCCGGGTCTCGTTGCGGATCTTGACGAACAGCTCCATGTTCAGCTCGTCGGTCAGCTGCAACGCGCCGACCGGGTAGCCGGCCTGGGTGGTGGCCTGCTCGATCGTGGCCGGAGGAACGCCCTCGGCGAGCATCGCCAGGGCCTCGTTGACGAACGTGCCGATCACGCGGCTGGTGAAGAACCCGCGGCTGTCGTTCACCACGATGGGCGTCTTCTTGATCCGCGCCGCGTAGTCGAGCGCGCGGGCGATCGCCTCGTCGGAGGTCTGCTCGCCGCGGATGATCTCCAGCAGCGGCATCTTGTCGACGGGGGAGAAGAAGTGCAGCCCGACGAAATCCTGCTTGCGCGCGACGCCGCCGGCCAGCTCGGTGATCGGCAGCGTCGACGTGTTCGAGCCGAGCAGCGCATCGGCGGCCACGACGGGTTCGATCTCGCCGAACACCTGATGCTTCAAGGCCGTGTTCTCGAACACCGCCTCGACCACGAGGTCGCAGCCGGCCAGATCGACATTCTCGGCAGTGGGCGTGATCCGGGCCAGCACCTCGTCCCGTTTCGCCTCGGTCAGCTTGCCGCGCGAGATCGCCTTGTCGAGCAGCTTGCGCGAGTAGTCCTTGCCCTTCTCGGCCGCCTCGATCGAGACGTCCTTGAGCACGACGTCGATGCCGTTTCGCGCTGTCACGTAAGCGATTCCGGCGCCCATCATGCCGGCGCCGAGCACGGCCACCTTGGTGGCCTCGCGCTTCGGATAGCCGGAAGGTCGCGAGCCACCGGCGTTGATCGAGTTCAGGTCGAACCAGAACGCCTGGATCATGTTCTTCGCGACCTGGCCGCGGGCCAGATCGACGAAGTAGCGGGTCTCGATCCGGATCGCCGTGTCGACGTCGACCTGACTGCCCTCGACCGCGGCGCACATGATGTGGTGCGGCGCGGGCATGGGCGCGCCCTTGATCTGCTTGCGCAGGTTGGCCGGAAACGCCGGCAGGAACGCGGCGAACTTGGGGTTCGACGGCGTGCCGCCGGGGATCTTGTGGCCGGACTTGTCCCACGGCTGCGCGGCCTCGGGGTTGGCCTTGATCCAGTCCCGCGCTTTCGCCAGCATCTCCTCCGGCGTGGCGGCCAGTTCGTCGACGATGCCGGTCTCCAGGGCCTGCGCCGGCTTGAGCCGCTGCCCCTGCAGTAGCAGCTTCATCAGCGCGTCGGCGATGCCCAGCATCCGGACCGTCCGGGTGACGCCGCCGGCGCCGGGCAGCAGGCCGAGGGTGACCTCGGGGAAGCCGAACTCGGCCTTGGGATTGTCCAGCGCGACGCGGTGATGGCGCGCTGCGAGGCCTTGATGCTCGAGACGTAGTCGAAGAACTCCTTGAGGTTGTCGTCGCCGACCTGGATCAGGTTGCGCAGGTCGCCGCCGGCGAAGAACGTGTCCTTCGCCGACGTGACGATCACGCCGGACAGCGAATCCTTCTCGGCGACGAGCCGGTCGACGGTTGCTGCGAACGCGCCGCCGAACGCGCGGTTCATGGTGTTGGCGCGCTGGTCGGGATCGTCCATGGTCAGCGTGACGATGCCGTCGGCGTCCTGGGTCCAGTTGATCATGCTGCCTCCATCGTGCTCTTCGCGCGAGCGCTCATCGCTGGATTCGCTCCGCTCCTCGCTCGCTGGCGCTCGCTGCGATGCTCACTCATGACACCCGCTCCACGATGGTCGCTACGCCCATGCCGCCGCCGACGCACAGCGTCGCCAGCCCGTACCTGAGATCTCGGCGTTCCAGCTCGTCGATGAGCGTGCCCAGGATCATCGCTCCGGTTGCGCCGAGCGGGTGCCCGAGTGCGATCGCGCCGCCGTTGACGTTCACCTTCTCGTGCGGGACGTCCAGGTCGCGGAGGAATTTCAGCACGACCGCCGCGAACGCCTCGTTGACCTCCCACAGGTCGATCTGGTCGACGGTCAGCCCGGCCTTGGCGAGTGCCTTGCGGGCAGCGGGGCCGGGCCCGGTCAGCATGATGGTCGGCTCTTGCGCGACGACGCCGGTAGCGACGACGCGGGCGCGTGGCGTGAGCCCCATGTCTTGGCCGGCCTGCTCGCTGCCGACGATCGTCAGTGCCGCTCCGTCGACGATGCCGGACGAGTTGCCCGGCGTGTGCACGTGGTTGATGCGCTCGACCCAGTGGTACTTCTGCAGCGCCACGGCGTCGAAGCCGCCCATGTCGCCGATCGCCGCGAAGGACGGCTTGAGCCCGGCCAGCGCCTCGGGTGTCGTGCCGGGGCGCGGGAACTCGTCGTGATCGAGCAGCGTCAGCCCGCTGCGGTCGCGTACCGGGATCACCGAACGGCTGAACGCTCCGTCGGCGATCGCCTTCCCGGCACGGGTCTGCGACTCGGCGGCGAACAGGTCCACGTCGTCGCGGCCGAACCCTTCGAGGGTGGCGATCAGGTCGGCGCTGATGCCCTGCGGCACGAAGCTGGTCGCGTAGGAGGTCTCGGGATCCATGGCCCACGCCCCGCCGTCGGAGGCCATCGGCACGCGCGACATCGACTCGACGCCGCCGGCGAGCAGCAGATCCTCCCAGCCGGATCGGACCTTCTGCGCCGCGGTGTTCACCGCTTCGAGGCCGGACGCGCAGAACCGGTTGAGCTGAAAACCGGGGCCGGATTTCTCCAGCCCGGCCGCCAGCGCGGCGGTGCGCGCGATGTCGGAGCCCTGGTCGCCGATCGGTGTGACGACGCCGAGCACGACGTCCTCGATGCGATCGGGATCCAGAGTCGGATTGCGCTTGCGCAGCTCGTCGATGAGGCCGACCAGCAACGAGATCGGCTTGGCCTCGTGCAGCGAGCCGTTCTGCTTGCCCTTGCCGCGTGGTGTGCGGATCGCGTCGTAGACGAAGGCTTCTGTAGTCATTGACTGACCGTCCTCGGGGAGATGAGCGCGGGCTCTTGGGACGTTTATCTCGACGCTGACAGTATCACTGGCGCAGTTGTGCCGATAGGATTGTGAGTGTGACCACGGCAGTCGAGCCAAGCGACGAGGAGCTGACCGTCGACGAGCTCGCCGCGCGTACTGGCATGACCGTGCGCACCGTCCGCTTCTACGCGGCCGAGGGCCTGCTGCCGGTGCCCGTGCGGCGCGGACGGATCGCGTACTACGGCTCGCAGCACCGCATGCGGCTCCAGCTGATCCGCCAGCTGCAAGATCACGGCTACACGCTCGCGGCGATCGAGCGGGTGCTCGCGCGCATCCCGCATGACGCGTCGTCCGCCGACTTCGCGATGCAGGCGGCGATGCTCGCCCCGTGGACGCCCGAGCCGGCTGAGGAGCTCGATCGCGCCGCCCTCCAGCGACGTGCGGGGCGGCAATTGTCCCGTGCCGATCTCGACCTGCTGGTCGCGCTGGGCATGGTCGAACGGGTCGGCCGAGCCGGATTCCGGACGACGCCGTCGATGCTCAGCATGGGCCTGGAGCTGATCGACCTGCCGGTGCCTGCCGCCGTGTTGCGCGATGCCGCCGCGGTGATCCACGAGCACGCGACGGCCGTTGCCGAAGGGCTCACCGAGGTCTTCCAGCACGGCATCTGGGAGCCGTTCCGCCGCGGCGAGACGACCGATCGCGATCAGCTCGCCGCGGTCGTGTCGAGGCTGCGGCCCCTTGCCGTGCAGGGCCTGGTAAGCGCGTTCGGGCATGCTGCCGATCGCGCGATGCGCCGCGCGATCACCGACTAGCTCGCCCTGCTCCACCCTCTGGCACTGCGGGCGTACACCCTTGACCTGTCGCGTTCTGTGTGATTCAGTTCGAAGCTGTCGGAACGACGGTATCGACGGGAGTGCACCGCCGCATCCCGGGCAAGTGGGTCCAACCGACGAAAGCATCACTGGAGACACTAGTGGCGGCACAGGGATGACCACCGCAGCCACGGCAGCCGCACCGCGAAGTCAACACGATCCAACAGGAGGACTCGTGAGAGCGCTGCTGCGTGGACTGGCCACCATGCTCGTCGCTGTGCCGATGATCGCCGTCGCGGTCGTGTCCGCGCCTCCGGCAGGTGCGCAGGACAACGGCCTCGGCCTGACGCCGTTGCTCGGGTGGAGCAGTTGGAGTTTCATCCGGCGGACGCCGACGGCGGCCAAGATCGAGGCTCAGGCCGACGCGATGGTGAGCAGCGGTTTGCAGGGCGTCGGGTACCGGAACGTGAACGTGGACGATTTCTGGTATCAGTGCCCGGGTAGTCAGGGGCCGAATGTCGACGAGTTCGGGCGGTGGGTGATCGACGGGACGGCGTTCCCGCCGAGCGGTTCGCGGAACGGCATTCAGGCGGTCGCCGACTACGTGCACAGCAAAGGGTTGAAGTTCGGGCTGTACATGACGCCGGGGATCTCGCATCAGGCGGTCGCGCAGAACACCGCGATCGAGGGCACGCCGTATCACGCCGCCGACATAGCCACGACCGCGAGCGAGAACAACTACAACTGCCGGGGCATGGTCGGCATCGACTACACCAAGCCCGGTGCGCAGGAGTTCATCGACTCCTGGGCCAAGCAGTTCGCCTCGTGGGACGTCGACTATCTCAAACTGGACGGCGTCGGCAGCTTCGACGTCCCCGACCTCGTGGCGTGGTCGACCGCGCTGCGTAACACCGGCCGGCCCATCCACCTCGAGCTGTCGAACAATCTCGCGATCGGCAGTGCGGCGACGTGGAAGCAGTACTCCAACGGCTGGCGGACCGGCGGGGACGTGGAGTGCTACTGCGGCCCGGGCGGGGCGAGTTACCCGCTGACGGACTGGAGCCACGTCTCATCCCGGTTCAACCAGGTCGCGAACTGGGCGCCCTACGGCGGGCCGGGCGGGTTCAACGACTACGACTCGATCGAGGTCGGCAACGGCAGCAACGACGGGCTGACGCTGACCGAGCGCAAGACCCAGATGAGCCTGTGGGCGCTCGCGGCCTCGCCGTTCATCCTGGGCACCGACCTGACCAACCTGGACCCGACCGACCTGGCGCTGCTGACGAACACCGACGTCCTGGCCGTCGACCAGGACGCCATCGACGCCACCCGGATCGTCAACGCCAACGGCCAGCAGATCGTCACCAAGAAGGAGCCCAACGGCGACGCGATCGTCGGCCTGTTCAACACGAGCGGGACGCCGCAGTTGATCTCCACGAGCGCCTCGACCCTCAGCATGGCACCCGGCACGGACTACCTCATCAAGGATCTGTGGAGCCACCAGGCTACGGAGACGACCGGGGCGATCAGCGCCACGGTGCCCTCGCACGGCGTCGCCTTCTACCGGGTGAGCGCGCTGTCCAATCCGACGCAGGCGCCGCCGAACGCCACACTCGCAATGAGCCCGCTGCCGAACCTGACCGCCGGGCAGCCGGCAACGGCCACGGCGTCCTTCACCGACAACGGCGATCTCGCTGCCAAGCAAGTGCGTCTGGGCCTGCAGGCGCCCGCTGGCTGGTCGGTCACGCCCACGTCGCCGACGTCGTTCCCGACCGTGGAGACGGGGCAGACCGTCCAGACGACGTTCCAGGTCGTCGCGCCGGCGTCGGACAGCCTGTTCCAGACCGACACGCTGACCGGCACGGCCGGCTACACGTGGTCGGGCAAGACGACGGTGAGCCTGACCGCCGCGCAGAACGTCACGACGAGCCCGCCGGTTCAGCCGCCGTACCAGACGTTCTCCTCAGCCACCGACGCGCCGGCGTCCTTCGGCCAGATCGGCCAGCAGTTCGGGATCTCCGGCGCCGGCGCCGACCTGTTCTCGAACAGCGACGCCTACTCGACGATCTACCTCAAGGGCGCGGTCGGGACGACGTCGACGGTCGACACGAAGGTCGTGTCGCAGCAGGGCCTGACCGGCTTCGGCAAGGCAGGCATCATCGTCCGCAACGACGCCACCGGATCGGGCACCACGCCCGAAGGCGTGATCCTGTTCGCGTCGCCGTCCGGCGGAATCCAGCTCGAGTGGACCAACGACGGCGGCAACTTCATCAACGCCGTCACGCCCGCGAACGGCACCAATCCCTTCGCGCTACCGGTATGGCTCAAGCTCGAGCGGACCGGCGACAGCTACACCGGCTACTACTCCAACGACGGCAAGGGCTGGTACACGGTCGGCACCGCGACCGTCTCCGCCCAGGCCGCGACGCAGGACGCCGGCATCTTCGTGACGTCGCACTCGACCGGCACGCTCGCACAAGTCGTGTTCGACGGTCTCACCGCCGTCGACGGCGCCGTCCCGCCGCCGCCTGGCCCGAAGCTGTACGAGGCGGAGTCGCCGGCGAACACGATCGTCGCCCCGGCGAGAATCTCCAGCTGCACGGGCTGCTCGGGCGGCCAGAAGGTCGGCTTCGTCGGCAACGGCGGCACCGTGACCTTCAACGGCGTCACCGCGCCGTCGGCCGGCAACTACGACATGACGATCTACTACCTCAACGGCCCGCCCAGCCGGGACGCGGTCATCACCGTGAACGGTGTCGACGTGCAGACCCTGTCGTTCACGCCGACGACGGACTTCAACACCGTCGGCACGGTGACGGTGCCCGTGCCGCTGGTGGCGGGTGCCAACACGATCGAGTTCTCCAACCCGGCGGCGTTCGCCCCGGACTTCGACCGGATCGCGGTGGCCGCGACGCCGAGCTGAGTCGCCGGGCCAACAGGCTGCTGTGGCCTACTTCGGTACCCCCCCGCCGAGGTAGGCCACAGCCACTCTCGTGACGAACTGGTACACGCCGTCCTCGGCGGGTGCCAGCGGCCCGGGCACCGCGTACGGCGAGCGCAGGCCGCGCTGGACGGACTCGCAGGCGGCCCAGTCCTGACGGTTCGTCAGGTCCCAGAAGTCGACCGCGTATGACGGGTCGCCGGCCATTTCCGGGGGGAACGCCCACACGCACTCGATGCGGGTGCGGTCGACGGCCAACGGTGTGAGCAGGTGCGTCATCACGTAGTCCGGGTGCAGGCTGACGAGCAGGTTCGGGAAGCCCACGAGGTACATGACCGTGCGAAGCTCGCGCCCGGACAAGCCGGCAATGGGTACGCCGTTGCTCCGCCCGTCCAGCGACATCGTCTCGACGCCATCGCGCAGCGTCATCGAGCCGCCCAGCCACGCACCGTCCGGATCGAAGTTGTCGCCGCTCGTGGGCGGGCTGACCTTGCACAGCTCGGGATGGATGACCGAGCAGTGGTAGCACTCCTGGTAGTTCTCGATGACGATCTTCCAGTTGGCCTCGACGACATAGTCGTGCCGGACGACGGCACGCAACCGTTCCGGGGCATATGGCGCGACGATCGGCTCGATCGAGCCGATGTGCGTGCCGAACGAGCCCGAATCGCCCGCCGGGTCGGCGAAAACCCAGCCGTGCCACTCGACGACGGGGATCGGCGCCAAGGCGAACTCCGCGGCATCGAAGCCCTCGACGCCGCGATAACCCGGTGCGCCGCGCAGTGCGCCGTCCAGGCGGTACGTCCAGCCGTGGTACGGGCAGATGATCGCGTCGCCGGTCGCCGTCGCGTCACAGGGCAGCAACTCGTGCCCGCGGTGCCTGCAGGTGTTGGCGAACGCGCGCAGCTCGCCGTCGTCGCCGCGGACGAGCAGGATCCCGCCCTGGCCGGTGTCTACCGCTCGCCGGCTGCCGGCTGCGGCTAGGTCTTCGGCACGGCCCACGCACATCCAGCGGCCGAAGAAGTTCGCGCGCTCCCAGTCGAGGACCGCAGGGTCGACGTAAGCGCTGCGCGGCAGCATCCGGCTGCTGCCGAAGTCTGCCAGCACGGGCGCGAGCTCGGCGGCATCGATCGGCGCAGGGACGCCACGCATGTGCGCCTGCCTACCGGCGGTGCGTGCAGAGCTGGTCGGGCCGGTACGTGCTGTCGTCGTCGGGCACCGCGCAGATCGCCTTGAGCTTGCCGGCGATCGCGCGCCCGAGAATGGGCAACGGCTGGAAGTCCATCTTCTTCGGCACGCGAACCTCGACGTAGACCGAGCGGTCGACCGACGTGAACACGGTCGAGTCCTTCTCCTGGACGGGTAGCCAGTACACGCCGAGGAGGAAGACCTGTTGGCTCGACCCCGGCGTAAGCGCAGCGGGACGGGCGACGCCGCATCGCAGCACGATCGGCGGATCGCCCCACGCGACGACGAACGGCGAGTCGGGTTCGGTATGGACGACGCGTGGCGCGAGCGGGCCGAGCTTCACCGGAAGCGCGCTGAGCACCTGTGCGCACGGCGCGTCCGCCGCTGCGTTCGACGGCGGGGCCGCGACAGTGATCGGGGGTGGCGGGCCCGACGGCGTCGCCTTGTGTGAATTGCCCGAGCCGCGCGCCAGGGCGAAGGCGACGATCACCGTCACCGGCAGCGCGATCGCCGTCGCAATGAGGGCGTTGCGGCGGCTCGGGGCATCGATCGTGGGGCTCCTACAGATGAACCACTGGGCAGGTGAGCGTGCGCGTTATGCCGACGACGCCCTGCACCCGTGCGACGACGAGCTTGCCCAACTCGTCGACGCTCGCCGCTTCGGCGCGCACGATCACGTCGTACGGGCCGGTGACGTCCTCGGCGCTGGTGACGCCCGGCAGGCTGCCGATCTCGCTCGCGACCGCTGCTGCCTTGCCTACCTCGGTCTGGATGAGGATGTACGCGTACACGGTCGCCATCGGCGCGTCCTTCCGTCCTCGCATCATCGGGAAGGTAGAACCTAGCGCAGGCCCGAATACCGCCCGCACAGTGAGGAATTCCGAGATCACCGTTTCCGACGTGGGAGAGTTCGGCCTGATCGCACGG
>WNGE01006812.1_pt1 | contig 12622 bp, 10 predicted proteins | sample 5400651 | NCBI WGS metagenome assembly WNGE01 (sample SAMN13153370, study PRJNA577476) | soil metagenome | isolation source: 60 cm soil or saprolite under grassland replicate 2 | place: USA:California | collected 2016-06-15 | reverse complement strand
AGCCCAGTTGGAAATCTCGTAATGCGAGAAGCCCTCGCGCGCCAGCTTCTCCCCCATCTCCAGCCACACGTCGGCCTGCGCGTCGTCGGAGAGATAGCGCGAGGGATGGAGGCGCCGATCTACCTCGATCGTCTTGGACTTCTCGGCTTCCAGGAGATAGACGGAGACGTGGCCCGCGCCCGACTCGCAAAGCCGCGCCAGGCTCGCCCGGAAGCTCTTGGAAGTCTGTTCGGGAAGTCCGAGGATCAAGTCGCCCGACAGCGCGAGCCCGCTCCGCGCCAGGGTCTCCAGAGCGCCGCCGGCTCGCGCGGCGTCGTGGCGTCTCCCGACGGCTGAAAGCTCCCGGTCCTCGAACGACTGCACGCCGACGGAGACGCGCGTGATTCCCGCGTGAAGCCAGTCGTGCGCCGCCTCGGACGTCACGTCTTCGGGGTTGGCCTCCAGAGTAATTTCCGAGGAGGCGAGAACGTCGAAGCGGCGGCGGATGTCTTCGAGCAGCGCCGCCAGATCCGGCGCCGGAGTCAACGAGGGCGTTCCCCCTCCCAGGAACACCGAGTCGAACCGGACTCCCTGCGCTTCTCCCGCCAGATGCGCGGTCTCCCGCTCCAGGGCCTGACGATATGCCCTTGCCGAGGACTCGTCCGTCGAGACCACGAACGCGCAGTAGCCGCAGCGGGATCGGCAATACGGAAGGTGAACGTAGATGCCGGAAGGGATCGGCTGATCTGGCGTCTGGGCCTTCATCGAGCCCCGATCAGCAGGGCTTCCTCGGCCTCGCGGGCAAGCTCGGCGCCGAACGGGAAGACTTTGGGCAGGTTGCCTTCGCGCGCGATCGGAGCCAGATCGCGCCCCGACTCGTCGATCCATCGCGCCGCAGCGTGGAGGAGGGCCGCGCGATGCTCGTTCTCGGAGGACGCCTGCGCCTTCTCCTCGAGGCGCGCCGCCGCCGCGGCGTTGGCCGCCGGCTCATGGAGACCGACGGGGCGCGGCGGGACGGGGTCCAACCCTTCCCGCCCGCACGCCTGCCGGAAACGATCCCGGGCCTGTCGCAGCTCTGCGGGGGAATCGCCATGATGAACGCGCTCGAAGAATCCCTCCGCCCGCTCCGGTGCCGCGGCGCTCGCGGCCTCGACCGCAAGACGCCGGCTCGGGCCGTCGTCGGCCAGTGGCAGCGGCGAGAGGAAGCTGGCCCCCGCCGCGGCGGCGTTCGCGACGAGGCCCTCCACCGCGTCGGGATCCGCGGTCCAGCCCGGCACGAACGGAAAGATCCACCCGGAGGGGATCCCCCGGGCAAGCGCGGCTTCAAGAGCCTCGTTGGAAGCCTCGAGCCCCGGAAACCGGACAAAGAGCGCGGTAAAGACCGCTCCCGGTTTCTCCGGCAGGCCGGAGGGCTCCGGATCAAGCAGATAGACCGCCCGTCCCGACGAGCGGGCGCCCTCCGCGGCGGCAAGGTAGGCACCCTGGATTTCCTCGCCGGTGGAGCAGGGGCCCACCAGGACCGGTCCGGAGGGCCCGCGCAGCAGCGCCGTCCGCCAGGCACCGGCCTCGTGCGGTCCCGCCAGAACGGTTCCATCCGCCGCGCGGGAGAGGAAGCGGCGCTCCACCGGGTCGAAACGGAAACGCGAGGGTCCGACCTCTCCAGCGTAGGGGAACGCCCTGGCCGCGATGCGGCGCGAAGCGACCTCAAACTCTCCGGAGCGAACCGCCGGCGCGGCGGACCTCTCGAAAAGGATCATGAGGCCTTCCTCGAGCGACCGACGCGCCGCCGCCAGCCGGGGGCTCCGTATCGAGCGAAGACGTCCACTTCGAAATTGAAGAGCGCTCCCGTCCGAGCCCCTCCGAGGGTCGTCACGCGCCGGGTCTGCGGAATGACGGCCACTTCGAACTCACGTGCTCGCCTGGAGGCCACGGTCAGGCTGACGCCATCCAGAGCAACCGAGCCCTTTTCGACGACGAACCGGGAGAGACCGGCGGGGATCGAGAAATGGTATGTCCAGGAATTCTTCGCCGCCTCCGCCGAGAGAAGCCGCGAGACGCCGTCGACGTGACCGAGCACGAAGTGGCCTGAGAGCCGGTCTCCCCACTCGAGAGCCCTCTCGAGGTTGACGGTGTCGCCGGGCCGCAGGTCTCCGAGAGTCGACCGGCGGAGCGTCTCTCCCGAAAGATCTGCGGCGAACCCTCGTCCCTTGCCAATTGCCGTCAGGCAGACGCCCGACACGCAGACGCTCTCGCCGGCCACAAACTGTCCGAAGCCGGCAGGCGCTTCGACGATCAGGCGAGCGCCACCGCTTCGCCGCGCGAGCGAGACCACCCTCCCTAATCCCGTCACGATTCCGGTAAACATGAGCATCAGTCCAGGGTCGAAGAGTTCAAGGTCCAGTGTCCTGGGTCCAAGGTAGCCCAGACGAATCCTGGATTGCCAGGAGGCAACTTCAAATTGGGCTACTTCGGGTTCTGGACGTTGGACTTTGGACGCTCGGCGGCGCCGCGCCGGACTCTGCCAGTCACCAGAATGTCCTCCCCCAGACGCTCGATCTCGATGTCATCGAGTCGCGGCGTCGCCGACAAGGTAAAGCCGTCGCCGCCAACGCCGCCGGGAGCCCGGCTGCCTCCGAGGATGCGCGGCGCGAGAAAGACTGCCACGCGGTCCACTCGCCTCGCGCGGAAGAATTCCCAGAGCGTGGCCGATCCGCCTTCGACCAGGAGACTCGTGATCCCCTCGTGAGCGAGCCTTCCGAGCAGAATCGGGATGCTCACGCGCCCGGGGCGCCGGCCGCGCAGGCTCCACACGGTCACGCCGCGGGAGAGAAGCCGGCGGACCGACGGGCTCTCCGGTGGGCGAGTGGTGGCGAGGATCACGCCTTCGGGATCGCGGAAGAGGCGCGCGTTTTCGGGGACCCGGAGATGGCCGTCCAGCACAATCCGCCGGTGCGGCGTGATCCGGTTCTCTCCGAGACGCCGCGTCAGCCGGGGGTTGTCGGCCAGGACCGTGCCGGCTCCGACCAGGACGGCGTCGAACTCCTCGCGCAGGAGCAGGGCGCGCTTCCGAGCTTCCGGACCGGTGATCCAGCGGCTCTTCCCGCGCGCCGTCGCGATCCTTCCGTCGAGACTGCCCGCCCACTTGGCCAGAACGAAGGGACGGCGCTCCTTGATCCAGACGAGGAATCTCTCGTTCTGGAGCTCCGCCCGCCGTCGCTGCTCCGGTGTCGCCGCGAGGATCCGGACTCCGCCCCTCCGGAGGGCCGAGAATCCGCGCCCGGCGACGAGAGGGTTGGGATCGCTCGCCGCGACGACGAGGCGCCGGATGCCGGCCGCAAGGATCGCCTCGGTGCACGGAGGTGTGCGGCCCAGATGCGCGCAGGGCTCGAGCGTCACGTAAAGATCCGCCCCCGCCGCCAGTTTCCCCGCCTTCGCGAGCGCCGAGACCTCGGCATGAGGACCGCCGGCGTTGCGATGAAACCCCGTTCCCACGACGCGGCCGCCGCGCACGATCACCGCTCCGACCATCGGGTTGGGAGAGACCGTGAAACGGCCGCGCTCGGCCAACTCCAGAGCCAGGTCGATCCACTGCATATCGATGGGGGCGACTCGGCGGGTCATTCTCTTTGCGTTTCAGGTTTCAGGTTTCAGGTTTCAGCGTAACCGAAATCCCACCTGAAACTTGAAACTTGAAACCCATCATGTCCCGAGGAGGGCGTGCGCGTACTCGGAGGGATCGAAGGGGATCAAGTCGTCCATCCCTTCGCCCACACCCACGAAGTGCACGGGCAGCCCGAGCTCGCGATAGATCGCCAGAACGACCCCTCCCTTCGCGCTGCCGTCGAGCTTCGTCAACACGACGCCCGTCACGCCGGCCGCCTCGACGAACCGCCGCGCCTGGGCGAGCCCGTTGGAGCCCGTGGTGGCGTCAAGCACGAGGAGGGTCTGATGGGGCGCTCCGGGAACCTCCCGGGCGGCGATGCGCCGCATCTTGGCGAGCTCTTCCATCAGGTTCTGTTTGGTGTGGAGGCGGCCAGCGGTATCCACGAGGAGGGTCTTGATGCCCCGCGCTTTCGCCGCCGCGATGGCGTCGAAGAGGACGGCCGAAGGATCGGCGCCCTCGCGGTGGCGCACGACCGGCACCTTCAGGCGATCGGCCCAGATCGCGAGCTGCTCGATCGCGCCGGCGCGGAATGTGTCCGCCGCGGCCAGGAGGACCGAACGCCCTTCTTCGAGCCGGCGCGCGGCGAGCTTGGCCGCCGTCGTGGTCTTTCCGGAACCGTTGACGCCGACCAGGAAAACGATCTCGAGCGGCATATCGGAAGAGCCGGCCGGCCGGGGCGCCGCGGCGATCAAACGCTCGATCTCTTCAGTCAAGAGCCGGCGCAGCCCTTCGAGATCCGTACGCTCGGCGCCGCCCGTCCGCGTCCGGACCGCGCTTGTGAGCACACCGGCTGTCTCCGCTCCGACGTCCGCTTCGATCAGCGCCTCCTCGAGCGATTCCAGGACCGATTCGTCGAAGCCCAGACCCTTTTTCACCGCCGAACCGAGCTTCTCGAGGATCTCGGTGTGGGTCATGAACAACCCGCGCTTGACCTTCGCGAAGAATCCGGATCGCCGGGCTTCCTTGGCTTCGGGGGCAGGCCTGCGGTCGCTCATGAGTGGAGTTTCAAGTTTCAGGTTACAGGTTTCAAGTGGAGCCCCAGCTATCCTGAAACTTGAAACTTGAAATCCGACTGACTGCTCAGCTGGCCGGGTTGCTCTCCAGAAGCAGCCGAGCCTTGGCGCCCGCCTCGCCCGAGGGGTCGAGCTCCACTGTGCGCTCGAGGTAGCGACGGCCCAGGGCTGTCTTCTTCATCGTGAGGAGCACCAATCCCAGGCGCAGATTCGCCTCGGGATTCTTCGGCTGCAGCCGCACGGCCTCCAGGTAGTCCTCGGCCGCCGCCGCGAATTCCCGCCGCGACTCGCGAGCGACGCCTCGGCCCAGCAGCGCATCAAAGGATTTCGGCTCCCGCGCGATCGCCGTCGTGAACTCCACCTCCGCCCCGGCGTAGTCTCCCATCCTCTGGCGCATCCGTCCGCGGTTGATGGCGACGTCCAGCCTGTCCTCGACTGAGGAAGAGCCATCGGCAACGCGGAAATCCTCCTCCGCCTCGCCGTAACGGCCGGCCTGCGAACGGGCCATCCCGCGGTGAATCCGATACAGACCCTTCCCCGGGTCGAGCTTCACGGCGCGGTCGAACTCGTCGAGAGCATCGCGAACGCGTCCCTGGATCAGGAGCGCCACGCCGAGCCCATCGCGCAGGTCGGGGTTCTTCGGGTCCGACCGAATGACGTCCCGGTAGGCCACCTCCGCCTCCTGCGCGCGTCCCTCCCGAAGCAACACCGCGGCCATCCTCTCGTTCAAGAGCACTTCAGCCGACGTGCGCGTCTTACTCGCTCCCGAGGAGCATCTCGAGGCAACGAGAAGTGTGCAGACCAAGAGCGTGACGCTGCGGGCCTTGCTCACAGCGCCTCCGCCAGGAGAGGCTCTTCCGGCTCTTCGAGGGCCGGGCGCACCGGGATCGGGATCAGATCCCCCTTCCCGTAGGCTCGCACGAACGCCTCTACGACCAGCGGGTCGTAGCGCGCGCCCGCGTAGTGCCGGATCATGCCGACCACGTAATCGGTTTCCATCGCCTGCTGGTAGGGTCGCGTTGTCGTCATGGCGTCGAAGGTGTCCGCCACCGTCACGATCCGCGCCTGCAGCGGGATCTCCTCCCCTCGCAGGCCCTCGGGGTACCCTCCGCCGCCGTATTTCTCGTGGTGGTATTTCATTCCCGGGATGACGTCGGCGAGCTGCGGAATGGCCGCCATGATGGCCGCCCCCTTGATCGGGTGCGTCTTCATGATCTGGAACTCTTCCTCCGAAAGGGCCGTCGGCTTGCGGATGATGCGGTCGTCCACACCGATCTTACCGACGTCGTGAAGCAGCGCCGAAAGGCGGACTCGCTCGACTTCCTCCGGGGGGAGTCCCATCTCGGCGGCGATCGTCGCGGCGTAGGCCGCCACCCGCTCGGAGTGCCCTCGTGTGTACGGGTCCTTGGCGTCGATCGCCTCCGCGAGGGCGCGGGTCGAGGCGAGGAACAGTTCCCTGTTTTCGCTCGCGGCCCGCCGCACCTGGTCGAAGGCGGTCCGGATCGAGACGCTCATGCGGTTGAAGCTTTCCGAAAGGTCCGCGATCTCGGCCGTCCCCGCAACTTCGACGGTCGCGCCATACACGCCTTCGCTGATCGCATGAGTGGATTGCGCCAGACGGGCGATCGGAGCCGACAGCCCCCGAGCGAAAAAGATGCCCAGCAGAAGCGCCGCTGCCAGCGCCACCGCGCTCCAGATGACCGTGTCGCGCACCATCAAATCCACCGATGCGAAGGCCAGATCGCGGTCCCGCTCGACCAGCACGCCCCAATCCGGCTGCCGGACAGGGGCGATCGAGGCCAGGACGGCGCCCCGCGGAGTCAGTTCCGACCGAGTCCACGGGGCGGGGAAGCGCATGAAGTCCGAAACGAGCAGCGAGTCCCGCCGCTGCTGAGCGTGAGGCAGGAGGGGAAAGATCACCTCTCCTTCGCGGTCCACGAGACTGACGCCCACTCCCTGGTGAGCCTGGTCCCGGAACTTGCTGTTGATCGCCTCCCAGGAGACCAGAGCTTCGACCACGCCGGACCGGGCGCGGCTTTCGTCGAAGACCGGAATCGCGAGAACGGCGACGGGTCCGAGCTGCGTCGTGAAGAACGGCTTGCCCTGGTACAGCACGCCGTCGCGCGCCGACTCGAATCCCTTGCGAAACTCGAAGTCGATCTCGGGAGAACGCACGTCGGGGCCCACGAATCTTCCCGCGCCGCGGGCGTTGAAGCCGCGCAGGGCCACCAGCGGAGTCCGCCCGCTCAGGAACGACCCCAGTATGCGCGGGCCGTCCTCCGACGTAAAGGGATCCTTCCCCGTGAGCTGGCCCGCGAGCCATAGCGAGGCCGCTGCGCTTTTCAGCCTTTCGCTGGCGGACGTGTAGAACGCGGACACGTAGTCGGCCAGGGCGGAGGAGGAGCGCGTCAGGTACTTCTCTTCCAGCGTCTCGAGCGTCCGCTGATTCCGGCGGATGAGCACGGCGCCGGAGAGAAGCAGAGGAACCAGCGAGGCCAGAACGAACGCGCCCGATAGGAGGACGAAGAGGCGAATCCGACGCCTCGCGGAACGCCCGGTCACGGCAGAATTATAACGCCGACGGCTTCCTCTGCCCGAAGACGCCATCTCACAGACGGACGCGGGACGCCGCCTCCAGCCACTCTTCGAGCGGGATCGCCTCGTCGACCCGAGCCCGGCCGATCGCTTCGAGCACCACGCCCGCGATGCCGCGCGCGCTTCCCTTCTTGTCGCGGGAGAGATACGGCGCCAGCGCCTTCGGGTCGCGGACCGGCTCGGGAAAAGGGCCCAGCAGCCGCAGGACACGATGGATGCGGAGAGCTTCTCCTTCGCGAAAGCCCGCTCGCTCGCACGAGATCTCGAGCGACGCCGCGATTCCCCAGGCCACCGCTTCGCCGTGGCGCAGTTGCCGATACCCGCCGGCCGCCTCGAACGCGTGGCCGAGCGTGTGACCGAAGTTGAGAAGCCGCCGGCGATCCTCCTCTCTCGGATCCTCGGACACGATCGCCGCCTTGATCTCCGCCGAGCCGGCCAAGAGATCCTCGAGCAGCGGTTCTTCTCGCCGAAGGATCCCTTCGATCCCGTCCTCCGCTCTCTTTGCGAGTCCGTCATCCGCGATCCAGGCCGCTTTGAATGCCTCGACCAGCCCCGCGCGGAAATCCCGGTCGGGCAACGTCGCCGCTGCCTCGGGGTCGATGACCACGGCTCTGGGGGGATGAAAAGCGCCGAGCAGGTTCTTTCCGGCGGCATGGTCCACGCCGGTTTTTCCGCCGATGGCGGCGTCGGCCATCGCTCCCGTCGTCGTCGGCACGGCGTTCCACACGATGCCGCGCAGGAGAATCGCGGCCGCGAAGCCCGCCACATCACAGACGACTCCGCCACCGACGGCAACCAGCGCGTCGTCACGGCGCGCTCCGGCAGCCAGAGCCGCGTCGGCGATGTGAGAGACGGTGGCAAGGGTCTTTTGCTCCTCGCGGTCGTCGATCTCGATGTCCGCCAGAATCCGGCCCGAGAGGGCCGCGCGAGTTCTTTGCGCCGGCTGCCGCGCTCCCGCGCAGGTCACGAGGAGAAACCGGCCGGAGGGGGACACGAGATACCGCTCGACGCACGACAGCAGGCCGGCTCCGATCCAGACGAGGCTCTCCGTTTCTCCCGACCCGATCGCGATCCGGCGCGGCTCTCTCACGGGCGGGGAGTTCGCGAAGGCTCGATGCCCAGTTCCTTCAACTGATCCTGCGGCACCTCCGACGGAGCCTTCATCATGACATCCAGCCCCGAGGTCGTCTTGGGAAACGCGATGACGTCCCGGATCGAAGCGGCGCCCGCCGCGATCGCGCAGATGCGGTCGAGACCCAGGGCGATCCCGCCGTGCGGCGGCGCCCCGTACCGCAGGGCATCGAGAAGAAAGCCGAACCGCTGGCGCCCCTCCTCGGGCGAGATCCCGAGCAGGCGAAAGACCCGCTCCTGGACGTCCGCCCTGTGAATGCGGATCGAGCCGGAGCCGAGCTCCCATCCATTGACGACCACGTCGTAGGCCAGAGCGCGGACGCTTCCGGGATCGGTCTCGAGCCTGCCCAGGTCCTCCTCTCGCGGCGCGGTGAAGGGGTGATTCATCGGGAACCAGGATCGTGTCTCTTCGTCGAAACCAAAGAGCGGGAACTCCGTGACCCAGCAGAAAACGTATTTCGATTCGTCGATGAGCTTGAGCTCCCTCGCTGCCGCGGCGCGCAGGGCCGCCAGCGCTGCGAAGATCGTGTTGAGCTTGTCGGCGACGATCAAGAGGAGGTCTCCGCTGCCGATTCCTCCCGCGCCGGCAATGGCTTCGAGCATCCCTGCCGGAAGATGCTTGGCGGCGGGCGAGACAAGACCCGGGTCTCTCTTGACCCACAGCAATCCTCCGGCGCCGTGCTCCCGCGCGAGCTCGCCGAGCTCCTCCAGTTTCTTGCGGGAGAAGCCCGCTCCGCCCGGGACCGGCACCGCTCGGATCGCTCCCCCTTCCGAGAGGGCCTTCTCGAACGGAGCGAACCCGCTCTCCGCGCAGACACCCGAAAGGTCCGCCAGCTGCATCTCGTACCGCAGATCGGGGCGGTCGGTGCCATAGCGCTCCATCGCCTCGCGATAGGTCAGACGGCGGAAGGGACGCTCGCAAGGGATGGCGGCGGCGCCGAAAGCCTCCGCCAGAAAAGCCTCGACGGCGTCGAAGACGTCGTCCTCCGTCGGGAAGGAAATCTCCAGGTCGATCTGCGTGAACTCGAATTGCCGGTCCGCCCGCAGGTCTTCGTCGCGGAAGCAGCGGGCGATCTGAAAGTACTTCTCGAAGCCCGAGATCATCAGGAGCTGTTTGAAGAGCTGGGGCGATTGGGGCAGCGCGTAAAACTTCCCCCGATGGACACGCGAGGGCACGAGAAAGTCTCTCGCCCCTTCGGGGGTCGAGCGCGTCAGCATCGGCGTTTCGATCTCGAGGAACCCCCGTTCGTGGAGGATGCGGCGAACGCGAAAAGCGATCTCGTCGCGAAGCATCAGGTTTTTTTGCATCGCCGGACGGCGAAGGTCGAGATACCGGTACTCCAGGCGCAGCTCCTCGGTCGCGTTGGTGCGGTCTTCGACGACGAAGGGGGGCGTCTCGGAGCGCGAGAGGAACTCCAGACGCGAGGCAACCACCTCGATGTCCCCCGTCGCTGTGTCGGTCCGGCGCTGCCCGGCGGCGCGGAGGACGACCTCTCCCTCGATCTCGACGACGTCTTCGCCGCGCGCCTGTCCTGCCGCGTCCACGGCCTGCGAGGGAGAGCGCGCTCTGTCGAAGACCGCCTGGACCATTCCGCTGCGATCGCGCAGGGTCAGGAAGACCAGCTCGCCCATGTCGCGGCGCCTTCCGATCCACCCCTGGAGGCGAACGCTGCGCCCCGCATCGGACGCCGTGAGCGTGCCCGCCGGCTGCCGGGGCAGGCTCATGGCCGCCCCTGCCCCGGACCGCCGAAAAGCGGGGAGAGCCGGCGGACAACCTCGCCGCGAGGCACCGTCTGCTGCTCTCCCGAAGCGAGCTTCTTGACCGTGACGGTCCCCTCCTCCCGCTCTCGAGCGCCGAGGAAGACCGCGAAGATCTTCTCCCGATCCAGGCCGCGCGCCGAGGATTCCTCGAAGAGGGCACTGGCTCGCGCCATCCCCTTCTTGAAGCCACGAGCGAGCAGATCGACCTCGACGGCACTGCCGATGCCCGCGCGCAGGTCGCTCGCCAGGGCAAGCGCGTCGTTGACGTCGTCGGGCTCCTGGGGGAGAAGAAAAAGAAGCCCTCTCGTCGCGGTGGGACGGGGCGCGGCTTGCAGGAGGCGGTCTTCCCCGATTGCGAAACCGATGGCCGGCAAATCCGGCCCCCCCAGTGTCTGGACGAGGTTGTCGTAGCGGCCCCCTCCCAGGATCGCATCCTGCGCTCCCAGGTCCGCCGAAACGACTTCAAAGACCGTACGGGTGTAGTAGTCGAGTCCGCGCACCAGAGATGGCTCGTCCCGGAATGGAATGGGCACCTCGGCCAGCAAGCGGCGCACTTCCTCATGGTGGCGGCGGGAATCGCTGTCCAGGAAGTCGAGCGTGCGCGGCGAGCCTTCCAGGGCGGTGCGGACGGCCGGGTCTTTGGAATCGAAGAGACGCAGGGGATTGTCCGCAAGTTTGCGGCGGTCGTCGTCCCCGAAACCGGAGGATCGCGGCTCCAAGTATTCGCGCAGCGCTTTCCCGAAGGCTTCGCGCGATCCTGCCGTCCCGACGGAATTGACCGAGACGGAGAGGGACCGAAAACCGAGGGCCTCGAGAAAGTCGCGGAGCATCGTCAGGATCTCGACCTCCGCAGCCGGGCCGGGAACCCCGAAGAGCTCAGCGCCGATCTGCCGGAACTCCCGGTAGCGCCCCGCTTGCGGCCGCTCGTATCGGAATTGTGGTCCCGCGTACCAGAGGCGCAGGGGCATCGGCCCACCCGCAAGGCCGTTCTCGATGACGGCCCGCACGACGCCCGCGGTGTTCTCCGGCCGCAGAGTGAGCGAACGGCCCTTGCGGTCTTTGAAGGTGTACATCTCCTTGTGCACGATGTCGGTCGTCTCGCCCACGGAGCGTGCGAAGAGCTCGGTCGCCTCCAGACACGGCGTACGCACCTCGGCATAGCCGTAGGATCCGAAGACGCGGCGGGCGATCGCCTCCGCGTCCGCGAACCTCTCGCTCTCCGGTGGCAGAAGATCCCGGGTCCCCTTGACGGCCCGGTATTTCATGGCTATGCCCACTTCCCATCGACGCGGAAGTACTCCTTCTTGTATTCGAGGTAGTTCAAGTGGAAGTGCTTCATGTCCTCGACCTCGGCCTCCGAGAGGGTCTTGACCTGCCGCGCCGGAGCGCCGAGCCAGAGCGTGCGCGCGGGCACCACCGTGCGCGGCGCGACGAGCGCGCCGGCTCCGATGAAGGCGGACTCGCCCACCTCGGCTCCGTCCATAACCGTCGCACGGATGCCGATGAGGGCGCCCCTTCGGACAACGGCGCCGTGCACGATCGCGGCGTGTCCGAGCGTGACTTCCTCCTCGAGCACCGCCGGATACTTGTCCTGCAGGACATGAATCACGCAGTTGTCCTGGATGTTCGAGCGCGCGCCGACCCGGATCCAGTGGCAGTCCCCCCGCAGGACCGTGTTGTACCAGACGGACACGTCGTCTCCGAGGACCACGTCGCCGATGATCGCAGCGGTCTCCGCCAGATAGACTCGCTCGCCGATCCGCGGCGTCTTGCCTCCGTACTCCTTGATCAGTCCCATGAAAACGCCGAATTTAGCACGCGGAAAGGGATTCCAGATTCCAGGTTCCAAGTTCCATGTGGCGCTCCGAGAATTGAGACGGACTGAGAAAGTCCCCCCTCTGGGAATCTGGAATCTGGAACCTGGAATCCGTGCCTATTTGCCCCACGGGTATGCTCCGTGGCGCAGAACGACCGGAGGCTCGTGCGTCGCGTCAACCAGGGTCGAGGGCTTGACTCCCGGCGTCTTTCCCCCGTCCACGAGTAGATCGATCTCGCGCCGGAATTCGGACTCGACGGTCATGGGAGAGAAAGGCGGCTGTGCTCCCGAACGGTTGGCGCTCGTACCCGTCAGCGGTCCGACCAGAGAAAGCAAGTCCCTCAGTTTCTTCGAGGCCGGAATACGGACGGCGATCGTCCGATGGCCTCGAGTTGCAGCGATCGACGCGCGGATCGGGAAGACGACTGTCAGCGGGGCGGGCCAGATCTCAAAATACCGATCGAGCGTCTCGGAGTCGGCTTCGACACCCAACCGTTCCAGATCACTCAGGCGGGCAAAGAGGACCGGCAGCGGTTTGTCGTCCCGCCTTCCCTTGATCTCGAAGATTCGGGCAATGGCGTCGGCTTCGAGCGGGTCGGCGGCCAGCGCGTAGAAGGTCTCGGTGGGAACCGCCAGGACTCCTCCGTGGCGCAGAAGCGACCG
>WNGE01010450.1_pt1 | contig 12623 bp, 13 predicted proteins | sample 5400651 | NCBI WGS metagenome assembly WNGE01 (sample SAMN13153370, study PRJNA577476) | soil metagenome | isolation source: 60 cm soil or saprolite under grassland replicate 2 | place: USA:California | collected 2016-06-15 | reverse complement strand
TCATGGGACGAGCCTAGACATCCCAAGGCCGGTACATGTCAAGCTGCGGCCTCCTCAATGCTCGGCCATGCCACCACCTCCGAGTAGAGCTGGTGGCGCCTGAGGCAGCCGTGCAGGATGCCCACCCAGCGGTTGGCGAGTGCCCGCAGGGCCTGGTGATGGGTGTTGCCCTTGGCCCGGTGCTCGTCGTAGCGGCGCCGGGCACCGGGGGAGGTTGAGAGCGAGCAGAAGGCCCACATGTCCAGGGCGTCGGCGAGGCGCCGGTTCCTGGCGAACCGGGCCAGGGCCACCCTGGAGCGGCCCGAGGCCTTGGTGATGGGGGAGGTCCCCGCGTAGTTCTTCCGAGCCTTAGGATCGGCGTAGCGGGTCGGGTCATCCCCGAACTCCGCAAGCACCCGGGCGCCGAGGACAGAGCCGAGTCCGGGAAGACTGCGAAGGATCTCGGCGTCCGGGTGTTCCTCAAAACGGGCTTCGAGCTCGCGGGCCAGTGCCTCGATCTGGTTGGTCATCTCGGCCACGATCCGCACGGTCGAGCGCACCACTTCACCGTAGGCCCGGGACAACGCCGGCGGAGCCTCGAGCTGTGAGCTGCGCAGGGCTGCCTGGATCTCCTCCGCCCGTTCGGACAGCCGCCGTCGGCGGCCGCCGTTCTTCAAAGCCCCGACGATCCGGTTCGTACTGAGCGAGCGTCCGGCGGCGGCGTGGGCGCCACTCTCAGCACCGCCAGGGCATCGGGCGAGACCAGGTCGGGCCCGAAGGCCTCCAGGGCTCCGGGGTAGAACTCCCGAAGGGCGTTGCGGAGCTGGTTCAGGTGACGCTGCCGGGACCAGATCAGGCTCTGGTGGGCCCGGGCCAGCACCTTCACCCCTTCGGCCAGCTCGGTGTCCCCGGCCACCAGCCGGTGCAGGTGCCGGTCGGTCCGGACCAGGTCGGCCAGGACCCTGGCGTCGCCGGGGTCGGACTTGGCGCCTGAGACCCGGTGGCGGTCCCGGTACCGGTCGACCGACAGCGGGTTCACGGCGTGGACGGCATAGCCAGCAGCCACGAGGGCGCCCACCAACAGGCCCCGGTCGATCTCGATGCCCCGTGGTGGGTTTCCGACCAGTCGATCCCCACGAAGATCACGCGGCCTCCTTCCGCTCGACGTCCGTTTCGAGCTGTGGAGGAGAACCCGGCGCCCTAATGGATCAGTGCTCTCACTCGGCACGACATCCCACCAGCCGTCGGCGCTCCTCGCCGGCCGGTGGGGGCACGATCTAGACTTAGGGCTGGCTGGCCCTGGTCACAACAGTGCTCACCCATCGGTGGCTCGGAGAGCTGTCTCATCTATCGGCTGCTCGAGAGCCATTAGGACGCATGGCCCCCGTCCGTCATCGCGACCGGGGAGCGAGGTCGAGTACTCCCGACGGTGTAGTTGAGGGCCGCCCCCTACCACGCCGGGCGAACCCGGCTATTCAAGCGCCCCGCGCGTCTCGGGCTTCCATCGCGCCTCCATCCGGGGAAGAATGCCCCGGGGGGGTGCTTGCCGGCGCGGGGATGAACCATCCGGAGCGCGCCACGCGACAGATGGGTGTGAAGGCGGGGGGGCCGGAACAGCGGAGCGACGAGGCGCTCCTGGAAGCCGTGGTCGACCGGGATCGCGGAGCGCTCCGGGCACTCTACGAGCGACACGCCCCGTGGCTGGTCCTCCGGCTTTCCCGCAGGTGTTCGGACCCCGGCATCGTGGAGGAAGCCGTGCAGGACACGTTCGTGGCGGTATGGCGAAAGCCCCAGTCCTTCGGAGGGACGGGAGAGGTGCCCGCGTGGATCTGGGGGATCGGGATCAGGCGGCTGATCGATCAGCTCCGGCGCCGGTCGGCCACCGCCCGACGGTTCCCCAGCCTCTCCCGGCGAGCCGAGCCGTCGGCGGAAGAGCAGGTCCTGCTGGGGATCGAGTACGGAGACCTAGCCGGCGCGCTGAACGGATCTCCTCGGCTGCTCCGATTGCCGGGCCCTGGCCGCGGGCGCGGTGCGGACCGACGCCATCGATGGCGAGCAGCTGGACCGGATGTGGGCCGGGATCGTGGACACCGTCGACGCGCCTCGCCCCGGATTGGTCGAGCGGGCCCTCGTTCGGCTCGGCGTTCGGCAACATGTGGCGCGGCTGCTGGCCGCGACCCCGTCGCTGCGTCTCTCATGGCTGGCCGCGGAGACCGCGACCCTGGCGTTCGCCGTCCTGGCCGCCTACGGCTCCCGGGGGCACGTCCCCTCCGGGTCGGGTCGGCTGTCGGATCTGCTCTTCCTCGCCGTCGTCCCGCTCCTTCCGCTGGGTGGGGTCGCGGTCAGCTACGGGCCGGGGATCGATCCGACCTACGAGATCGGCCTGGCCTCGCCGATGCGAAGCTTCAGGCTCCTTCTGATCCGCGCCGCGGCCGTGCTGGCGGCCTCGACGGTCCTGGCCGGGGTCGCCTCGCTCGCGTTGCCGGGCCTGGACTGGACCGCCGCGGCCTGGCTGCTGCCCTCATTGGGACTGACGATCTCGAGCCTGGCCCTGGCGACCGTGGCACCGCCCTTGTGGGCTTCGGGCGCCGTGGCGTTCGCGTGGATCGCCGCGCTGACGGCGACGGCGGCGACGGTAGGCGACGACTACGCCGCCTTCCGGGGACCGACCCAGCTGGCCTTCCTGATCGTGATCGGCCTGGCCGCGGTGGCGGTCGCCGGGCGGCGCGAGACCTTCGAGCAAAGGAGCGATGGATGAGCGGATGGACCGTGGAGATCGAAGGCGTCGAGAAGCGGTTCGGCAGGACCCGGGCGCTGGCCGGGGTGACGTTCAACGCGGAGGCCGGGATCACCGGGCTGCTCGGGCCGAACGGCGCGGGCAAGACCACGCTGCTGCGCATGCTGGCGACGGTGCTCGCCCCGGACGCGGGCAGCATCCGGGCCCTCGGGCGGGATCCGTCGAAGCCGGAGGACCGGCTGGCCATCAGGCGGCGGCTCGGCTACATGCCGCAGGAGCCCGATCCTGAAGGAGATGGTCGACCGCAGGCCCCGCCACGACGAGGTTCGGCGGGTCCTGGACCTGGTCGACCTTGGACCGATGGCCGGCAAGAAGATCAAGGCGCTCTCGGGCGGGATGCGGCGCAGGGTGGCGCTGGCTCAGGCGCTCCTCGGCGAACCGGACCTGCTGGTGCTCGACGAGCCCACCGCCGGCCTGGACCCGCAGCAGCGCCTGCGGTTCCGCGAGGTGGTCTCGGACCTGGCCGAGCACCGGACCGTGATCCTGTCGACCCACCAAACCGAGGACGTGGCCGCGCTCTGCCGGCGGGTGATCGTCATGGACGAGGGCGTCACCTTGTTCGACGGGACGCCCCGGGAGCTGTCCGAAGTGGCCAGGGGCAGGGTGTGGCTGGCCGACCGGCGGGCCCCCGAGGCCAGGCTGTCGTGGCTCACCGGCGAGGGCCGGCACCGCAACATCGGCGACGCTCCCGACGGGGCCGAGTTGGTCGAGCCCATGGTCGAGGACGGGTATCTCCTCCTGGTCGGGCACCGCGCGGTGGAGGAAGTGGCCGCGTGATTCTCGTCGTCCTGCTTCCCATCGTGGTCGGGGTGGTCCTGACGATGATGAGCGGTCGCCGGGGGGACCGGCCCATCGGGGTGGTGGACCGGCGCCCCGACCCGCCGAGAGGAGGGCCGTCCGGGCGGGACCTGTGGCGGCTCCTGGTACAGCTCGGTCTGGTCGAGGGTCGGCGCCTGGTCCGGCATCCCGTGTTCCTGGCCGGGGTGGCCCTCAGCGTGTACCTCCTGGCGCTGGCCGGGTTCCGGCAGATGGTTCCCTCGACCAGGTCCCAGGTGCTGGCCGGGATGGGACTGATCCCGATCGCCGGCGGCACCTTGCTGGCGGTGAACCTGGGGGCTGTTCGTGACCGGAGGAGCGGAACGGAGGAGTTGTACGCCTCGATGCCGGCCGTGCCGTCCGCTCGCACGCTGGCCCACCTTCTGTCGGCGGCAGCCGGCGTCCTGGCCGGGTGCCTCCTCCTCGTCGCGGCAGACGTCCTCACCGTCACCATCGGCGGGCCCATCTCCGGGTGGAAGGCGGGACCTGTCGATCTCCTCCAGGCGCCGCTCGTCATCGCGGCGGCCGGCGCCGTCGGGGTCCTGTTCGCCCGGTGGATCGCCACCCCCGCCGGCATCCTGTTCGGGCCCATCCTCATAGTCGTCCTCGCCGTGGGGTCGCCCCTGGGCCCGCGGGCCCTGCCGTTCTTCCCCGTGCCTCCCGGGCACGCCGTCGGATGGCACGTGCTGTTCATCGCCAGCTTCACCATGCTGGCCGTCGCGGTGGCCATGCTCAGGCACCTCCGGCGGCTGCCGGTGGAGGTGTTCGCGTGCGGAGCCCTGGCCGGGACGGTCACCGCGGTCCTCCTACAGGGCGGGATGGGTGGGGCATGAGCGCGCCCGGCGGGCGATGAACGCGGGCCGGCCCGCCCGTCTCGGTTCGATCCGCCTCCGCCAGGCATGGCTGCTCGTGCCCCTGACGATGCGAACCATCCGGCTCCTGCCGATGGCCACGACCGGGGCGTTCTCGTTCTTCCTCGTGTTCATCGCCCACCACGATCGCTCGGGGGGGCTGCAGAGCGTGCCGCCGGCCGCGATGTTCCTCTCGATCGGCTGTGGGTTCGTGCTGGACGACCCGTCGGAGGCGACCATCGCCGGGGTCCCTCCAGTGCTGCTCTACCGCCGGTCCCTCCGGTTGGCGCTGGCCATCCCGTTCCTCGCCGTCGTGTGGGCTTCGCTCCTGTGGTACGCGCGGGTGGACGGCTCGACGGGAGCCCTGACCGTGGAACTTGCCGCGATGGTTGCGATCGCCGTGGGGATAGCCGCGATCGCGTCCCACGTCGTCCCCGACGGGTTGGGGGGAGTGGCCGCCGGTCCCTCGGTCCTGGTGCTGTTCGTCACCGTGGCCCTCCTTCCCAGGCGGTACGCCAGGTTCCTGCCGATCGATCTGGCCGGGTCACGCTGGTTCGACCTGTACGGCCGATGGGCCATCGCCCTGGCGGTGGCGGCCGCGGTCTTCGTCGCGGCCAGCCTCGACCCGGCGAGGCGCTCGTGGATCCCGCGCGGAGGCCGCCGACCGCAGGGGCGGCGAGTCCTCGGCGCGGCAACCCGCGCCCCGGCGGGCGGAAAACCATGACCGTGGCGCCGCTGGAGCGGACCTGGACGCCGGAGGCGGCCATCGGTGGGCGGCCGCCACGAGCGTCCACCCCGCGGGTGATCCGGACCCTGGCCCGAGTGGAGGGACGCAAGCTGTTGCGCCACCCCGCGTTCATCGCGGGGATCGCGTTGAGTGGTGCCCTGGTCCTGCTCGCCGGGTGGGGTCGCAAGTCGCATTCGGTGGTCGAACCGCTCTGGCCGGCGGGGTCCCCGATCGGCCCGCTGGCGGTGTTCGGCTTCGTGGCGGCGAACCTCGCCGCGCTGCGGGACCGCGTGAACGGCACGGAGGAGCTCTTCGGCTCCACGGCGGTGCCCCGCCAGGCCCGAACCGCGGCCCTCCTGGTGTCGGTGGCATGGGCCGTCGGCGCCGGCATCGTGCTGCTGGCGCCGTTCGTGGGCGCCTTCGCCGTCGCGTACGGGGTGAGCCTGGCCGAGGTGGTGAAGCTCTTGGAGGAACCGCTCATCGTCGCGGTCCTCGCTCTCGCCGGAGTGGCTGTGGGACGCCTGCTACCCACCCGGCTCGCCGGGCCGGTGGCGGCCTTCCTCGCCCTCGTCCTGATGGGCGCCTATGCCCACCCCACCCTGGGCCTGCAGTTCCTCGCCCTGTACGTGATCCCCGACTCCCTTCCCTCGGTGGGCTGGCACCTCCTGTACCTGGCAGGCATCGGGACCCTCGCGGCTGCGGTCGCCCTGATGAAGGACGGGGTCCGGCGGTCCCTGGTCGTGGCGGCCGCCGTGGGTGTATTGGCCATCGCGGCGGGGGCGATCCTTCAGCTTCCGGCCTCCTGTCCGGGCGGGGGCGCGCCGTGCGTGTTCCGGTGAGGGGCGAGGCCGGCCGGGGGCCCATCGAGGCGATGCTCGTCCGGGTGGGAGTGCCGGACCACGTGGCCCGCCTGCTCGCGGCGACGCCCTCGCTCCGGGTGTCCTGGTTCGGCGCCGCGGCGGTGGCCCTCGCCTTCTCGGTCCTGGCCGCCTACGGGTCGAAGGGAAGCCCGATGGCGTTCCTGGTCCTGGCCCCGCTCCTGCCGCTTGGCGGAGTTGCGGCCGCGTTCGGTCCCGGCGTCGACCCGACGTACGAGATCGGGCTGGCCTCGCCGATGCGCGCGCACCGGCTGCTGCTGATCCGGGCCACCGCCGTCCTGGCGAGCACCTCCCTGCTGGCCGGCATTGCCGCCCTCACGTTGCCCGGCCTGGACTGGAGCGCCGCTGCCTGGGTGCTTCCCTCCCTCGGGCTGACGCTGGCCACGCTCGCCCTGGCCACCGTGATGCGCCCACTGTGGGCCGCCGGCACGGTGGCGTTCCTGTGGATCGCGGCGATCATCACCACCGAAGCTGTATCGACCACCCGGTACGCGGCCTTTCACGGCCCGGGGCAGATCGGGTTCTTCGCCCTGGTCGTGGTGGCGGCCCCGTTGTTCGCCAGGCGGCGGGAGCACCTCGAGATGGAGCTTCGGGCGTCGAAGCTGTTCCACCAGTACGTTTCGCCCGACGTGGCCGCGGCGATGCTCGCCGATCCACGCCACAGCGCGCTGGGCGGTTCGGTGGTCGACGTCACCGTGCTGTTCGCCGACCTTCGAGGGTTCACCTCCTACTCGGAACTCGGCTCGCCCGACCAGGTCGTGGCCATGCTGAACCGGTACTTCAGCGACGTGGTGCCGCTGATCCTCGAGCAGGGCGGGATGGTGGACAAGTTCGTGGGCGACGCCATGATGGCGCTGTGGGGGGCGCCGAATCGCCAGCCCGACCATGCGCTCCGCGCGTCACGGGCCGCCCTGGCCATGCAGGCCGCGATGCGGGACGTGGTGGCGCGCAACCCGGACTTTCCGTGTTTCCGGATCGGGCTGAACTCGGGTCCCGCCCTCGTCGGCAATATCGGCAGCGACCAGATCCGGAACTTCACCGCCATCGGGGACACCGTGAACCTTGCGGCGCGCCTCCAGGAGACGGCGCAGCCGGGGGAGGTAGTGATCGGTCCCGGGACCCACGCGGCCATCCGGCATATGGCCGTCGTCCGTCGGCTCGGGCTCGTTCAGGTAAGAGGGCGGGAGGACGCGGTCGAGGCGTTCGTGCTCGAAGCGCTCTCCAACCCACGACTCGCGACCGAGCCCGTCCAGCTCGCGTGAGGTCCCCGAGCCGACCTTCTCACCCCGAAGCTCCAGCCACGGTGCGCTCCGGCCGGGTGGCGGCGAAGAGCATTCCCATCGGCCCGGCGTCGTACGCGGTCATGATGGCCGCCCGTTCCGACCCGACCGCTACGGGTCGCGCCGCTGGTCCATGGATGGACCGAGTCTAGCCACCGCGGCTACGGGGACTCTGACCTGCCGGTCGAACGAACGCCAGGGCTTCGTCGGCGAGGCCCTCCCAGTGGCCGGCGTGTTTCGCGGGCACGGTGACCCACTCCTTCATGAGCCGCCCGTCGTGCCTCGGGTCGAACCGTTGCCCCATGCCCAACGCGACCAGACCATCGACCCGCTCCTTCGGGAGCTTCACCACGAGCTCGCCTCCTCGGCCCAGCATGGCGAAGATCTTGCCCCCGACCCTGAGCCCGGGGTTCGACCCGAACCCGGTCCCCCGGCTCACCGCCGGATCGGCAAGGAAGCGCGCGGCGAGCCGCTCGAAGCGCTGCCCCGACTCGGTGGTCTCCATCGGCACGCGAGCCCTCCTCAGTCCGGGCTGCGCCCGAAGAATCCGGCCAGCCGGTCGTACAGCGGAGCGTCGACGTCCACGGGCACCTCGGGGCCGAAGGACCGCCCGCTCTCCTCGTCGCCGCGAAACTCCGGCTTCAAGCTCTCCGTGGCCCAGTCGAGGGAGAACTGCCCCAGCTCGGGGTCGAGATCGGTCGACTGGCCGGTGGCCTTGGCGAGGTCCCAGCCGTGGACGACGACGTCGGCGACGTGCTGGCCGAGGATCCATGTGGCCGGAACCTGGCCGATTGGAAGCTCCACGGTACGGTCGAGGTCACCGCCGGCTCGCCATGCCGCCAGCAGCCGGTCCGCCGCCTCCCGGTAGGGTCCGGTCCCGTCGTCGCCGATCGCACCGGTGTCCTCAGGGTCCGGCGTCACCCCGCTGGCCCGGGCGGTGAACTGACGGAGGTCGTGCAGGAGGTGATCGATCAGGGCCCGCACGTCCCACGCGCTGCACGGCGTCGGCAGCGTGGCCTGGTCGGGCCGAACCCTCGAGATGATCTCGCCCGTCTGATCGAGCGCGCGGGAGAGCCGGTCGATTGGATCCTGGTCTTCTGCGCTCATGGCTCGCCTCCCCTTCGTCGTGGACCAACGCACGGTGTCGACGATACGGCACCCGATGAGATCAGCCGCGCCGGTACCGGGCCACCGCCAGCGGCGCGAACACGACGATGATGGCCGCCGGCCACGCCAGCGAGCGCAGCACGTAGAAGCCGGCGGTGTGGCCGAGCAGCGCCTCGGCGGCGCGCCCCTGGCCCCGCCGAAAACAAGGCCCCGGCGCGAGCCGGTAGGATACGGAACCGGCCCCAATGCCGGGCCGGCCGGCCGTACGAGCAGACGGAAGGGGATCGCCATGTCGCACAGACGCGTTCGGATCGCCGTGCTTTTCGGTCTCGCCACGATGCTTTGGCTGGCCGCCGCCGCGCCCGCCGTGCCCTCTCCACGCGCCCGTTCCGCCAAGGTCGCGACAACTGTTCTGAAGGAGACGGCCCACGGCCGGGCCGCCACGTTCCTCGTGCTCCTGGCCAGGCAAGCCGACGTGAGCGGCGCCCAGGCGCTCCCCACGAAGCTGGCCAAGGGGCGGTTCGTCTTCCAGACCCTCCGGTCGTTCGCGGCCCGGGCCCAGGCGCCGATCAAGGCGCTGCTCGACCGCATGGGGGCCAGGTACCGTTCGCATTGGGTGGTCAACCTGCTTCGGGTCACCGGGAGCCGGGCCGTGGTCGACGCCCTGGCCGCCCGGCCGGACGTGGCCCAGATCCTCCCCGATCCCTGGCTCAAGTCGACGATCCTGCCAACGCAGCCGCCCCGCCCGGCCGCGGCCCCGCCTCATGGGCCGGACACGGTGGAGTGGAACGTCGACCGGGTCCACGCTCCCATTGCCTGGAGCCACGGATACACGGGGCAGGGCATCGTTCTCGGGAACATCGACACCGGCCAGCAATGGGACCATCCCGCGCTGAAGCCCCACTACCGTGGCTGGAACGGGTCGACCGTGGACCACAACTACAACTGGTACGACGCGACGGATCCCACCAACCGATCGCCCATCGACCCCTACGGCCACGGAACGCACACCGCCGGCACCATGGTCGGCGACGACGGAGGGGTGAACCAGATCGGGGTGGCTCCTGGGGCCAAGTGGATGAGCTGCCGGTCCATGAATTCGGCCGGCTTCGGCAGTCCGGACACCTACATCACCTGCTTCGAGTTCATGATCGCCCCGTGGAACCTGGACGGGCAGAACCCCGACCCGGCCAAGGCCCCGGTGGCGGTCAGCAATTCCTGGTACTGCTCGATCTCCTCGGAGGGTTGCAGCCAGGGGGTGCTCTACCAGACGGTCAAGAACGTCCGCGCCGCCGGCATCGTCCCGGTCGTGGCCGCCGGCAACTCGGGTCCGACCTGCTCGTCGATCGGGATCGACGGCCCGCCGGCCCAGTACGACGAGTCCTACACCGTCGGCGCCACGACCAGCTCCAACACGCTGGCCTCGTTCAGCAGCCGGGGTCCCGCCACCGTGCCGCACCAGACACTGATCAAGCCGGACATCGTGGCTCCCGGGGAGGGCGTCCGATCGTCCTGGCCGCCGAGCACCTACTTGGTCGCGAGCGGGACCAGCATGGCCACCCCACACATCGCCGGCGTGATCGCGCTGATCTACTCGGCCAAGCCCTCGCTGATCGGCAACGTAGACGCGACCGAGGCCCTGATCAACTCGACCGCCCACCACATCAACTCGGCGGAGTGCAGCAGCAGCGGGACCTGGCCCAACAACCTGTATGGCTACGGATTCGTCGACGCGGCTCGTGCCGTCCGGCCCTGACGCGGCGAGGGTTCGTCCGGGGCCCCCGGTGAGGATGCGCTGCCTGGCATTCGGGCTGAGCGTCTGCGCGTTCATGTTCGGCCCGTTCGCGCTCGGGCCCCGTGCGGCGACCGGGGCACCAAGTCGGATCGAGAGCGCGACGGGCCGGATCGTGTTCCGGTCGAACCGCGACGGCAACGATGAGATCTACATCATGAATCCGGACGGATCGAACCAGGTCCGCCTGACCCAAACTTCCGGGGAGGAATACAGTCCAGCGCTGTCTCCGGACGGCACGCTCGTGGTCCTCGCCGCCAAGAAGACGCCGGACCCGGCCACGGCGGAGATCTTCATCATCGCTGACGATGGAACGGGGCGGGTCAAGCTCACCCGGAACGATTCCGAGGACGACTATCCGGCGTGGTCGCCGACCGGCACCAGGATCGCCTTCATGAGCCGCCGCGACGGCGACGACGAGATCTACGGGATGAAGGCGGACGGAAGCCACCAGCGCGACCTCTCCAACTCCCACTCGAGCGACGACGAGGACCCCAGCTGGTCCCCGGACGGCACCAGGATCGCCTTCGTGAGCGACCGTCCCGGCGCGACCGGCCCCAACGACGTGTTCGTGATGGACGTCGACGGCTCGAACGTCCTCGACATCAGCAACAGCCCGGGGACGGATTGGGCGCCGGAATGGTCTCCCGACGGCTCGCGGATAGCGTTTCGGAACGACCGGACCGGCGACTTCGAGATCTACGTGATGAACGCCGACGGGTCCGACCAGACCGACGTGTCGAACGATCCGGCGGGCGTCGACCGTCAGCCGACCTGGTCGCCCGACGGAACGATGCTTGCGTTCGCCACCAACCGGGACGGCAACTACGAGGTCTACTCGATGAGCGCTGACGGATCGGACCAGGTGAACCTGACCCGCAACACCGCCCTCGACAACATGCCGGACTGGGGGACCTGACGGGGGCCGGCCCGGGCTCTCGCGTCGATCACCGGGCTCACGTCCGGCACTCGGCGACGTAGGTGGGGAAGTCCCAGGCGGGCTGGCCCTGGGCGCCGTCGAGGAAGCGGGTGGCCGCTTCTCGGCCGTTGGCGAACAGCATGTTCTGGGTGTCCTGGCCGAGGTGGAAGTCCGTCGCCTTGACCTTCAAGGTGTCGACGAAGATCGTCCGTCGCGCCACGCACGGCTGGTCGATGTGCATCTGGTCGTGGGCGTTCGCCATCGTTCCGATCAGGGCCTTGGCCAGGTCGATCGCTCCGTGGATCTCGTTGGCCACCTGGTTCGCTCCCGGCCGGGCCGACAGCTTGATACCGAACGTGGGCCAGCGTGGCGGCTGGCGGTCGCTGCGGTCGAACGCGTCGATCGGGAAGTTCGAGAGCTGTCCGCCGTCCACCAGATAGCAGTCCTGGCCCAGGACGGTGTGATGCAGCTTCACCGGCTGGAAGAAGAACGGGATCGACATGGAAGCCCGAACGGCGTCGGCCACCAGCTGATCTTCGGGCTCCAGCCCGTACTTCGCGTAGTCCCACGGCAACCGGACCAGCTCCCCCCGCGTCACGTCCGAGACCATCACCACGAGCTTGTAGCGCTGCTCCTCGGCCAGGTCGCTCTCGGGGTCAGGGGGCAGCCGGAGGTCGCGGAACGTCCGGACCTCCCGCTTCGCCAGCTCGTCGGTCAGCCACTGCTTGAGGTAGTCGCCCTTGAAGATGCCCTTGTCCAGGAACAGCGTGAACACCTCCCCGATGGGACCGATGTGGTCGAGGAAGCTGGGGTCCTGGAACTTCGTGTAGTCGACAGCACGCATCAGGTCCTGAAGCGTTGCGGCGTCCATCCCCGACGCCAGCAGTGCGCCCACGATGGCCCCGGCAGAGGTCCCCGCCACCCGATGGAACGCGTAGCCCCGTTCCTCCAGCACCGAGATCGCACCCACCAGCCCGATGCCCTTGACCCCTCCACCTTCCAGCACCAGATCGGCGTCCATGTCGGCTCCTTTCGCCCGTCCAGCGCGACCGTGACCCACCCGAGCGAGCCAGCATCCGCATTCTCCGTCACGGCGCCGTCACCGAGCCAGGCGCGGGACGTCCGAACGTTTCGCCGGTGGGGGGCCGGGTAGCTCCCACCGCGTATGCGCCCGGTTCGACTGGCCACGACACATCGCCCGGGTTCCGCCGGCCTGGCGAGCGTCCCCTCCGATCAGGCCCTGACGCTCCTGGAGGAGCTGGAGCGCGACGTCGAGGGCGAGGTCAGGTTCGATCCCGGCGCCCGCGCCCTGTACGCGACCGACGGGTCGAACTACCGGCACGTTCCGATCGGGGTGGTCGTCCCGAGGACGGTAGACGACGTGGTCGCCACGGTGGCCGCGTGCCGCCGCCACGACCTCCCCGTGCTGTCCCGGGGCGGTGGGACGAGCCTGGCGGGGCAGTGTTGCAACACGGCG
>WNGE01016837.1_pt1 | contig 12628 bp, 9 predicted proteins | sample 5400651 | NCBI WGS metagenome assembly WNGE01 (sample SAMN13153370, study PRJNA577476) | soil metagenome | isolation source: 60 cm soil or saprolite under grassland replicate 2 | place: USA:California | collected 2016-06-15 | reverse complement strand
CGGAAGCAGCACCTCGGGGTCGGCGTCGAGGACGGTGGTGCCCAATGTCTCGTGCTCGGCTGCCAGGAGGCGGTCCTGGGCCCGGATGGCGCCCTCGCGGAGCTCGGGCTGGTCCCAGACGGGGACGACCGACCGAACCGTGGGGATCTCGACGAAGTCGTACGGCGGCGGGGGCGAGCGGGTGGCCCACTCGAGCGTGTCGCCGCCCCAGGGGTCCGGTCCGGCCAGGGCGCCATATCGGCGGCTCCAGAAGAAGTTGGCCACGGTGATCAGGATCCCGAGGGCCAGGACGAGGGAGCCGATCGAGGACAGCAGGTTCCACGGGTCCCACCCCAGCCCGGCGTGATAGGTGTAGATCCGCCGGGGCATCCCCAGCAGCCCGGACACGTGCATGGGGAAGAACGTCAGGTTGAAGCCGGCGAAGATGAGCCAGAACGACCACCTCCCGAGCGACTCGGACATCAGCCGCCCCCACATCTTCGGCACCCAGTAGTAGATGGCCCCGAAGATCGGGAACACGGCGCCGCCGAACAGGACGTAGTGGAAGTGGGCCACCACGAAGTACGAGTCGGTGATCTGCTGGTCGAATGGGACCGCGGCGAACATCACCCCGGTCACCCCGCCGATCACGAACACGAACAGGAAGCCCAGGATGAACAGGAACGCGGTCTTGAACACGGGCCTGCCCGCGATGATGGTGGCGGCCCAGGCGAAGATCTGGACCGCGGTCGGGATGGTGATCAGGAGGCTCGCGGCGGAGAAGAACGCCATCGACAGGTTCGGCAGGCCGACCGCGAACATGTGGTGCACCCAAACCCCGAACCCGATGACCGCCGTGGCCATGGTGGCGAGGGCGAGGTAGCCGTAGCCGATGATGTTCCGCCGCGCGAACACCGGGACGATGGAGGACACGATCCCCACCGCCGGCAGGAAGATGATGTAGACATCGGGGTGGCCGAAGATCCAGAAGAGGTGCTGCCACAGGATGGCGCTGCCCCCGTGCTTCACGTCGAAGAAGTGGAACCCGAACTTCCGGTCCAGCTCGAGCATCGCGTTCGCCATGGTCAGCGAGGGCAGGGCGAACACGACCGCGAACGAGGTGGCCAGGATGGCCCACACGTACAGGGGCATCCGGGCCACCGACATCCCGGGGGCGCGCAGCTTGAAGATCGTCACGATGAAGTTGATGGCACCCACGGTGGTGGAGACCCCCAGGAACAGCAGGCCCAGCGTGTAGTAGTCGGCGTTCAATCCCGGCGAGTACGGCTTGGAGGAGAACGGGACGTAGTTGAACCATCCGTTGTCCGGGGCCTTGCCGATGAGGAAGCTCGAGTACAGGAAGATCCCGGCGAACAGGAACACCCAGTAGCCGAAGGCGTTCAGCCGCGGGTACGCCATGTCCCGGGTCCCGAGCATGAGCGGGACGAAGAAGTTCCCGAAGCCGAACAGCAGCGGCGTCACGAACAGGAAGATCATCGTGATCCCGTGCATCGAGAACAGCTCGTTGAAGGTCTGCGGCCCGACCAGCTGCTCGTCGGGCCGGGCGAGCTGGGCCCGCACGATGAGCGCCTCGATCCCTCCGGCCAGGAAGAACACGAAGGCGGTGTAGACGTAGCGCTTCCCGATCCGCTTGTGGTCCACCGTCCCCAGCCACGAGCCGAGACCGGGAGACTCCTCCCACAACTGCTCCAGCCGCTCGCCGACCGTGATGGCCATGGCTACTTCAGGCTCTCCAGCCAGTCGATCAGCGCCTGGAGGTCCCGGGCCGGGAGCTCGATGGGGGGCATCTTGTTCCCCGGCTTGACCCCCTGGGAGTCGATGATCCAGCCCCCCAGTGTTCCGGGGTTGTTCGGGGCGGCGCCCGCCCCGATGGTCAGCCGGCTGCCGAAGTGGGTGAGGTCCGGGCCGAGCGTGCCATGCGCGGGGGTGCCGCGGATGGTGTGGCACGACTCGCAGGGCGAGGTGAGGAAGACGTCCTGGCCCCGGAGGAGATCGGAGGTGGCAGGAGGGGCCGCTCCCTGCCGCTCCCTGGCCGCCCAGGCGTCGAAGTCCGGCCGGGCCTGGGCCACGACGTAGAAGATCATGTTCGCGTGCTGCAGCCCGCAGTATTCGGCGCACTGCCCCCGGTAGACGCCCGGCGTGTCCGTCTCGACCCACGTGGAGTTCACCTTCCCCGAGATCAGGTCGGTCTTCCCCGTGAGCTGCGGGACCCAGAAGCTGTGGATCACGTCGTGGGTCACCAGCCGGATCCGGACGGGCTGCCCCGTCGGGATGTGGATGTCGTTGGCGGTGACGATCCCGAGCTGCGGGTACTGGACCTTCCACCACCACTGGTAGCCCTCGACGATCACCTCGAGCCGCGCGCGGCCGGGCGGTGACGACAGGGCCTGCATGTCGTGGAGGGTGAGGACCCACAGGACCGACAGCACCACGACGGGGAACACCACCCCGCCGCCCACCACCAGGTTCTTGGCCCAGGTCGGGGTGGCGTCGGTGTCGAGGTGGCGCCGGCGCCGCCGGGGCAGGATGCCGACCAGGATCACGGCTCCCACGAAAACGACCACCGCCGCGGACACCGAGAACATGAACCACCACAGGCCGGCGATGCGGGCGGATCCCGGTCCGTGCGGGTCGAGGGCCGATGGGGAAGCGTGGCCGCACGACGCGACGCCCAGCGAGAGCGCCGCCATGACGAATGGAACGAGTCGGCGGATGGGCTGGCGAAGAGGCCTGGATCGAAGGTCTCGGTTGGGCGTGACCGGCTCCTCTGGTCGGCAGGCATGCCTTTCCCAGGGAGGCGCTTGCTTAGTCTCCGGGGCTCGCGGTTGGTTCGCAACTCGAACCACCGCCGCCCGGTTTCGGCCGAATGACGGAGGTTTTCCGTTAGGCTCGGCCGGTCATGATCGGGTCGATCCTGGGCCATCCGGTTCGACGGGTCGAGGACCCCGCTCTGCTCACCGGGGCGGCGCGCTTCGTCGAGGACCTTCCCTGCGAGGGGGCCCTGCATGCGGTCTTCGTTCGCTCCACCATGGCCCACGCCGGGATCTCGTCCGTCGCCATGGCGGATGCCTCGGGGATGCCGGGCGTTGCCGGGGTCTTCGCCGCGGACGACCTGGACCTCGAGCCGCCCGACCCGAGCAGCCTGGTCCCGCCCACCATGGCGCGTTCGGTGCTGGCCGCGGGCGTGGTCCGGTTCGCCGGCGAGCCCGTGGCCGTGGTCCTGGCCGAGACGCGGGCCCAGGCGGCCGACGCCGCCGAGGCCGTGGTGGTCGAGTACGAGCCGCTCGCCGCGGTGTCCGATCCCGAGGCGGCGCTGGCCGAGGGCGCACCGCTTTTGTTCCCTGAGGTGGGGACGAACGTGGCCTCGGACACGGACTTCCGGGACGACGAGACCACCGGGGAGGCCGGGGAGGTGGGTATGACCCGGGGCTCGGGCCCGGCCGGGCACGTGGGCTGGGAGCAGGCGCTCGAGGGCGCCGAGGTGGTGATCCGGGGCCGGTTCGTGAACCCGAGGGTGGCACCGGCGCCGCTCGAGACGAACGGGCTGCTCGCGGCGCCCGATCCGGAGACGGGCGGGCTCAGGGTGTGGGCCCCGTGCCAGGCGCCGTTCTCCGTCCGGAAGGCCGTCGCAGCGGCGCTCGGCCTCGACGAGGCCGCCGTCCGGGTGATCGCCCCCGCGGTGGGCGGCGGGTTCGGAGCGAAGTTCGACACCTATCCCGAGCAGCTCGTGGTGGCCGCTTTGGCCCGTCGGCTCGGACGCCCGGTTCGATACGTGGAGAGCCGCACCGAAAACATGTCGGCGATGACCCACGGCCGGGCCCAGGTCCAGGAGGTCGAGCTCGGGGCCACCGGGGACGGGAGGATCACCGGGCTCCGGGTGAAGGTCATCGCCGACTGCGGTGCCTATCCGGGCGGCGGTGCGTTCCTCCCCACCCTGACCCGGTTGATGGCGTCGGGGGTGTACGCGATCCCGAAGATCGCCGTGCGCGCCCTGTGCGTGGTGACGAACACAACGCCGGTGTCGGCCTACCGCGGGGCCGGCAGACCCGAGGCGGCGGCGATGATCGAGCGGGTGGTCGACCTGCTGGCCGCGGAGCTCGGCCTCGACCCGGTCGAGGTCCGGCGGCGGAACTTCATCCCCCCGGCCGACTTCCCCTACCTCACACCGACCGGAGCCCGGTACGACACCGGCGAGTACGCGCGGGCGATGGATCGCGCGCTCGACCTGGCCGGATACCGGGACCTTCGCGCCGAGCAGGCCCGGCGCCGCGGGGAGGGCGGCGAACGCCTCCTCGGGATCGGCGTGGCCACGTACGTCGAGGTCACCGGCTACGCGGCGGAGTTCGGCGCGGTCGAGGTCCATGGGGACGGGACGGCCACGGTCCGGACGGGGCTGTCCCCGCACGGGCAGGGCCACGAGACGGCGCTGGCCCAGGTGGTGGCGGGCACGCTGGGCATCCCGTTCGGATCGATCCGGGTGGTGCATTCGGACACCGGGCTGGTTCCCCGGGGAGAGGGAACCGCCGGCTCCCGGTCCCTCCAGATCGGCGGCAGCGCGGTGGTCCAGGCCAGCGGTGCGGTCCTGGACAAGGCGCGCCGCGTCGCCGCGCACCTCCTCGAGGCGGCGCCGGACGACGTGGTCCTGTCGGGGGACGGCCGGATCGGCGTGGCCGGCGCCCCCGACCGGTCGCTCTCCTGGGCCCAGGTCGCCGATGCGGCGGCCGACCGCTCGCGACTGCCCGACGGCATGGAGCCGGGGCTGGCCGCCGAGACCGACTTCGAGATCGAAGGAGGAGCCAGTACCTACCCCTTCGGCTGCCACGTGGCGGTGGTGGAGGTGGACGTTCGAACGGGGCTGGTCCGGCCCGTTCGCCACGTGGCCGTGGACGACTGCGGCCGCATCCTCAACCCCATGCTGGTGGACGGGCAAGTCCACGGGGGGGTAGGGCAGGGGACGGCCCAGGCCCTGTACGAGGAGGTCCTGTTCGACGGCGACGGCAACCCGTTGACGAACACGCTCATGACGTACGCCATGCCGAGCTCGGCAGACCTCGGTCCCATCGACACCGCCCACACGGAGACGCCCACGCCGCTCAACCCGCTGGGAGCCAAGGGGATCGGCGAGTCGGGAACCATCGGCTCGACCCCTGCGGTGCAGAACGCGGTGATCGACGCGGTGGCCCATCTCGGCGTTCGCCACATCGACATGCCGCTGACCCCCGAACGGGTGTGGCGGGCGATCCGGGAAGCTTCCGCCGGCTCGGATGGGCTTGCGCCGCAGGCAGCGGCTCGCGCAAGGTAGACGAGGGGGCGTCGGGTGGGGGATCGCGTGGAGCTCGAGGTGCTCGTCACGGCGGGGCTGGGGGACAACAGCTACGTGCTGGCCTCCGCCGGGGAGGCCCTGGTGGTCGATCCACAACGGGACGTGAACCGGTACCTCGACGCGGCGCGGTCGAGGGGTGCGGAGATCTCGGCCGTCCTCGAGACCCACGTCCACAACGACTACGTCTCCGGCGCCGTGGAGCTCCGGGACGCCACCGGGGCGGAGATCGTCGGCCCCGCCGCGGCCGGGTACCGGTTCCCCTATCGCGGGGTGGCCGAAGGCGACGAGATCGCGCTCGGTGAACTCCGCCTGACCGCCATCGAGACCCCCGGCCACACGCCCGAGCACGTGTCGTACCTGCTCTACCGGGAGGGCGCCGACGCACCGGCCGCGGTATTCACGGGCGGTAGCCTGATGGTGGGCGGGGCCGGCCGAACCGACCTGCTCGGCGAGGAGCTCACCGACGGGTTGACCCGGGACCAGTACCGGACGCTCCGGCGGCTCTCGGGCCTCCCCGACGCGGTCGAGGTCCTGCCGACCCACGGGGCCGGGAGCTTCTGCGGCGCCGCCCCGGGCCGGAAGGAACGAACCTCCACCATGGGGGAGGAGCGCCGCCTGAACGCCGCCTTGGCCGCCCCGGACGAGGAGTCCTTCGTCCACCAGCAACTCACCGGGCTGCTCGCGTACCCCTCCTACTACCGGCACATGGCGCCGATCAACCGGGCCGGCCCCAGGGTCCTGCGCGGTTCCTTCGCGAAGTCGGCGGGCTTGTCTCCCGATGAGTTCGAACGCCGGATGGAGGGGGGAGCGTGGGCGGTCGATGGCCGGTGGCGGGTCCAGTTCGCCCGAGCCCATCTCCCGGGCTCGATCAACGTGGAGCTGGCCGACTCCTTCGGCAGCTACGTCGGCTGGGTGGTGCCGTTCGGAGAGCCGGTGGTCCTGGTCCCGCCGGAGCCCGAGGAGGAGTCGCTTGCCGAGGCGCTGGTCCAGCTGATGCGGATCGGCTACGAGCGCGTCGAGGGGTACCTGGCTGGCGGGGTCGAGGCGTGGCGAGCCGCGGGCCGACCGGTCCGGTCGTATCCCGTGGCCGGGCTCGAGGAGCTGTGCCGGACGTACCGGTCCGGCCGGTCTCCCCAGGTGCTCGACGTGCGGCAGAGGACCGAGTGGGACGCAGGCCACATCGACGGGAGCCGGCACGTCTTCGTCGGCGATCTTCCAGGGAGGGTCGGGGACCTCCCGGCCGGGGCGGACACCTGGGTCATCTGCGCCACCGGCCATCGGGCGTCGCTCGGGGCCAGCCTGCTGGACCGGGAGGAGATCCCGGTGCGGCTGGTCGACGGGACGGGGGTCCGCGATTTCCTGAAGCACTGTCCGCCATGACCGGGAACCCGGCGGCCGGCCGCCCCGTCGCACCCGGTGTGTCGAAGCGAACCGCCACGGTCGCCCTCCTTCTGGCCCTGGCCCTGGCGGCGGGATGCGGTTCGGGATCTCCGACCGGCCCCTCGGGTCCGACGGGACAGGCCGACCTGGTGGCCACGCTCACCGCCCGGATGGAAGGACCCGTCGCCACGCTCGCCGCCGGCGGGGCCACCCAGGACGGCGTTCGGGGGAGCAGCTGCTGGTCCTACGGTGGCGCAACGACGGCCTGCGTCGACGTGGTGGCCGACGCCCTGGTTCCGAAGGAGTACCTGGTGGTGAAGAGGGGTTCGGTGCTCGAGGTGGCAGGCGACATCCAGAGCGTGAGCGGGAGGCTGGGCACCCCGGGCAGCCCGACCTGGAGGTCGTTCGAGAGCTCCAGTTCTCCTTCCGGATGGCCTCGCTCGACGTTCCTTCGGGCGACTACACGCTCGAGCTCGACGGCACCTGGCAGCAGGGCGACTCCCCCTTCTACTTCGGCGTCCGCATCCGCTGACCCCGGGGAACACCCCGGCGCTGGCCCCGGGACTGCGGTACCTTTGTCCGGCGTGGCCTCCCCCAGAACCCGAGGTGCGGTGCTCCCTGGCCGGCGTCCGGAGCCCGGACGGACGGAGGAGCCGGCCGTCCTCCTGTCGGGCGTGACCCGAGTGTTCGGAGTGGCTCCGGCCCTGGTTCGGGTCGACCTGCGGATCGAACGGGGCGAGACGCTCCTGATCCGGGGCCCCAACGGAGCGGGGAAGAGCACGCTTCTCCGGCTGATGGCCACCGCCATCTCGCCCACGTACGGCGGGGGGTCCGTGCTCGGCTTCGACCTGGTCCGCGAGCGCGACGAGATCCGTCGGCGCACCGAGCTCCTGGGCCACCGCACCCGCCTGTACGAGGACCTCACCGCCCTGGAGAACCTCCGCTTCACCTGCTCGCTGTACGGGCTCGACGCCGTGACGGCGCCGGGCGCGCTCGATCGGGTCGGCCTGGGGGACGTGGCCGGGGAACGTGTGGGGTCCTTCTCCCAGGGCATGCGCCAGCGGGTGGCGCTGGCCCGGCTGATCGTCAGGCATGCCGAACTCCAACTGTTGGACGAGCCATACGCCGGGCTCGACGGCCGGGCGAAGGAGCTGGTGGACGGGCTGATCCGGGAAGCCTCGGCCGACGGGCGGACCGTGGTCCTGGCCACCCACGACCCGGCTCGTGGGGCCGGTGCCTCCCGCGCCCTGTTCATTGACGAGGGCCGGCTGCTCCCGGCGACCGGGGCGGTGGGCTCACCGTGACGTTCGTCCGGCAGGCCCGATCGGTGGCGGCGAAGGACCTCAGGATCGAGGTGCGCGGCCGGTACGGGATCGGGGTGGTCCTTCCGTTCGCGGCCACACTCCTGATCGCCTTCGGCCTCTCGCTGGGGCCGGGGCGGACGCTGCTGCGCGACTCCGCCCCGGGGCTCCTGTGGCTGGCGATGCTGTTCGCCTCGGTGCTGGCGTTTCGTCGCAGCTACGAGTCCGAAGGAGAGGACGGGGCCCTGGAGGGACTCCTGCTCTCCCCGGTGGATAAGGCGGCGGTCTTCCTGGGGAAGGCGGCCGCGGTCGCCGTGCAGCTCGTGGTCCTCGAGGTCCTGGTGGTGCTCTTGGTGGCCGGCCTGTTCGGGCTCTCGCTGGCCGAACGGCCGGTCCAGCTGGCCGGCGCGCTGATCCTGGGCACCGTCGGGCTGGCCGCGGTGGGGAGCCTGTTCGGGGTGCTGTCCGAATCGCCCCGGGCCCGGGAGGCCGTGTTCCCCCTCCTGGTCCTGCCGCTGGCCACGCCCGTCCTGGTGGCGGGAGTGAAGGCGACCGAGCTGGCCACCACTGGGCCGGGAGGGGAGGCCGCCTCGTGGCTGGGCCTGCTCGTGGCGTTCGACCTGCTGTTCCTGGCGGCCGGTACCCTCGTGTTCGGCTACCTGCTGGAGGATTGAGTCCGAAATGACCACCCCCGAGCGAGCCATGGCCCGGATGACCGCCCGCCGCGGCGAGCGGGTACTCGGGGTGCTCACGCTCGCGGCGCTCGCCGCGAGCGCCGTCATGTCGTTGGTCGTGGCGCCTCCGGACGCGGATCAGGGCGACGTCCAGCGCCTCATGTACGTCCATGTCCCCTCGGCGTGGCTCGCCTACCTGGCGTTCACGGTGGTGTTCGTCTCGAGCATCGCGTACCTCAGGACGAAGAAGGTCAGGTGGGACCGGCTCGCCGCGGCCTCCGCGGAGATCGGCGTGCTGTTCACCGCCATGGCCATCGCGCTGGGTTCGCTGTGGGGCAAGCCCGTGTGGGGGACGTGGTGGACGTGGGACCCGCGCCTCACGACCACGGCGATCCTGCTGCTGATCTATGTGGGATATCTGGCCGTTCGCAAGCTCCCCGACAGTCCCGCCCGGCGGGCCCGGTGGGCGGCCGTGGTCGGGATCGTGGGGTTCGCCGACGTGCCGATCGTCCACCTTTCGGTCACGTGGTGGCGCTCCCTCCACCAGGGGCCGACCATCCGACTCCTCGGCGCTCCGACCATCGCCCCGGTCATGCTGGCGGCGCTGCTCACCGCGGTGTTCGCGTTCACGCTGGCGTACGCGTACCTGGTCACCCTCCGGCTGCGGGTGGGGCGGCTCGAGGAACGGGTGGTGGCCGAGGCGCTCTCCCCGCGGCTCGGGCAGCCGGTCGAGCAACTGATGGACGAGACGCCGGAGCCGGGGGCCCGAGCGGCGGCCGGCGAGGCCGCTCGTGGCTGACCTCGGCCCGGTGGTGGCGATGGCGAACCTTGGATACGTGGTGGCCGGGTACGCGGTGACCGTGGTCGCCCTCGGCGGGTACGTCGGGAGCCTGTTCGCCCGGGCTCGGCGGGCCAGGCACCGGGCCGCGGCCATCGCCGCGAAGTCCAGGGGCCCGTCCTCGCCGTGAGCCGCCGCCGGGTCCTCGTGGCCGTGGGGCTGATCGTGGCCAGCCTCGGGTGGGTGGCGTGGAAGGGGCTCTCCGGCAACCTCGTGTACTTCAAGACCCCCACCGAGATCCTGCACGACGGCACCGTCGGGGAGCGCATCCGGATGGGGGGCCTGGTGGAGCCGGGCACCGTCAGCCGGACCACCCGTATCGTGCGCTTCGTGGTCACCGACGGCACCTCGCACATGACGGTGATCGACACCGGCGGGGTGCCGTCGCTCTTCCGCACCGGCCAGGGCGTGGTGGTGGAGGGCTACTACGGGAGCGACGGGGCGTTCCACGCCGACACCGTCCTGATCAAGCACAACGGCGTGTACCGACCGCCCGCGCCGGGAGAGACCCCCACGTCGGCGAACCTCCAGGGCTGATGGACCGCATCGGCGAGTTCGCCCTGGCCCTGGCCCTGGCGCTGGCCGTCTACGGGCTGGTGGCGTCCGTCCTCGGAGCGCGGCGGCGCCAACCCCTCCTGGTGGAGAGCGCCCGGACCACGGCCTACTCGCTGCTGGCGCTGGTGGCGGCGGCGAACGGGACGATGCTCGCCGCGATCCTGTCCAACGACTTCGCCATCAGGTACGTGGCCGAGAACTCGAGCCGGGAGACGCCCCTGTTCTTCAAAGTCCTTTCGCTGTGGTCGGCCGACGAGGGCTCGCTGCTGCTGTGGAACCTGATCCTCGCGGGGTTCATCGCGGCCCTCGCGTTCCGGTTCCGGGGCCGCCGCCCCGAGACCTTCCCGTGGGCCATGGCCGTGATGTTCGCGGTGTCGGTGTTCTACCTCGTGCTGGTGCTGGGCCCGACACGGCCGTTCGCCACCCTGGCCGCCGCGCCGGCCGACGGCAGAGGGCCCCTGCCGCTGCTCCAGAACCATCCGCTGATGGCCATCCATCCCCCCATGCTCTACCTGGGGTTCATCGGCATGACCGTTCCGTTCGCCTTCGCCATCGCGGCCCTGATCTCGGGCTCGCTGTCCGACCGGTGGATTCGAACCACGCGACGATGGACCCTGGCCGCGTGGATCTTCCTCACCTGCGGCCTGGTGCTGGGAGCGCTATGGTCCTACGGCGTCCTGGGCTGGGGCGGCTACTGGGCCTGGGACCCGGTGGAGAACGTCGCCCTGCTGCCGTGGTTGATGGCCACGGCGTTCCTCCACTCGGTGATCATCCAGGAGCGCCGGGGCATGCTGAAGGTCTGGAACCTGTCGCTGGTGGTGGGGGCCTTCGCCCTGACCACGTTCGGGACGTTCCTCACCCGCGGCAGCATCCTCTCCTCGGTCCATTCCTTCGCCAGGTCCCTGGTCGGCCCGATGTACCTCGGCTTCCTGGTGGTGGTGTTGGTCACCGGGTTCGGCCTGATCGCGGCGAGGTCGTGGCGGCTGCGGTCCGAAGGTCGGTTCGATTCGGCCCTGTCCCGGGAGGCGGTGTTCCTCGGCAACAACCTGCTCCTTGTGGCCATCACCCTGGTGGTCCTGATCGGGACGATCTTCCCGCTCGTGGTCGAGGCGCTCACGAACCGGCAGGTCACCGTGGGAGGTCCGTACTTCCGCGAGACCACGGTTCCGCTGTTCCTCATGCTCCTGTTCCTGGCGGGTGTCGCTCCGTTGCTGCCGTGGCGGAGGGCCTCGGCCGAGCACGCCGCGCGACGGCTCACCGTCCCCACGGTCGCCGGAGCCGCCACCATCGTGGTGCTCGCGGCGTTCGGGATGCGCAACCCGGCCGCGGTGGCCGCGTTCGGCCTGGCCGCCCTCGTAGGCGTGGCGAACGTCGGCGAGATGGCCAGGGGGATCCGGGCGTACGCCCTGGCCACCGGGACGGGACTGCGGCGAGCGACGGGGGAGACCGTGAGCCGCAACCGGCGTCTGTACGGGGGGCTGATCGCCCACGTCGGGATCGCCATCGCCGTGGTCGCGGTGACCGCCTCGTCGGCGTACGGATCGCAGACCGAGGTGACGCTGGCGCGAGGGCAGACGGTGCGCTTCGCCGGCTACGTGATGCGCTACGAGGGCCAGGCCCTGGTCCGGCAGCCGCAACGCGACGTCCGGATCGCCGAGCTCTCGGTTTCCCGAGGGGGCCGGAGCCTCGGCAGGCTCACGCCCTCGATGAACTTCTACCCCGCCGCTCCGAACGACCCCATCGGCACCCCGTCGATCGACTACGGCGCGCTGAAGGACCTCTACTCCTCGGTGATCGGCTTCGACGGCGACCGGGCAACGTTCCGGCTCTTCCTGAACCCGGGCGTGATGTGGCTGTGGGTGGGGGGGTTCGTCGTTGCCATCGGGGGAGTGGTGGCCGCCTGGCCGGGGCGCCGCCGCCTGCCGGTCCCCGAGGTGGCCGCACCCATTCGGGCCCCGGCGCTACAACTTCGGGCGAGAGATGGCGAAGTCGGGTGAGACGAGCTCTCGATACAGCATCCAGGCCTTCGACGTCCCCAGTTCGCTGCGGTCAAGGGACTTATCGAACCGAACCCTACCCGGAGCACCGCTCGATCAGGGAGTGGTCGCCCCGGGGAGATGACGTCGCATCGGATCCCACCGCCCACAGGTCGCCCGGAACCCCTCCGACACCGGACAACGCATCGGAGAGGTCGCCCGGGTTGGCCGAGGGAACGATCGACCAGGCCGATCCGTCCCAGTGCTCCGACAGGGTCAGGCTCCCCGAGTCCCCCACCGCCCACACGTCCGACGAGGACGATTCCAGCACGTCGTTGAACACGTTCGTCTGGCCCGAGCCGCCCACGGTGGCGGTTGCGCTCCACGCGGCCCCGTCCCAGTGCTCGGCCACGGGCATCGTCGCGCCCTGGCCGGACTCAACGCTGCCCACCGCCCACACGTCTGACGAGGACGATCCGGTGATCCGCGTGAGGTACGTGCCCCCGACTTGGCCGGGCAGCTTGACGACGCTCCAGGCCGACCCGTTCCAGTGCTCCACCAGTGGATGCACGATGAGGGTT
>WNGE01006804.1_pt1 | contig 12632 bp, 10 predicted proteins | sample 5400651 | NCBI WGS metagenome assembly WNGE01 (sample SAMN13153370, study PRJNA577476) | soil metagenome | isolation source: 60 cm soil or saprolite under grassland replicate 2 | place: USA:California | collected 2016-06-15 | reverse complement strand
CCAGCCTGGGTCGGATGGGCAGTGATTGAATTCTTGTCGGTCGCGAACTGGCTGCCGTTGTTGGTGTACTCGACCAGCTTGACCAGGTTCGTCCAGGTCTGCCCGCCATCGTACGAGGTGGCCGCGGCCACGGCGTTGCGGAAGTTGGTGGCGTTAAAGGCGATGGCGTTGGTGTAGACGGTCCCGTCCGGACCAAAGCTGACCCACGGGTCCGATGCGCGCTCGTAGTCCAGGCCGCCGGCGCACTGGCTGAAGGGCAGCGGCGTCTCGCCCCAGCTTGTGCCGCCGTTGAACGAGTAGCCAGCCACCAGACCGTGAGCGCCACCGTTCGACCAGCGGTCCTGCTGCCAGGCCGCAACGATATTGCTCGGATTGGTCGGATTAATGGACACCGACGGCTCGACCTCCGCGTTGACGTACAGCGTGCCCGTCCCATCCCCAACGTGGCAGTTGGCAAAGGGGCTGACCCGGCTGACCTCGGTAACCGAGGTGACCGTGGCCGCCCAGGCGGTACCGGCGACGACTGTAGCGGCGACTCCCGCGGCCACCACCAGCCGGACTGAACGAGCAACACTGCGCATTGGAATCCTCCCGCGGCTGGCCGTCAGAACGTGGGTAGGCATGCTACCCGTTCGTTGCGAGGATGCCTAGCCATCGAAAAGCGACCGCCGGACGACTAGCGTGGCGTGGCTGCCGCTGTGAATGGGGCCGGTCGGCAGTAGTGCTAAGTGATGCGTGGAGACATGTATCGCGTGCTCTGCGCAGAGGACGAGGTCCGCCTCACGATCCACGCCGATCGCGGTACGTTCGATCTCCTGGTGCGACCGTCGAGCTGACCGGCGAGTCATCCTGTCCGTGGCTGCTGACGTCCAATCCACCACCCTGGCGTTGATGGCGGCAGGTGGCGACCTGTCGCCCCGGGGTTTCCTCAACCGATGGCAGCCGTTTTCGCGGACACCGGCTGGTTCACGAAATCGGGGTGGAGGATCTCGTCCTCCGCCGCCAGGCCAAGCTGGTTCTGGCACAGCTCCATGAAGTTCGCCGCCACGCGCTTGTTGTCCTCGATCGACACCGCTGTCCTTTGTCAAGTCCACGGACCCAACCGGCACCAGTCGGCGCCGTTCCTCGGGGGCGCTGCAACTGGGCGGTGCGCGCTCGAGCGCCTGAATGGAGGCGGCAAAGTGTTCAACCCTGACTTCGATCGTGCGTGACGAGCTTTCGACGCTCGCGTGGGCTCGAAGCCTTGCCTTCCGCGGACGAGCGCAGCGCGAATGCCAGTGCTCTATCCGCGTCTAGCGCACCGCCAGCCTGCCACCAGCGATGCCATTGCTGCTGGCTGACGTTGCTTCGAGCACTTTGCAGAAATAGGCGAGTAATCGCGCCTTCGAAAGGCGCGGGCTGATAGGCGATTGTCTCTCTGAGTGCCGCCGCTGCGCCGGCGAGAGTCGCCGCACGCTTGGGGTGACCATGCGCAGCCGCCACCGCGGCCAGAGTTTCCATCCCGTCCGCCGTTCCCTCGCGCTCCTGGTGTTTGCCAGCCGCCATGAGCGCGTCCCGTGCAAATTGATTGGCTCGAGCGAGATCGCGCCTCGCTAAGGCGGCGTGCGCGATCGTGTTGGTTACGCGAGCCGCGAAGATGTCGTCTCCCAGCTCGCGAAACACACGCAGTCCTTCATCCAACATCCCGACCGCGTCGTCAAGGCATCGAGCGTGTAGCAGCGCCGTGCCGAGGTTTAGATATGAGGTGCCGAGTTGCCATGTCAGTTGAAGCCGACGGCAGATGGCAACGGCCTCTCGGTAAGGCTCGAGCGCATCCTCATAGCGCCCTTGGCACATCGCCACCATGGCCTCGACTGTACGTGCGTTGCGGAGGTCTAGCGGATCTTCACTCTGATGTGCGAGCTCAAGGGCTTCGGCAGCCAACTCAGCCATGCGAGCGTGGTCGGCCTGCCGGAAGGCGAGGGCAGACGAGGCCCCGAGCGCTTTCGCGCGCAGCGAAGCTGGAGCTTCGCCCGGAAGAGCGAGCGCCGCATCCGACCAGCGCCGGCCCTCGGCAAATTCACCGAGTTGGCGCCAATACCGCCACAGGGCAACGGTGTACCGCAGCGCCAGGACCGTCTCGCCATGCTCGATGGTCCAGGCGATCCCGCGGCGCAGGTTGGCGCGCTCGACATCGAGTCGCCGGAACCAGACCTCGTGCCCGGCGCGCACGAGGTGGCCCTCGGCTTCCTCTGACAACGTCAGGTAATGGAGTGCATGTCGGCGCGCGATCTGTTCCGTTTCGGCCGCCTCGAACAGTCGCGCCGCGGCGTACTCCCTGACCACGTCGAGCATGTCGTAGCGCGCGTCACGGCGATTCCGGTCGAGCACCACCAGACTCTGATCGACGAGTGTGCTGATGCCAGCCAGCGCCTCTCCTACTTCGTCGACCGGTCCGCAGACGCTCTCGACTGGATCCAGACTCCAGCCACCTGCAAAGACCGAAAGCCGGCGGAGGAGCGTCTGCTCTCGAACTCCCAGCAGGTCATGGCTCCAGGCCACGGTGTCACGGATCGCGCGCTGGCGCAGCGGCAGATCGAGCGGGCCGCCAACGAGCAGTTGGAGCCGGTGGTCGAGCTGGTCGCGGACAGCGGCCAGGGGTAGGTGCTTGACTCGGGCGGCGGCGAGCTCGATCGCCAGAGGCAGGCCGTCGAGCTTGCGACAGATCTCAACCACGAGCAGGGCAGTTTCTTGGTCGAGTTCGAGGTCTTGTCTCACGGCCCGCGTGCGCTCCCAGAACAGGGCTGTTGCCGGCCACTCGAGGATCGCGACTGGAGGCGCTTCGCCGATCTCGGGCGGCAACTCCAGGGGTGGCACCGCGAACTCGTGCTCGCCGCGCAACCGCAGTGCGCTGCGGCTAGTCACCAGGAAGCTAGCCTCCGGGCATCTGAGCAGCAGGGCGTACACGAGTGGCGCGGCCGGAGTCAGGTGTTCGAAGGTGTCCAGGACAATAAGCGCCTTGCTCCCCGCGAGCCGCCGGATCAAAAGGGCCTCGAGATTGGGGCCTGTCTCGACGGTGCCGAGAGCCTTGGCGAGCTCAGGTGCGACCAGCGAAGCAACCTTCACCTCGCCGAGCGAGACAAAGAAGACACCGTCTGGAAAGGCGCCATGAATCTGGCGCGCGACTTCGAGCGCCAGCCGTGTCTTGCCAATGCCGCCCGGCCCGGTCAAGGTCAGAAGCCTGACGTCGGAACGCTTGGTCAACATCGCGCGGATACTTTCCAGTTCGCGTGCTCGGCCCAGGAGCGGCGTCGGCGCGTTGGGCAGGGCGCCGGCTGTGACGGGCTCCAAAACGGCTGGACGCCCGCGTGCGATCGCCTCGAATTCGCGCCTGTTGGCGTGTTCGAGCCGGAGTGCATCGGCCAGCCGCCGGGCAGTGTCGTGATGGACTGCCGTTCGGAGACCTCGCTCGATGTCGCTCACGGTGCGAGCGCTGATGCCGGCCTGCTGTGCCAGCTCCTCTTGTGTCAGGCCGGCAGCCAAACGCAGTTGCCTGAGAGAGGCAGCTGGCTTGCCATCTATCTCTTGTTCCAGTGTCTCCTCAACGCGACCCAAATCGGTGACCCAAATGGTGAGTTAGTTTCATGGCGTCGCTCGATGCTACGCAACATCATGGACGCTGACCGCTGCCGCACGAACCGGCCGCGGTTCAAACGACTAAGAAGGAGCTCCAGATGTCAGAAAACGAGAATCAGAACAAGCAGACGATCCTGCGTCTCTATGAGGAGGTCGGAAACCAGGGCCGGCTCGAGGTCCTCGACGAGATTGCCTGGCCGGACCACGTCGAGCACAACCCGTTCCCGCAGCAGAGCCAGGGGATCGAGGGCCTGAAACAACGCGTCAGCATGGTCCGCGCGGCTTTCAATCCCCACTTCACGATCGAGCACGTGATCGCGGAGGGCGACAAGGTGGCAGTTATGTGGAGCAATGCTGGTACCCACGTGGGTGAGTGGTTTGGTTTTTCACCGACCGAAAGGAGCGTCACGGCTCACGGGGTGGACATCCACCTGCTGAGAGATGGGCGCCTGGCTGAGCACTGGGATGTCGTGGACATCACCGACTTTTTCGCCAAGGTCGGCGTGCTGCCTACTCGACCGGCGGCGGGAGCCGCACGATGATCCTGGTTGTGGGGGCCACCGGAGTCCTGGGTGGCATGATCACCGGACACCTGCTCGATCAAGGAGAGCAGGTCCGGGCGTTGGTCCGTCAGCCGAGTAACGCTCGGAGCCTTGAGGCGCGCGGTGTCGAGACCGTGACTGGCGATCTGAAGGACGCGGGTTCGCTCGAACGCGCCTGTCAAGGAGTGGAGATCGTCATCACGACGGCCAATTCCTCCGCACGTGGAGGAGACGACAATCCGCAGACCGTGGAGGATCAGGGCAATCGCAACTTGATTGACGCGGCTCGCGCCGCTGGCGTCCGCCACTTTGTTTTTACATCGGCCCTGGGCGTGGACGTGAACAGCCCGGTGCCGTTTGTCCGCGCCAAGGCAGTCGCGGAGCAGTATCTCAAGGAAAGCGGCCTCACCTACACGATCCTGGAGCCCAACTTGTTCGTGGAAATCTCGTGCTCGAACATCATCGGGGGCCCGCTTCTCGCCGGACAGCCGGTGACGCTTGTCGGAGAAGGAAACCGAAAGCACTCGATGATCTCAATTGAGGATGTTGCGAGCTTCGCGGTGGCTGCCACAAGGAACCCGCGCGCGGGTAACCGCGTCCTGGTGCTTGGTGGCCCAGTGCCCGTTTCCTGGCACGACGTCATTGCGGTCTATGAGCGCCTCCTCGGCCGGCAGATCGAGGTGCGGTTCGTGCCAATGGGGGAACCGCTGCCTGGCTTCCCGGATTTCGTCAGCGGGCTGATGAACGCGCTCGAGACCTATGACAGCGTCATCGAGATGGACGCCCTGTCGCACGAGTTCGGAATGCGGCTGGTGCCGCTCGAGGAGAGCATTCAGAAGTTGCTCACCGCCGTGCCGACCAAAGCGTAAGCTCGGGACCGCGCGCCCTGACTCTGCGTCCTGTTCGGCGCCCGCGAGAGGCGCCGGTAGTACGCTCCGGGTCGCACTATCCATCACGTGGACTGGCTGGTGATGAAGTGCAAGCGCTCGAGGCCCCGGTGGACCTGGTCGGCCACGACTGGGGTGGTGGACACGTCGCGCGCCTGGCCTGCACGCGGCCCGAGTTGATTCGATCCTGGACAATCGACATCGCCGGGTGCTTCGATCCGGAGTACATATGGCACGACCGCGCCCAGGTGTGGCAGACGCCCGAAGCTGGCGAGGCGGCCGTCGCACGCATGGCCGCGATGCCTCTCGCAGACCGCGTCGCGCAGTTCGAGAGCCACACGCTTCCAGCGTTGCCGCGACCCGATCTAGCTAGCCCCACCTTCAAGGCCAATCCGTACCCGTTCTATGCCCGTCTGCGCGCCGAGGCGCCTGTGTACCGCTTCACCTTGCGCGCACTCGGCAAACGCAACGGCTGGTTGGTCAGCCGCTACGCCGATGTGCTGTCGGTCCTCAAAGGGTACTCTTGCATCCGCGTGGGGTCGTCGATTCGGGGTGCATTCCAACCGGCTACGGAGCGCCCGCAGGCGTCAGATCTGAACTCGGCGCAACGGATCAGCCGAGGCGCAGGGACCCATTCAAGGTGCCTTCCAAGAACCACCCCACTCCGATGCAAGAGTACCGCTTGACCGCACTGCAACGACGGCCCGTCAGCCCGCCGAAAACTGGTTGTCGGCTAATTCAGCCCCAGCCGCGCGTCCGCGGCGATCTCGTCGTCCACCTCGCCGAGCCGCGACAGCAGCTTGTCGCGCGCCATTGACGCGTCCACTTCATCCAACTCCGGGTCGCGAACTCGGAGTGCGCTGAGCAGCAGACCCAGGCGGGCGGCGGCCGCTACGAGCTCCGCGTACACTAGCCCATGGACGCGCAGTCGGGGCAGCACCTCGTCCAGCTCGGCCTGACAGGCCGCAAGGCGTGCGACCAGCGCGCTCCGCCACTCGGGAGAAGCACCGGCCAGGTCATCACCGAGCGTGCGCGGGTCGGGGTAGGCCGACCAGGCGCTCACCACTCGCTCCAGCAGCGGAGCATCGGTTGCACCGAGCAGTCCGACGCAGGCGCGCTTCAACGCGCCGGCATGAGTATAGCTCGGCGGATCGCGCAGGTACTCGCCCATAACCAACGCGTGCAGCTGACTCAAGGCAACCTGGCGCATAGGGTTCACTATCAGCCCGCCAACGGCCAGCGAAAGGTCGGCTGCCGGCGGTGGGGCCGGCGGAAGTTGCAGGCTAAAGCGAAACGAGTCGTTCGATGCGTAGTTGAGCCAAAGGACGGGTTGTCGCCCGTAGAGCACGTTTGCCTCGGCGGCCTGCGCGCGCGTAATCGCCTGCGAGCGCACCTCCTCGCCCGTCCAGAAGACGTCGACGCCGGGCGGGAGTCCAACGGCCAGGCGCGTCGTGTAGAGTGGATGGGCGCGCAATCCGCCCGTCCAGTAGAGCGTTGGCACCACCAGCAAACGGACTCGACGGTCGATTGCCTGCAGTCGTGTCCAGAGTGCGCTTACGACCCGGCACTGCGCCTCTGCCAGGTCTGCCAGGCCGAGTCCGCTGGCGTGCAGATCGACATCGTCGAGGCACAGCACGAATGCCCGCACACCACAGCGATACGCCTGTCGGTATTTGTCAATCAGCACGTCCAGATCTCGCGCATCGTCGTAGCGGAGTGGGGCGTCCGGGGCCAGCACCCTGCCGGCCTGGCGTGCCTGCCAGTAACGATGGAACCAATCCGCACCGACGGTCGGATGGAAACGCACCGCGGCCCGCCCGGGCGTCCAACTGTGGAACCCAATGAGCGGGTGGATCGCTAGGCCGAGCACGATGCCGCGGCGGCCGCAATCGCCCGCTAACTGCGCGATCACGTCCCGCGCCGTACGGTCCAGTGGATGCCGCCAACGCAGGCTCGCCTCGGCGCAGAACGTGTAGCACAGGAGGAAAAAGTTGTAGCCAGCCGCTTCTAACACCGGCGGCCAGGGCAGGTACTGGCGAGGCTCCCACCACAACCCCTTCAGGCCACGCAAAGGGAACGCGGCCGGGTGCGACGGTGCGCGTACGGCGGGCATCATGACGCGCTGGGGCGGCGTGGCAATAGCTCAGCTTGTATCAGACAGACGGCCCCCGCGCCTGCCTTGAACGACTGGCTGGGCCTCGGTATGCTCGCCAGGATCGGAGGCCAGGATCCGCCCATGGACAAGCCCCAAGTAGCAGCGCGCGCGCAGACGCGGCGGGAGTTCCTGATGCGAGCCACTGCGGGGCTGGTCGCGAGCGTGGGTCTGACCCTGCTCGACGCGTGTGCGCCGGCCACGCCGGTCGCGCCGACCGCGGCGCCGCAAGCACCGGCCACCGGCGCCGCTCCGGCGCAGTCCAGCACACCTCCGGCGTCAACCGCTGCTCAGCAGGCGCCAGCGACCGCCCAGCCCAGCGCTGGCGGGACCCTCACCGTCAGCCAATCGGTAGATATCAACACCCTGCATCCCTGGGTCGGCACGCTCAACGTCTGGAAAGTCATCAAGGAAAACGTCTACGACCAGTTGTCGTACCAGGACCCGACGACCTTCGAGGTCAAGCCGAAGCTGGCAAAATCCTTCGAGTGGACCGACGGCAACACCAGCCTACTGATCACCTTGCCAGGCGGAACCAGCTTCCACAATGGCGACCCGCTGACCGCGGACGATGTCAAGTCAACACTCGACGGCATCCGCGACCCGCAGGTGGGCTCGTGGCTGCGCGGCTTCCTGGCACCCATCAAGGAGGTCCAGGTCGTCGACCCGACACACGTGAAGCTCAAGACCGAGACCGTCGACAACGGCCTTATACCGGCCCTGACCTACGTCGATATCGTGCCCCGCGGCGCGGGTACCGATCTGGCCAAGCAAAACCCAATTGGTTCCGGGCCGTTCAAATTCATCGAATGGGTGCCGAACGATCGGATCGTCCTCGAGCGCAACCCCAAGTATTGGGACCAGGCACGCCAGCCCAAACTCGATAAGATCGTGTTCAGGCCCGTGACCGAGCTGCAGACGCGCATCTCGCAGCTGCTGGCCGGGAATGTTGACATGGTCTACGACTTCAGCCTGCAGGAGGTGCCGCGGCTCCAGGCCGACAAACGCGTAGTAGTGAGCGTCGTGCCGCCGGCCGATCAGATGTTCATTGCCTATCTGAACATGCGCAAGCCGCCATTCGACAAGCTCGAGATGCGCCAGGCAATCGCTTGGTCGCTCGACCGACAGGCTTTTGTGACCAATTTTCTGGCCGGACTCGGTAATCCGACGGGCAATAGCCCGTTCACGGACAAACATTGGGCCTACGAGCCTAAAACGAAAGATCGATATGCGTACGATCTCGACAAGGTTGGCCAGTTGGTCGAAAAGGCTGGTTACCCAAAAGGTCAGGGGCTGAACTTCACGTTGCTGGTTCCGAGCGGCTACCCGGAGTTCAAGCAAATCTCGACGCTGATTCAGGCATCGTTTGCCTCGGTCGGTTACCAGCCGCCAATAGAAGAGGTCGAGATCGGACAGTGGGCGGCACGGATCAACCAGACCCGCGATTTCTTCATCGCCGTCGACTACCCGCCACGAGGCACGGCCGATCCGGCTTTGACATACAACGCGGGCCAGCTTTTCGCTCCCAACGCGGCCAACGCGGGTGGACTGACGCCCGAGACGATCCCTGGGTACGTCGACGCGCTCCACGAAGGCGCGACCATCACCGATCAGACCAAGCGTAAGGATGCGTACTCACGCGCGCAACTCCTCTGGGTCGATGCTCTCCCGGGACCGATCTTTGCGCATCGTTCGACTGCGCATGCCTTGACGCCAGCCATCAAGGGCTTCACTCCCCACCCAGCGTTTCAACAAGACTTCGCGAGCGCATCCCGCGAGAAGTGACCCGCTATCTAGCCCTCCGCGTGCTCAGCGTCATCCCAACGCTGTTCGGACTATCTCTCGTCGTCTTCGGCGTAACGTACCTCATTCCTGGCGATCCGGCGCTCATCATGGCCGGGACAGACACATCCCCGGATGCAGTTGCGCGCATCCGCCAGAACTGGGGCCTCAACGAGCCTTTGTACGTCCGCTACGCGATCTGGCTGGTCCACGTGCTGCAGGGCAACCTGGGCGAGTCGTACTTCAGCCGTCAGACGGTGCTCCAGTTGGTGGCGGGCGCGCTACCCATCACTGCCGAGCTCGCCACGCTCGCACTTGCGGTAGCGGTCATCATCGCCATTCCGACCGGAACCCTGGCTGCCGTGCGGGCTGGCTCCTTATTCGACCTGGGTGCCGCGGCCGTGGCGTTCGTCGGCCTGTCGATCCCCGGTTTCTGGCTCGGCATCATGCTGATTTATCTATTTGGCGTGCAATGGCAGATTCTGCCCGCGGGTGGATTCGCGAGCCTCGGCGACGGAGTGCTCGCGAACCTCAAGAGTATGGTGCTGCCGGCCATCGCCCTGGGCACGTTCACTTCGACCCAACTAATGCGCTATTTGCGGGCCGGGCTGCTCGACGTGCTCCATGCCGACTACATCCGCACCGGGCGGGCCAAGGGTCTGAGCGGGACCACCGTTCTGAGCAGGCACGCTTTGCGGAATGCGCTGATCCCGTTCACCACCGTGCTCGGTGTGCAGCTGGGTTATTTGCTTGCTGGTACGGTCATCATCGAGTCCGTATTCGCTCTGCCCGGCATGGGCCGGCTTGTGCTCACGGCGATTCTCAATCGCGATTACCAGGTGGCGACGGGCATCATCCTGCTAATCGGCACCGCGTTCGTGCTCATCAATCTGTTGGTCGATCTGCTCTACCCGGTCCTGGACCCGCGGATCCGCCTGGGCCAGGCAGCCAATTGGCGGTGACCGCGCGGCGAAGCGCGCCAGCCGCGGCGGCGGTTCCTGCGGCGACGCTGGTCGCCGTACCGCCCGTGCCGTGGGCACGAAGACGCCGGCCCGGACTCATGCACGACCTGAGCCGCAACTGGTCACTGACCATGGGCCTAGCCATCGTTGGCGTGTGCTGCGTCGTGGCCGCCGCCGCGCCGCTCCTGTCGCCCTACTCGCCGGACGCCCAGGATATGACCAACGTTCTGCGCGCCCCGTCTGCGGCACACCCCTTCGGAACTGACGAATATGGTCGCGATACGCTGAGCCGCATCTTTTACGGAGCCCGACTCACGTTGCTGGCCAGCTCGTTCGCCGTGGTGCTAGCAGCCTTCACCGGCTGCGCGCTCGGCCTGAGCACTGGCTACTTCGGCGGGTTGTATGACACGCTGGTAGGGCGGCTGATCGATGTCCTGTTCGCGCTGCCGGTGATCTTGCTCGGCATCGCCATAGTGGCCATCCTGGGGCCCGGCGAGGTCAGCGTGGTGGTGGCCATCGCGCTGGCATCGGTACCCAATTTCACCCGCGTTTCGCGCTCGACGATCATTCCTGAAAAGGAGCGCGAGTACGTGGTCGCCGCCCATGTCGTGGGTGCGCCCACTGGCTACATCATTGTGCGTACTTTGCTGCCCAACCTGATCGGACCGCTGACGGTCCTCCTGTCGCTTGGTTTCGCGTACGCCGTGCTGTACGAGGCCTCGCTCAGCTTTCTCGGCCTGGGCGCACGGCCGCCTACGCCGGAGTGGGGGGTTATGCTGTCGACAGCGCGCGACTTCCTTTTCCAGTCACCGTGGTCGGCATTCTTTCCAGGCGTGTCTATCTTCGTGCTGGTGTTCTCACTGAACCTGATTGGCGACGGGCTGAGCGGCCTGGTCGACCCGCGCAGCCGCGAGCGCTGAGCGCTCCGCCTCAGGCGAGGTGGGCAAGGTGCGCGACAATCCGGTGTGGAGGAGCTACCGGTTAGCCGCCCGCCAGGGCAACGGGCGTGTCGGGAACTCTCTATCGCCGCATGGCGACAGTTGTTGTAACTTTGCACGCTATTTGGCGTGGTGTTATCACGGTAATGCCTGTTCTACTCGGGGATGCGGCGCGCCGAGGTTGCCAGCCTCAACCGCCAGAACGTACAGGACGGTTGGGCCCATGAGGCGCTGGTGATCGGCAAGGGAGAGCGCGAGCGGCACGTCTACTTCGGCGAGGATGCTCAGCGCGCTACCCGCGCCTACTCGAGGCGCTGGGCGAATCCCTCAACTCGGCTTAGCGTACTGACCAGCGCTCGCTCCAAAGTCCACGGCTATGCACGGCTCGTCGCCCACAGTCCATGCGTCGTGCCCCGGCTGCGCGAAAAAGACATCGCCCGGACCAACTTCGCCCTCAGTGCCGTCATCCATGCGGATGCCCATCCGTCCAGACAGGACGTAGCCCGCGTGCGCCGCCTGACAGGAGTCGGTTTTGGCCAGCGGCTTGACGTGCTCCGACCAACGCCACCCAGGCTCAAAGGTGCCCCGCAGGACAGCCGCGCCACCTATGTTGACTACCGCAGCCTGCCCCTTGGCTGCAAATGGCCGTGTCTCGTCGGGCCGATCCAAGCTCTTGATTTCCATGCTCGCCATCGGAATCTCTCCCTTCTGACGGGCCTAGCGTACTTTCCTTTCATCGGGTCGTCGAGCCTGTTCAAGCACCCTTTGCGAAGACGGTCCAATGCTGCTCCCGCGTTCCGGGCAGCAACGCATCGCACGGCAGTCAGCACGTGGGGCTGACCGTTTCGGTGGACAGTCGGACGCATTTCCCCAGACGCCGAGCGGAAACATCCTCCCCGCCGCATTCGACGGCGGAATCTCACCCGAAACGGCGTCACAGACACGCGAGCCTCACGCATGTATAGGAAGAGCCGGCCGACCCGGTGCTCCGGTACGGACTGTGTCGATGCGGCCAATTGAAGGACTGCGTATTGCGCGCCAGTCAAGCAGTCTGGCACTGCCCGCGCTGTCGACGGCTCGTCTCTCTTGCTTTCTCTAAGCTGCCGTCGCACATCCAGCTTTCCTCGGCACGGCACGACAGCACTCGCCGCGCGCGAGGCGGTCCAGATTGTAGTCGGTCGGTAGACGAAGCAGCCTGCCAGTCCAGGGACATTCGAACAAGCGTCCCCTGCATCAAAAGCAGGTCAATCTGGTTGCGTTCCCACTCGAGCTGTCTCCGGTTGTCGGACCGGTCCGAGAGCAGTGTGTACACGTCTCCGCGTCGGATGACTGCCCCAGTTGGCTGGTCCACGGATTCGGTAAACAGCGACCATTCGTGGATGCTCAGCGCTTCCAGCAGGATACTGGCTCTTCCGAGCCAGTATCCTGCTCACCGCCACCCGGATTTCTGGGAGAGTCGGGGTAGAGTCGGGGGCTGGCGCGGTGGCGGATAGGTCCGGCGCTGTCCACGCATTTCTTTGCAGGCGCTGCGGTCCCGAGACCGTGCTCCGTTTCCAGTCCCCGCTCATCAAACCGGGCATGCAGTTGTGGGACTGCAAAACCGCTGTAGGCTCATGCGGCTCGTTCGTACGCGTGGTGCAATCCACTCAGCACCGGGCGCGCGTAGATCGGACCAGTCGCTGGTCGTGGCCTCGGATCCGGCGTCTGCAATCCGAGCGTTCGATGTGGACGATCCTGGTTGTAGTAGGCGACGA
>WNGE01022118.1_pt1 | contig 12633 bp, 11 predicted proteins | sample 5400651 | NCBI WGS metagenome assembly WNGE01 (sample SAMN13153370, study PRJNA577476) | soil metagenome | isolation source: 60 cm soil or saprolite under grassland replicate 2 | place: USA:California | collected 2016-06-15 | reverse complement strand
GAAGGACTACGTGGCCCTCAACCGCGAGGGCTGGACGAAGGCGAACGCGGAGTACACGGACCGGACCGCGCGGGATTCGTGGGCGCAGGAAGAGATCACCTACGGCAAGTGGTCGATCCCCGAGCGCGAGCTCCGCGTCCTGCCGGACGTGAAGGACAAGCAGGTGATCGAGCTCGGTTGCGGAACCGCCTACTTCGGCGCCTGGATCAAACGCGCGGGCGCGCGCCGCGTGGTCGGAGTGGACGTAACTCCCGCGCAGCTCGAGACGGCGCGGCAGATGGACGAGGAGTACGGCCTCGGCCTCGAGCTGATCGAGGCCAACGCCGAAGACGTCCCGCTCCCGGACGAGTCGTTCGACCTCGTCTTCTCCGAGTACGGCGCATCGATCTGGTGCGACCCGGCGCTCTGGATCGCCGAGGCGGCGCGGTTGCTCCGGCCGGGCGGCGAGCTCTTCTTCCTGCGCGGATCGACACTGTCGCTGCTTTGCATGCCCGATACCGGCCAGATCGGTGAGCGCCTCGTCCGTCCGCAGAAGAGCCTTTACAAGCTCGAGTGGCACGACGACGACCCGGGCGTCGAGTTCCATCCGGGGATCTCGGAGATGTTCCGGATCCTGCGCGAAAACGGGTTCGAGCTGCTCGACTTCCGCGAGCTCTATGCGCCCGAGGACGCCCGCGACCATGAGTACTACGACACGGTTCCGGCCTCGTGGGCGAAACGCTGGCCCGACGAGGAGATTTGGCGGCTCCGCCTGCGCCCCCGCTGATCCTCGCGTCGACGTCGCCGCGGCGGCGGGAGATCCTGGAGCAGCTGCGGATCCCGTTCGACGTCGTGGTTCCGCAGTACGAGGAGACGCAGGGCGATCCCGTCGAGCACGCGCTCGGGAAGGCGCGGTCGGTCGGGGCGTTCGACGACCGGCCCGTGCTCGGCTGCGACACGGAGGTGATCTGCGGCGGGCGCGTCTACGGCAAGCCCGAGAACGAGGAAGACGCGGCGGCGATGCTCGAGAGCCTGGCCGGGAGGACGCACGAGGTCGTCTCGGGGGTGGCGCTGATCACCCTCGGCGCGTCGCTCGTCGAGCGGATCGAGGGCGACTACCTGAACGTGGTCGGGCTCCCGGGCGCGCTGCTGGTCAGCCTGCTCGCAAAGCGGTTCGCCGGCGTCTACGGCTTTGGCTAGGGACGTCGTCCGCGGGCCTGACGGCAAACGGCGCTGCCGCTGGGGCGACAGTGACGACCGCTACCGCGACTACCACGACACGGAGTGGGGGAGGCCGGTTCTCGACGAGCGCGGTCTCTACGAGCGGCTTTCGCTGGAGCTCTTCCAGAGCGGGCTCTCCTGGGCGCTCATCCTGCGCAAACGCGACGGGATCCGGGAGGCGTTCGCCGGCTTCGATCCGGATGTCGTCGCAGGGTTCGGCGGGCGCGACGTCAAGCGGCTGCTCGGCGACGCGCGCGTGATCCGCAATCGGCAGAAGCTGGAGGCGATCGTCAAGAACGCACAGGCGGCGGTCGCGATGCGCGACGACGTGCCGCTGCCCGAGCTCGTGTGGAGCTTCCGGCGGCGGAACCGTGCTGCGCCGCGCAGTTACGCCGAGATGGTGTCGTTCACGGACGAGTCGAAGGAGCTGGCGAAAGAGCTCAAGCGCCGCGGCTTTGCCTTCGTCGGCCCGACGACCGTGTACTCGACCATGCAGGCCGTCGGCGTCGTGAACGACCACCTCGCCGGTTGCTTCGTTCGGGCCGAGGTCGAGGCCGTTCGGCGCCGCCCCTAGACACCGGCGCTCCGCCATGGTCGTCAGGAGTAGGGCCGGCGCCTTTTCCAAGCTAGACTCGCTGGGAGGGATGGGTCTATTGGGCTACTTCAACGGCTTCGGCGGCCGCGACATGGCCGTCGACCTCGGGACCGCGAACACGCTCGTCTACGTGCGCGGTCGCGGAATCGTGCTCTCCGAGCCGAGTGTCGTCGCGATCGACCAGCGCAGCGGCGAGGTCCACGCCGTCGGCGTCGAGGCCAAGCGGATGCTCGGCCGCACGCCCGGGACGATCTCCGCGATCCGGCCGCTCAAGGACGGGGTCATCGCCGACTTCGACGTCACCGAGCAGATGCTGCGGCACTTCATCCAGAAGGTGCACCAGCATCGCTTCGCGCACCCTCGCGTTGTTGTCTGCGTCCCGTCGGGCGTGACCGGGGTCGAGAAGCGCGCCGTCGAGGAGGCGACGCTCTCCGCAGGCGCCCGCCAGGCCTATCTGATCGAGGAGCCGATGGCCGCCGCGATCGGGGCCGGGCTGCCCGTCGCCGAGCCGACCGGGAACATGATCGTCGACGTCGGCGGCGGCACGACCGAGGTCGCGGTCATCAGCCTCGGCGGCATCGTCGTCTCGCAGTCGCTACGCGTCGGCGGCGACGAGATGGACGAGGCGATCATCAGCCACATCAAGAGTGAGTACAAGCTGCTGATCGGCCAGCAGACGGCCGAGGAGATCAAGCTCGAGGTCGGCTCCGCCTTCGACCTCAGTGACGAGGTCCAGGCCGAGGTGCGGGGCCGCGACATGCTGACCGGCCTGCCGAAGACGGTGGTCCTCTCCTCCGAGGAGATCCGCCGCGCGCTCGACGGCCCGGTTACGCAGATCATCGACGCGATCAAGTCGACCCTCGACAAGACACCGCCCGAGCTCGCTGCGGACATCATGGACCGCGGCATCGTCCTCGCCGGCGGCGGGGCGCTCCTGAACGGGCTCGACGAGCGGTTGCGCCACGAGACCCAGATGCCGGTCCACCTCGCCGAGAGCCCGCTCACCTGCGTGGCCGTTGGTTCCGGCCGCAGCCTGGAGGAATTCGAGGCGATCCACCGAAGCCAGGCAGCCAAGCGGAGGAACAACCACCGCCCGTAGCGGACCCTGCTCGCGGTTCGCCGCAGGGTTTCCTACACTAGGTCGTCTCGTGCCAAGGAACCGCGACGCACGACTTGCGGTCTTGGGGTCCCCCGTTCCTCGCTCCAGGCCCGCCGGGTATGCCTCCCGCAGCGCTACCGCCCTCCGGCGGCGCATCGTGGCAGGGGTGCTCGTCTTCGTCTCGATCGTGTTGATCACGATCTACTTCCGCGAGCCTTCGGGCGGCAGCCTGCACGGCGTCCAGAGCACGGGAGCCGCGGTGCTGCGGCCCTTCGAGGTCGGCGCCGAGCGCGTCGCGCGGCCCTTCCGGGACGCGTACGGTTGGTTCGCCGGCCTTGTCCACGCGAAGTCGCAGAACAAGAGCCTGCGCGAGCAAGTCGACCGGCTCAGCCAGCAGGTGATTCAGAACTACACGGCCGCACAGGAGAACGCGGATCTCAAGCGCCAGCTCCACTACATCGGCACGACCAACTTTCCGGCCGGCTACGACTCTGTCGCGGCGGAGATCACGAGCCGGCCGCCGAGCGAGTTCCAGCAGCAGGTCGGGATCGCCGCGGGCTCGAGCTCGGGCATCCGCAAAGGCGACCCGGTCGTGAGCGCCGACGGCCTCGTCGGCCTCGTCACCCAAGTGGCCCGGGACACCGCCGAGGTGACGCTGCTGACCGATCCGACCCTGAAGGTTTCCGCGCTCGACCTGACGACCAAGGCCACCGGGATCGTCGGCCACGGCCAGGGCCGCGGCACGCTGATCCTCGATCGGGTGCAAAAGTCGCTGAGCGTTCACCCAGGGGAATGGATCGTCACCCAGGGCTGGAAGTCGCAGGGACTGACGTCGCGCTATCCAAAGGGCATCCCGATCGGCGTCGTCACCGGCGCTTCGCAGAACGACGTTGACCTCTACTGGCAGATCCAGCTGCGGCCGCGGGTCGACTTCGGCTCGCTGCAGTCCGTGCTCGTGCTCGTCCCCAAGTCCCGACAGCCCTGATGCGCCTGCTGGTCGAGCCGGCCAAGGTGGCGGTCCTCGTGTTCGTCGCCGCGATCCTGCAGGTGACGATCTTCTCGTCCGTGGACATCCTCGGCGGGACTCCCGACGTCGTCCTGCTGACGCTGGTGGCGATCGCGCTCCTGCGAGGCTCGATCTACGGCGCGGGCGCGGGCTTCGCGGCCGGCCTCCTGGTCGACACGGCGAACCTCGCGACCCTCGGCGTGACGTCACTGCTTCTGACGATCGCCGGCTACTGGATCGGGCGCTACGGCGAGACCACCGGTCGGGATCGCCTGCACGCGCCGTTCGTGTCGGTCGCGGTGGCGACGATCCTCGTCCAGTTCGGCGCGCTCTTCCTCCACTACATGCTCGGCGACCCCGTCTCGGCGCGCGTCGCATTGCTCGATGCGCTCGCGCCGAAGGTGGCGCTGAACCTACTGCTGACGCTGCCGGTTTATGCGCTCGTCCGGAGGATCCTCGCTTTCGCCACCGAGCCCAAGGGCGCCACCGAGGTGCAGCTCCTTGGCTAGCACCGGAGCACGCGCGCGTAGGCCGGGCTCGAACCGCTTCCTGCCGCCGGATCCGCGCGTCGAGGAGCCCTACCGCTTCACGCCGCAGCTGGCGCTCCGGCTCGGGATCCTCGGGGCGGTCGCACTAGTCGTCTTCGGGATCCTCTTCTTCCGCCTCTGGGCGCTGCAGGTGCTCTCGGGGCCGCAGTACCTGCAGGCGGCGCTCGACAACCAGGTTCGCTCCGTCCGGCTCGAGGCGCAGCGCGGCGAGATCCTGGACCGCAACGGCAATCCCCTCGTAGCGACGGTGCCCGGAACGGCGGTGCAACTCTGGCCGGCCGACATGGACAAGAGCTCCTGGCACGCGCAGCGCGACGAGCTCAGGCGGCTTGCGAGCGTGCTCCACGTCTCGGTGCACCAGATCTTGGCGCAGATGAACCGCCGCGCCGGCGACCCGGTGACGCCGGTCATCGTGCGCGAGTCGGTCAACCGCGACGCGCCGATCAACTACCTCTACGAACACGCGGACGAGTTCCCGGGCGTCCACATCGTCCCAACCTACCTACGCGACTACCCGCAGGGCACGCTCGCCGCCCAGCTGCTCGGCTACGTCTCCGAGATCTCGCCCGGGCAGCTCAAGCAGCTGCACCGCCGCGGCTACGAGGGCGGCGACAAGATCGGCCAGGCGGGCCTCGAGTCCACCTACGACTCCTATCTCCGCGGCCGAGCGGGGCTCGCGCAGCTGCGGGTCGACTCGCTCGGGCGCCCGCGCAGCCAGCTCGTGACGACCCGGCCGCCGGGTCAGGGCGAGTCGATCCGGCTGACGCTGGACGTCACCCTCCAGCGGGCCGCCCAGCAGGCGCTCCAGTACGGGATCCAGCTTGCGCGCAACAACGGCAAGTGGGCCTCTGACGGCGGCGCGATCGTCGCGCTCAACCCCAACGACGGCTCGATCCTCGCGATGGCCTCGAGCCCGACCTACAACCCGGCTGTCTACACCGGGCGGGTCACGAACAAACGCCTCGCCGCAAACGGCCTCACGGGCGCCACCGCCGAGGAGCACAACTACCCGTCGCTCGACCGGGCAATCAGCGGCCTCTATCCGGCCGGCTCGACGTTCAAGCCCGTCACCGCGCTCGCGGCGCTGCAGACCCACATCATCTCGCCGTCGACCGTGCTCGAGTGCACCGGCTCGTTCACGGTCGCCGGGCACACCTTCCACAACGTCGACCCCGGGATCTTCGAAGCGATGACGCTGCCCACCGCGATCGGGGCCTCTTGCGACACGTGGTTCTACCAGGTGGGCAACGACTTCTACAACGCGCCGCCGAGCTTGGGCCACCCGCTGCAGGCGTGGGCCGCGCGCTTCGGCATCGGCCGCAAGACGGGGGTGGACGTGGGCCCGGAAAACGCCGGGCTCCTGCCGACGCCCGAGTGGCGCCATCGCGCGTTCACGGCGAAGACCGACCCGCAGAACTGGCAGGTCGACCGCCTCTGGAAGCCCGGCGACTCGATCCAGCTCGCGATCGGCCAGAAGGATCTCCTCGTGACGCCGTTGCAGCTGGCCCGCTTCTACGCGTTGATCGCGAACGGCGGCAAGCTCGTCAAACCGCACATGGTTCAGGACGTCGAGGAAGGCGACCGTGTCGTGCACCGTTTCACGGCGCCGGCCCCGATCTCGGTCGGGCTCGACCCGACCAACCTCGCGGTCGTGCAGGACGGGCTCTACCAGGCGACGCACGCGGGCTACGGAACGGCTACCAGTGTCTTCGGCGCGTACCCAATCCCGATCGCCGGCAAGACCGGAACGGCACAGAAGATCATCAGCATCCCCGGCTACACGGGCGAGCAGGACCAGTCGTGGTGGTGCGGCTACGGGCCTGCGAACACGTCCGAGGCGCCGTCGCTGGTCGTCTGCGCGCTGATCGAGAACGGCGGCTTCGGCGCCGACGCTGCTGCTCCCGCCGCGCTTCGGGTCTTCCAGCAGTTCTTCAAGGAGCAGGGGAGCAAGCGCGGATGATCGAGGCCGTCGACACCCGGGCCAAGGGACTCCGGCCGGTCAGGACCGACCGGATCGAGGTCGCCGCGTTCGTCCGCCGGCTCGACTGGGTGCTGCTCGCCGCGGTCGGGGCGCTGCTCGGCTACGGGCTCTGGGCGATCTCCGGGATCACACGGCACGACATCTCGGGCGACCCGAGCTACTACGTCGTGCGTCAGGGCGTCTACGCAGGGGTCGGCCTGCTCGGCCTCGTGCTCGCGGTCGCGATCGACCCCGACTACTACCGCCGCTTCAAGCGCGTTATCTACGGAGGCACCCTCAGCGCAGCCGTCCGAGTTCGGGAAGCTGTTGTTCGTCCTCTTCCTCGCGGGGTTCCTGGCCGACCGGGCCAAACGCCTCGGTGAGAGCGGCGTCGTCCTCCAGGCGATCGGGTTCGCCGCCGGCCCGATCCTGCTCGTCTTCGTGCAGCCGGACGTCGGCACGGCGATGGTCTACGCGGTCGCCCTCGCGGGAGTGCTGTTCGTGGCGGGGACGCGGTGGACGCATCTCGCGGCCCTCGGCACGGGCGCGCTGGTGTTGATCCTGGCCGTGCTTTGGTTCCTGCCGGCCGCCGGCGTCCATGTGCTCAAGCCCTACCAGCAGGCGCGCCTCACGCACTTCACGAGCCCCAGCTCCGACCCCTCGGGCGCGACCTTCAACGTCGCCCAGTCGATCAACTCGGTGGGTGCGGGTCGCTTCCGCGGGCGCGGCGTGGAGAACGCGACGCAGACGAACTTCCACTTCCTTCCAGAGCACGCGACCGACTTCGCCTTCGCCTCGCTCGCCGAGGAGCGCGGCTTCGTCGGCGTCTCGATCCTACTGCTGCTCTACCTGCTCGTCGTCTGGCGCGGGCTGAAGATCGTCTCTGTCGCGCGCGACGCCTTCTCCGCCATCGCCGCCGGCGGGATCGTGGTCGGGTTCCTGTTCCAGATCTTCGTCAACGTCGGCATGTCGATCGGGATCGCGCCGGTGACCGGAATCCCGCTCCCGTTCGTGAGCGTGGGCGGCTCGGCGATGATCGCCAACCTGCTCGCGATCGGCGTCCTGGAGGCGATTCACGCCCGCGGGGTGGTCGGGCGGCGTAGACGGCGCCTGGGCTGAGTCGTATAGTCGCTGCGTCTGGCAGGACAAAACGAGGGGAGAGACAGGTGAATAGACGACGCACCCTGCGCCTGTGCGTGGCGGTTGCTCTTGTCGTGACCGCCGCCGCCCTTGCCTCTACGGCAAGCGCACAGAACTACATCGTGCTCTACAAGAACCAGGCCGTTTCCGCGAACGCCGCGCAGACGATCGCGGCAGCCGGCGGGACGCTCGTATATCGCTACAGGCAAATCGGCGTCGTGATCGCGCGTTCCGACAGCGCGACGTTTCGCACGAGCATGCTCGGTGAGAACGGGGTCGAGAACGTCAGCGGCACGGCCGCATACGCGACGCACGTGCCCGACACCGCCGCCGACGGGCCGGCCGATCCCACGAATGTGCCGGCGAGCGACGCCGACACCTTCTCGCCGCTGCAGTGGGACATGAGGCAGATCCACACGCCGGAGGCGCACGCGATCACGGGCGGCAGCCCGTCGATCCTCGCCGCCGACCTCGACACAGGGCTCGACTTCACGCACCCGGACCTGGCACCGAACTACGACGCGGCGGACAGCACGGACTGCTCGAGCGGAGCACCGACGCCGCTGCTGCCCGGCAACGACCAGAACGGGCACGGCACGCACACCGCGGGCACGATCGCGGCCGCGTCGAACGGAATCGGCATCGTCGGTGTCGCGCCGAACGTCAAGATCGCCGGGATCAAGTCGTCGAACGACGACGGCTTCTTCTTCCCGGAGATGGTCGTGTGCGCGTTCATGTGGGCCGGCACGCACGGCGTCGACGTCACGAACAACAGCTACTTCGCCGACCCGTGGCTCTTCAACTGCCACAACGACCCGACCCAGCGCGCGATCTGGAAGGCGGAGCAGCGGGCAATCCGCTTCGCGATGTCGAACGGCGTTGCGGTCGTGGCCGCCGAGGGCAACTTCTCGGACGACCTCGCCCACCCCACCCAGGACGTCATCAGCCCCGATACCGGGCCCGGTGAGGTGCGGGAGATCCGGAACTCCTGCGTCGTTATCCCGACCGAGATCCCTGGCGTGATCGGCGTGACCGCGACCGGCTCGCTCGGCCTGAAGTCGTTCTACTCGAACTACGGGATCGGCGTGACGCAGGTGGCTGCGCCCGGCGGCGACAGTGTCCTGCAGCCGACGGCGGACCTCGGCCACGGCCGCGTTCTTTCGACCTGGCCGTCGTACCTCCGGTGTTCCCGCCAGCTCGTCGACGGCACTGCGCACTACTGCTACCTGCAAGGGACGTCGATGGCGGCCCCGCACGTGACCGGGGTGACGGCGCTGATCGAGAGCGAATTCAGCTCCGACGGCATGTCGCCCGGGCGTGTCAGCGCCATGCTCGGCCAGACCGCCGACGCCGTCGGGTGTCCGGACGCGGCAACCCTTGCCCTCTACGCTCCGTTCCCTTCCGTCAGCAACGGCGCGCCGCAGACGTGCCAGGGCGGTAGCGGCAACAACGGCTGGTACGGCGCCGGCCAGGTAAACGCCTTGAGCGCCGTCACGCACTCGCCGTAGCGCGGGAGCGATCTTTCCGAGGGGCCGGCCCCGCGCCGGCCCCTCGGTCTGTCCGAAGGCGGTCCTACGCTTCCGCCATGATCGCCAGACGAGAAGCCGAGGAGCTGCTGCTGATCGAGGAAGCCGACGCCTGGTTCGAGTACCTCGAGGCGACGCGCGGCCAGACCGCGCTTCGGTACGGCGAGGTCGAGCCCTGGGCGTGGGCACGTCTCGGTCAGCGGCTGCGAGCGGTAAGAGCCAAGCGCGCGAAGCTGCGTCCTGCCGCTGCCGCGTAAACGGTGTCGGCATCCCCCACTGCTAGCCTGTGGGTGTGACTGACTTTGCTTTCAACCTGCTGCGCGCGCTCCATCCCCTCACAACGGATGACCGCAGCGCGCGCGCTAGCAACCAAGGAGATTCCACTTGCTTCGATTGTTCCGACGGCGTAAGCCGTCACCCGACGAGCGCGCCGCACAGCGGACTGCGCCGACCAGCCCTCCCGAGCCCGTAGCCGCCGCGCCCGCGGAAGCGGGCGCAACCGAGACCTCGCCAGCACGTAAGCGTCGCCGACGCGGAAGTCGCGGCGGCCGCGGCCGCAAGCGGCCGAGCACGAGCGCGGGCACGGGCACAGCCCAGGCGCAGGCCAAAGAGGCCGAGACGAAGCCCAAGACGAAGACCCAGGCGAGGGACAAGCCCGAGCGAAAGCCCACCACCGAGCGCAAGCAGCGCGCCCCGCGCCGCAAGGCGCCTCCGCGCCGCCCGCCGCTCCCGCCGGCGAAGCGCGAGCTCCTGATCTCCCTCGACGTCGGCGAGCAGCGCGTCGCGGTGCTCGAGGACTCCCGGGTCGCCGAGGCCTACCTCGAGCGGCCGGAGCGCCGCTCGATCGCGGGCAACATCTACCTCGGCGTCGTCGACAACGTCCTGCCGGGGATGGAGGCCGCATTCATCGAGATCGGCCTCGAGAAGAACGGCTTCCTCTACGTCGACGAGGTCGTCGTCCCCGAGCTCGAGGGTCGCTCGCACGGCCGCAAGATCCAGGACCTGCTGAGCCGCGGACAGCAGGTGCTCGTCCAGGCGGTCAAGGACCCGATGAAGTCGAAGGGCGCGCGGCTCACGACCGAGATCTCGCTCCCGGGCCGATTCGTCGTCTTCGTCCCGAGCGGCGAGGGCCTCGGTGTCTCGCGCCGGCTCGAGGACGCGGAGCGCATCCGCCTGCGCGACATCCTCAAGGGCCTCGACGTCAAGCAGGGCGGCGTGATCGTCCGCACCGCGGCCGAGGGCGCCTCCGCCGAGGACATCGAGCGTGACCTCGTCTTCCTGCAACGGCTCTGGAAGACGATCGAGGCGCGCGCCAAAGGTGCGAAGGCACCGACGCTCGCCTACCAGGAGGCCGAGCTGCCGCTGCGCGTCGTCCGCGACCTCTTCACCGACGATTTCGAGCGCGCGGTCGTCGATCACGAGCGCACGTACAAGCGCATCGTCGGCTACCTGAAGAAGACCTCTCCCCACATGGTCGATCGCGTCCAGCGCCACCGCGAGAAGACGCCGCTGATGGAGGCCTACGGCGTCGACGCCGAGATCCGCTCGACGCTCTCGCGCCGCGTCGACCTGCCCTCCGGCGGCTACCTGATCTTCGACTACGCCGAGGCGTTCACCGTCATCGACGTCAACACAGGCCGCTTTGTCGGCTCGCGCGGCAAGTCGTCCGGCGGCCGGCTCGAAGACACGATCACGAAGAACAACCTCGAGGCGGTCAAGGAGGTCGTCCGCCAGCTGCGGCTGCGCGACATCGGCGGGATCATCGTCATCGACTTCATCGACATGGCGAATCCCAAGAACCGCGCCACGGTCGAGGAGGCGCTCAAGAACGAGCTCGAGCGCGACCGGACGAAGACCTATGTGGTCGAGATCTCGCCGCTCGGCCTCGTCGAGATGACGCGCCAGAACGTCACCGACGGGCCGCGCGAGATCCTCACGCGCAAGTGCACGATCTGCGGCGGCGACGGCGTCGTCCTCTCGGAGGCGTCGGCCGCGGTCGACGCGGAACGGCACTTGCGCACGCTGGCGGCGAGCGCGCCCAGGACGAAGGCATTCAAGCTCGAGCTCAACGCAAAGGTCGCGAGCATCCTGATCGGGCCGGGCGCCTCGCGTCTCGCCGAGATCGAGGAGGAGACGAAGCGTCGGTTCCTGATCGAGTCGCGCGAGGGCGTGGCGACCAACCACTTCGAGGTGCTCGGCAAAGGCACCTACGAGAGCCTCGCGCCGGAAGGCGCGACCCGCGAAGGCAAGCAGATCGAGCTGAAGCTCGTCGAGGTCGGCCTCCACGACGTGAACGCGGGGGTCGGCAAGCTCGACGGGCTCGCCGTCTGCGTCGGCGGCGGCGCTTCGCTCGTCGGCAAGAAGGCGAAGGTGCGGATCGAGCGCGTCCTCGACGGCACGGCCTACGCGACGCTGGTCGGCGGCGCCAAGGAGCCGGTGGCTCCGATCACCGCAGAGGGCGAGGCCGAGAAGCCGACCCGTAAGCCGCCTGCACGAAGGGGCAAGGCCGCCGTGGCGGAGGAACCGGAGACCGAGGCGGTGGCCGAGGAAGAGCCTGAGCCGGAAGAGCCAGAGGTCGAGGCAGAGGTCGAGGCCGAGGCAGAGGTCGAGGCTGAGCCGGAGGCTGTGAAGCCAAAGAAGAAGACCCGGCGCGGCTCCCGGGGAGGCCGCCGGCGCAAGAAGCCGGCCGGCGCCGCGGCTACAGCCGCCGCGACGGACGGCGAAGGCCCGAAGATCCACCTCCCGGATCCGGAGCTCGGCCGGGTCGAGGAGGAAGAGGAGCCGGCGCAGGCCCCCGGGCCCGAGACGGTCTCGGAGGATGGCGCCGAAGCCGCGAAGCCGAAGAAGAAGACCCGCCGCGGTTCCCGTGGCGGGCGCCGCCGCCGCAAGAGCGGGGCGGCAAAGCCCGCCTCAACGCCGTCCGAGTAGCGCTCTCCGCGAGAAGAACACGACGTAGATTGCGGCCGCCGCGACGAGCATCGCGGCCCAGGCGAGCGAGAGTTTCGGGAACAGGACGTCCGGCACCTGCCAGCCGGTCCAGCCGCGCTTGACGAACTGCTCGATCCAGAGGTCGTCGACGAGGTTCGTCAGGGCGTAGACGAGCATCAGCGAGAGGAGCGCGGCGGTGAGCGTTCGCAGGCCCGGGCGGCGGATCCCGCCGAGCAGACGGGAGAGGAGCAGCGCGGTCGCGGCGAGCAGGAGGCCGTCGAGGCCGTGGTGGTGCCCGTAGTGGACGGTCGCATGCACGTACCCGGCCCCGGGCTCGGGAGCGAGCTTGCCCGTCTGGAAGATCCAGCCCAGCAGCGGGACGCCGTCGAGGTGGAAACCCAGCTCGGCCGCGATGTACGGCGCGGCGAAGAAGAGCACGACCGCACCGAGGACGAGTCTCGCGCGGTCGCCGGCACGGCTCGTCCGCACGCGCTCGGGCCTGCCGCGCGCCGCCGCCCAGGCCGTGAGCGCGACGGCCAGACCGACGCCGACGACCGGCCAGGTATTCGACCACTTCGGGTCGAGGTGGCTCGGCGTCTGCACGAACGCGACGGTGGCGCAGAGGGCTCCG
>WNGE01008906.1_pt1 | contig 12640 bp, 12 predicted proteins | sample 5400651 | NCBI WGS metagenome assembly WNGE01 (sample SAMN13153370, study PRJNA577476) | soil metagenome | isolation source: 60 cm soil or saprolite under grassland replicate 2 | place: USA:California | collected 2016-06-15 | reverse complement strand
ACGCGGTAGAAACCGAAGGGGACGACAGCTACGGCATGGCGCGCACCGAGGTCATGTGCAGCGATTGCGGCGGGCACCTGGGCCACGTGTTCGACGACGGTCCGCAGCCGACCGGTCTGCGCTACTGCATCAACTCGGCCTCGCTGAAGCTCGACCCAGACTGAGCGGATGCTGAGCGTGGTTCGACAAGCTCAGCATGAGCGGGTTGAGACGCTACGCGAGTTTCTGGCTACCGAAAGCAGCGGCGTGCTGTCGACTCACTCGGCGCGCCACGGCGGCTACCCGTTCGGGTCGCTGACGCCGTACGCGCTCACCGAGCACGGCGAGCCAATCTTGCTCCTGAGCCAACTTGCCGAGCACACGCGCAACCTGCAGGCGGCTCCGCGGGCGAGTCTGTTCGTGCAGCAGACGGGCGCAGCAGAGGCCCAGGACGCTATGCGAGTGACGCTGTTGGGCACAGTCGCGCGTGGCGAGGATGCCGAGTTGCGGAAGCGCTATGTGGCGCGGCATCCGCAAGCCGAGAGCTACTTTGCGATGGCCGATTTCGGCCTGTACGTGCTGCGCGTGGAGCACGTGCGCTTCGTCGCGGGATTCGGCGAGATGGGCTGGCTCTCGGCGCCTTTCGATTGACACCCCCTGCGCAGGCACGCAGAATTGCATGAAACCTGCGCCGGGAGGCGCAGGCGTACGCAACGCTGGGGGTGGGGGTATGTCGCAAGACGTGGATCCGGGGCCGATTGAGGAAGAGCCTCAGGCGGACTCGGAGCAGATGCGACCGGTGGTGACTCGGCGCGAGTTCATCGCCGGTGCTGGGGCTGGCGTCGCGGTTGGCGCCGTCGTCGCGGGTGGCATCGCCATCGCGACACGGCCAAACGCCACGACGCAGGTCGTCACGCAGCCGGGCGGGCCCGCGGTCTCGGTACCGGCCGCGCCAGCAGTCGGTCAGCCAGCGCAGGCGCAGCCGACAGCCCAGGCGCAGGCACAGGGCCAGGCTCAAGCGCAGGCGCCGCAGCAGCTACCGCTCAGCCAAAGGCGTGTCGAGCTGAACATCGATGGCGTGGCGCATCCGGTGACCGTGGATGTCCGCGAAAGCCTGTGGGAAACGATGGTCTTCAAGCTCAACAAGTCGAGCTCGAACCTCGGCTGCGATCGCGCCCAGTGTGGCGCGTGCACCGTGGTGATCGACGGTCGGGCGGTGAACGGCTGCACGGTCATGGCGGCTCGCCTCGGACGCGGCCAGAAGATTCTGACCGTGGACGGCATCCGAAACGGACCGGGCGTCGCCGGGCTGCACCCTGTCCAGAAGGCCTATTGGCAGATGGGCGGCTACCAGTGCGGTATCTGCACGCGTGGCTTCATCATGTCGACGTACGCGCTGCTGCAAGTCAACAAGAGCCCGACGCATGACGAGATCGCCGAAGCGTTGTCGGGCAACATCTGCCGCTGCTCGGAGTATCCGCAGATCTTCGAATCGGTGAACGCGGCGGCGGCTGAGATTCGCGGCGAGAAGGTCATCCAGCTTGGCGGCGGCGCCAGTGGCCAAGGCGGCGAGCTCGACGAGTCGTCGAAGACTGAGTAGTCGAAAGGGGAGCCGGATATGGCACTTCAACGCTTAGATGCGTTCCGGGCCGCTTTCGACCTGGAGTACGCGAAATCTCTTACGGCCGCGGAGTGGACGCAGGTCCGCCAGACCGCTGAGTGGCACATCTACGAATCCGAAAACATCGATCTGCTCGCGCCGGTCATGGCGGCCATTCCCGAGCAGTTCAGTGTCGCGGCCCAGCAGACGGCTGCACCGCGGCCGATTCCTGAGGGTCCGTTCAACATCATCGGCAAGCCGACGCCGCGGCTCCACGGCTTTGGCCACGTAACGGGCTTTGGCCAGTACAGCGAGCACATGACCCAGCCGGGCATGCTGTTCATGAAGTCGTTACTGAGCCCGCACCCGCACGCCAAGATCAGGAAGATCGACACCAGCAAGGCTGAGAAGTTTCCCGGGGTCGTGGCCATGGGTCGTGGCCATCCTGCACAAAGACAACTTGCCCGAGATGTACAAGGACGTGAAGATCGGCAGTGGACCACCCGATCGCTTCTTGTTCTCGGAAGAGGTCTTCGCGGTTGGCGAACCAGTCGCGGTCGTGGCCGCGGATTCAGATCACATCGCCGACGAGGCGCTGCGGCTGATCGAGGTCGACTACGAGGTGTTGCCGGCGGTCCTCGACCACATCGAGGGCATGAGGTCGACCACGCCAAAGCAGTGGAACAACAAGCTCGACGGCACGATCCTCGATGTCGCGACACCGAAGATCCGCGGCAATCCCGACGAGGGTTTCAAGAATTCCGATGTGGTGATTGAAAACGTCACCACCCGGTCGGCTGAGCACCACGCTGCGCTGGAGCCGACCACGTTGATCGCCAAGTGGGATTTCGGCGGTGATGGGCGCGACCACGTGAGCATCGTCGGCACGTTCCGCCATGCCCACGGCGCCCGCAACAGCTTTGCCCAGGCGCTCAAGCTGAATCAATCTCAGGTACGGGTCCTCCAGCCTGGTTACGTTGGCGCCAGCTACGGCAGTCACCGTGACCCGAACCTGGTCGAGTTCCACACGGCGCTGATGGCAAAGATCACCGGTCGCCCGGTGCGCGCCATGAACACGCGCGCCGAGGACTTCGTCAACCGCACGCACCGCACGCCGGTCCGCAACGAGAACAAGATCGGCGTCAAGCGCGATGGCACGATCGTCGCCTTCTCGAGCAAGAACATTGGCGACGCGGGTGCGCAACGCGGCAGCGGTGGTGTCGGCACGTCATCCGGCCTGGAGGTCCTGTACAAGATCGACAACCTGTGGCAGCAGTCGATCAACGTGATGACCAACAGCTACAGGTACGGCTCCTTCCGCTGCACCGAGCATCCAAACAACACGCTGGCGCGCGAGCCACTCATCGAGCGAGCCGCCTACGCCATCGGCATGAACCCGCTCGAGTTCCGGCTGCGGAACCTCAACCTCGAGGCCAACCCGGACACGAAGCAGCCTTTCAACAACTCAGGCATGAAGGACGTCCTCGAGCAGGCGGCAGCGAAAGCCGGCTGGTCGACGAAGTGGCACGCGCCCAAGACCAAGGAGGTGCGGCCAGGCGTCTTTCACGGCATCGGTCTAGCTGCTCACTCGTGCACGCACGGCGGTGGTGGCTCACCGTCGACGGGTACGGTGATCGTCAACTCCGACGGCACGGTCACCGTGAACTCGGGTGCCGCGGAAGTCGGGCCGGGCGAGCGCACCATCATGGCGATGATCGCCGCCGAGGGCCTGGGCATGCCGCTCTCGAGGGTGCGCATCACCCACGAAGTCGATACCGACTACACCGCCGACACCGGCAATACCGCCGGCAGTCGACAGGTGCTCAGCGGCGGCTGGGGTGTGTACGAAGCGGCGCAGTCGGCCCGCACGCAGCTGCTCGACTGGGCGGTGCGCATGCTGGTCGATCAAGGGCGGCGTAAGACACCACCCGAGACGGTTACCGTCAAGCCCGAAGACCTCGACGTGGCGCGAGGTGTGATCGTCTACAAAGACGACCCCAACAAGAAGATCCAGGTTGCTGATGTCGTCTCGTTCGCCGCGAACCCGATCATCGCGTCAGGCATGCACGTCCACGAATCAACGTGGCTGCGCAACGCCTGGGCCGCGGGCGTGGCGGAAGTCGAAGTCGACACCGCGACTGGTTCGATCAAGGTGTTGAACTACGTGTCATCGCACGACGTCGGTAGGATCATCAACCCCCTCAGCCTCAAGCAACAGATCGAGGGCGGCGCGATCATGGGCATCGGCCAGGCGTTGACTGAGACCCTGATGCGTGACAAGTCGACGGGCGTCCCGCTCAACCCGAATTTGCTCGATTACAAAGTGCTCTCCATCAAGGACGTGCCGAATGTCGATGTCGTCATGGTCGAAAAGCCCAAGAACTACGGCGTCTTCGGTGCGCATGGCATCGGCGAGCCACCGATCTCTTCGGTGGCCGCGGCGATGATCAACGCCGTCTACAACGCCGTCGGCGTTTGGGTGGAGGACATCCCGCTCACTCGAGCGCGCGTGCTCGCCGCTCTGAAGAACGCGTCGTAAGGGGGAACGGATGAAAGGATTTGATCTACACGAACCCACTACCGTTTCCCAAGCCGTTGGTCTGCTGAACCAGCTTGGGCCTGGCGGTAAGGTGGTCGCCGGCGGCAGCGATCTGGTTGGCGGCATCATGAAGGACTGGGTCCAGGGCAAAGGCATGCCTTTGCCTACGGCCCTGGTCGACATCACCGCCATCCCGGAGCTGCGCGGCATCAAGGCCGCCGGCAACGGACTGACCATCGGCGCGGCGACGACGCTGACCGACATCATCGAGTCGGAGGACGTCAAGAAGACGTTCCCGCTGCTCTCGTCGGCCGCCATGTCGGTGGCCTCACCGCTGATCCGCAACTTTGGCACGCTGGGCGGCAATATCAACCAGCGGCCGCGGTGCTGGTTCTTCCGCGGGGAGAATTTCGCCTGTTACAAGAAGGGTGGCGACTTCTGCTTCGCCGTCACTGGCGAGAACACGTATCACGCCATCATCGGTGGCGAGCTGTGCTACATCGTCCACCCCTCCGATTCAGCCACCGCGTTGCTTGCGTTGAACGCAACGGCGAAGGTTGCTGGACCGTCGGGTGCCCGCGATGTGCTGTTCGATCAGTACTTCATCGGCCCACGCGAAGACGTGCTGCGCGAGAATGTGCTGAAGCCGAACGAGCTGATGACTGAGGTCACCATTCCGACGCCAGCGGCTGGCACCCGCATGGCGTGGACGAAGTTGAAGGACCGCCAGGTCTACGACTTCGCGGTGGTCTCGGTGGCGGTCGCCTTCGTTCCAGATGCCGCGGGCAAGTGGACCGATGGGCGCATCGTCCTGGGTGGCGTTTCGCCAGTGCCCTATCGGGCGAAGGTAGTCGAGGATGCCCTGAAGGGTCAGGACGTCAAGGCGGCCGCCAGGACCGCGGCGGGGCAGATTCGGACCGTAGCACGGCCGATGAGCCTCAACGCGTACAAGGTCGACATCGCCCAGAACCTGATCGAGCGGACGCTGCTGCAGGCCCTGGGCTAGACAACACCCTCTCCCTCTGGGAGAGGGTCGCGCGCAGCGCGGGGTGAGGGCGAGCTTACAGCCGAAACGCTAGCCCTCACCCCCAACCCCTCTCCCAGAGGGCGAGGGGAGCTAGGCGCTTCTCCCAGAGGGCGAGGGGAGCTAGGCGCTTCTCCCAGAGGGCGAGGGGAGGAGGCACACCTTCAAGAGGCGGAGCATCTCGCCGTGCACGGCGACGTTGCTGGCTACGTACGCGCCGTCCGAGTGCAGCCACGAGCCGCCGCTCAGGTTCGTGACCACACCGCCTGCCTCGCGCAGGATCAAGCCCGCGGCGGCGATGTCCCACACGTGCAACTGCAGGTGAAAGTAGCCGTGCAATCGGCCGCTCGCGATGTAGCAGATGGTCAGCGCCGGCGAGCCCAGGCTGAGCAGCGTCATGAAGCGGTCCGCCAGCTGTGCTGCCCCAAGCAACGTCCGCGCGCGGTAAATACCCTCGCCGGGGTAATCGGTGGCGACGATGCTCGCGTCGTAGATGTCTTCGCCCTCGCCCTTGCGGTCAATCGTGATCGGCTCGCCATTGAGCCAGGCGCCACCTGAGAAGGTCGCCGAAAACAGCTCGTCGCGCGTTGGGTCGTAGACCACGCCGACGCGGAAGACGCCTGCCTCGCGGTAGGCGATGCTGATCACGAACAGCGGCAGGCTGTTCAGGTAGTTGGTCGAGCCGTCGATCGGATCGACCACCCACAACCGTTCGGCGGCAATGGGCAGCTCCTCGTCATCGGGGCCTTCTTCGCCCATGAAGGCATCGTCGGGGTGGGCAGCCAGGAGCACGTTGCGAATCGCATCCTGGACGACCTGGGCCGCGCCGACCATCACGTCGCGATGGCCCTTCATCTTGAAGTACAGCGGATCGCCGACGTGCTGGAGCGCCAGCAGGCCACCTTCGCGTGCGGCGCGGATGGCAACTTCGAGTCGGCCGCGATCGTCGTCGGTGCTCACGTCAATCTGCAGTATCGCCGGGATTCTGAATTTCGGTGCCCGCGCGCGCGGGGTGGCCCAGCTCGGTGAGGCGGTCGCGTATGCGCGCTGGGAGCACCAGGGCCGAGTCGTAACGCACGCTGAGATGGAGCCCGTCCGAGCTCACGTGGGCGACGCCATTCAACTCCTGCACACCGTCCACCAGCCGCTGCAGCTCGGCGCTCGTCATGATCGGCTCGGCAAGCTCCAGCTCCAGTTCGATCGGCGTGAGGAACGAGGCCGAGGAGCTCGGCTGCGAGCGTTCAACGGTCGGCAGCGGCGTTGCCGCGGGTTTCGCGGCTACTGTTGGCTTCGCGGGTGGCGGTGCGGGCGTCGACGCCAGTAGCGTGGCAATCGCGGGCGGCACCGTCCGATTGGTCACCACGAAGACGCTCGCTGGGGAACCCAGGAGGACTGGCACCTCCACCACGGGCTCCGCTGTCACTGTTGGCGGCGCCACCGTGGAAGCGACCGGCGTGGCCGCGGTGCACGCTGTCAGACACAGCAGGAGCGTTGCCGCGGAGCGCACGAGCCGCGGCTTATCGTAGCTCAGGGGCCGCGTCGGCGACCTGTTGCTCGGGTAGCGGTCGCGGGCGCATCGGTCCGCGCGACGCTGAAGCTCGCGCCGTCCTGGCCCAGCGGCGACGGCACCGCCAACGCCTGATTGTTGCCGCTGAGCATGGTGATCGGCGCCGCGTCCGCGCCCGCGATGGTCACGGTCTGGCCATCCTTGACCGCCGTGCCATCCTTGAAGTCGATCGAGCCAAAGTTGGCCAGCGGCAGGATGCCGCCGCGACCGGCGCTCGGCGCCTCCTCGACCCATTCGGCCGACGAATGCGACGAGGTGTACTGCTGCGTTTCCTGGTAGGTCTGCCCGGTGGTGTTGTTGGTGAACTGGATCAGCCAGTTGTTCAACGCCTGCTCGGTGATGGAAATGGTGACCGAGTCGCCAGGGTGCACCCTCAGCGACACCTGGCGCGACGAGCGCGGCAGCATCTCGACCCAGGCTTCGTACTGGGTGTGACCCGAGCCGCTCACCGTTTGCTCGGTACCAGCCTGGATCAGGTCGCGGCTATGCACGCCGCCGATACCCACCCAGGTCGCGTCGATACCAAAGGTGCTGTCTGGAGCGAACTCGGGCACCGTCCACGTGCCGCTCACGGCGGTGTAGCGGCCACCCGTGGCTGCGTAGCCAGACCAGTTGTGCGAGGTGTTGTTGTCGTCGGGGATGCCTGGAACCGCGGGGACGGGTCGCTGTGGCGGCGTGCTGCCGACCGCGGGGGTGGTCTCGGGATGCGCATCGGACTGGATCTTCCATGCGCCGTTGTCGAGCACGAGCGTGTAGTCGTTCTGGTCACGCGATTGGGCGGTTCGACCGTCATCGAACGTGGTGCGCCACGTCTCGTAGGTTGTCGCCGTGGCCGTGGTGCCGTTGACGGCAATATCTCCCCAATCCAGACGCAGCAGCCGGATACCGGTGACGCCGTTGTCGAGCAGGTCCTGATTGATCTGGACGAGCTCCTGGAAGTGGTCGTCGGTCATCGTGTCCGACATCCGGGACGAATCGCGGGCCGTGATCGCCTCGACTTGCTCGTTGTTGCTGCGCTGAATGACCTGTTGGATCGCGGCTGCCGCGCCCTGGTCCTGGTCGGCGACGATACGAACCGGATCTGCCGCCTGCGGCGCGACAGTCTGGACGACGTCGCTGGAGCCGCTGCGCAGCACGTCATCGCCGAGTCGCTCGGCCACGACCAGGCCGAGGCTGACCAGCAGTGCCAGCGCCAACAGGCTCTGGAAGATGCTCTTCATCACTCTGAAGTGTGCCAGGTGCCTGTTAACGGGCTGACAATTGTGAATTACGCGTTGGTAAAGGCGGCGGGTCTTGTAGGCCCCGGCGACCGCTTGTAGGATGGCCTCGCGTGCGGGGACCGTCTTCGGAGCCCGGGTCGTTTCGGCGCCGCCGTCCGCTCCGGCTGGAGCTGCACTGCCTCTTGTGCGGCGCCGTCGCAGGCGTGCTCGAGGATCGCCGCATCGTCCGTCCCGCGCAGCCCGGCAGCGTGCTGTACAACGGCCGCAAGTTGACGTGCGGTCGCTGCGGCAGCGGCCTCATCCCGGGCGACGAGGTGCGTGAGCCCGACGGCTGGCGCGAAGGCCCCGAACCCCGCCCCGCGTAAATGCAGCAGTTCACGAACCGCGTGGCTGTGGTTACCGGCGCCGCGAGCGGCATGGGTCGCGCCATCGCTGGGCGGTGCGCAGATGAGGGGATGCGCGTGGTGCTTGCCGACGTCGAGCAGGGCGCCCTGGACGAAGCGGTCGAGGCATTCCGTCGCAACGGGCATGAGGTGCTCGGCGTACGCACTGACGTGGCCGATCAGGAGTCGGTGGAGGATCTGGCACGGGCCTCGTTCGATGCGTACGGGAAGGTGCACGTGCTGTTCAACAACGCGGGCGTGCTCGGGGGACGACCTGGACCGATCTGGGAGTCGACCCTCAACGACTGGCGCTGGATCTTCGGCGTCAACGTCTGGGGCGTCGTCCACGGGCTCAGGACGTTCGTACCGCGAATGCTCGAGCACGGCGAGGAAGGCTGGATCATCAATACCGCGTCGATGGGCGGGCTGGTGCCCGGCAACAGCGCCTACGGTGTCTCAAAGCACACGGTGGTGGCGATCAGCGAGGCGCTGTACAGCAACTTGAAGGTGCGGGATGCGCGCATCGGCTGCTCGGTGCTGTGTCCGATCTTCGTCAAGACGCAACTGGTGAAGGCCAGCCGCAATCGGCCGCTCGAGCTGCAGGACGGCGACTTGCCGGCGGCGCAGCCCTTCCCGCCAAGTCGCTTCAGTGGGCGGATGGAGAATGGCCAGCCGCCGTCTGAGATCGCCGACGCCGTGTTCGAGGGGATCAGGGCAGAGCAGTTCTACATCTGGCCCGGCGACGAGGTCGACGAGATCGTGCGCACGCGGTTCGAACACATCCTCGAGCGCAGCAATCCGGACCCGCGACCGTTCGGCTAACCCTAGCGCCAGGGCTGGACCAGGACCGCGACCAGATTGCCTGGGGTACGCAAGCGCACAAACGCATCTGGCCCCTGCGCGAGCGGGACGCACTCGCTGATCAGCGGCGCCACGTCCACCTGGCGCGAGGCAATCAACTCTAACGCTCGAGCAAAGTGGCGCTGGCCATAGGCGCACGAGCCGAACATCCGCTGGCCCTTGGCCACGAACGAGTGTGTATCAAACGAAGACGGCGACCAGCCCAGCGCCACCGCCGCCAGCGTGCCGCCAACGCGCACCGCGTGACTCAAGTGCACCAGCGCCATCGGGTCAGCGGAGCACTCGTACGCCTGCGCCACATCGAGGCCCGAATCGCGAACGTAGTCGACGACGTTGATGGTGCGACTGTCGAGGACCACGTCAGCGCCGCAGGCAGCCGCCGCCTCGCGTCGTCCAACGGACGCTCGGCCTACGGCGACGATCGTCCCCGCGCCAAGCGCGCGCAGCACCAGGATGAGATGCAAGCCGATTGGGCCGACACCCAGCACGATGGCGTTGTCACCAGGCGCGGGCTGCGCATCCACGACCGCGCGCAGCGCAACCGCCAGCGGCTCCACTCGTGAGCCATATTCGACGGGCAAAGCGTCGGGCAATGCGAGAAGCTGTGCGTACGGGACTGCCACGTACTCGGCGAAGCCGCCGGGCGCGTTCAGACCCAGGTTTGGGCGCGCCGCGCAGCGGATCGGCATGTCGCGCTGGCACGGGTCGCACGCACCACAGCCACCGAGCGGGTTCACCGCGACCGGCTGGCCCACATGCCACCCGGTGACCGCGCTACCCAGCTCGGCAATCGTGCCCGAGAACTCGTGGCCGGGGATGCCGCCGACACCGCCGATATTGGCCTCCACCCCGTGGACGTCCGAGCCACAGATGCCGCACGAGTGGACCGCCACCACGACCTCGTCCGGGCGCGGCTTGGGATCGGGCTGCTCGGCGACGTCGACTCCGCCAGCAACGCGCACCAACGCCCTCATCGAGGGACCAAGGGTAGCTCACTGGGCAGTACCGTAAACCCTGTGCCAGCTTTCATCTGCCGTACGTGCGGCGTGCAGTACGCACCGACCGATGCGCCGCCAGCGCACTGCCCGATCTGCGAGGACGAGCGCCAGTACATCGGCTGGCAGGGCCAACAATGGACCACGCTCGAGGACCTACGCCGCGAAGGCCGGCGCAACACCATCACCGACATCGAGGCCGGCGTGTCCCAGGTCGCGACGCAGCCGCCTATCGCGATTGGCCAGCGCGGCTTACTGGTGCAGACACCGAACGGCACCGTGATGTGGGACTGCCTCAGCTTCATCGACGATGAGTCGATCGAGGCAGTGCGGCAGCGCGGCGGCCTCAGCGCGATCGCCATCTCGCACCCGCACTTCTACGCGTGCATGGTGCCGTGGAGCGAGGCGTTCGGCGGCTGCCCCATCTACATCCACGCCGCCGATGGCCAATGGGTGCAGTACCGCACCGCGGCGCTGCGCCTGTGGCAGGGCGTGACCTGCCAGGTCCTCGATGGCGTCACGCTCATCAACACGGGTGGCCACTTCGAAGGCTCGGCCGCGCTCCATTGGGCCGGTGGCGCCGAGGGACGCGGTCTGCTGTTCACCGGCGACTCGCTCACGGTCGTGATGGATCGTCGCTATCTGAGCTTCATGTACAGCTACCCGAACCTGATCCCACTGTCCGCGAACGCCGTACAGCGCATCGCCGCCAGCGTGCGGCCATTTCGGTTCGAGCGGATCTACGGCGGCTGGGATGGGCGAGTCGTGGCCTCAGCCGGCAACGACGCGGTGGAGCGCTCGGTCGAGCGCTACATCCGTTTTATCGAGAACCAGCCCCGCTGAGCCGTTGCTTGCAAACGCAGCAGTACTCGTTGCGCGTGGTGCGATTTTCCGAGCACGCTCAGCACTCGACCCGAAAACCGATCATCAACTCTGCTTGTCGGATATCTGAGCGCTAGTCGTTGGCTTCACGGGAGCCCGGCGTCAGGAGGACCTTCAGTCGCTGCCGCAGTTCCGTCGAGGACTGGGTGGCGAGAAGGTCGTACGCCCTAACCCGAGTGCCCGTCTGGTCAGCTGTCGGAACACGCATGAGATTGCCGGCCGCGTCCCAGCGCATGACGATGACCTGACCTGGATGGGTCTGATCAGCCCAGCGCGCCACGACCTCCCGAGTCTCAACTGCCCACGCTTCCGTCGAGCAGCAATAAACTTCACGATTCGACATGACATAGACATCTCGAGTCGCAGTGGGATCCATGAAAGGCGGTCTAACTACGTACGGCATGCCCCAGGTCCACTGTCCCGGCGCGTCCAGAATCAAAAGGCTGCCTGGTGGCGCTGCGAACGCCTCGCGCTCGACGTCGCGGACGGCTTGGGCGGACACACCCCCAGAGCTGTTAAGCCCATCCACTTCAATCCTCTGCAGGGTGCCGTACATTACGATCAGAACTGTGGCGCCCGCAGCCGAAAGGAACTGTAGCGCCCGTCGTCGGCTGACCCAGAGTACATCTAACGCGAGCCCCACCACGATCGCCACGCCCACCGCGACGAGGTACAGATGCCTAGGGCTCACGTAGGTTACCGCGAGTGGCGCGGACCCGATCAACCACCACGCCGGGCCGAAGTACCAAACATATCGACTCCGGCTTTCTGGAGCCCGACGCAGTACCTTACGGCCTTCGGCTAGAAGAACAACAAGGCTCCAGAGTATGAATCCGCCGCCAAGGAGAGTAAGCGCGCCTGCATCGGCGCCGACGAACGTCTCAAGGCCAACGTTGCCGGAATGCCAGCCGAGAATAAGCTGGCCGACGTTCACTACTTGGAGCAGGCCAAACGACAAGAACGTCCAATCAGTGACACTCTGCTCGCGTACGGCGTTGCCAAATAGGACATAACGCAGGCCCAAATACAGCAGCGTGGCAGCGACGTATGGCACGTACGGCCGAGCGAACGACCACGACCATTTAGGCGCGCGCCGCTCTACCAGAAGGTCGAACATCGCGATTGATACCACAAATGTGATGGCACTCTGCTTACTAAAGAGAGCGAAGACGGACAGCGCGAGCGAACCAAGGTATAGCTGTGTACTGCCCTGACGGCGCCACATGGCAAAGAGGAGGAAGGCCGACAGGTAAAAGAGGCTCGGGATTGAATCGGCGCGCCCACTAATCCAGGCGACGGCTGCGGCGTGGACCGGTAAGACGGCAAACAAGGCCCCAGCTATGGTGGCGCCGAACGACGTCAGCCCGCAGATGCCACGGGCAAGCATAAGAACGAGCAGTGCGTTTGCTGCGTGAACTGCGATGTTGCTTGTGTGGTAACCGGCCGGCGTGGCCGCTCCCCATAGCGAATCGATCTGGTAGGAAAGTGCCACAAGGGGGCGTAGTTCGTCCAGGACCCGGCCGTATGTCATCTCGGTCCAAGATGTTGTAAACAGCGTCAGGAAATGGAGTGGCGGCTTGGACGAGAACA
>WNGE01024159.1_pt1 | contig 12641 bp, 9 predicted proteins | sample 5400651 | NCBI WGS metagenome assembly WNGE01 (sample SAMN13153370, study PRJNA577476) | soil metagenome | isolation source: 60 cm soil or saprolite under grassland replicate 2 | place: USA:California | collected 2016-06-15 | reverse complement strand
CGAGGAGATGGGAAGGCTGCAGGAGCGGATCACGTCGACCAAGGTCGGCTCGATCACGTCGATCCAGGCGGTGTACGTTCCGGCGGACGATCTCACCGATCCCTCGCCGGCGACGACCTTCGGCCACCTCGATGCCACCGTCGTGCTGTCGCGCGATATCGCCTCACTCGGCATCTACCCGTCCGTCGACCCGCTCGACTCGACCTCGCGCCAGGTCGACCCGAACGTCGTCGGCGAGGAGCACTACAAGGTGACGCGCGGCGTGCAGTCGGTGTTGCAGCGCTACAAGGAATTGCGCGACATCATCGCGATTCTGGGGATGGACGAGCTGTCGCCCGAGGACAAGCTGGCCGTCGCCCGCGCGCGCAAGATCCAGCGCTTCCTGTCGCAGCCTTTCAGCGTGGCGGAAGTCTTCACGGGCTCGCCGGGAAAATTTGTGACGTTGAAGGACACGATCAAGGGCTTCAAGATGATCGTCGACGGCGAGTGCGATCAGCTGCCCGAGCAGGCGTTCTATATGGTCGGACCCATCGAAGAGGCGTTCGAGAAAGCAAAGACGCTGCAGTGATTGTGCACACGATGAGATGGAACAGCTTGACGTGCCGACCACGAGCGCCGACGCGCAGGTTCGTTGGAGCGTCGTCGCGGGATGCGGATCCGTTCGGCCGATACCGATTTGCCGACGCTCAACTCCCCTGCGCGTCGTATGTTGCTAATGCGATTCGCTGACGCCCTTTCCTTGGCTACCGACGTTGGACTCAACTGACAACTGACAACTGATCCCTGAAATGCCCCACACCATTCACGTCGACGTCGTGAGCGCCGAAGAGCAGATCTTCTCCGGTGAGGCGGAATTCGTCATTCTCCCCGGGGTGATGGGCGAGCTTGGCATCTATCCCCGCCACACGCCGCTACTCACGCAGATCAAGCCGGGAGCCGTACGGATCCGCTTGCCCGGCAATGCCGAGGACGAGCTGGTGTTCGTCCAGGGCGGGTTTCTCGAAGTGCAGCCTTCGCGGGTCACGGTGCTTGCCGATACGGCGATCCGGGCCAAGGATTTGGACGAGGTCGCCGCGATGGAAGCCAAAAAGGCCGCCGAGGAAGCCATGCAGAACAAGACCTCGCGCGAGGAAATCGCGCAGGCAGAAGGCGAGCTTGCGATTGCGGTGGCGCAGTTGGAGGCGATCCGCAAGATGCGGCATCGCGCGTAAGGGGCGACGGGCGGGGGGCACGATGGGCGGCTGCGGCCGCCTTTTTTGCGCGCCCAGACACGGTGGGCCTTCCAAATCGCGAGGGCTGCCGTCCCACGCAAATCGATCCGCCGACGCAGTGGCTCTCCGGGGCAGTCGGGAACAGAAAATCAAGGCGTCTTTGCGCAGGACCAAGGCGGGAAACGGCGAATCTGCTAGCATGTTGCATTGCAACATTTCCCTTGGATCGAGGCGCCATGACCGACCTCAATACGACCATCGATCGCGCGACCCAGATTTCGCGCGGCGTCGCCAATACGCTCGACCGCCGCATGCGCGCGGCGATGGAGCGCTATGCCGGGCGTGTGCAAAGGGCCGGCAGCGGCTACCTTGCCGCGTCGCCGACCCCGAAGACGCCGCAGGATCTGTGGCAGGACGCGTGGGCATTCGGCGTCGACACCGTCCAGCGCTCGGTGCTTTTCTGGGACACGCTGCGCCAGCGCGGAAACAATTATCTCGCCCACGAAGCGGCGGGCAAGCCCCCGCTCCTCCACCATGAATGGGAAACGCTCGCCGATGCGCGCAGCTTCGAGCATCCGGTCAATTACGCGCTGGTGCGGATCGTTCCCCCGGCCAACATCCGCGTCGACGACGCGTTGCGCCCGTTCGTCATCATCGACCCGCGTGCGGGTCACGGCCCGGGCATCGGCGGCTTCAAGGAGGATTCGGAGGTTGGCGTTGCACTGAAGGCGGGCCACCCGGTCTATTTCGTGATCTTCTTTCCCGATCCCGAACCGGGTCAGACGCTCGCGGACGTCGTGGACGCCGAGGCCGAGTTCGTGCGGATCGTCGCGGCACGCCATCCCGACAGTCCGAAGCCCGTGCTCGTAGGCAACTGCCAGGGCGGCTGGGCGGTGATGATGCTCGCCGCATCGCGGCCGGACATCGCTGGCCCGTGCGTGATCAACGGCGCGCCGATGTCGTACTGGGCGGGCAACGACGCCGAGAATCCGCTGCGCTATTACGGCGGCCTGTTCGGCGGCGCCTGGATCAATCTGTTCGCGGGCGACCTGGGCAGCGGCAAGTTCGACGGCGCGCATCTCGTCGCCAACTTCGAGAACCTCAATCCGGCGAACACGCTCTGGGACAAGTACTCCCACCTGTACGAAAACGTCGATGACGAAGCGTCGCGGTTCCTCGAGTTCGAGCGCTGGTGGGGGGGCTTCTATCTGTTCAACGATGCGGAAATCCGCTGGATCGTCAACAACCTTTTCGTCGGCAACAAACTCTCCGCCGGTGACGCGCGGCTCGGCCCGGGCCGCTTTTTCGACCTGAAATCGATCAAGTCGCCGATCATCGTGTTCGCATCGATGGGCGACAACATCACGCCGCCCCAACAGGCCTTCAACTGGATCGGCGACCTGTATTCGTCGACCGACGAGATCAAGGCGTCGGGGCAGACAATCGTCGGCCTCCTGCATGAGGATATCGGGCATCTCGGGATTTTCGTGTCCGGCGCGGTCGCCAAAAAAGAACACGCGCAGATCGTCGAGCTCTTAAAGCAGATCCAGCAGCTTCCGCCGGGTCTCTATGCGATGGACATCAAGGAGCGGCCGGGCCGCGGCGGCAGCGTCGCCTACGACGTCACGATCGTCGAGGCCGTCGCCGCGCTCTCCGAATTGACCGAGCGCGCCTACGAGCTGCTCGTCCGGCCGATCGTCCGGCAGCTGTCGCCGGAATGGCTCGCGAAGCTGCGCCGCGAATTGCATCCGCTGCGCGTCCAGCGCTGGGCGATCTCCGATCGCAATCCGCTTCTCGGCTGGCTGCCGTCCGTTGCGTCGTCGGTGCGCTCTGCGCGGCGCCCGCGGCGCGCGGACAACGTGCTGAACGGCGTCGAGCATACGGCGTCCGAATGCGTGAGCGCGGCGCTCGATCTGTATCGGGACCTGCGTGACGCGGCAGCCGAGGCGGCATTCTTCCAGGTCTATGGCAACCTGCTCTCACTCAATGTCGCCGAGCAGCAGCGAGTGATCCGCCGCGCAACCAGATTCGATCCGCGTTCCGTTGCCGCCGTGCGGCAGGTGCTCGATACGATCGAGCAGGGCAGCGCGGCCGAGGGCTTCGTTCGCATCGGACTCCTGATGGCGAAGGCGGGCGGCGGCAAGCGCAAGCTCGCCCAAATGGAGCGCGTGCGCGAGCTGATCGCCCCGGCGCACGTGCTCGACCGCGTGAGCGAAGATGAATTTCGGCGCTTGATGCACGAGCAAACGATCGTTGTCGAGTTCGAGCCCGCACGGGCGAAACGCGCGCTGCCGAAGCTCCTGCGCACCGCGGCGGACCGCCGCCACGCGCACGCGCTGCTCGATGTGATGCTCTCGCACTTCCGTCTCGATGACCGCCAGCGGGCGCTGGTCGCCGAGCTGAAAGCGCTACTGCCCCTGCCCGCGGGCGCACGCGCGACCGACCGGACGGTGCCGCGCAAACCCGTCGCCCGTGCGCGCAAGACGTCGAGCCGCAGCGGCGCGCGTGTAGCAACGAGCGCGCGATAGAGGATCGGCATGCGCGATTTCACCAATCGCACGTTCGACGAGATCGCGGTGGGCGCCACCGCGACAACTTCGCGCACGCTGACGACCACCGATGTCGAAGCACTGGCGCTCGCTGCAGGCGACGTCGAAGGCTTTCACCTCGAGGGCGGAGCCGCGGACGATCGCTTTTGCGCCCAAGGCGCCGCGGCGGTCGCGCTGGTCGCGGGTCTGCTCAACCGGCACCTGCCCGGTCCCGGCAGCGCCATCGTGAGCACGCGTCTCAATTACGCGGGCGCGTGCTACGTTGGTGACACGCTGACCGCCACGGTGACCGCGAAAGCGCGGCACCCGCAGGAGCACTGCATCGATTTCGAATGTCGTTGCACGAACCAGAACGGCGAGGTGCTCGTCGAGGGAGTCGCAACGGTCGCCGCGCCGACCGCACGGATTGCCTACGCCGATGTTGCGACACCAGAGTTGATCCTGCGCCGCAATGACGCTTTCGCGCGACTCCTGAAGCGCTGCGAGAGTCTGCCTCCGGTCACCTGTGCGGTCATTCATCCGTGCGATCGCGATTCGCTGGGTGGACCGATCGAGGCCGCGAAGCGCGGTCTGATCGTCCCCGTGCTCGTCGGGCCCGAAGCGAAGATCCGCGCCGTCGCGAGTGCCGAGAGAATCGACATCTCGCCGTATCGGATCGTCGCCGTCGAGCATAGCCATGCCGCGGCGGAGAAAGGCGTGGAGCTCGCGCGCACCGGCCGGGTCGACGCGCTGATGAAAGGAAGCCTCCACACCGACGAGCTGATGGCGGCGGTGGTGCCGTCGGCCACCGGCCTGCGCACGTCCCGGCGCATCTCGCACGTATTCGTCATGGACGTCCCGGCGTATCCGCGCTTGCTGCTCGTCACCGACGCGGCGATCAATCTGTACCCGACGCTCGAGGACAAGGTCGACATCTGCCAGAACGCGATCGACCTCGCGCTGATCCTCGGGATCGCCCAGCCCAAAGTCGCGATCCTGTCCGCGGTCGAGACGATCAATCCGAAAATTCCCGGAACGATCGATGCCGCCGCGCTGTGCAAGATGGCGGAGCGCGGCCAGATCACCGGCGGTCTGCTCGATGGCCCGCTCGCCTTCGACAATGCGATCTCGACGGCGGCGGCGCGCACGAAACAGATCGACTCGGCAGTCGCCGGGCAGGCGGACATCCTGCTCGTTCCCGACCTCGAGGCCGGGAACATGATGGTGAAGCAGCTTCAGTATCTGGCGGGTGCCGATTCGGCGGGGATCGTCTGCGGAACGCGCGTCCCGATCGTCCTCACCTCGCGCGCCGACAACGTGCGTGCGCGGCTCGCATCGACCGCCGTGCTGAAGCTGGTAGCGCATGAGCGGCGCGAGCGGCTGAGCGCGATGCGAGTCTAGCTCGTCTCGCCTCAGCGCCACCGGTAAGAATCACTCCCCGTAACCGGCTTCGCGCTGATGCCGCAGTCGCAAGATTCGGACGACATCGAATGCGGGATCGAAGCGATAGAGGGCGAGATATCCGGTGGCCCCTCCGGAGATGACGAGCTCGCGAATGTAATCGTCTATTCGCCGTCCGATGAACGGGTGTGCTTCGAGAATGGAGATGGCGCTTGTAATGCTCTCGAGCGCACGCGCCGCAGCTTCGGGAGAGGTCTCCAGCAACAACTCGACGACGCGCTCAATATCGGTGAATGCTTCATCGGAGTAGATTACTTGCGCCATTGCGCAGGCTTGGGTCGTGTTACTTTACGGCCCGCAATCCTGGCCTCCAGATAGTCATGCACCTCGGCCGCGGCGTAGCCTTTGCCGCTTGCCTGCATGCGTTGGTCGGCTTGCCGCGCGTCGTCGAGAAACCGTTCGAATCGCTCGGCAGCCTGGACCTGATTCTCGAGTAATCGCAACATGAACGCGTGCGGGCTTTCGCCACTTCGCTTGGCGAGCCGTGTGATGCGGGATTTCAGATCTTTGGGAAGCTTGAGACTCGTGGCAACGATGGGCATAAATGTTCTCCCGAAGTAGTCACATTGTAATACCTCGGGTCGGCGGCAGCAAGCCGGGAGGAATCATCGTATCCCGAGGGGGCGTCAGGCAGCTTGGCGCTCCGCGCCCGCGGCCAGTTGCTGCTCGGCGAGCGTCACCCAGTAGCTCGCCCCTATCGCGAGCGCGTCATCATTGAAGTCGTAGTGCGGGTTGTGCACGTTTGGCGTGTCCGCGCCGCGGCCGGCGCCGAGCCACACGTAGCAACCGGGCTTCGCCTGCAGCATGAACGCAAAATCCTCGCTGCCCATGTTCGGCACGGGCTCGGTGTCGACGTTGGCGGCACCGACCACCGCCGCCGCCGCGGCGATCGCGTGCTTCGTCTCCGTCGCGTCGTTCACCGTCGCCGGATAACGGCGCTCGTAGCGAACGGTTGCGGTCATCTCGAACATCGCAGCGATACCCGCGACGATCGTGCGCATCCGCTGCTCGATCAGATCCTGCACGTCGGGCTTGAACGTGCGCACCGTGCCGCGCAGCACGACCTCCTGCGGAATCACGTTCCACGTGTCGCCGCCGTGGACCTGCGTGACGCTGACCACGCCAGCGTCGAGCGGATGCAAGTTGCGCGCGACGATCGTCTGCAGCGCGGAGATCGCGTGCGCGACGAACAGCATCGGGTCCTTCCCCGTATATGCCATCGCGGCGTGCGCGCCTTTCCCGGTCGCGACGATCTCGAAGATGTCGAACGCGCCCATTAACGGCCCGGCGCGCATCGCGAACGTCCCGAAGGGCTTCTGGGGCCAGTTGTGCATCCCGTAAACGGCGCGCATCGGGAACCGCTCGAAGAGACCCTCTTCGACCATCACGCGACCGCCGCCCTCGTTCTCCTCGGCCGGCTGGAAGATGAAGTAGGCGGTACCGTCGAAGCTCTTGCGGCGGGCAAGCGCGGCGGCGGCGCCGAGCAACATTGCGGTGTGCCCGTCGTGGCCGCAAGCATGCATTTTGCCGGGGACCGTCGACGCATGCGTGACGCCCGATTTTTCCTGGATGTGCAAGGCATCGAGATCCGCACGCAACCCGATCGCGCGCATTTCCGACGCTTCGCTGCGACCGCTGCGAAGGACGCCGACGACGCCGGTCTTCGCGAGTCCGGTATGCACTTCGAGTCCGAACGAGCGGAGCTTGTCGGCGACGAAAGCGCTGGTGGCGGACTCCTCGAACGCCGTCTCGGGATGCGCATGGATATGGTGGCGCCACGCCTTCATGTCGGCGGCGAGCGCGGTGATTTCCGGGGTGATGTTCACGGCGTTTCTCCTCGGTTCAACGGGACGGCGGCCAACCTTCGCGCGTGGCTGAACACTCCGTAGGCTAGAATCACGTCTGCAGCTGCCGTTCCATTTTCCCCATGGCAAACAATAACGCGAACGTCTACGACCTCGCGGTCATCGGCGCGGGCATCAACGGCGCGGGGATCGCCCGCGACGCTGCCGGACGCGGGCTCAACGTTCTCGTGGTCGAGAAGGACGACGTCTCGGCTGCGACCTCGCAGTCGAGCACCAAGCTGATCCACGGGGGGCTCCGCTATCTCGAGCACTACGAGTTCCGGCTGGTGCGCGAATCCCTTTCTGAGCGCGAGATCGTGCTGCACCAGGCGCCTCATCTCGCGCAGCCGCTCTCGTTCGTGCTGCCGCACGAGCCGCATCTGCGCCCGGCGTGGATGATCCGTGCGGGGCTGTTCATGTACGACCACTTGTCGCAGCGGGTTACGCTGCCCGGATCGTTCAGCGCGGACCTGCAGGCGTCGAAATGGGGCGCCGGGCTCAAGCACAGTTTCCGCAAGGGTTTCGTCTACGCCGATGCGCGCGTCGATGACGCGAGACTGGTTCTTGCCAACGCGATGGCAGCGCGCGAGCTCGGGGCCGAGATTCGCGTGCGCACCAAGCTCGTCGGCGCGAGACGCGAAGGCGACGTCTGGCGCGTGACCCTCGTTGCTGCGGGCGGCGCGACGACGGAGGTGACGGCGCGCGCGATCGCCAATGTCGCCGGTCCGTGGGTCAAGGTCGTGCGCGAAACGCTGAGCGCCTCGGCGGCGACGGAAAACGTGCGCCACGTGAAAGGAAGTCACATTGTCGTGCCCCGCGTGCATCGCGAGGATCACGCGTACATCCTCCAGAACAAGGACAACCGCATCGTCTTCGTGATCCCCTTCGAGGAGCGCTATTCGCTGATCGGGACGACCGACGTGCCGGTCACCGAGTTCGAGCATCCCGAGATCTCCGCCGAAGAGATCGATTATCTGTTGCAGCTCGCCAACACCTATCTCGAAGCGCGGCTCGGTCGCGCCGACGTTGTCTGGACGTTTGCCGGCATTCGGCCCCTCTACGACGACGGACAGAGCGACCCATCGGCGATCACGCGCGACTATGTGCTGAAGCTCGACGGCGGCGCCGCCGCCGGCGCACCACTGGTGTCGGTCTACGGCGGCAAGATCACGACGTATCGCAAGCTCGCCGAGCACGCACTGAGCGAATTGCAGCCGTTCCTCCCCGCGATGAAGCCAGCGTGGACGCGCGACGTGCTGCTGCCGGGCGGCGACCTGCCGCCGGGCGGTCTTCGCGCCTGGTTCGCCGAGATCGAGCGGCGATACCCGGGGCTTCCCGCCGAGATCCTGCGCGGCATCGCCCGCCGGCATGGCTCGCTCGCGCCGAAAGTGCTGGGCGACGCGAAGGTGGCCGCCGATCTCGGCCAGCACTTCGGCAACGGCCTCACTGCGCGCGAAGTCGAATGGTTCGTCCGGGAGGAGTGGGCACGCACGACGGACGACGTGCTCTGGCGACGGACGAAATGCGGGCTGGGGCTCTCGCCCGAGGGCCGGGCTCGCGTCGCGGCCTGCGTCGCGCTCTCCGTGGCAGCGAACCCGGCGTGAATCCCGCGGGGCCGCCGTCGATGCGCCCGCTCGCCACGATGCCGCTCGCTGACCGGCGCGCAATCCGCGGGGTCCTCGCCGACATCGACGAAACGCTGTCGACGCACGGCCGGATTACGGCGGAAGCGTATGCTGCATTGGAACGGCTGCACGCCGCCGGCAAGCTCGTGATCCCCGTCACCGGACGGCCCGCGGGGTGGTGCGATCACATCGCGCGCATGTGGCCGGTCGATGCCGTCGTCGGCGAGAACGGTGCCTTCTGGATGCGCTTTGATGCGACCGCGCGCAAGCTCGTCAAGCGGTACGCCATCGATGATGAAACGCGGCGCGCGAATCGCGCGCGGCTCGCAGCGATCGGCGCGCGGATTGTGGCCGCGGTGCCGGGCTGCGCGCTCGCCTCCGACCAGCTTTATCGCGAGGCCGACCTCGCGATCGACTTCCGCGAGGACGTGCCCGAGCTTCCGCGCGCAGCCATCGACCGGATCGTTGAGTTGATGGAAGCCGAGGGCATGACCGCGAAAGTGAGCTCGATCCATGTCAACGGCTGGTTCGGGACGTACGACAAGCTCTCGATGACGCGCGTGCTGTTCGCCGAAGTGTTCGGCGTCGATCTCGACCGCGAGCGCGAGAAGTACGTTTTCGTCGGCGATTCGCCGAATGACACGCCGATGTTCGCGTATTTCGGCAACGCGATTGGCGTCGCCAACCTCCGCGCATTCGCCGATCGCATCACGACATTCCCCGCGTACATCACACAGCGCGAGGCCGGCGCCGGATTTGCGGAAGTCGCGGAGCTGCTGGTCGACACTTGATCGCGGGTGGAACCGGGAAACGCGGACCCGTTAGTCGCTCGAGCAAGCGGCTGCCACCCTCCGTTATCCATGGGGACGCCCGCTTTCGGGCCGCTTGCAATCGGGCGGAAGACCAGCTCACGATGGCCCACGGGCGATGTCGAATCTTTTTACAGCTGCCATCAGCGTGCCAGAGAAGACCGGACTCAATGAATTGATTCAACTTGAAACTGATTAAATCGCGCATGATTATTGCTACATTTTGTCGTCCACAAGTCAGGGGGTAATTTTGCAGCGCTATTCCGCCATGTCAGACCCGCCGGGTCGAGACGGCGCTATAGGAAAGGGGGAAACCAATCCGAAGGAGAGACCATGAAGCAGCATCACTCCCGCCGCGCGCATGCGCGAACGTTGTTGTACGTCTCGATGACGCTCGGCGCTGTCGCGCTGGCATCGAGCGCGTGGGCGGACGGCCTGAACCATGCCGACGCCGTGAGCATGAGATTGCTCGGGCACAACGACATGCAGAACCGGCCGATCTATCAGCCGACCGTGCACAAGTATCCGAGCAGTACGGTCGCGATGGGCTCCACGCCGGCGAACGCATACGCCAACAAGATGATCTTCTTCGCCGGCCTGCACGGCGCCACGGGAGGCGGCGGTTGCACGGGCTCGTTGCCGAATCCGCTTAACGGCGGCGCGTGTGAAAAGGACGGCACGCTGATCGTCGATGCCACGAGTCCAAGCAATCCCGTCGTCATCAAGCACCTCCCGCCGGCGAACCCGGCCAGCGGGTCGGCGCAGATGGTCCGGGTATGCGACGGGCAGGACGGGAAGCTCGGCCATACCGGCCACGTGTACATGCTGCGAAGCGACGGCTCCAGCCAGCACGACGTTTATGACGTCACCGATCCGGTCAAGCCGGTCTTGCTGTCGTTGGCCGCGTCGGGGCTCACATCGACGCACAAGAGTTGGTGGGAATGCGAGACAGGCATCGCCTGGCTCGTGGCCGCCGATCCCGCCGACGGCTGGAAAACCAACCAGCACATGAAGCTGTTCGACCTCAGCGATCCGGCCAATCCGGTCTACATCCGCGACATTGGTCTCGTCGGTCAGAATCCCGGCTCGACCACGACACCGACGTCGGGTGGCGTGCATGGTCCGTACATTGCGATCACTAATCCGGCGACGGGCGAGACGATCAACCGCGGCTACATCTCGTACGGCACGTCGTCGCAGGGCACGCTGCAGATCGTCGACCGCCTGAAGGTCCTGCCGGACTTCACGACCTCCGCGGGCCAACACATCGCGGGGAGCTGGGACGGCTTCGGCACTCCACGCGCGCAATCGCCCACGGACGATGACCTTACATCCATCGTCGTCGGATCGATGCTGATGACCCCGACCGAAGGCGCCCACAGCGCGTGTCCGGTGTACAACACGGCGCTGAGTCACTTCCAGGGGTTCACGAGCTATACGACACGCGATTACATCCAGCTCATCTCGGAGGAGACCGACAATCACTGCAACGGCGCGCCGCATTTCGGGTACATGGTCGACGCCACGCGCGATAAGACCGGTAAGGGTGCCGGCGGCATCTCGGGCGAGATGCGGCCGATGGTCGTCTCGACGATGCAGGTGTTCGAAGACGCGGACAAGCCGGACTACTGCACGCGCGGAACGCGGTTCGGCACGCACTCGTGCAACGAGGCACTGGCAAGCGTGCCGTCGACGTTCTTCGCCCCCGACTTCGGCAAGCTGACGTATATCGCGTACTTCGACGGCGGCGCCCGCGTGTTCGACATCCGCGATCCTTATCACCCGAAGGATGTCGCGCACTACGTTGCCGCGGTGCACCCGCTGCTGTACGGCGAACAGCCGCCGAACGTCGTCAACGGCGTGCTCGTGCACGATGTTTCCCACAACAACCTCGAGGAAGACAGCAACGGGCTGATCTACAGCATCGACCGCCTCGGCTACGGCATGGACATCCTGATGCTGATGCCACCGGCCGCATTGATCCGCAATTAGCAGTGATTGCGCGGCACTGGCGCTTCCATGCCGTGTGACGTGATCAAAAGGCCTGGCGCAATGCGCCGGGCCTTTTTCGAGGGGAGAGCACGTCGGCTCGGGGTCGTTCTCGGCCGGTCGCCTTACCGCATCACGCCTCGAATAAGCGGCCCGTTGCCGTGGTTAGGAATTTGCTCAGCGGGATTTCTTCCTGCTTCAGAAACCCCTGCTGCGGCAGCACCCGGTCGCGGACCAATTCGATGACCGCGACGGCCGATGCCGACGTCGTCCATGCGATTGCCGTCTGCACGCTGCCAACCAACTCGATCGGGCGATAGGCGCGGACGAATTCCCGGCGTTGCAGCCGCGCATCGAGCATGCCCTCCGATGAGACGTGGACGTAGACGATGTCGTCTTTCACGGACGGCTTCGCGTTCGTGAGGATCTCGCCTGCGAGCTCGCGCCGCTCTCGCATCAGAAGCTCGTGAAAGAAGAAGTTCATCAGGCGCATGTGGCCGGGATAGCGCATGGTCTTGTAGTCGACATTGGCGACCTTTCCGTGAAACGTTTCGCAGATCGTCCCGAGTCCACCCGACGTCGTGAAAGCCTCCAGCATCACGCCTTCCACATAGAGCGTCTCGTGCCACTCCATCGACGACACCATCTTGCGCACGCCGCCTTCGATCACCTCGCAGTCGTTCAGGTACTCGTTGACCACCCCTTCGGGGGACCAGTTGAACGCGTATCCCATCAGTCCGGTCGGATTTTGTGGCAATGCGCCAACGCGCAGACGCAGCGAGCGGCACTCTTCGAATGCCGCGACCTGCGCGGCGCCGACAATGCCAACGAAGCCCGGCGCCAGCCCACATTGCGGCGCCATCAGCCCGCGGGCGGTCGTGCTGAGGTCGATGATAGCCTGTGTCGTCGGCACATCCTCGGTGAGATCGAAGTAGTGCATCCCTCGCGCATGCGCCGCAGTGGCGATGCGCTGGTTGATTCGATACGGCAGACACGAGAGCACGGCGTCGAACCCCTGCGTTGCGGCGCGCACACCGTCATCCGATACGAGGTTTGCGCCCTGCACTGCGAAGGGCAGTGCCTCCTGCGGCGGGCGATTGTCAAAACCAGTGACGTCGAAACCGCCGTGATGGAGAAGTTTGGCAGCGAGCGTCCCCACCTTTCCGAGACCGAG
>WNGE01012321.1_pt1 | contig 12644 bp, 10 predicted proteins | sample 5400651 | NCBI WGS metagenome assembly WNGE01 (sample SAMN13153370, study PRJNA577476) | soil metagenome | isolation source: 60 cm soil or saprolite under grassland replicate 2 | place: USA:California | collected 2016-06-15 | reverse complement strand
ATCACAGTGGCGGATCGGGACGCCCTGCTCACCAAGTCCCAGGCGCTCTGAAACTGAAGGGCCGTTGCATTCGGGCGCATCGGGGCGTCATCGTTTGGCGGATCCTCTTTGGTGACTGGTCGAGACCAACCCCATGACGCGGATCGCAGTGCTCGGTGACCTGTCGGGGCACCTGGCGCCATTCGTGCGGGCGCTGGGCGAGCTCGGCGTTGACGTTGCGGCGGCAGCGGTGCCCGACGACCTGGTGGTGGTGCAGGTCGGCGACCTGGTCCACAAGGGACCCGATTCGGACACCATCGTTGCGCTGGTCGACCGGCTGCTGGATGCGAACCCGGGCCGCTACGTGCAACTGCTGGGCAACCATGAGGACCAGTACCTGGGCGGTCAGCGCTTCTACGAGCAGACCCCTCTTGCCCCCGACACGGTCGCCACGCTGCGCCGCTGGCGTGCCAGCGGCACGCTTCGGGTCGCTGCGGCGATCCGCACGACACGCGGCGAGTCCTACCTCATCACCCACGCGGGCCTCACCCGGTTGAACTTCCTCCACCACGTCGCCACCGACGAGGCTGGCCAGGCCGCCAAGGTGCTCAACGGGCTGATGGAGACGCGCCCGAAGGTGATCCACGGCGCCGGCGTGATGCTCACCGACCTGCGGTCGGGGTTGGCGGGACCACTGTGGGCGGAGACGACGCGGGAGTTGTATCCGGGTTGGATTCGGGCAGCTGCTACTGGACAACCCCCGCCGTTTGGGCAGATCCACGGGCACTGTCCGGTGCTTGACTTTGCCGGCGAGTCCATCCATCCGTTACCGGCTGATCTTGCTCGAGTCGCGGTGGTCGACCGCCCTCGCCGGCATGTCAGCGTGACCATCGGTGGGCAGCGGTTCATCAATGTCGATCCCGGCTTCGACCACCGTCAGCCTGGCCAGGCTCGGCTGCACCCACTGGTCATGGATGCGGAACTCCACCCCTTGCATTGAGGTTCCGGGCCGCAGCGACCCTCTGCCCCTGGTGCGACCTTCGAGGTGCCGATCACCCCACACGCCGGACCCACGCATCGTCCGGGGGCCGAAGATGCGGTCGCGACTGACCAACCAACGCGGTCGCTTCTCTCTTGTCGATAGGGAGCCCCAGGAGGGATACAGGTCCCTGGTATCCTAGAATCACAGCGCTGTAACTCACCGTCCCCCACCGGTGGAGTCGTGCGCCCATGCATGTTCGGTGCAATGCACCCCGCAGAAGGAGAATGGTGAGTTATGCCGGTTTTGCTGCCCGCTCGGGCATTCGTGTTCTGGCCCGTCGGCTGTGGCGACAGCACGACCATCAAGGTCAACGACAACGTGTTCGTGCAGGTGGACATCAACCATCTGTCGCTGGCCGACGACGAGGACGAGCCGTTCAGCCCGGTCGTGGACCGTCTCATGGAACTGCTCCCCGACGTGGAGGGCGTCCGCTACCTCGCGGTCTTCACTTTGACGCACGCGGATCTGGACCACTGCAAGGGCTTTAAGCTGCTGATGGAGAAGGTCGAGGCGGGGGAGCTGCGGATCGGCGAGCTGTGGTTCACGCCCCGGGTGCTTCGGGACTACTCGGCGAACGAGGAGCTGTCGGAGGACGCGCAGGCGTTCTGCGACGAGGCGATGCGCCGCGTGGCGGTCGTCTGCGATCAGGGCGAGGACACCGACTCCGGCGACCGGGTGCGGGTGATCGGCAGTGACGACATCCTCGACGAGGACGACTTCAAGAGCCTCCCGGAGCGGTTCAAGAGCCGCCCGGGCGATGTGGTCACGATCCTGGACGGTGTGGACCTCGCGGGAACGTTCCGGGCGTTCTTGCATGCGCCCTTCGGCGATGACAGCACGCGAGAGCGGAACAAGACGAGCCTGGGCATGCAGGTGAGGCTCACCGACGGCGACGACGCCGGCCGCCTCATGCTGCTCGGTGACCTTGACTACCCGCCCCTGCGGCGGATCTTCGTCGAGTACAGCGACGAGGAAGACACGGCATGGGACGTCCTGCTCGCCCTGCATCACTGCTCGAAGTCCGCGATGTACTTCAAGGACGAGGGCGACGAGGACGAGGTCCTGAAGCAGGACCTTGTTACCGCCATGAGCGAGGCAGCCGGCGAGACTGGCTGGGTGGTCGCAAGCTCCACACCCGTCCCTTCCTCCAACGAGGATGGAGACAACCCTCCGCACGCCCTGGCGAAGGCGCAGTACGAGAGCATCGCTCCCAGCGGATTCCTGTGCACCGGCGACGACGAGGACAGCGACGACCCGATCGTATTCGAGGTCGACGAGAGTGGGGTCTCGCTGTTCAGCGGCGGCCAGCAGTCTGGTGAGTCCAAGGCAGCCGAGGCGGTCAAGAGCGCACGTGGCGGGGATGCCCCGCACGCCACGCAGGTGGGCTTTGGGGCCGGTTGATGCCCACGCCGGGCCAGAGCCGGGCGGTCGCCGAGCTTCAGCGCATGGCCGCGGCGGTCCCGGGCGCCATCGTTTTGGACGGCGTCGATGAGCGGGATGGCCAGGTCTGGGTGCGGTTGGGGATCGATTGCCGGGGCTTTCCGCATGCGGATGGAGGCATCCGCCTCCGCCAGCGGGAGTGGTTCGACATCCGAGTACCGCCCGGGTTTCCGTTCGTTGCTCCGTCGGTGTGGTCGCGGCACCGACGGTGGGCGGGAACGCCTCACGTTCAGTGGGGCCGGTACCTGTGCCTCTACGTTGCGCCCGGGGTGGAGTGGGACCCCAGCGACGGAATGTTCGGCTTGGTCGACCGACTGATCTACTGGCTCAAGCGCGCTTCGCTCAATCAGCTCGATCCCGTCGGGGCTCCTCTGCACCCGCCGGTGGCCTACGCTGTGCGCGGCACGCCGCTGTTCGTGGTCCGCGCCGATACCCCACCATTCACCGGGACATGGTGGCTGGGCTTCGCGGAGATCACTCAGCCAACAGCGCATCGGCACGACATCGTCGGATGGCATCCCATTACCGAGAACCCCCAGGCGGGCCGGCACTACGGCACGGCGATCCTCCTGGGCCAGCCGCTGCCGTTCGAGTATCCGCGCAAGCTCGGCGCCCTGATCGACGAGCTTGCGGATGCTGGTCTGAGCCGAGAGGCCTTCTATCTTGTCCTTGGGCTGGCGGCGCTGGTGCACCCTGACGGCGAGTCGCTGTATGTGATCGTGGGGACCCCGATGCGGGGGATCCGCAGTGGGCCGGCGAAGCAGCATCTGGCGGTCTGGAGGCTCGGCCCCGATCACGTCTCGACGTTCGCGGCCATGCTGCCAAGCTCAAGCGACAGCGACGAGCTGCGCGCGATGCGGGGACAGCTTGCCGACCTGGTCAAGGACTGGGCACGTCTTGCTCCAGTGGAGTGGTGCACCGTTCGTGAGGACCGGCCGGAGGTCACCCGCGACCGCGCCGAAGGATCCCCGGCGCGGTCGCTTGCGGGCAAGGCCGTCGCCGTCTGGGGTTGCGGTGCGCTCGGCACCCATGTCGCCGTGCAACTGGCTCGAATCGGGGTTCGTCGGCTGGTGCTTCGCGACAGGGGCACGGTGGCGCCCGGGGTGATGCTCCGACAGTGCTTCGATGACGCCGATATCGGCCGCAACAAGGCCGAGGCGCTCAAGGATCGGGTCCTTCGCATCAGGCCTGGGCTCGAGGTTGAATCCCGCACTGCGAATCTGCTGACCGATCCGGCGCTCGACGCGGACTGGACCGACGGCGTCGACATGGTGCTGGACACCACGGCGAACACTAGCGTGGCCAAGCGGCTTGAGCTGCTGCGCCATCGCAGGCCATCAGGGGCCACGATCGTGGCCAGGATGATCGTCGGTCATACCGCGGAGCACGGGTTGGTGACCTACAGCCCGGCTTCGGCGACCGCAGGTCCTGCCGACTTGGCCCGCAAGGCCAAGATCGTCGCGAGCCGGGACCCCGGCCTCACGATATTCGCGGAGGAGTTCTGGCCAGATCCACCCCGGACCGACCACTTCCAGCCTGAGCCCGGCTGCTCCGAGCCGACCTTCACCGGCTCCGACGCGGAGATCTCGGCGCTCACCGGCTCGATAGTGCTTTGCATCGGTGCGGACCTTGCCCGTAGCACCAGCCACGCGACGGCCACATTCGTCACGCTTCCCCATGCCGTCCTGAGTCGCCCAGGAGGCCCGGCGCCAATCGCGATCCACGACGATGTCGTCCTCGAGGACCAGTTCTACGGGTACCAGGTACGGCTTTCCGGCACCGCGCTGGCGGAGATCCGCGCCTGGGCAGAGCGCGCCCATCGCATCGCATCAGGCCATGAGACCGGCGGGGTGCTGTTCGGGGAGCGCGATGAGGCGCTCGGGGTCCTGTGGGTCACCGATGTCCTTGGACCACCCCCTGACAGCGTCGCCTCCCCGGAAGGCTTCCTGTGCGGGATCAGTGGCGTGGACCAGGCCGCCGCCGAGATCGCGCGTCGCTCCAGGGGAGCGTCAAAGCCGCTGGGGATGTGGGACACTCATCCCGGCGCGGACCCAACACCCAGCCCCACCGATAACGGCGGGATGCGGCAGCTCATCAGCGACCACGATCGGCCGCTGCCCAAGCAGCTCCTGCTGATCCTTGGCGGGACGCCAGATGAGCCAACGCTCGGCGCATACGTATACGACCAAGATCGACCCCGACCGCCTCTTCGCCAGTTGGTGGTCACCAGGCCACCGGCGCCGCCGACCCCCGTGCATACCATCGGACTGGCGATGTCAGGCGGCGGGTTCCGCGCGGTCGCCTTCCACCTTGGCGTCATGCGCGCGCTCCACGACCGCGGCGTCCTCGACCACATCAGCGTGATCTCGGCGGTCTCCGGCGGGTCGCTGCTCGCCGCCATGTGGGCCTACTCCGAGGAACCATTCGGCGACTTCGACCAGCGCGTGACGGCCCTGCTCCGGCGCGGCCTCACCAGCGACATCGCCAAGGCCCTGTTCCTCACCCGCAGGGCGCCCCAAGCGCTGGGCAGTGCGATCGTCGCCGGCGGCGGGAGGATCGGCGCGGCGGTCGGCACCGTCGCGGCACGCGGCGTAGCGCGGGCTCGCCGCCATCCCCGCGATGCTGCCCTTGAGCCACCAGCCAGACGATGGGTGACCCGCACGACAGCGCTCCAGGATGTCCTCGGCCGACAGCTCTTCGGCAACGCGACGATCGACCGCCCGCGTCGAGACGTCAAGGTGGTGCTGAACGCCTGCGAGCTCCGAAGCGGGACGGCGTTCCGGTTTGGCAGCGCCGAGAGCGGGTCCAGCCGGTTCGGCCGCCTGGCGGACAACCGCGTCCCTGTCGCCAGGGCGGTTGCGGCCTCCGCCGCCTATCCCGTACTCCTCCCCGCGTTGGACCGCCGCGAGGAGTTCATCGATTGGGACGGCACGCCGCTGCGGGAGCGCGTGCTCCTCACCGACGGCGGGGTCTACGACAACCTCGGGCTCACCTGCCTTGCCCCCGGCCGCTCACCGAAGTACAGCACCAACGTCCATCCGGTCGACTACATCGTCTCCTGCGACGCCGGGCAAGGCATCCTCGATGTCGATACCTGGCCGATGTGGTGGCCCTCCAGAGTCAAGCGGTCGTTCGAGTCCGTCTATCGCAAGGCCCAGGACGCCGGCAAGCGCGCCCTCCACGAGGATCGGGCCAACGGCAAGATCAAGGGCTTCGCGATGGCGTACCTCGGCATGAACGATCGCAACCTACCGATCCGGCCACCCGACCTGGTCCCGCGGGAGCGAGTCGCGAGATACCCAACCGACTTCTCTTCGATGACGCGTGAGAACCTGGACCTGCTCAGCCGGCGGGGAGAGCGACTCACCCGTCTGGTGATCGAAGCTTATTGCCCGAACATCGCCTGATCGCCGTACTGATGAGGCCGCAACCCATCGGATACAGCACGATGCCAGGAACCTTATCCCGACCACTTGTCGCAGGTGGGCAGCCCTGCGGGCGGCTTGTCAGCGGTCTTGGCCAGGTCAGTGAAGATATCCGGCACCCACATCTCAAATGGCCACTCGATCCGATCCCAAACGGTCGACGTTGTCGGATGCCCGGGGTACGGAGGCGCACTGATGGGCCGGCCATGGCGCTCCTGACATACGACCGTGACGGTATCGCCCTCTTTCCAGGTCCCGTTCGCTTTCTTGCTTCGGTCAGCGCTGTCCGGGCCGGGATACGCGAACAGGTACCCCTCGGGTTGGGTATTCACGATCTTCGCTGTTGCCACCGGCGTCTTGGTGCTGGCGCCAGGTGCCAAGCCTCGCCCCGATCGTGACTGTGTGGTCCCGCCGCCTGGCCAGACCTGGATGCCAAGGTAGGCAAGGGCGGCGATCAGCACACCGAGGGCGGTGATGATGACCCCGGCCTTCACCCACCTGCGCATGGTGGAGTCGGACGGTGCGGCAGCCGTGACGGTATTTAAGATGGTGCTACCTTCACCACCAGAGATAGCGATCTGCGTGGCCCCCGCGCCGGCCTGCTGGTCTAGGCCGTCGGCGCCTTGCGTGTTGTCGGGCTTCGAGGAGTCGCCGCCATCGCCGCTGGCGGCGTCGGATCTGGATCTGGTCGGGTTCACAGGGGGGTCCGTGGGGGGTTCGGTCGAATCGTTCATGGCGTCCCAGTCAGGAGCAGTCGCGCAACTCGGGGGACGGGTAGGCGGCGCCGTCAGGTGCGTGCACTATGGCGCTGCCATAGATGCATTCTCCTTGTTGGGCGCTCACCATAGGCGTCCAGAGCAGATTGGTCTCGACGGCGGTCGTGATGATGGGAAACGGCCGGGTATCCGAGGCGACCTCGAAGGACACCCACGCGTCCTTGCGGCTGGATGCGAAGAAGTCTGGAGACTGCGGCCAGATGACACGAATCCAGCCGGCGCGGCAGCCGCGTGAGTACCACAGTTGAACGACGCCGCCGTCTGGGTCGCCGATTGGCGCCGACGCGAGACGTACCAGTCCGGAGCGCACGCACCGTGTCACCTCGGGATCACGGTCGTCGCAGGATCGCGCGACGTTCCCGCTGCTGTCACAGGTCGGCATGCTGTCGTCGGCGGCAGGAACGTCTGCGCACAACGGGATGGTGCCGCCCTGCGGGTCGACATCCGTGTGCCCGTCGAAGACCCAGGTCCCGTCCGTCAGCAGATCCCACCAGTCCCAGGGCCGCGATTCCCCGTACACGATCGCGGTGCCCGCCTCGCCTTGCGTCCGGCAGCGGATGTCCAGTTGCGTGCCCTCGGGCAGCAGCGTTCCCAGATCGACCGAGGAGAAGTGCGGCCCGCTGCTGTGCGTAAAGGTGCCCTGCCCACCGGTGCCCGTGACTTGGTAGACGGACTCCACGGCCCGTGCGGGAGTGGACTCAAACAACACTACCGACCCAGCTAGAGCCAGGAGGGCGAGCACAGGGGTGAGGCGACCGATGCCGCGCTGCGGCAAGACGCCGGATATCCAGAAATGGGCCACTCGGACCTCCGCTTGTGAATTCATTCACTCGCCGCTCAGTCCAGTATAAACCATTATTTGCTTTTAGCACTTTCGCTCAATCTGTCCCACTGGTGCCGGGCCAGCAGTATAGAACAGACGTTCGATTACGTCCAGCCGCGCGACCGATACGTCGCAACCACTCCCGCGCACAGCAGCTCACTGATCGTCTCCGGCAAACGCCGAGTAGGCCGCCCAGGTTGGCGAGCGGCTGCGGGGCTGGTGCTGGAGGTCGTCATGATGGGGAGTTCAGGCGCGGCAAGCCCAGCCTGATCAACCTGCTGCTGGACCAGGACATGCCGCCCGTGGCGTGCCACCGTTGACGACGATGCCGACCTTGCTGGAGCGCGGTGCCTGGCCCGCGTGGCGTGGATAGCACGACAGCGTCCTGACAATGCTCGATGGCATTCGCGCGGGGTCTCTGGGCGCCCTCGGCCGTGCCAGCTCAAGGAGCCAGCCGGCGATCTTCCGGCTGACGGATTAGCTGCTCGTCGGACCAGGCGTCACCGAGGTCGACCAGCACTCCGTCGACGCCGATGGAGCGGCGGGTCCGCGTCTCCTCCATGGCCCGGGTCATCAGCCAGACGGGCCCCTGCCGTTCATAGCGCGTCGGACGGTTGCTCTCGGCGTGCGCACGCTCCGCCAAGCGGGCGAGGAGAGGCTCGTACCGGTTCGGTTCCTCCAATAGGACCGTAAGCGCGCCAAGGATCGCCTGATCAAGGCCGAGGCGCAGATCGGCCTCGGGAAACTGAGCTACTGCGTAGACCGTATCGTCGGCCTCGCGGGATTCGGTAGGGAGCTGACGCAGCACGTCGAATACGGGCCGGTAGTAGGCAGCCAGACTCGCCCCCAAATCCCAGACCTGATTCTCCTGGTTCTCTGGCGGAGGGTCATCCAGGTGAAACCGCCAGGCTCCGCGGCGGAAGTGGGCGACCTGGGCGTACGCCAGATGTGGTCCGCCGCCGGGCAGCGGCGAAAGACTGGCGGCCTGTCGTTTGGCGGCCGCGACCGTTCTCCGATTCAGGATGCTGTTGCCTTTGGCTTCGACGACGAGCTGGCAGCCGAACAGGTCGGTGCCGAGGGCTCGGCGGGGTCGAGGGCGTGGAACGCGTCGGTGCGCTCAAGCGGGCCGTCTGGCGCGGGCTGCCAGAGGCTGGCGAACAGCATGCTGGCACGCCACAGCACCTCGTGCGCCGAGTAGATCCCATATCGCCGGACCTCCGGCCAGCCCGGCCTGCCCACGGTGATCGCATGCCGGACGAGTTCTGGCCAGGAGCATGCGAGGTCGAGCCGCGTCGGGAGCGAGCGAAAGCCGGTTGTGGCGATCGGAATGGTCAACACGCGGGTACTGTACCTGCCCGCGGAGCCCACCGGCCCTCGTTGAATGACTGTCGCCGCCGCATGGCAGGATCGGCGGTGGTCGGTCATCCGGTGGCGAGGTCATGGCGAGGGCATCAGTCGTTTCCATCCGCTCAGGACGCAGGCCCGGCAGAGCTTGAGGAAATCTGCGTCGTCATCGGGAGATGCCACCGTGAGCGGCTCGAGGAGCACCTCCCATGCTTCCTCAGACCCGAGGTAGTGGAGCATCGGCAGCTTGACCTTCTTGGAGAAGTTTCCCTTGTGTGGGGTCCCGTCGCGTCTGGGACGTGACAGGTACTCTCGGTGCATCTCCCAGGAGCATCGCTCGATCCACCTGGCGTCCACGACGAAGCAGGTGCCATCGGTGTGGACCAAGATGTGGAAGTCGGGGCGGTGCTCCGCCCGCAAGTGCAGCTTCCAGATCCGATCCTCGCCGGCCGTGTACGCGACGTTAACCTCCCACGGCCCGAGCGCGCCGTCGGGTCTTGTGATCTTCAGATCGAAGGCCGCGTTGTTCGGGTTTCGTTGCGCCACATTGTCGACCAGCCACCCGCGGGCGCGGAGTTGCTCCGGCACGTACCGGTTCTGCGCGTCCTCCCAGCTCGACACGCGCGGCATCGCTCAGTCCTCCCGCTCAAGGGACGCAAGGTCCTCGGGCATGCCCCGGACGGTCTCTCCATACACTAACGACCGAGCCAACTCCAGCTTGTTTCCGGTAGCCCCTTGCGGGCTGCTGCACCTCATGGATGGTTGTGCGGAGTTCAGGAGGATCGCCAATCACCCGGGTGGGACGGCTTCTCGTGATCCCGGCTTGAGCGGTGGCTGACCGCAGGCGCTAGGGCCATGTCCTGCTGCGCCTATCGCCGTCCCGTCTCCTCCTCCTCGGGGATCCACCATCGCGATGGTGCGCTCAGAAGCGGATGGCCGCGGCCCAGCCCGACCGCCGGCGGCTCACCCGGCTGCAGCTCAAGTGCCCGCTCTGCCTCGGCCGGCGTGTAGATCCGCACCGTGCGCCCGGGCGCTGCAAGATCGAGCGCACGGTGGGTCCAGCCAGCCAGTTTGCGGTCGTTGGTAACGAAGACGCCGAGCTGTGGGAGGAGCATAACGCGGGCCGGCCGAGCGGGCCGTCTCGGTTCTGCAGCTCAGCGCGGGCCGTTCCCCAGACGCAAGCCGCGAGCCGCGCTGGGGCGTACATGAACAGCCGTGTTGCCGCCACCTGGTCTGCTGCTGTGGCTGTATCCCCGCTGCGCTCTGCGGGGGGGCTCGGATCGCTGATCGCCTCGTCGAAGTAGCGCAGCACGTTGGTGTCCACGTACACGTGGACTTCGCGATCGCCGTCCGCCGTTCGGGGTAGGGTCACCGACGGTGGCCTTCACTGTCGGCATCGCCCTCGCGACCGCTGGCGTGATCCCGTCGGCGCATACCGAGCTGCAGCGCGACGACTTCCAGCCCGCGCCGCACCCCGCGGATCATGCCGAGCAGCTTGGTCGGGCGACCATGCGGAACTCGCTTCGTCTCCAGAGATCCCGGCACCAGCACGAGACGCAGCTTCTCGTCGTCCCAGCCCGGGCCCGCTGGGTCCACGCAATTGTCGTGTGGGACGTCAAGAACTGCGGAGGTGTCGCCAGTGAGGGCGGAGGGGTAGAGCAGCCCGGCGACGGGCTGGCCCTTGGCGAAGATCCGCAGGAGGTACTCGGTGACGATCTGCGTCGGCACGTAGTCGATCTGCTCGTACTCCTGTGCACGGGCGGGCTGACTCAGTTGGGCGACGAACTTGTGCAGGAACAGCAGCGGTCGGCGCTGGTAGCCGCGCTCGAGGTCGAACATCGACGGCGTCGCCGGTAGGTTGGTGAAGTCCACCACGGTGCTCGGCTGCGAGGTCTCGAAGGCGCCGACCGTTACCCATTTGTCCTTCTCGCTGGCGCGGACGGTGATCTCCTGTATCGCCGTTTCCGGGTTCTCGGCGCCGTAGAACATGGGGATGCCGGCAGGGCTCATCCGGTTCGCCTGGGTGGCGCGCTCGCGGGGTGCGGTGCCGAGATCTGAGGCGCCCCAGGCGATGGTGGGCAGTGGGTGCTGCCGTGCTCGCCACAGGCGATGACCGGCTGGCAGGGGGCGCAGCAAGCCCAGGTCGTCGATCAGCTCGCCGAGTTCGTCGAGGATATGGGTGGCCAGGATCTCGCCGGTCCAGCGGGCCTGCTCCTCCTCGGCCTCGTCGCGGCGCAGCCAGAAGACGTACCGGGTCTGGTACTGCACTGCCTCGCAGAAGCGGTTCCAGCTCGCCGAGAGCGCCTCGTCTCGCCGTGGCTGGTGAAAGTCCACCTCGACCCAGGTGGTGTCGTGCATAGCGTCTCGAACCGCGTCAAGGAGCCCGTCTCCCGTGAGGACGTCCCAGAACTCGCCGACGAGGTCTCATGTGTCCTCGGTGACGGCGCCCTGATAGCCGCCTTCGCGGCCGTCATAGTAGACGCCCTCGTTGTCGGCGTTGCCGTATTCGGTGCGAAGGCCGTTGACGAACGCTTCGAGGAGGACGTCGAGCTCGGCAGCCGGGGAGTTGCCGCAGAAGTCGCAGGTCGCCTCGGCGTCTTCAGCGGCGCCGACGGCGGCTTGGAGGGCGTAGTCATCGACGCAGCCGGTACAGACGTGCTGGCTGGTGAACGACCAGCCCTGCTCGTCCTCTTGGATCATCCGTTCCTTCATGAACCCCATGCGCCAACACTACCCGTGCGCGTCCAGAGGGTGTTCGAGGACGCGGCAAGCCTCCGGCAAGCCTGCGCTCGCGAGTCGACGCGCGTGCCACCTTCAGCTTGCCCCGTACCAGCTCGGCGGAAGTGCCGAGTCGACGGATGGTGATAGCACTCCGCCACAGGCGAGCTGATTCCTGCGGGTGGTGGGGATGTACCGCCCCCGGTCGTTGTCGGAACTCTCCCACAACCCCCGGACGACGAGCACCGCTGGCGACGACGATCGTCCGGACCCGGACGGGAGCCATTCGGTGCCGCTGGACCTTGACGAGCTGGTCGAGCACTGAACCCTGGTCGACCACGTCCACGAGCTGGTCGCCGGCAAGCGCGGCGCCACCCGGCTCGGGTTTGCGCTGCTGCTCAAGTTCTACACCCGCAAGCGCCGCTTCCCCCGCGGCCCCAGCGAGCTGCCCCCGAGGCGGTCAACAGTGCACCGCAACAGATCGCGCCCAGGGCCGGCAAGCCGTTTTCCGGGAGATCGGAAATCGAGCAGGAATCTGGCCAGAACTCTGAGCGGCCAATGACCTCCGACCTCTCGCAGATAGCGCCATCATCACTACATTGCGGCCTCGTGACACGGCCCCGAGCGCCGGGGGTATCTTGCGGCTCGGGCCGCGCTCACAAGCAACAGGCCATAGGGTTGGAGGAGGTTCGGATGGTCTTGGACATGAGGTTCGACGACGGCACCCGGGTGCGGGTGCGGCAGCCCGAGCACCTGGACCCGGTGTCGATCACGCCGGGCTTGGGAGCGCATCGGCTGCTCGTGCGCGTCGAGGTCGAGCCCCTGGCGGTGGCCGAGGGCTGCAAGCTGGTGCAGCTCGACGGCGAACTGCATGCCGAGCACCCGACCGGGCCCCGCTGGGTCGGATCGTTCCACCCGGTGCCGGTCCCCCTGCACATGCCTTGGCCGGCGGACCTGGTGGTCCCGGTGACCGACGAGCAGGTCCTCGCGCTGGAGAAGGACCGCAACGGTCAGGACCTGCAGGTGCGACTCGACCTGCGCGCGTCACTGCCGCAGAGCCGCAAGCACGCCATCGCCGAGGGCCAGGACACCCGGCG
>WNGE01009644.1_pt1 | contig 12644 bp, 14 predicted proteins | sample 5400651 | NCBI WGS metagenome assembly WNGE01 (sample SAMN13153370, study PRJNA577476) | soil metagenome | isolation source: 60 cm soil or saprolite under grassland replicate 2 | place: USA:California | collected 2016-06-15 | reverse complement strand
CCCGCGGGCCCTGGGAAACGAAGTGCTTGCTGAGCGTGAGCTTCTGATCCTGGTACGTTGAGCCAATTCCCTGCCCATAGAGCATCTCGGTCGGCTCGTGAAGCCGCTCGAATGTGAGCTTACAAATGCGCTGCTGGTGCTCAATCATGAATGCCACGTCCCTCGCTCTGACCTCGAGCGTTGCGCGGCTACCGCTAGGCCAATCTTCGCCGCGGTATCCAAAGCCCGGATCAAAGAAACCCGCGTAGTGAGTTCGGAGCTCGCCGGCCGCGGGGTCATACGCGCTCATTTCAGCGGCGAGCTCGGGAGGGACGCTCACCGCTTCACGGGAGAGCAGTAGATAGAACTCCTCGGGCTCGAGCATCAATCGCGGCCCGTCTTCGGAGCGCACAGGCTCCCAGAATTCGTCCCATGCATACCGTCCTACAGCTGCCAGGTCGAGGACGCGGCTGTTCTTGCGAGCGCGGTACCCGACGTGGCCGTGTTCGTCCGGCGTCAAATCAAGGCTTAGGAAAAGACCTTCCGCAAGATCCAAGTCGTGCGCCGGAATTGCTTTGGTGCCAGCAAGTACGAGCGGCTTGGAGAGGTGCAGTTGTGCGAGTTCGGCATCGGATAAGCGCGCTTCGCCTGGGTCACCGGTGAGCAGTCGAACCTGGCTGAGAGATAACCCGGTCTGGACGCGGATGATGAATGAACGCGGCACCACCTCGAGGTAGAGCGGGCCTGTGTAACCAAGCGCTATGTCATCGAAGCGTGCGTTTGCATCTGAAATGACTCGCGTGAAGATGTCGAGCCGGCCAGTGGAACTCTTGGGGTTCGCCCTGCCACGGACGGATTCGGGGAGCGCGAGTTCCTCTTGAAGCGGGAGTAGGTACGCGCGGCCGCGTTCGAGGATCGCGCCGTCAGCGATGGAGAATTCTTCAAGCGTGTAGCGTCGCAGCTTGTCCTCGACGGACGATTCGCGATCCGGCAGGAAACTGCATTGGAGCCGGTAAGCCGTTGTGCCAAGCGTGAGGTCGAGGCTTGCTGGCTGGATCCGCTCGACGACCGAGCTCGGGCCGCGAATCCACCCTCGGTCGACTGCTTGGCGAAGGTATTGCGCGGGAAAGATGCCGGCGGGGCTGGTCGCCGGGTCGAAACGGCCAGCGCTCGCATCGTTTCTAGCCGCTCGCTGGAAGCGGTCGACGGTCTCCGCGCGCACCGCGATCGAGTCTACTAGCGGCTGCCGCTGGCGCTGTGGGCTCGACCTAAGATCTCGGCACATGACCGTTCTCGTCACCGGCGGCACGGGCTTCGTCGGCCCCCACGTCGTGCACGCGCTGCGGGCCCGCGACCTGCCCGTGCGGGCGCTCGTCCGTGACCGGCGCCGAGCTGCGCGGCTCGCCACCTGGGGCGCGGAGCTTGTCGAGGGCGACATCACCGATCCGACCTCGCTGCGGGCGGCGTGCGCCGGCGCCGAGGCGGTCGTGCACCTCGTCGCGATCATCAAGGGCTCGCGCGCCGACTTCGAGCGGATCATGGCACAGGGGACGCGCAACCTCGTCGCCGCGGCGCAGGACGCGGGCGTGCGCCGCATCGTGCTGGCAAGCGCGCTCGGCCTCGACGAGCGATCGAAGGACGCGGTGCCGTACTACGCCGCGAAGTGGGAGATGGAGCGGGTGGTGCGCGAGTCGGGCCTCGAGCACGTGATCCTCCGGCCGAGCTTCGTCTTCGGCAAAGACGGCGGGGTGCTGCCGACCTTCGTGCGCCTGGCGCGGTTCGCGCCGGTGACGCCTATCGTCGGCCCGGGCACGCAGCGGCTGCAGCCGATCTGGGTCGAGGACGTGGCCGAGTATTACGCCCACGCGCTCGAGGGGCCCGACGCGGTGGGCCGGACGTTCGAGGTCGGCGGTCCCGACGCGCCGACCTGGAACGAGTTCTGGGAGCGCCTGAAGCGCGTGCTCGGCTCGCGGCGGCCGTCGCTGCACCTGCCGTTCGGGCTGCTGCGCATCCAGGCGGCGCTGACCGAGCGCCTGCCGGGCGCGCCCGTGACGCGGGACCAGCTGACGATGCTGGAGCTCGGCGACAACGTCGTCACGACCCCGGACGCGGTGGAGACATTCCGGCTGCCGCTCGTGCCGCTGGACGAGCAGCTGCGCCGGGCGGCGACGTGACCCGCGGCGTCGTCTACGCGGAGCCCGGCTCGCGGCCTGCCGTGGAGGAGATCACGCTCGATCCGCCGGGCGCCCTGGAGGTGCAGGTGCGGGTGGAGGCGAGCGGGCTCTGCCACTCGGACGTGCACGTCGTGGAGACCGGCGGCTGGGGGATGCCCTTTCCGATCTTGCTCGGGCACGAGGGTGCCGGCGTCGTCGAGGAGGTCGGGGCGGAGGTGACGGGCGTGGTGCCCGGCGACCGCGTCGTGATCGCCTGGCGCGCGCCCTGCGGCGACTCGTGCCCGTCGTGCCGGCGCGGCGATCGCCGCCGCTGCTCCAACAACCTCCGCGGGAGGCGTCGCCTCCACCGCGCGGCGGACGGCGCGCTGCTCACGGCGATGCTGCGCTGCGGCACCTTTGCCCACCGCACGATCGTGCACGAGGCCTGTGCGGTGAAGATGCCGGACGAGCTACCGCTCGAGCAGGCCTGCCTGCTCGCCTGCGGCTTCTCGACCGGCGCCGGCGCGGCGCTGTGGGCGACCCCGGTGCGGCAGGGCGCCTCGGTGGCAGTGATCGGCTGCGGCGGCGTCGGCTGTGCCGTGATCCAGGGAGCGCGGCTGGCGGACGCCGGCCGGATCGTCGCGGTCGACGTCGCCGCGGAGAAGCTCGCCGCCGCGGAGGAGCTCGGTGCGACCGACACGGTCGACGCCACGGCCGGCGATCCCGTCGAGCAGGTGCGCGAGCTGACGGGCGGCGTCGGGGTCGACCATGCCTTCACGGCGATCGGCGCGGCCGCCGGCCTCGCGCAGGCGGTGCGGATGTGCGCGTACGCGGGCACGGCGACCCTCGTCGGCGTCCCGCCTCCCGGCGCCTCGCTCGACGTCGACCTCGATGCCGAGCTGTTCGCGCCCAAGGTCGCGATCGCCGTCACGCACGGCGGCGACACGATTCCGCAGGAGGACTTCCCGTTTTTGGCGCGAGCTGCGCTCGACGGCCGGCTCGACCTCGCCCGCTTCGTCTCGCGCACGATCGAGCTGGACGACGTACCCGACGCGCTCGAGCACCTCGGCCAAGGTGGCGAGATCCGCGCGGTCGCCCGCCTCTGACGAGCGTCGAGTGATGTAACCGGCTCCGGGCAACGTCACCGGCCACATCACTACTAGTGTTTGCCGAACGAGGCGCGCCGCTCGGCGTCGGCCGGGTCGACGAGGTGGCCGTCCCGCTCGACGTACCCGTCTTTGCCGCCCACCGCGAGGAGGACCGCCTCCTCGTCGAACGGGTTCGAGATCTTGCGGGGCGTCGTCGACTCGCAGTGGAAGAGCCCGCCCTCGCCGAGCTCGCGCGTCTCGCCGCTCTCGACCTCCACCCGCACGCGGCCGCGGTGGACGAAGTAGAGCTCGTCCTGAGTGTCGTGGTAGTGGAAGAAGCCCTCGTAGTGCGGCGGGTAGACGAGCCCGTTGACGCCGAACGCGCTGACGCCGAGTGCCCGCCGGACCTTGCGGAAGCCCGCGCCCTCCCCGAGCTCGTCGAGCGACGAGAAGGCGTAGCTCACCCCGGCTCCTTCGTGCAGACGAGCTCGTCGTCGCCCGGCTCGAGCAGCTGAGTCAGCAGGGCCGAGAGCTGCTCACGCTCGCGATCGCTGAAGCGGGAGCTGAAGAGCGCGTCGACGTCACGGAGGTGGGTCTTGCGCGCAGCGCGGAACGTCTCGAGCCCCCGCTCGGTGAGAACGGCGTAGGTCACCCGCGCGTCGCTCGCGCACGTGCCCTTCTCCACCAGGCCCGCCCGCTCCAGGCCGTCGAGCAGGCGAGTGACGCCGGAGGCGCTGAGCAGCACGCTGCGCGCGAGATCCACCCGGCGTAGCTGGCGGTCCGGCGCGTAGGCGAGCTGGGCGAGAACGTCGAAGTCCCGCAGGGTCAGCCCGTGCTCGGCCTCCAGGCGTGCCGACAGCTTGCGGGTCAGCGACGAATGCGCCCGCAGGAACTGCACCCACGCCTCGAGGACGGGCTCGACCAACGTTTGCGTGCTCAACACTTGACTACTCAAGGATTATCCGGTACATTACTTGACAACGCAAGTATATCCGAACCACGACCAGAAAGGAAGACCCTCAAATGTCGGTTCTCGAAAGTACCCAGGCATTTGCGCCCGCCGGCAGCTGGAGTGCGGATCCCGTGCACTCGAACGTCTCGTTCGAGGTCGGCTACGCCGGCGTCAACGACTTCCGCGGCAGCTTCCGCGACTTCTCCGCGTCGCTCGTCGGCGGCGATCAGCCGACGCTCGAGGGCTCGGCGAAGGTCGCGAGCGTCGACGTGAAGGACGAGCAGCTGAGCGGCCACCTCCAGACCCCGGACTTCTTCGACGCGCAGCGGTTCCCGGAGATCGGCTTCCGCGCGACCGAGCTGCGCCGGTCGGAAGACGGCCGTGTCGAGGGCAAGGGCGAGCTGACCATCAAGGGCGTCACGCGCCCCGTCGAGCTCACCGGCCGGATCGCCGACGCCCCGTCGACCGACCCGTTCGGTCGTGAGCGGCTCGGTCTGCGGCTCGAGACCTCGATCGACCGCACGCAGTACGGCGTCAACTGGAACGCCCCGAACCAGAGCGGCGGCGACTACCTTGCAAACGACGTCAAGCTCATCGCCGAGCTCGCGCTCGTGCGGGACCAGGGCTGACCGATGAAGATCCTGGCCGTATCGGGAAGCCTGCGGGCCGAGTCGCACAACACGAACCTCCTGCGCGCGGCGATCGCGGTCGCGCCGGAGGGCGTGGACGTCGAGCTCTTCGACACCGCGGGCATCGCCGACCTACCGCTCTACGACCAGGATCTCGACGGTGACGACCCGCCCGCCTCGGTCCGGCGTTTGCGGGAGGCGTGGGAGGACGCGGACGCCATCCTCTTCGCCACCCCGGAGTACAACGGCTCGGTGCCGGGCGGGCTGAAGAACGCCGTCGACTGGGCGTCGCGGCCGGTGCGCGAGGCGGCGCTCACCAACAAGACGGTGGCGGTCGTGGGGGCCAGCATGGGCCAGTTCGGCGCGATGTGGGCGCAGGCCGACCTGCGCAAGATTCTCGGCGTCGCGGGCGCGCGCGTCGTCGGCGACGAGCTGCCGGTCACGCGGGCGCACGAGAAGTTCGACGCCCACGGACGGCTGCTCGACGCGGAGCTGCGCGAGCGCCTGCGGCTCGTCCTCGAGACGCTCGCGCTCGAGGCCCAGCCCGCGCAGGTCGCCGCATAGGACCTAAAAGAACGGGGGCCGCTCGCGCGGCCCCCAGTTCCGGATACCAACGTTGGATTCGGCAGAGGCGCTTCCTGCACCGGCTTGCGCCGGGCGGCGCGAGACGCGTCGTCCCCCACGCTGGCTAGGCGGTTCCCCGTAGGTCCCGGGGACTACGCCTCTACCCGCTGGTACCTCCACTGCCCGAACTGTCTGAAATCACTATCGGACCACCTCCTTTCCGCGGTAGCCAGCACCATAGCGGTCCAGGAGGTCAGCGCAAGACGGTCGAGAGCTCGAGGCCGCGGTCGAGTGGGACGGTGACGCTCTCGAGCGTCGGGTCGGCCTGGCGGGCCGCCGAGTAGGTCGCGAGGGGGTCGGCATGCGAGAGGACGTTGTCGGCGACGAAGAGCGCCCCCGGCTCGACCTTGCCGCGTGCGAGCTCGAAGAGACGCTCGTAGTCCTCCTTCTCGGCGTCGATGAAGACGACGTCGAAGACGTCGTCGATCGCCGGCAGCGTGACGTGCGCGTCGCCCTCGACGAGCTCCGCCCACTGCTCCAGGCCTGCGTCGGCGAGGTTGCGGCGCCAGGCGTCGGCTCTGCGCGGATCGTGCTCCAGCGAGAGCACCCGACCGCCGAGATGGCGGACACCCGCCGCGAGCCAGATCGTCGAGTAGCCGCGCGAGGCGCCGATCTCGAGCACCTCGCAATCGGTCTGCGGCGCGACGAGCGAGAAGAGGAACTGCCCGGTCGTGCGGGCGACCTGGCGCGACCGCTCGGCGGGAGGCAGGCCGCGTTCGCGCTCCTCCGCGTCCTCCCGCTCGAGGCGTTCGAGCACGTCTCGCACGCGGGTGTCGAGCATGGCGCGGAGCATATGCTGGCGCTCGTGCGCGCCGAGCTGACGATCGAGATCGCTCGGTCGCCCGAGGACGTCTTCGCGTACCTGACGGACGTGTCGAACCTGCCGACGTGGCAATCGGGCGTGCACAAGGCGGAGATCGAGGAAGGCGGCGACGCGCGCGCCGGCGTGCACATCCGGGAGTCGCGTCACCTGCTCGGCCGAGAGCTGACCACGAGGCTCGAGATCACGGAGTACGAGCGGCCGCGGCTCTTCTCGCTGCGGTCGCTCGACAGTCCTGTCCCGTACCGGGTGCGGCACGAGCTGGCGCCCGGCGGGGAGGGCACGAAGCTGAGCGTGCTCGGCGAGGGCGAGGCCGGCCTACTGCCGGGCTTCGCCACGGGGATCATGGCCCGCCGCGCCCAGAAGCAGTTTCACAAGGACTTCGACCGCCTAAAAAGGGTCCTCGAGGCATAGTGCCGGGGGTCTGGCCCCCGCGTCAGCCGGCCTCAGAACTCGCGCAAGAGTCGTCACAAGTTCGTGTGGGGGCCAGGCCCCTGGTTCTTTGTGCCTCGAGGCGGCGGCGGCTCCGGGGGGACGAACACCGGGGGCCAGGCCCCGTCCAGCTCGCGCTGGACGGCCTCGCGCACCCAGCAGCCGGCGAGATGGTCGTTGACGACGCCGCACGCCTGCATCGCCGCCCAGACCGTCGTCGGGCCGACGAAGCGGAAGCCGGCCTTCTTCAGGACCTTCGAGAGCTCCTTCGACTCCGGAGTCTGCGCGACCCAGTCCGCGGCGGTGCGCGGCCCTCGGTGCCGCTGCGGCCGGTACGACCAGACGAGCTCTTGCAGCGGCGTCCCGGCTTCGCGCAGCGCCAGCACGCCGCGCGCGTTCGCGATCGCAGCCTCGATCTTGCCGCGGTGGCGGACGATCGCGGCGTCGGCGAGGAGCCGCTCGACGTCACCGGCTTCGAAGCGCGCGACCGCCTCAGGCTCGAAGCCCGCGAACGCGCGGCGGAAGCTCTCCCGCTTCCGTAGGATCGTCAGCCACGACAGCCCCGACTGGAAGCCCTCGAGGCACAGCCGCTCGTACAGGCCGCGCTCGTCGGTGACCGGACGGCCCCACTCCTCGTCGTGGTAGGCGACGTACAGCGGGTCGGTGGCCGGCCAGCAGCGTGTCCGATCTCTAGCCGACCTCGACACGCACCATGCCGTCGCTCACCGTCACCGGGTAGATCTCGACCGGCTCGTACGCCGGCAGCGAGAGCGGCCGTCCCGACGCCAGGTCGAAGGCCGACCCGTGGCGTGGACAGACGACGGTGCACGTCTCCTCGTCCCACTCCCCTTCGCAGAGCGGCCCGTCGTCGTGCGAGCAGCGGTCCTCGATCGCGTACAGCGAGCCGCCGCAGTTGTAAACGCCCAGGGTCAGCGAGCCCACGACCACCAGCTTCACGGAGCCGGGCGAGAACTCGTCCGCCGGCGCGACGTCGATCGCGGGCACGACCTAGGAGAGCTCGAGCTCGTCGAACCCCGCGAGCCCATCGGGCAGCGGGGTGCCCTTCGCCTTGTGCAGCGCGACCTTCAGCGTCGTCAGCCCGAGCACTGCGCACTTGAGCCGCACGGGCGTGAGCGGGATGCCGATCTCGTCGAGCAGCTCGTCCTTGTCGAGCGTCGCCACCTCGGTCGCCGTCCGTCCCTGCACCATCTCCGTGAGCATCGAGGTCGCCGCCTGCGAGATCGCGCAGCCGCGGCCGGCGAACTTGATCTCGTCGATCGTCTCCCCGTCCTCGCCGAAGGCGACGTAGATCGACACCTCGTCGCCGCAGAGCGGGTTCTGCCCCTCAGCCTCGGCGTCGGCGTCCTCCAGCACTCCGTGCCCGCGCGGGTTCTTGTAATGGTCGAGAATCACTTCCCGATACATCTGGTCGAACTCGCTCACGCCACCGGCCGCCTTTCGCTCCCGCCCGCCCGGGCGGAGCTCCGAGAAGCATCGGCCGGGCTCCGCCAGCGTCGCCCCGGAGACGTGAGTAAATTCATGCGAACACCTTGTGGACGGTGGCGAGCCCGTCGACGAGCTGGTCGATCTCCTCGGGGACGGTGTAGAGGTAGAAGCTGGCGCGGTTCGTCGCGGCGACGCCCAGCTTGTGCATGAGCGGCTGGCAGCAGTGGTGCCCGGCGCGGATCGCGACGCCCTCGCGGTCGAGGATCTGGGCCACGTCGTGCGGATGGATTCCCTCGATGTTGAAGGAGACAACCCCGGCGCGACGCTCAGCCGGCGGCCCGTAGAGCGTGATCCCCGGCACCTCGCTCAGGCGGCCGAGTGCATACGCCGCGAGGTCGTGCTCGTGCGCCTCGATCGCCTCGAGCCCGGCCGCCTGCAGGTAGTCGATAGCCGCCCCGAAGCCGACCGCCTCAGCGATCGGCGACGTGCCGGCCTCGAACTTGTGCGGCAGCTCGCCCCACGTCGTCTTCTCGTACCGGACCGAGTTGATCATGTGCCCGCCGAGCAGGAACGGCTCCATCGCGCGCAGCAGCTCCGCGCGCCCCCAGAGCGCGCCGATCCCGCTCGGGCCGCACATCTTGTGGCCGGAGACGGCCAGGAAGTCGCAGTCGAGCGTCTGGACGTCGACCCGCAGGTGCGGTGCGGCCTGCGCCGCGTCGCAGACGAAGATCGCGCCCTGGTCGTGCGCCCAGCGGACGAGCGGCGCCAGGTCGCTGATCGTGCCGAGCGAGTTCGAGACGAGATTCGTCGCGACGACCTTCACGTTGCAGTCGCGCGCGATCGCGTCGAGGCCCGAGACGTCGACCTCGCCGTCGTCGTCGAGCGGGAGCATCCGGAACTCGGCGCCCTGCCGCCGCGCGATGTACTGCCACGGGACGAAGTTCGAGTGGTGCTCGAGCTCCGTGACGACGACCGCGTCACCGGGGCCGAGGTTGTTGCCGCCCCACGAGTACGCGACGAGATTGAGGGCTTCGGTGGCGTTCCGGACGAAGATCACCTCGCGGACGTCGGGCGCGTTCAGCAGCGCGCGAACCTTCTCTCGGGCGCCCTCGAGACCGGCGGTGGCCCGCTCGCCGAGGACGTGCACGGCGCGGTGCACGTTCGCGTACGACGTCTCGTAGAACTCGGTCATTGCGTCGAGCACCTGGCGCGGCTTCTGCGAGCTGTTCGCGGAGTCGAGGTACGCGAGCGGCTTGCCGTGGATCAGCTGCTCGAAGATGGGGAAGTCGGCGCGCAGCGCACGCGCGTCGAGCTTCTTCTGGCCAGCGGTCACAGCCACGAGACCATGGTAACCACCTGGGGTGCTTTGAAAGATGCGTCGGCGTGGCCTGGCGCCGCAGCCTTCCCTGAGCCTGCCGGCCGGGCGCCCTGCCGACGACAGATCGGGCGTGGCTGGCAGGATCCAGCTCCATGCGTGGAACCCTGCCGCTGGCCGCGCTCCTACTCGTCGTCGCGGGCTGCGGCGGCTCGCACCACACGGGCCGTCCGGTCGTCACCGTCACCCGGATGCCGGATCCGGCTCACCACGTCCGGCGGCCCCACCGGTCGATCCTGCACGTCGTCCCGGTGCCGGCCGGCTCCCTCGCGGCGCCGGTGCAGGATGCCGCCGCCGCGCCGTTCGCGGGCGGCGCGGTGCTCCTCGGCGGCCTCACGGCGGACGATGTCTCCACGGACGCCATCGTGACGGCGACGCGCGCAGGCTCGACTCGCGTCGGCCGGATCCCGACGGCATTGCACGACGCCGCCGCCGTTACGCTGGGCCGGCTCTCGTACGTCTTCGGGGGCGGCACCGGTACGTCGCAGGTCGACACGATCTTCATGGTCGACCCGCGGACGGGCGCGGGCCGGACGGCGTACATCGCCGGCGGGTACACCGGCTCGCGCTGGCTCGACACGGTCGTGGCGTGGCGGCCGGGCACGCGCGCGCGCGTCGTGGCCCGTCTACCGCACGCACTCCGGTATGCGGCGGTGACGGCCGCGGCCGGGCAGGTCGTGATCGCCGGCGGCTCGCTCGAATCCGGCACCGCGAGCGAGGCCGTCTACGCCTACGCCCCCGGTGCGAAGCACGTCATCCGGATCGGGCGTCTGCCGGCGCCGACGACACACGCTCCCGCCGCCGCGATCGGCTCGACGGCCTTCGTGATCGGAGGCCGCGGCGACACTCCGGGCTTCCCGACCAGCAGGATCGTGGCGATCGATCTGGCCACGCACCGCATCCGCGCCGCCGGCACGCTCGGCGAGGCGCTCTCGGATCTTGCGGCCGTCGCGACGGGAGGCAAGCTGTTGGTCGCCGGTGGTTCGGGCAGGTCGGGCACGGTCGCAACCCTCACCGAGCTCGTGCCGGCACCGGCGGTGCGACGTCTCGCGCGGGCGCACCGGCAGGCGAACGTCTACGCCGCGGACGCGGTCGGCAATCTCAGCGCCGAGGCGCGTCGCGCGCGACCGTACGTCTACGTCCCGAACAGCGACAGCAACACCGTCGACGTGATCGACCAGCGGACGTTCCGCGTCGTCGAGCACTTCGGCGTGGGCGCGTTGCCGCAGCACGTGGTTCCCGCCTGGGATCTGCGGACGCTCTACGTGACGAACGACGCCGGCAACTCGCTCACGCCGATCGATCCCCGTACCGGCAGGCCGGGGCGGCCGATCGCGGTCGACGATCCGTACAACATGTACTTCACGCCCGACGGCCGCTACGCGATCGTCGTCGCCGAGCGCCTGCACCGTCTCGACTTCCGGGACGCCCATACGTTCCGGCTCCATCACTCTCTGGCAGTTCCGTGCGCGGGCGTCGACCACATGGACTTCTCGGCCGACGGCAGCTACGCGATCGTCAGCTGTGAGTTCTCGTCGCAGCTCCTGAAGGTCGACATCCCGCGGGAGCGCGTCGACGGCGTGCTGACGCTTCGCGCGGGGGCGGCGCCGCAGGACGTCAAGCTCTCGCCCGACGGACGGGTGTTCTACGTCGCCGACATGAACGTCGGTGGCGTCTGGATCGTCGACGGTGACACCTTGCGCGTGCTGAGTTTCCTGCCGACGGGCCGGGGTGCACATGGTCTCTATCCCAGCCGCGACGCGCGCTACCTGTACGTGACGAATCGTTCGGAGGGCTCGATCACGGTGGTGTCCTTCCGGACCAGGCGGGTCGTGATGCAGTGGCGTCTGCCGGGCGGCGGGAGCCCGGACATGGGCAACGTCTCGGCGGACGGCAAGGTGCTCTGGCTCACGGGGCGCTGGAACGGCGTCGTCTACGCGCTCAGCACGAAGAACGGGCGCCTGCTCGCGACGATCCCGGTCGGCAGCGGTCCGCACGGGCTGTGCGTCTGGCCGGAGCCGGGCCGCTACTCGCTCGGACATACGGGAATCCTCCGCTAGGCCCGCACGAACGCGGCGGACTCCCAGATCACGCCGCGCCGGCGGCGCTCGTTCAGCGCGAGCCCGTGGGCCGAGGCGGCCTCGACCATGCGCGCGACGGGGTGCACGTAGGCGCGGAAGCTCGAGCCCGAGAGCCGCAGAGCGAGATTCACGACGCGCGCGCCGGCGCGGATCCAGGGGCGCTCCTGCGGATACGTGAGCAGCAGCCGCCGGCGGGTCCGCGCGGCCGCGGCGCCGACCAGGCCGTCGACGTCCGGATAGCAGCAGACCACCCTGTGCATGACCACGACGTCGTGTCCCTCGACCGGCTCGCTGACGAAGTCGGCGACGAGCCTGTCGACGCGTCCCTGGAGCCCGCGCTCCGCGAGTAGCTCCGCCGCCTCCTCCTCGTACCCGCCCGACAGCTCCACGTTCGTCGCGCGCTCCGCTCCGGCCGCGAGCAGCTCGAGCTCGAGCGCGCCGACGCCGCCGCCGACGTCGAGCACGGTGGCACCGCTCACGTCGCCGGCGAGCTCGACGAGATCGCGTGCGGTGCCGGTGAGGCCGCGGCGCCGGTAGCGGCGCGCGTCACGTGCCGCCGCCTTCGCGCCGAACAGCCGCTCGTACGACCTCGGGTCGCAGCAGCCTGCCATGTGGCGAGCTTACGACCTGTGGACGTGCTCGCAGTCCCGAACCGTGTCGCCGGGACCGATGTAGGCCGTATCGTTGCCAGGCCCGCAGCCGATCTTGTCGAGGCCGCCAGGGCCGGCGTAGATGGTGTCGTTGCCGACGCCGCCCGTGAGGATGTCGGTTCCCGGACCGCCGTAGATCACGTCGTTGCCCGCGCCGCCGCCGATCGCGTCGGCGCCCGCGCCGCCGTCGATCACGTCGTCGCCGCCGCGTCCGAAGAGCGCGTCGTTGCCGCCGAGGCCGTGGATGACGTCGAAGTACGCCGTGCCGTAGATCACGTCGGCGCCTCCCGTGCCGTCGATGCGGCACTGGTTCGAGCGCCGTAGCGGTCGCGCGGGCGCCTGCGAGCTGACGACGTAGATACCCCAGCGCCTGCAGTCTTGCCCCGCCGCCACGGCGAGCTGCGACCCCGTCGGC
>WNGE01006795.1_pt1 | contig 12650 bp, 8 predicted proteins | sample 5400651 | NCBI WGS metagenome assembly WNGE01 (sample SAMN13153370, study PRJNA577476) | soil metagenome | isolation source: 60 cm soil or saprolite under grassland replicate 2 | place: USA:California | collected 2016-06-15 | reverse complement strand
AGACCGTGACGGCGGCCCATCGCCCGATGCGCCACCGCCCCCGGCCATACGAGAGAAGACGCGAGGCGGGAAGGCCGGCGGGTTTACAGGGCGACGATGACCACGTACTCTCCCGCCAGGGAGACGCCATGCGCACACGCCGGATCGGCCTCACATTGCTTGCTGCCTTCACCTTCTCCGCCTTCCTCCCCGGCCCGGTCTCGGCCGCGCCCGAAGGCACCATGACCTGGGGCGTTCACGTGACGCTCGCCTCGCGCTGGCTCGACCCCGCGGAAACGGAAGCCCTCGTCACGCCGTTCCTCGTCCTGTATGCCCTGCACGATGCGGTGGTGAAGCCCATGACGGGCGTGGTGACCGGGCCGAGCCTCGCCGAGTCGTGGACGGTGTCGCGCGACGGGCTCGTCTATGAATTCGTGCTGCGAAAGAATGCCCGCTTCCACAACGGGGACGTCGTGACGGCCGACGACGTGAAGTTCTCCTTCGAGCGCTATCGGGGCGCGGCGGCCAAGCTCCTCAAGGACCGGGTCAAGGACATCCAGACGCCGGACCCGGGTCGCGTGCGCTTCGTCTTGAAGGAGCCCTGGCCGGACTTCATGACCTTCTACGGCACCACGGCGTCAGGGGCGGCGTGGGTGGTGCCGAGAAAGTACGTGGAGAAGGTCGGCGAGGAGGGTTTCAAGAAAGCGCCGATCGGCGCGGGCCCCTATCGCCTCGCGTCCTTCACGCCGGGTGTGGAGATGGTGCTCGAGGCCTTCGACGGCTACTGGCGCAAGCCGCCCGCGGTGAAACGGCTCGTCTTCCGCACCATGACCGACGAGACCACACGCGCCGCCGCGGTGAAGCGCGGGGAGGTCGATCTGATCTATCTCGTGTCGGGGCCGGTGGCCGAGGAGCTCAAGCGCACCCCCGGCTTCAAAGTCGCGTCGCCGCTCCCCTCCATCGGCCAGTACTGGCTCGACTTCCCCGAGCAGGGCAATCCCAAATCCCCCTGGCGCGATCAGCGCGTGCGCCTGGCCGCGACCCTGGCCGTGGATCGCAAGGCGGTGAGCGAGGCGGAGTGGCTCGGCTTCGCGCGGCCCAGCGGCAACATCGTGCCCAAGGCCCTGGAGTTCGCCTTGGAGCTGCCGCCGCATCCCTACGACCCCGCCCGCGCGAAGACCCTGCTCGCCGAGGCCGGCTATCCGGGCGGTTTCGACGGCGGCGACTTCACCCCCTTTCCGCCCTACAATTCCATGGGCGAGGCCATCGCGAATTATTTGCGCGCGGTGGGCATCCGCACACGATTCAGGACCATGGAACGCGCGGCCTTTCTCACCGCGTGGCGGGAGAAGAAGATTCCCGGCGTCATCATGGCCCTGGTGGCGCCGTCAGGGAATGCGGCCACGCGGCTCGAGCCCTTCGTGACCCGCGACGGCTTCTACTCATACAGCCCCCTCCCCGAAGCCGAGGATCTCTACGCGCGCCAATCGCGCGAGCTGGACCGGAAGAAGCGCGAGGCGATGCTGCATCAGATCCAGCGACTCATCCACGACCGCGTCACCCATGCGCCCCTGATGGAATCGGCCTTCCTGTGGGCCATCGGCCCTCGAGTAGAAGAGCCCGGGCTCTCCCTCATCCCGGGTCATGCCTACTCCGCCCCTTACGAAGACGTGAAGCTCAAGCGCCCGTAGTCTTCCCGTCACGAGGAGAGACCGATGAGCGAGCCGATCAGCATACAGTTCACGCGCTTTTCCGCCTTCTACTCACCCCTGATCGCGACCATCGCGGGCGGCTTTCTCGAGGCCGAGGGCTTCGCGCCGCAACACTCGGTGGCCCCGGCGGGCACGTCGGCCATCGAGGGCGTCGTGAACGGCACGGTGCACGTGTGCCAGTCCGCGCCCTCCCAGGGCTTCGGCCCTCTCGAGAAGGGACAGATGCCGCCCGCCATGCACTTCGCCCAGATCAACGAGATGGACGGTTTCTTCCTCACGGGCCGCGCCGCCGATCCCGCCTTTACCTGGCCGAAGCTCGCGGGCAAGAAGGTGCTCGTGGATCACGGCGGCCAGCCGCTCGCCATGTTCAAGTACGCCTGTCACCGGCGCGGCCTCGATTACAAGACCATGCAGGCCGTGGACGTGCCGAGCGGCCAGATGGACGCGGCCTTTCGCAAGGGCGAGGGCGACTACATTCACCAGCAGGGGCCGGCGCCGCAGCAGCTCGAGCACGACAAGGTGGGCCACGTGGTCGCTTCGGTGGGCGAGGCCATCGGCCCCTGCGCGTTCTCGAGCCTCGCCGCCACTCGTGAATGGCTCGGCACCGACGCGGCGACCCGATTCACGCGCGCCTATCGCAAGGCGCGCGCCTGGCTTCTCGCCACCCCCGCCCCGCGCGTGGCCGAGGCCGAGGCGTCCTTCTTTCCCGGGATCGACCGCGCCGTGCTCACCGCCACCATCGCCTCCTACCAGAAGCTCGGCTGCTGGACGCCGCACGTGGAGATCACCCGTCCCGCCTTCGAGGTGGCCCTCGACGTCTTCCAGCACGCGGGGCTCATCACGAAGCGCCACCGCTACGAGGACGTGGTCGCGCCCCCTCCGGGCGAGGGCGCGGGAGGCCGATCGTGAAGACGCGGGCGGTGGTGAGCGTGGAGCATGGCAAGCCCCTGGTCATCGAGGAGCTCGACCTGCCGGACCCGGGGCCGACCCACGTCATCGTCAAGCAGTTCGCCACCGGCATCTGTCACTCGCAGATCCACCAGATCCACCGGGCCGACTCAGTGCGCCCCATGGTGCTGGGTCACGAGTCGACGGGCGTCGTCGTAGCCAAGGGACGCGAGGTGACGCATCTGAAGGAGGGCGACCGCGCGCTCCTGACCTTCGTGCGTCGCGCGGTCAAGGAAGGCCAGCCCGACCCGACCCCGTGGCCCGTGCAGTATCGCGGCCGGCCCGTCCGGCACGGCGACCGCGGAGCCACCGGGGTCTTCACGTGGGCGGACACCACCATCGCCGACGAGCAGTACGTGGTCAGGCTGCCGGACAACGACGTGGCCATGGACGTCACCGCCATCGTCGGCTGCGCGGTCATGACGGGCTGCGGCGCCGTCATCCATTCGGCCAAGGTCCGCCCCGGCGACTCGGTGGCCGTGATCGGTGTCGGCGGAGTCGGCCTCTGCGTGCTCCAGACGGCCGCGAACATGGGCGCCCACCCGATCATCGCGGTGGATCTCAGCGACCCCAAGCTTGCCTTCGCCAAGCGCTTCGGAGCCAGCGTGGGGGTCAACGCCGCTCGCGAGGACGCGGTGCAGCGGATCATCGAGCTGACGAACGGCGGCGCCGACTTCGTCTTCGACGCCATTGGACTCGGCAAGACGACGGAGCAGATGCTGGCGGCGACCCGGCCGGGCGTCAACGGGTACCGCGACGGCGGGACGGCCGTGCTCGTCGGGGTGCCGCACGGCCCCGCGCCCAATATCAATGTCAGGGACATGTTCACGGGCAAGGTCTTCCGGGGCGCGCCCGGCGGCTCTTGCCGGCCGGATCGGGACCTGCCGATGTTCGTCCGCTGGTTCAAGGAAGGCCGGCTCCCTCTCGATGAGCTCGTGACGCGCCGCTATCGCCTGGAGCAGATCAACGAGGCGTGCGAGGCCCTCGCCCACGGCGAAATCACCGGACGGGCCATCGTGGAGCTCTGAGTGGCGGAGCGGCTACTCGAAGGCGGCCGACAGGTCACCCGCGCCCGGGCGTACGCCGGGGAGCGGCTCGAGTCCGAAGCGCCGCGTGATGAGCTTGATGATGGACGTGGTGTCGTAGGGCGTGTGATCGACGAAGCCGCGCCTCGCCCGCGGCGAGATGATCAAGGTGGGAATGCGCGTGCCCGGTCCCCAGCGATCGCCGGCGGGCGGCGGCACATGGTCCCAGAAGCCGCCGTTCTCGTCATACGTGATGATGATGGCGGTGGAAGACCAGAGCCGGCTCGCCTTGATCAGGCCCACCAGCTCCGCGATGTGGATGTCTCCCGACAGCACGTCGGTGTAGCCGGGATGCTGATTCAAGGTGCCCTGCGGCTTGTAGAAGGCGACTTGGGGCAGCGTCCCCTGCTCGATAGCCGCCACCAGCGACGCATAGTCCTTGAGATGGCGCTCGCGATCCGCGGTGCCCGGCGCGAAGCGCGCGAAGTAGTTGAAGGGCTGGTGATGCGGGGCGAAGTACGGCGCGCCGTTCACCGTGGTCGCGATGACCCGGCGCGGCGCTTCGGGCGTCTGCATCCCGTCCTGGAGGGCCATGTTCCACGCGCCCGCGTACCACGCCCACGTCACGCCCTTCGCGCTCAGGGTGTCGCCGATGGTCTTCTGCGACTGCGGGGGCAGGGTATAACGCTTCGGATCCGTCCCGCGTGGATCGCCGCCCTTGGCCGGAGGCACTCGTGACGGCTGCCAGGGCGGCTGCGCGGTGTTGACCGAGTAGCCGTCGGGTGTGACCGTGCCGTCCATGAAGACCGGCGCGCCGCTGAGCACGGACGGAGGCGAGCCGGCTCGGGTCCTGAGCCATCCGCGCTCGTCGAGCTGCGCGCGCATCGTCGCGGGCGCGTCACCGTCCTCCGGAGTGCAGGCGCACACCAGCCAGAAATGGTTGAGATACGAGCCGCCGAACGCTCCCATGAAAAAATTGTCGGCGAGGACGTAGTCCTTGGCCCACTGCCAGAGCGGCAGGGTCGAGCCGTCGTAGTAGCCCATGGCCAGCCCTCCCGCGTCCGAGGCGGCCACGAACCGATCGTTGCGGCCGGCGTTGATCTGCTCCACGTTCTGATAGAAGCGGTGGACGAGGTCGCGCGTGGGCACGGAGAGCGGCCGGCTGATGGGGGGCGCGTCGATGCGAAACGGCTTGTTCGGCAGATCCGTCGGGAAGTCCGGGCTCGCACTCTTGCCGTTCCAGACGGCGGGTAGCGTGGCGAGGATCTGGCCGTCGCGATCGACCTGCATGTATTGCGACGGCGTGGCGTTGGCGAGGCCGTTGGCCCCGGGGAAAAGGCCGTAGAGGTGGTCGAAGCTCCGATTCTCCAAGTAGATGACGAGGATATGCTCCACCCCGGCCAGTCCCGGCTTGGCCAACGTGGCGTGCGTCGCGCAGCTGGCCACGAGCGCAACGAGAACGACCAGGGCCACCACGGGGAAGCTCGAACGAACCCGCATCCCCTTCCGTATACCCGAAAGCCGAGGTCGCGTCAGCTAGAAAATCGCCGGCGATGCTCCATGATGGCGGAGTAGGGCAGCACCCGGAGCAGCTCCTCCACGGTGGTGGTGCCCGCCTCGAGGCGCCCGCGGGCGTCCTGGGCCATGCAGAAGGTGGTGCGCCGGGCGCTCTCGCACATCTCGTCGAAGGGGGTTTGCCGGGTAATCAACGCGGTATCCTGATCGTCGGGTACCCAGAGATCGGCGACCATCATCCGGCCCTTGTAGCCGCTGAATCCGCAGTCGGCGCACCCCGCGCCCTGGTAGAACTTCAGGTCGGCCGGCACGGTCTCGAAGAACTCGTGGAGAGCTGCGGGGGACGGCGCATACTCCTGCCGGCAGGCGGCACAATTCCGGCGGACCAGCCGCTGTGACATGACGCCGATGAGCGACGAAGCAATGAGGGACGACTCGATCTTGAGATCGAGCAGGCGCGGGAGGGCGGCAATGGCGCTGTTGGTGTGGAGCGTGCTCAAGAGCAGATGGCCAGTCTGGGCGGCGCGGAAGGCCATCTCCGCCGTCTCCTGGTCGCGAATCTCCCCGAGCATGATGATCTCCGGGTCGTGGCGAAGAAACGACCGGAGATACGCGGCAAAAGTATTGCCGATCTCGTCGTTGACCTCCGACTGGCTCAGCTCGTCGTAGACGTACTCCACGGGATCCTCGGCGGTGAGGATGCGAACCTCCGGCCGGTGAAGCTTCATCAGACAGGCGTAGAGGGTGGTCGACTTGCCCGATCCGGTGGGTCCCGTGACGAGGAAGATGCCGGTGGGGCGCCGGAGGAGCTCCTCGAGGCGGCTGGCCACCACGGGCGAGAGATCGAGCCCGGCGATGGAGCGGGGCGCCCGTGTCTGATCGAGGATCCGGATGACCACGCTTTCCCCCGAGTAGCTCGGAATGACGGAGACGCGCAGGTCGATGGTGACTTTGCTCCCCGCGCGATTGACCGACACCTGGAAGCTGCCGTCCTGCGGCCGCCGTCGTTCCGCGATGTCGAGCTTGCAGAGAATCCGGATGCGCGAGGTGATCTCCCGCATGTTCTGATCGAGATTGTCCTGCAGCTTCCCGAAGTGAGGCTGATGCAGCACCCCGTCGATGCGATAGCGCACGTGCAGACCCGAGGGCAGCATCTCGATGTGGATGTCGCTGCAGTTGCTTTCGAGGGCACGGAAGAGGATCTGCCGGAAGAGCTCGTCCGCACGCCGGGTGGCGCGCTCGTCGATGGCGTCTACCGCGTTGTGATGCGGCCCGACCTCCGCCGGGGAGTCCGCGGAAGTGATCAGTTGGGCGTCCACGCTTTCGATGCCGCTCGGGGGCGCGTCTTCATAGAGACGGCGGAACGCCCGCTGGATGGCCCGGCTCGAGGAGGTGACCACGGTGATGCCAAAGCTCGTGAGCTGCATCAGCTCGTCGATCACCCCCGCCGCCGTGGGATCGTCCATGGCGACGGTCAGGGTGCGGCCGACCTGGGCGATGGGCAGCACGGAATGGCGCCGCGCGTAGCTCCGGTTGATCACGCGGGCGAGCCGGCGATCGATGGTCACCTTCTCCAGGTCGATGAAGGGAATCTTGAGCTGCTTGCTCAAGGCCTGCCGCATGGTCTCGTCGGTGATGTAGTTGAGCTTGAGGAGGATCTTGCCGAGGGGAAGCTTGACGCTTTCCTGCTGGGTGAGGGCATGCTCGAGCTGCGCCTCGGTGATGGAGCCGTCGGCGAGGAGAATCTCGCCCAACCGATGGCGCGCCGGGAGGGCGTCGGTGAGCGTGCTCTCCAGCGTGCGTCCGGAGCTGACGGGAGCCCGCAGCCCTATGTCTGTGAGGGCCATGTGGCGCGCCGCCAGGTCATAGAGCGCTCGGGCTCATCGCCCGCGCTGTCGACCAGCGAGGAGACGGGCGGGGAACCGCAAAGACCGACGGCCGCCTTCTCGTGGTGGTGTATTCCTCGATCTTCTCGATGAGCTCCGTGACGCCGAAGGGCTTGGCGATGAACGGCCATTTCGCCTCTCTGAGCGCGGCCATCTCGTACCCCGACATGAGGAGGACCTTGATCTGGGGACGGAGCTCGACCACGCGTCGAGCCAGCTCGCGACCATCCATCAGGGGCATGACCACGTCCACGAGCAGGAGATCGATCTCGCCTTCCCTGTCTCTGGCCATGCGAATGGCCTCCACCGGATCGTCGGTGGAGAGGACCAGATATCCTGCCGACCCCAAGGTGTCCCGCGCAAACGAGCTCACCCCGAGATCGTCGTCGACCACGAGGACGGTGAGGACACGCGACACGGGCGAGCCGTGGCCGGTGTCTTCTATGAGGACCGAGGGCGCTTTCTTGAGAAAGAGGAAGACCGGCCCGTCCTCGTCCATTCGCCAGACGATGGCCTGGGCGTCCACCGGACAGCCCTCGGACGGGGTGATGTGCAGCCTGGCCAGCGTGGCGTCTTGCAGGCGCTCCGCGAGGCGCACTTTGACGCCGAATTGACTCACGTCAACCGTTTCACCATGTAGAACACGATCGCCAACTTCCACCATCACGGGCCAGCAGACTTTGGTCCGGGGACGTCTACGCGATTCGGGCCGCCGAAGTTTAGTTCGCATGTTGTTTTCCTTGATCCCATGTATAGCAAGCGACGTACCGTTGCCGGGCCGCGGATCGACATTCCACGAATTCCGATAGTTGCGGAGCACGAGGGCACAACGCCGCACCTTTTGGACGGCGCGCGTGGTCAGTTGCCCAACAGATTTTGGAGGCCCCGCCCCGGCCGCGGGCACATGCAGAATTTGCTGCGAACGAATCAGGTCTGCTAGCGCGCCTCGGTAATGGCGGTGACCCCGCCCGGATTGTCGAGCGAAGAGAGATCGCCCGGGTCCTTGCCCAGGTGCGCGGCGCGGATCACGCGTCGCATGATCTTGGCGCTGCGGGTCTTGGGCAGCTCGGCGGCGAAGAGGACGCGCTCGGGCTTGAGGGCCTTGCCCATCTGATGCGCGACGAGATCCGAGATCTCCGTGCGGAGCTTCTCGGTGGGCGCGATGCCCGGGCGCAACACGGCGAAGCAGACCACGGCCTCGCCTTTGATCTCATGGGGCACGCCGATGGCCGCGGCCTCCGCCACCGCGGGATGGCTCACCAGCACCGACTCGACCTCGGCGGGGCCCACTCGCTTGCCCGCGATCTTGAGCGTGTCGTCGGACCGGCCGGTGACGAACCAGAAGCCGTCCTCATCTATATAGGCCCAGTCGCCGTGCACCCAGACATCGGGCCAGCGCGACCAGTAGGTCTCGAGGTAGCGATCGGGATCCTTCCAGAAGCCGGCGGTCATACCCGGCCACGGCTTGGTGATGACCAGCTCGCCCACCTGGCCGCGGATCGGCCGGCCGTCGTCGCCGAATACGTCGGCGGCCATGCCGGGCGTGGGACCGTTGAAGGAGCAGGGCTTGATCGGGGCAATGGGAAAGGACGTGACGATGCCGCCCGAAATCTCCGTGCCCCCGGAATAGTTGATGATGGGCACCACGCCGCGCCCGACATGCTCGAAGACCCAGCGGTAGGGCTCGGGATTCCACGGCTCACCCGTCGAGCCGAAGATGCGAAGCTCGGAGAGCTCGTGCTTGAGCGGCCACTCCGTGCCGTGCGGCATGAGGGCGCGCACCGCGGTGGGCGAGAGTCCCATCACGCTGACGCGGTGGCGCTCGGCCACCGCCCACAGGCGGTCGGGCTTGGGATAGTCGGGCGTGCCCTCGAAGAGGACGAGGGTGGCGCCGTTGGTGAGTCCGCCCAGGATGAGGATGGTGCCCATGACCCAGCCCATGTCGGTGAGCCAGAAGAATCGGTCCGACGTGCCCAAATCGAAGAGATAGCCGGCGTCGTGGCCGATCTTCATCTGGAGCCCACCCTGGGTGAGGACCACGCCTTTCGGCTTGCCCGTGGTCCCCGACGTATAGGTGATGCAGCAGGGGCGGTCGGCCTCCACGGGGAGGGCGGGGCATTCGTCCGATTCGCGCGCGGCGGCCTCGTGCCACCACACGTCGCGCCCGGGCGTCCACGGCACGTCGCGGCCGGCGCGCTTGAGCACGAGGAGGTGCTTCACCGAAGGTGAGAGGGCCGCCGCCTCGTCCGCCGTCTCCTTCATCCTGACGGTCTGACCGCGGCGCGAGAAGCCGTCGGCGGTGATGAGGACCTTGGCCTCGCAGTCCTCGAGCCGGGCCGCCACGGCCTGGGCGCCGTAGCCGGAGAAGGACGGCGAGTAGATGGCGCCGATGCGGCAGATCGCCATGAGGGCAATGGCGGCCTCCGCGCACATGGGCAGGAAGAGCCCCACCGAGTCCCCCGCCCCCACCCCGAGCCGCTGGAGGACATTGGCGAGGCGATTGACGTCGCGCGACAGCTCACGATAGGTCCAGGTGCGGACTTCGCCGCTTTCTGCCTCCCACACGATGGCCGGCTGCTCGCCGCGGCCCGCGTCCACGTGACGGTCCACGCAGTTGTCCGAGAGATTCATGAGGCCGCCCTCGAACCATCGCGGCCAAGCGATCCCGCGCGAGGTGTCGAGGACGCGCGTATACGGCTTCATCCAGCGGAAGCCCAGGTCCTTGGAGACGGCGTCCCAGTACCATTCGGGATCGCCGATGCTCTTGCCCAGGAGCTCATGCAGCGAGGCGAGGCCGTGCTTGCGCATGAACTGGGTGATCCGCGCGCGCTCGATGCGCTCGGGGGTGGGACGCCAGATGATCTCGCGGTCGCTCATATGTGTGCTCCGGCCGGACATGGTAGCATGGCCGGCGTCGTCACCTGGACCCCTACCCTTTATAAGGAGAGCCCATGAAGGCGGTCGCTGCGGTCGCGGAGATCCTGAAGCGTGAAGGCGTCAAGTTCCTCATCGGATATCCCGTCAACTCCATCATCGAGGCGGCCGCCCAGGCCGACATCCGCACCATCATCGTGCGCCAGGAGCGCACGGGCCTGCACATGGCCGACGCGGTGAGCCGTGTCACCTCCGGCAAGCGCATCGGCGTCTTCACCATGCAGCATGGCCCCGGCTCCGAGAACGCCTTCGGCGGCGTGGCCCAGGCCTACGGCGACTCCGTGCCCATCGTGGTGCTGCCCGGCGGCTACCCGCGGCGCCTCACCAATATTCCGCCCAACTTCAACTCGTCGCTCAACTACCGCCACGTGACCAAGTGGATCGAGCAGGTGATCATGTCCGATCAGGTGCCGGACGCCATGCGCCGGGCCTTTACCCAGGTCAAGAACGGGCGCCCGCGCCCCGTCCTCGTCGAGTTCCCCGTCGACGTCTTCCAGGAGGAGATCGCGGAGCCCCTCGACTACGTGGTGGCGCCGCGCATGCGCTACGGACCGGACCCCCAGGCCGTGTCTGCGGTGGCGGCGGCGCTGGTGGCGGCCGAGCGACCCGTTATCTACGCGGGCCAGGGCGTCCACTACGCCGAGGCGTGGAGCCAGCTGCGCCAGCTCGCCGAGCTCCTGGAGGCGCCGGTGACCACGAGCCTCCAGGGCAAGAGCGCCTTCCCCGAGAATCATCCACTGTCGCTGGGCTCGGGGGGCCGCTCGGTGTCGAGGCAGCTCCACGAGTTCCTGAAGAATTCGGACGTGATCTTCGGCATCGGCTGCAGCTTCGCCACCACCAACTACGGCGTGGCCATGCCCAAGGGCAAGACCATCATCCACTCGACGCTGGACCCGGCCGACGTGAACAAGGACGTGCGGGCCGAGCACGCGCTGATCGGCGACGCCGCCCTCACGCTCGATGCCCTGCTCGTGGAGGTGAAGGACCGGCTCAAGGGCAAGCCTCGCGGTCGGGGGCCGGCCGTGACCGCCGAGATCAAGCGTCTCAAGGCGGAGTGGATGGCGCAGTGGATGCCCAAGCTCACCTCGAACGCCAAGCCCATCTCGCCCTATCGGGTGATCCGGGATCTCCTGCAGACCGTGGATCCCGCGCGCACCATCATCACCCACGACGCGGGAAGCCCGCGCGATCAGATCTCGCCCTTCTGGGAGTGCACGGAGCCGCTCTCCTATATCGGCTGGGGCAAGACGACCCAGCTCGGCTACGGTCTGGGCCTCGCCATGGGGGCCAAGCTCGCCCACCCGGACAAGCTCTGCATCAACGTGTGGGGCGACGCGGCCATCGGCTTCACGGGCATGGACTTCGAGACGGCGGTGCGCGAGCGCATCCCGATCCTCTCCGTGCTCCTCAACAATTTCTCCATGGCCATCGAGCTGCCCATCATGAAGGCGGCCACGGAGAAGTACCGCAGCACGGACATCTCGGGCAACTATGCCGACATGGCCAAGGCCTTCGGGGGCCACGGCGAGCGCGTCACCGAGCCGGGCGACATCGTGCCCGCCATCCAGCGCGCGGTGAAGAAGACGGAGGAAGGCATCCCCGTGCTCCTCGAGTTCATCACGGAGAAGGAGATCGAGTTCTCGATCTACAAGTACTGAGCCTCTCGTGAGCCTGAAGCTCGATCTCGGCTTCATGACGTTCGACCTCCGCGAGATCCCCGCCTATGCGCGGCGTGCGGAGGAGCTGGGGGTGGGGGCGCTCTGGTCGGCGGAGACCAAGCACGACCCTTTCATGCCTCTGGCGGTGGCTGCCGCCCATACCACGCGCGTGCAGCTCGGCACGGCCATCGCCGTGGCCTTCCCGCGCAGCCCCATGATCATGGCCCACACCGCCTGGGATCTGCAGAAGGTCTCGGGTGGCCGCTTCGTGCTCGGGCTGGGCACGCAGGTGAAGGCGCACAACGAGCGCCGGTTTGGGATCACGTGGGAGCGTCCGGGGCCGCGTTTGCGCGAGGTGATCCTCGCCCTCCGCGCGATCTGGGATGCCTGGCAGCGCGGCACGCCGCTCAACTTCCGCGGGCAGTCCTATCGCTTCGACCTCATGACACCCTTCTTCAATCCGGGGCCCATCGAGCACCCACGCATCCCCGTTTACATCGCGGCCGTGAATCCGTACATGGCGCGCATGGCCGGGGAGATCTGCGACGGCCTCCACGTGCACTCCTTCCACAGCCCGACGTACCTGCGCGAGGTGATACACCCGGCCGTCGAGGAGGGGCTGCGCGCGTCGGGGCGCACGCGGAAGGACTTCACCTTCCGCGCCTCCACCATGGTGGTGCTGGGCGACACCAAGGACGAGGTCGAGCGGAGCCGGCAGGCAGTGAAGCAGCAGATCGCCTTCTACGCGTCCACGCGAACCTATCAGGCGGTGCTTGCGGTGCACGGCCTCGACCACCTGGTGCCGCGCCTCCACGCCAAGAGCCTCGAGGGCGACTGGCAGGGCATGGCGGACCTGATCAGCGACGAGACATTGGATCACTTCGCGGTGACCGCCACCTGGGAGACGATGGGCGCGCGCCTGCGCGAGCGCTACGCCGGGATCTGCGACCGCACCCAGCTCTATCCCGCGTTCCAGCCTTCCCTCGACGACCC
>WNGE01006792.1_pt1 | contig 12652 bp, 12 predicted proteins | sample 5400651 | NCBI WGS metagenome assembly WNGE01 (sample SAMN13153370, study PRJNA577476) | soil metagenome | isolation source: 60 cm soil or saprolite under grassland replicate 2 | place: USA:California | collected 2016-06-15 | reverse complement strand
TCGATCTCGCCGCTCACGGCGGCGATCATCACGTCGCCGCGAAGGCGCACGCCCGCGTCCTGGAGCGCGCGCACGGCCTCCACGTAGCAGGCGAGCGCCCCCTTCATGTTCGAGATCCCGAGGCCGTAGAGCCGGCCGTGGCGTTCGAACGCCTGCGGCTGGAAGCCCGGAACCTTGCGCAGCCACGGCTCGCGTCCCGAGTACGACGTGTCCATGTGCCCGTTGAACATCAGCGAAGGGCCACCGCCCGCCCCCGCCCAGGTGCCGAGCGCATTCGCGCGGTTGTCCTCCACCTGCTGGCGCTGCACCTGCAGGTCCATGCGCTCGTAGAGCGAGACCATGAGATCGGCCAGCCGCTGCTCGTCGCCGGTGAAGCTGTGGACGTTGACGAGGCTGCTCGCCGTGTCGACGAGCCGGTCGCGGTCGATCTTCATTGGCGGAAGTGTGGCAGCACCTTCCGGCCGAACAGGCGGATCTGCTCGTGCCGGTTCGCTCCCCACAGCTCGAGCATCACGTGCGTGCAGCCCGCGTCGCGGTACTCCTCGATCGCGGCGATGCAGTCCTCGGGAGTGCCGGCGATCGGCTTGCACTTGTCGAGCAACGCATCGGTCACCCTCGCCTTCGCAGCGAGGCGGCCGCCCTGCTCCATCGCCTCCGCGACGGGACGGATCTCGTCCTGCTCGATCCCGGCGAGCTCGAGCAGCGTGTCGGCAGAGCGCTGGATGTTCTGCACCTTGTTCGCCAGGTACATGCCGGCGATCTCGCGCGCGCCGTCCCGCCCTTCCTCGCGGTCCGACTCGTGGATCGAGGCGACGACGGTGCAGCCGATGTCGATGTCGGCACCGACGTTCTCCTTCGTGTAGCGGACGAACGCCGGCGTCGTGATCGACGGGGTCAGGCACCCGTCGCCGATCTCGCCGGCGAGCTGCTGCATCTTCGGCGCGGTCGCAGCCACATAGACGGGCGGCACCCCGCGAGGAGCGTGCGCCTCGGGCTGCATCGCCGGCACGCTCGCGTTCCAGGTCGACCCCGTGTACTCGAAGGCCTCGCCGCCGAGCACGCCTCGTACGATCTCGACCGCGTCGCGCATCGGACCGAGAGTCTTCGACGTCTGCATGCCTGCGTTGTTGAGGAAGATCTTCGACGTCCCGAAGCCCAGCATGAACCGGCCCGGCCCGGCGGCCTCCTGCACGACGCGCGCGTCCATCGCGACCTGGACGGGATGCCGCGTGAACGGCGAGATGATCCCCCAGCCGATCGTCAGCCGCTCCGTCTCGCGCGCCATCAACGCAGAGACGACGGTCGACGAGCGCGCCTCCATCCCGTGCTTGCGCCACCACGGGTAGGCCTCAGCGAGCCAGATCGTGTCCATGCCCGCCTCGTCCATGACGCGCGACGACGCGAGCATCTCGTCGAGCGGCTCCATCGTGAGCTGCATCACGCCGATGCGGAACGGCGGCACGAGCTACGCGGCGCCGCCGGCGAGCGCTTCCTGCACCTGCTGGTCGAGCGCGCCGAGCACGTGCTGCACCTGCTGGTTCACGATCGGCTGGAGTACGCGCTGGCCCATCGAGGCGACCGGCCCGGCGAGCTTCACCTCGGCGGCCCACTTCATCGCCGTCCCTCCTCCGTCCGCATCGCTGAGGTCGAACTTCGTCTCCATGTTCATCATCGCGCCGACGCCCTGGCCCTTGATGTGCATCGCGGCGTGCTCGAGCTCGCGCTCGTCGGTCTTCTCCATGTTGATCTTCATCTTCAGGCCGCCGAGCCCGAGCGGGATCTTCACGTTCGCGGTCCAGCGCTTGTCGTCGTGGACGTCGAAGCTCTCGACGCCCGGCATCGTCTTGGCCATCGAGGCGGGGTCGTTCAGCACTTTCCACACCGTCGCGCGCGGCGCGGCGAACGTGCGCTCGCCCTCGACGTTCACGCGTCCACCACCTGCACGAGCTCTCGCGTGCGCTCCGGATGCTCGAGCATCTCCCAGACGCGCTGGTACGGATTCCAGCTGTCGTGGACGATGGCGTCGCCGTGTCCTCGCAACGCGTCCTGCACGGCGGCGCACACGGCGTGAATGCCTGCACCGCCGCCCTCGCCCATGCCCTTCGTCCCGAGCGGGGTGAACGGAGACGCGCTCTCGATCGAACCCGTTTGGAGCGGCGGCATGTCGAGCGCGTGCGGCACGTGATAGTCGTAGAAGTTGGGCGTCAGCAGATTGCCGTCTTCGTCGTACTCGAAGGACTCGTGCATTGCCGCGCCGAGCGCCTGCGCCGTCGCGCCCATCACCTGGCCCTCGACGATCTGCGGATGGATGCGTACTCCGCAGTCGTCGACCGCTGCGTAGTCGACGACCTCGTAATGGCCGGTCTCGGGATCGATCTCGACGACGGCGGCGTGGATCTGCGCGGCGTAGGTGAGCGTAAGGTTGCCGAACTTGCGCTCGAGGTCCGGTACCTGGAACGGCGGCCGGTACACATAGCGGCAGTTCAGGGTGACGTCGAGATCCTCCGGCAGGCCGGCGTTGTTCGCGTTGATGATCGCGCCGCACGCCATGAACGGCAGCGCCGCCTCGGGATTGTCCTTGATGCGCACCGTGCCCTCGGCGAGCTCGAGCGCGTCCTCGGGGACGCCGCCGAGGATCACGGAGCCGAGCCGCTTGATCTGCTCGGCGAGCATGTCCGTGGCGCCCTTCACGGCACCGAGGCCGGTGACCGCGAATTGCGACGCGTACGTGCCGGAGAAGCCCGCGTGCGAGTTCCAGTAGCTGTCGTGACCGGCTCGGACGTGCACGTCGTCGACCGAGCAGCCGAGGATGTCGGCGACGACCTGAGACGCCGTCGTCTCGTGGCCCTGTCCTTGCGGCGTCGTGCCGAGCGTGACGACGATCTCGCCGAAGATGTCGAGCTTGACGGTCGCGACTTCGTTGTTGCCGGAGAACTGGAGCTCCGGGTTGATCATCCGGGACTGGCCGAAGTTGTTCGTGCCGGAGTCGAGCGTCGAGCCGATGCCCGCGCCGAGCAGCTTCCCGCGCGCAGCCGCGTCCTCCCGCCGGGCCTCGATCGTGTCCCAGCCGATCAGATCGGTCGCGAGGTCGAGCATCGCCGCGTAGTCGCCGGAGTCGTAGACGCAGCCGTTCGGCGTCTCGTACGGCATGTCCTCGGCCTTGATGTAGTTGCGCTTGCGCACCTCGATCGGATCGAGTCCGAGCTCGTGCGCCACGATGTCGATCACGCGTTCCGTGAACCAGAGGTGCTGCATGCGCGAGTAGCCGCGGTTCGGCGAGCAGGGCGCCTTGTTCGTCGCGACCTGCGTGAAGTCGAGCCGGATGTGGCGCCACTTGTAGACGCCAGGCGTGACCTGGGCCCAAATGACGCCGCCGAGCGGCTCGTAGCGCAGCCACGCTCCCGCGTCGTCCAGCGCCTTCGTGCGGAAGCCGAGCAGCGTCCCGTCATTCTTCACGGCGACCTCGGTGTCGCGGAACCAGCGCTCGTTCCCGTGGGACATCGAGAGATGGAAGTCGGTGCGCCACTCGGTCCACTGCACCGGTCGCTTCAGCTTTCGCGCGAGCAGGCAGCAGACGACGAGCTGCGGATGCGACGTGATCTTGTTGCCGAAGCCGCCGCCGATGTCCTGGGTGACGAAGCGGAGCTTGTCGAGCCCGGTACGCATCGCCGGCCCCATCATGATCTGCGCGAAGCCGGGGAACTGGTTGTTCGTGTGGATCGTCCACTGGCCGGTGCCGGGGTTGAACTCGACGAGCGCCCCGTCGCACTCGAGCGGTGTCGAGTTGAAGCGGTGGAAGTGGAGCTCCTCGATCTTCACGATCTTGTCCGCCTCGGCGAACGCGGCATCCAGGTCGCCCCACTCGTAGACGCCCTCCCACATGAGGTTCGTGCCGGAGTCCTCGTGCAGCACGGCTGCGCCTTCGTCCTGCGCCTTGCGTGCGTCGACGACGGCGGCGAGCGGCTCGTACTCGACCTCGACGAGCTCCGACGCGTCGCGTGCGAGCTCACGCGTCTCCGCGACGACGGCGACGACCGGCTCACCCAGGTAGCGCACCTTCCCGACCGCGAGCGCGTAGTCCTTCAGGTGCGCGCCGGGGGGCGTCGAGAGCTGGAAGAACGGATCGGTGAGCGCTGCGACCTCCTCGCCGGTCATGGTCCCGTAGACGCCGCTGATCTCCTCCGCCTTCGAAACGTCGATCGAGGTGATGTGCGCGTGCGCGTACGGTGAGCGGACGAAGTGGATGTAGCCCATCCCGTGCCGTTTGACGTCGTCGACGAAGACGCCCTCGCCCTGCGTGAGCCGCTTGTCCTCCTTGCGGGGAACGCTCTGCCCCGCCCACTTGCGCTCCGGCGCCTTGATCTCGACCGGAGACGGCGCAATCGTCGTTTCGCTCATGCGGAGGCCGCCTTGACGGCCTCGAAGATGTTCCAGTAGCCGGTGCAGCGGCAGATGTTGCCCTGCAGCGCCCTCTTGATCTCGTCGTCGCTCGGGCTCGGGTTCGCGCGCAGCAGGGCGGTCGCGCTCATCAACATTCCCGGCGTGCAGTAGCCGCACTGGAGCGCGTGGTGGTCGCTGAACGACTGCTGGAGAGCGGTCAGCTCGCCGTCCTCGGCGAGGCCCTCGACGGTCTCGATCGTCGCGCCGTCCACCTGGACGGCGAGCAGCATGCAGCTCTTCAGAAGCTGCCCGTTCACGATCAGCGAGCAGGCGCCGCAGTTGCCCGTGTCGCAGCCGATGTGGCTCCCGGTCAGGTCGAGGTCGTCCCGCACGAAGTGGATGAGCAGCTTGCGCGCCTCGACCTCACGCTCGTACTCGACGCCGTTCACCGTCACGGTGACCGTCTGCGACGACGCTACGGCTCCCACTCAGATCCTCTCCGCGGCTTGCCGCGCGGCGCGGACCGCGAGCACTTCAGCCAGATGAGCGCGGTACTCACTCGACGCGTGCACGTCGGCAGGCGGAGCGAGGCCGACGCCACGCACGGCTTCTCGCACCGACGCCTCGTCGGAGGACGAAGGCTGGACGACGATCGGCACGGCGTCGACGCAGCCGAGCGCGACGCGCAGCGAACCGTTGAGGCTCGCGGCGGCATTCGCGATGCAGGTGCCGTCGGCGCCGAGCGTGACGGCGGCGAAGCCGTCGTGCTTGCCCGCCGGGATCGTGATCTTCGTCAACAGTTCGCCGGGGCCGGCCGCGGTCAGGTAGACACCGAGGAAGAACTCCGACGCGGCCACGGTGCGCTCACCGGACTGGGACGCGATGGTGAACCGAGCCCCGATGGCCGCCATGAGCGGCGGCAGGTGGTTCGTCGGGTCGTTCGAGCAGACGTTGCCGCCGATCGTGCCGCGGTTCCGCACCTGGACGTCCGCGATCTGGGAGCAGACCTCGCCGAGGATCGGCCGCGCACGCGCCTCTGCCGAGCCGACGACGTCGGTATACGTGGCCATCGCGCCGATCGTGAGCGTTCCGTCGGCGCCGAGCTCGATGCCCTTCAGGTCGTCGAGCCCGTTCAGGTCGACGAGCACGTCGGGCGAGGCGGCGCGCGCCTTCATGACGTTGATCAGGGTCTGGCCGCCGGCGAGCGCACGGGCGCCGTCGCTGCCGGCGAGGATGGTGAGGGCTTCGGCGACGGACGCCGGCTTCGCGTATTCGACCTCCCGCGGCAGCACGTGAGCGATCCTACGTACCCCACGATTGGCGTTGCAAGTGGGATTTTATTTTTTGCCGGCGACGTCGGCGTGGATCCTGTGCGCCGACCGCTTCAGCGAGCCGCCCGTGCGGCCCGCGCGAACGGCGAGGATCTCGGCGAGCGTCGAGAGCGCCGTCTCGGCAGGCGACTCCGCACCGATGTCGAGCCCGCACGGCCCGGAGATCCGGTCGAGGTCGGCCTCCGGCACGCCCTCCGCGCGCAACAGCTCTCGCCGCCGCTCCTGGTTTCGCCTCGAGCCGAGCGCGCCAATGTAGAAGGCGTCGCTCGCCAGCGCGGCGATGAGCAGCGGCAGGTCGAACTTGTCGTCGTGGGTGAGAACGACGATCGCCGTGCCGAGATCTGGCCGGACGTGCGCGATCGCCTCGTCAGGCCAGGCGACGAGCAGCTCGTCGGCGCTCGGCACGCGCTCGCGCGTGGCGAAGCGCGAGCGTGCGTCGGCGACGATCGTCGTCCAGCCGAGCTGCTTCGCGGCGCGGCAGAGCGACTCCGCGGTGTCGACCGCGCCGTAGACGAGCAGGCGCGGCGGCGGGCCGAAGACGTCGGCGAACACGGTGCCGTCGTCACGCTCGATCACGTGGCTCCGTCCGCGGCGCAGCGCAGCGGGCGCGAGGGCCGCCAGCTCCTGCGGGCCGTCACCGGCCGTCGAGCCGTCCTCCCGGACGAGCAGCTTGCGCCCGACGTCGTCGCCACCGAGGACTGTGAGCACGACCGCGCGATCGCCGGATTCGACGACCCGGCGAAGCTCGTCGAACAGCGTCATTGCGCTCCGGCGCCGGCCAAGCCGGCACCTCCGCGCTTCGCCGGCTCCGTCGAGCCTACGCCGGCCGTCATTGCAGGGGCTCGACGAAGACGTCGATCTCGCCGCCGCAGGACAGCCCGATCTCGAGCGCCATCTCGTCGGTGATCCCGTACGTGAGCAGGCGCGGGCCGCCGCCCGCGAGGACCTCTTGCGCTGCGAGCGCGACGTCGCTCTCGACACAGCCGCCGGACACCGAGCCGGCGAGCTCGCCGCTGTCGCTCACGGCGAGCTTCGAGCCGACGGGCCTCGGCGAGGTCCTCCGCGTCGCGACGACGGTCGCGATCGCCACCTTGTCCCCGCGCTCCCGCCAGCGGTCGATGTCGGGCAGCAGTTCCTTCACGAACGCAATCTAGCCAGCATCATGCGGACTGTGTGCGAACGCAAGGACCGCGTGCAGCTGCGCGAGACCTTCGAGTCGGTGGCGGAGAGCTACGACGCCGCGCGGCCGTCGTACCCTGACGCGCTCGTTGATGATCTCGTCGCCCTGGCGGGGATTCCGTCGGGAGGCCGGGTCCTCGAGATCGGGCCCGGCACGGGGAAGGCGAGCGTCGCACTCGCCGCCCGCGGGCTTGCGCTCGTCGGCGTCGAGCTCGGGGAGCGGCTGGCCGCCGTAGCACGCCGCAATCTCGCCGGATTTCCTCGAGCCGAGATCGTCGTGGCCGACTTCGAGACTTGGGAGCCCGAGCAAGCCGAGTTCGACGCCGTGACGGCGTTCACCGCTCTCCACTGGATCGCACCGGAGGTGCGCTATTCGAAATCGGCGCGCCTGCTACGGAGCGGTGGCGCCCTCGCAGTGGTGCAGACGGTGCACGTCATGCCTCCGGGCGGTGATCCGTTCTTCGCCGAGGTGTGGGAGGACTACGACGCGGTCGCGCCTGGCGAGGACCACGGTCCTCCGCCCGCCCTCGAGGAGGTCGCCGACCTGGGGGACGAGATCGAGGCGACTGGCCACTTCGCCGAAGGGGCGGTTCGCCGCCGGCTCTGGCAGGTCGAGCAGACTCCCGACGACTACATCGCCGTGCTCGGCACGTACTCGAACAACCTCGCCCTCTCCCCGGAGCAGCGCGACGAGCTCTTCGCCCGCATCAGGGCCCGCATCCGCAGCGGCCCGCGCGGCTCCGTCACGCAGACGTTTCTCTTGACGCTGAATGTTGCGCGGAAGCCGTGACGGAGCCGTAACCCGTGACAGTCACGGGTTACGAGATGTCAACGGCCGAGATACGCCTTCCGCAAGCCCTCGTCCTCACGCAGGTCGTCGGCCTTGCCTTCGAGGACGAGGCGGCCCGTCGAGAGGACGTAGCCGCGGTCGGCGATCGAGAGCGAGACGTTCGCGTTCTGCTCGACGATGAGCATCGCGACGCCCGACTCGTGCACCTGCTTGATGATCTCGAAGCTCCGCTCGACGAGGATCGGCGCAAGCCCCATCGACGGCTCGTCCATCAGCAGCAGCTTCGGCTTCGACATGAGCGCGCGGCCCATCGCGACCATCTGCTGCTCGCCCCCGGACAGCGTGCCGGCGAGCTGCGCGCGCCGCTCGTACAGAAGCGGGAACAGCTCGTACACGCGGTCGAACTCCTCCTTCGTGCCGCCGCCATGGAGGTACGCGCCCATCTGGAGGTTCTCGAGCACCGACATCGGCGCGAACAGCCGGCGGTTCTCGGGGACGATCGCGATCCCCTGGCGGATGCGGTAGCTCGTGGAGCGCTGCGTCACGTCCTGGCCGCCGAAGCGCACGGAGCCGTTGCGCGGGTTCACGATGCCGAGGATCGTCTTGAGCGTCGTCGACTTCCCCGACGCGTTGCCGCCTAGAAGGCAGACAAGCTCCCCCGCGCGCACGTTCAGGTTGAGACTCTGCAGGATGTGAATCGGGCCGTAGAACGTGTCGACGGCGGCGAGCTCGAGCAGCGGCTGCGCGGTCTCGTTCATTTCGTCTTCGTCGCGCTCGTGCCGAGGTAGGCCTCGACGACACGCGGGTCGGTGGCGACCTGCTCGAATGTCCCCTCGGAGATCTTCACGCCGTGGTCGAGTGCGACCACGCGGTCCGAGATTCCCTCGACGACGTGCATGTCGTGCTCGATGACGAGGATCGTGTAGCCCGCCTCCTCGCGGAGCCGCCCGATGAGCTCCGTGATCTCGTGCGTCTCGACCGGGTTCATCCCGGCGGCAGGCTCGTCGAGCAGCAGCAACCGCGGCTTCGTCGCCGTGGCGCGCGCAATCTCCAGCCGGCGTCGGTTCGCATACGAGAGCGAATACGCCGGCTGGTTCCAGCGGTAGCCCATCAGCCGTTGCCCGAAGAACGACAGCCGGTCTTCCGCGAGGCGCTCGATCTCGCGCTCCTCACGGCGCATGCCGGGCGTCCGCAGAATCGAGCGCACGATTCCCGCGTGCGTGTGCGGCCAGGCAGCCGCCATCACGTTCTCTTTGACGGTCATGTTCAGGAAGAGGCGCAGCGTCTGAAACGTGCGGGCGATCCCGCGCGCGGTGATCAGGTGCGGAGCAAGCCCGACAATGCTCTCACCCTCGAACACGATGTCGCCGTCGATCGGGTTGTAGACGCCGGTGATGAGATTGAAGAGGGTCGTCTTGCCTGCGCCGTTCGGCCCGATGACGCTGACGATCTCGCGCTCGCTCACCTCCAGGTCGAGCTCATCGATCACGGACAACCCGCCGAAGGCCATCGTCACGCCGCGGAGGGACAGCACGGGCGTCTCGCTCATACGATCTCCACGCGCGAGGTGCCGAGGAGGCCTTGCGGGCGCACCTGCATGATCGCGATCAGCAGCGCGCCGAAGATGATCAGCCGTGCCACGGCGGGCTGCTCGATCAGCAGGTTCTCCCACACGAAGGCGGTCAGGTAGAGCACCGGTATGAGCGCAATCGCCCGCGACCACCCCGAGAGGCGGGTCAGCGCGACCACCGCGACGACGAGCCCGACGTAGGCGTACTTGGCTGCGCTGCCCGGATGCTCCGGGATGACCACCCAGTGCTTGATGAAGCCCGTGAGCGAGCCTCCTTCGGTCACGGGCCCCGCGGTCGCGGAGGAGGACACGGCGCCGGCAATGGCGTGAACGGCGAAGCCGAACGCAGCGGTGCCGGCCACGACGGCGGCGAGCTTCGCCCAGGGGCGGATCCGCGCCAGGACCGCGATTAGGAGCGCGAGATAGAAAACCCACCGGCCCGTCGACGGCGACGAGGGCGACAGTGCCTCGTACGTCACGTTGATCACCACCGCGCCGAGCACGACGCCGACGAGGCTGCCGGTGCCACCGAGGATCACGATCGCATAGATCGTGATCAGCACCGACGTGTCGAAGGCGCCGGGGGCGATGCCGGTCGAGACGGCCGCGAAGATCACGCCTGCGAGGCCGGCAATTCCCGCCCCGAAGGCGAATGCCACGATCTTCAGCTGGTTGACCGGTGTGCCCATCATCTCTGCGGCCAGCGGATCCTCGCGCAAGGCCTGCCACGCGCGCCCCGTGCGCGACCGGAGCAACGACCACAACCCGGCCATGACGACGAGGACGGCGATCACGAGGAAGTAGTAGTACTGCCGCGTCGTCGTCAGCTTGTAGCCGAAGATCGAGAGCGGATCGGTCGGCGCGATCCCGTTTGCACCACCGGTGATGTTGTGCGGATTCGCGTTGTTGACGAAGACGACGAACGCCTGCCCGAAGAAGAGCGTGACGATCGCAAGGTAGTCCCCGAGCAGGCGCCTCGAGGTAAACCCCAGGATCAGTCCGATCAGGGCAGTCCCGACCATCACGACCGGGATCGCGAGCTCGGCCTGCCAGTGCAGGTCGTACTTCGGCGAGGCCAGGAGGGCGTAGCCGTAGGCGCCGATCCCGTAGAACGCGACGTAGCCGAGGTCGAGCAGCCCGGCGAAGCCGACGACGACGTTCAGCCCGAGACCGAGCAGCGCGTACAGCAGCGTGAAGAGCCCGTAGACGAAGAGGTCTCCGGAGTTGAGCAGGAAGGGAAGGGCGCACACCGCCGCCACGACCACGACGAGCTGTGCAGGCGCCGGTACGCGACCGTGTGCCCGCAGCACGAGGCTGCGGTCCGCCCGCCGACCCTCGACCGACGCAACCCATTCGTCGACGCCGACCCGTGGACGATCGCCTGCGTCCGGCGGCGCGGGAACCTTCGTGTCCTCAGGGTTGTTCGGGAAATCGGACATCGCTCAGACCTTGGTGATCGCGCGCGTGCCGAGCAGGCCGTTCGGCCGCACCAGCATGAACACGATGAGGATGGCAAACACAAAGAGGTCGGACCAGTTGCCGTTGAGGTAGCCCTGCGCGTACTGCTCGACGAGGCCGACGATCAGCCCGCCGAGCATCGCCCCCGGAATGCTGCCGATCCCCCCGACGACCGCGGCGGTGAAGCCCTTGAGCCCGGCGAGGAAGCCCATGAAATGGAAGATCTGGCTGAACACGAGTCCGAACATCACGCCTGCTGCTCCGGCCAGCGCCGAACCGATGAAGAACGTCGCCGCGATCACCCGGTCGACGTCGATACCCATCATCGCCGCCGCCTCGCGGTCGAACGAGACGGCGCGCATCGCCTTGCCGATCTGCGTGCGACCGACGAGGAAGACGAGCGCGAGCATGAGCGCGATCGCGCCGATGACGACTCCGATCCGGATCCACGAGATGAAGACCGACGATCCGAAATGGGCGCCTCCGAACCCGAGCAGCGAAAACGGGTCGTAGCTGCGGTAGCTGGCGCCGAACAGGAGCAGAGCGCTGTTCTGGAGGAAGAACGAGACTCCGAGCGCGCTGATCAGGGGCGCGATGCGAGGCGCGGCCCGCAACGGGCGATACGCGAACCGTTCGATCGCGACTCCGAGCAGGCCGGAGCCGAGCATCGCGGCTCCGAACATGAGCACGATCAGCAGCCACACCGGAACCGATGGGTTGAGCGGGCCTCCGAGCGAGGTGAGAACGCCGTAGCCGATGAAGGCGCCGACCATGTAGACGTCGCCGTGCGCGAAGTTCAGGAGCTTCAGGATCCCGTAGATCATCGTGTAGCCCAGGGCAATCAGCGCGTAGACGGCGCCGAGTGTGATCCCGTTCAGCGTGATCTGGAAGAAGAACGCCCAGCCCTTGTCCGCGATCTCGAACCCGAGGAGCGCCACCGCACCTGCGGCGGCCAGGAACCCCGGGAGTGCGCGACGAACGGAGTCGGACACGCGCTGATTCTCTCGCATAGACGCGCGCGGCCGGCTGGGGAGCCGGCCGCGCACGGTCGATCGGGTCGGGCTCTAGCCGACCTTCGAGTACTCGCCGTCGCTCCCGATCTTGTAGATCGAGAAGCCGCCGCCGCTGACGTCGCCGTTCGCCGTGAACGAGACGGGGATGCCGAGCAGCGTGGCCGTGAGCTTCGTCGAGGCCACTGCCTTGCGAACTGCGGTGCGCGTCGTCTTGCCCTTGCCGGTCTTGCACGCCTTCTCGACCGCGTTCACCGCGACCTGCGCGGCGACATAGGACGGGACGCCGAAGTAGTCCGGCTTGCCGCCGTGGGCGCTCGCATAGGCCTTGATCGTCGCGGACGTGACGTTCACCGGGAAGAACGAGTCGTATGAACCGGCGATCGTGAAGTTGTCCGGGTCGAACAGGCCGTCGGAGCCGAACAGCGGGATGTTCTTGCCGGCTCCCTTCAGCTGCTGGCCGAACAGCTGCGCCTTCGCCGAGAGCTGCCAGGGGATGTAGATCACCTTCGTGCTCGCCGGGATCTTCGCGATCAGCGACGAGAAGTCGGATGCAGTCTGGCTCACGGAGTCGCGCGTCGTCTTCACGCCCTTGGCGTCCAGCAGCTTCTGAACGCCGTCGGCCAGGCCCTGGCTGTAGCTCTCCTGGTCGTCGATGATGAACGTGTTGTCGAACTTCAGCTTCCCGGTGATGTAGTTCGCCACCGCGGGAGCCTGCTGGTCGTCGTTCGGGACGACACGGAAGAAGTAGCCCTTCCGGCTGCCGTCGGTCAGCGAGGTCCGGGTTGCCGAGGGGGAGATGAACGCGAGGCCGGCGTTCCTGAGCGCCGCGGTCGTGTCCTGAATCTCCTGGCTGCCGGCGGGGCCGACGACCACGAGGATCTTCGAGTTCGAGCCGAACCGCTGCGCGACCTTGATCGCCTCCGCTGCGTTC
>WNGE01009901.1_pt1 | contig 12653 bp, 16 predicted proteins | sample 5400651 | NCBI WGS metagenome assembly WNGE01 (sample SAMN13153370, study PRJNA577476) | soil metagenome | isolation source: 60 cm soil or saprolite under grassland replicate 2 | place: USA:California | collected 2016-06-15 | reverse complement strand
TCTGCTGGCCCAGATCGATGGCCAGGACGCCGAAATCGCCCGCCTTTCCGGAAACGGGCCGAACGAGCCATACGCGGCCGTCGTCGTCCTCGACGACACTGTTATGGCCTGATCCCTTGCGGGACTCAGCAAGCGCGTCCGTCGCGCGCTTGACCTCGTCCGGTACCTCGCCCTCGCCGGACAAAGCAGAGCCGGGCACGCCCGGTGGTGCGGTTTCGAACAGGATCGTTCGACGGCCGATGATCGAAGCCAGATGTTCGCGAATAGCGGTGTAGATATCGTTCGGCGTGTGGGCCGCGGCCAGTCGCCGCGAGAACGCGTAAAGATCGTGCACTTCGGTTTCACGGCGCCGCGCGAGATCGGCCTGTCGCCTAAGACTGCTCGCCAAGTGACCCGTGACGATAGCGACGAAGACGAAGAGCGGTAGCTCGATCACATGTTGCGGGTCTTCGACCAGAAAGCTGTATATCGGCGGATAGAAGAAGAACGCCGACGCCCCAACACCCGCAACTGCAGCGATCACCGCCGGCCCAATTCCCAATTTCGTCGCCGCGATGACGACCGGAACCAGATAGACGAGCGTCACGTGCCGTAGCGCGAAGAATTGATCCAATATCAAGAGTGCGACCGTTGTGACCGCCACGAGCGTCAGCGATGTCAGCAGCGACACCGCTTCGCCTCGGATTCGCCGGACCAAGGCTCGACCAACCTGACTGAAGTTCCGCCGCATCCAATTGCCGCTGGCCGCTGTTTTGGGCCACCGGTCCCTGCACACGGTTGGCGCGCCGGCGCGCCGCACGGAGGCTCATTATACCTTCTCAAACCGCATTCTTTGGCCGCTCGAACGAGTCGGCAATCTGACCAAAAATTCTTTGCAAAACAGCTGCTTGCAGATCCAGCTCTAACCTTTGGTCTAAGACGATAGGCGGAAAGACGCCGGGGCCGAGCAGGACTAGCGTCAACTCGGAACGAAGTTCCGCTTCAGCTGCTTTTGCGAACTCGCGCCCCCGAAGCGATGAAGCCTTGAAGATAAAGACTAAGGAATAGGAGGAAACAACTATGGCTGGCCCGCAAATTCCGAAGGATTTCCGGCGCGTGATCGTCGCCGCGTCGGTAGGAAACGTCATCGAGTGGTATGATTTCTATATCTTCGGGAGCCTGGCCGCCGTGCTGGCGGTCAAATTCTTCGAGAAGACTCACCCGGTCGCGGCCCTGTTGAGCACGATCGCGCTGTTCACCGCCGGATTCCTGATCCGTCCATTGGGAGCGTTCCTGTTCGGATGGCTGGGCGACAGGGTCGGGCGCAAGTACACATTCCTGATCACCTTGAGCGGAATGGGCATCGGCACCGGGGTGATCGGGCTGATCCCCACCTTCGACCAGATCGGCATAGCCGCCGCCTTCACCCTGTTCGGCCTGCGGATGGTCCAAGGCCTCTGCCTGGGTGGCGAATATGGCGGCGCCATCACTTATGTCGCCGAGCATGTCTCCGACGAACGCCGCGGCTACTATACCGGTTGGCTGCAAACCTCTCCGACTCTCGGGATCGTGGTGGCGCTAGGGGTGGTCCTCGGTACCCGCGGCTACTTCGGCGAAGACATATTCAACGCGTGGGCATGGCGCGTTCCGTTCCTGGTGTCCTTCCTGCTGGTGGCCATCGCCATCTACATCCGCCTGCAGCTGGGGGAGACGCCGATCTTCCAGGAGATCAAAGCCAAGGGGCTGATGACCAAGAACCCGTGGAAGGAGGCATTCGTCAGCTCGAATATCAAGTACGTCGTGATCGCGAGCATCGTGGTGATCGGCGAAGGGGTGGTCTGGTACAGCGGCCAGTTCTGGGCCTTGTTCTTCCTGCAGCAGGTCTCGAAAGTGGACCTGTTCACCTCGAGCTACATCGTGATGGCCGCGCTGCTCATCGCAACGCCGACCCTGATTCTGTGGGGCTGGGCGTCCGACCATATCGGCCGCAAACCGGTGATCTTGGGCGGCTTCTTGCTGGCAGCCGTCACTTATTATCCGCTCTACGCATGGCTCGGAGCGGTGACTCAGCCGGGCAACATCAACTATCCGGTCGCGATCCTGATCATCGCCATCCTCGTCAACTATGTCGGCATGGTGTATGGGCCGATCGGAGCGTTCCTGGCGGAATACTTCCCTGCTCGGATCCGCTACACCTCCGTGTCCGTGCCGTATCATATCGGAAACGGCTGGGGCGGCGGTTTGGTGCCGTTCGTCACATCGGCGGCTTTCGCGGCGACGGGTAGCCTGGGCTACGCCTTGCTCTATCCGATCTTGGTTCCTGCGGTATGCTTCGTACTCAGCCTCTTCCTGATGCCGGAGACACGCCACATCAGCATCTGGAAGCCGGTAGAGCCGCAGGCCAGACCGGCCTCCTAGCGCGCGACGTCGCGACCTGTAGACAAATCGAAGCCCCGGCGAACCTAACGCAGCCGGGGCTTCTCCATGTCGCGTATCGCAGGGGGGCTGGGAGGGACGCGACACTGCGCAATATCTAGGCAGGGAATTGCGCCGCACAAGCGGCGCCGTCGGAAAGGGTGCATTTGCCGTCCGGCGCGCTGTCGGTCGTCACATTGGCGGGGTATAGACGGCCCGGTCGACAGCTCAGGGTGGGGGGGAGAGGTTATATGGCTCAAAGCATTCGCGAGAAGGCCAGGGTACGGCAAGGCTGGCGGGGGCAAAAGGGCCGGCGGATGAGCGACATGATGACCGAAGACAATAAGCTGCAAACTCCATCTCCCCTCGACCCGGGCCATACCGCCTGAGGCTGAGCTACCCAGGCGTTGGACCCGCCAAGGAGCAGCTGGCGCCTGCCTCCCCGGCGGGGCCCGCCCCCAAAAGAAAAGCCCCGCCGGGGGGCGGGGCTGAAAGTACTGGGACGAACGAGCTCAGAGGGTCGTCGAGCCCGTCCCGAAGCATCAACGGCCAACCGCACCGGAGGTTCCGCCTCGCTACAAAAAATTTTGGCTGGTCATAACTGCGCCGGAACAGTTGGGGCTCGTGCCGCGGCGGGACTGTTCTGATATTTGAGAAGAATGCCCGGATGCGGGTGAGAGCACGCTTGAGCTCTTGTGCCGTAACCTGTTGATTTACCGGGTTCTCGTGTGGAAAGTCGCGACGACATGAAAGCCTTCCCGCCGCCTGGAAAACCAATGGCCGATAGGGAAACTAAAACTGAGGCCGAACTGACCGCACTCGTGCTCCAGACCGTGCGTGACGCGGGTTTCGCCTGGGTTGAAGCGGTCAAGCTCCAATCTGATCCAATGCGAAATCCGAACTGGGTACTCACGCAGATCGTCGGCAAGGCCCCAACGCCTATTCACGCCTTCTGGGCCCAGCATCATCCGACGGTGGTCCGAGTTGCAGGAACGCTATCTGCTAAAGCTCAGCTAGCAGTACGCAGCAACCTCTGGGGCACGAACGCGGTTTTCGCGGCGACGACACGGCCTCGTCTCGGGGGCGTTGCCGGCCCCACCCTGAGGCTCGCGATTAGGGCGGGGCTTTCAGTTCTTGCCTGCCGTTGGAATCGAGCGCGGGGCCATGGCCTTTGACGATTTCGCCTGCTTGTAGGCTTGGCCCTGGTGTCCCTCCTCATGTTTTTGCTCCAGGCTTTCGTTCGACCCCTCGACACGTTCGCGGTGTCAGTCCGTGGGCGCGTGTCGGGCAGTTGGGTCGCAATCCATTTCGGGCCGCACTGTGGCTCAGGCGTCACAGACAAAGCGCGTATTGAGTTGTAAGTTACCTCGACTCGGGCAAGGGGGGCTCACATGAAAAAGTTACTTCTCGGAAGCGTCGCACTCGCCGCGTTGGGCTTAGGTACGCCGGCGGCATTCGCTGCCGACAAGCGGGTGCCGGCATACACACCGCCGCCGCCGCCCGTTCCGGTCTACAGCTGGAGCGGTTGCTATGTCGGCGCCAGCGCCGGCAGCTCGACCGGAAGCAGCCAACATTTCGCAACTACGGGCAGCACGTTCAACGGCGGCGTCGTGCCCAACAACATCCCGCCCGGAACCGCGATCACGGATGGGTTCGACGTGTCGGGCTTCATCGGCGGCTTCCAAGGCGGCTGCAACTGGCAGGTGGGCGTGTGGGTCTTCGGCATCGAGGGCGACGGATCGGCGACCAACAAGTCCGGTCAGGCCCGCAACAACGGGCTCGTGCCACTCTTCGCGCCCGAGGTGAACTGGATTTCCGAGACTCAGGAGCGCTGGCTCGTGACCGCGCGCGGCCGGCTTGGCTTGTCTGGCTGGGGCTGGTGGGGAGACAGAACGCTGGTCTACGCCACCGGCGGCGCTGCCTGGGCCAAGATTGACGCCTCGGAGTGGGTGTTCGCCGCCAACGGAACCGGGCCAATCCGTACCGGCCACCAGGAGAGCAATACCCGCAGCGGCTGGACCGTGGGTGCCGGCCTCGAATATGCGGTGGGCTACGGCTGGTCGGTCAGGAGCGAATACCTCTATGTGAAGTTCGACAACTACACGACCTTCACGACCGGCCCCTTCGCGCCGGTTAACGCCTCACCGCGTGAAGTCAGGCTCGACGACCACATCTTTCGCGCCGGCATGAACTACAAGATCTGGTAATCAAGAGCCCCCCAAAAGCTCTTGAGTTGAGAGCCCTCGGTAGGGATTGAACCCCCCGGCCGAGGGCTTTCCGTTTGAGCGCTACCACACGTATCGAAGACATCCTTGATCAGGGCCCATTGATTGCCAAGCTGATGGACGAGTGGCGCCTCACTGATGATGATCTGCGCCGCGTTGACGGCGCGCCTCGCGGCGAGCTTCTGCCGGAACAGCGGGGCAAACCGCGGGTCTGAAATCTCAATTCCGCGCAGTTCCCGCGAGAGCCGGTCTGACAGTTCCGCATAGCGCACATAGTCGGCCAGCAGCGGCAGGTTTTCAGCTTCGAACCAATCGGCACGTAGGCTTGCGACGATCTCGCGCCAGACCGCTTTTTCCCGCGGACTGAGGCTTTTGGGCGGTTCCGGGCGCGTGGCCGCGCTCGCGTTTCGCTAGGTGGCGATTTTTTCCGAACCCCCCGCCCGCCCGTGTTTATCCGCCCTCGCGCGCTCGCCCGGTGCGCGATTGCGCCTCAATTTTGGCTTCGATGACCAAATTTTTGGCGCCACGTAACAAGTCCAAGCAAGCGCGCAAAACGACAAACAGTTTGAATTCCACCTCTAACAAGGCCCCCTAAGCCATGCTCGACAGCCATATCACTCGCCGAATAATCCTTGGCCCAATTGCCGGCATTGGAGCGATTCTACTCAGCAGTGTGCCTGGGTCCGCCGTTGACGGACCATCCTTCGATTGCAGCCACGGTGTGAATAGCGCCTTGGCAATTATCCTGTGCAGCGTTCCAGAGGCAGCTCACGCTGATTGGGACCTCGTTTCAGCCTACTGGGCTTTTTCGACCGATGACCGGGATCAGAGAGCTTTTAGCCAATCCATCAACGAGCGCTGCGCGCTTCCTCGGCGGGAGACGGAAGAAGAACGCGTCGGACGCGCGTTCGCCCAAGGGTTAGGCGGAACCACATGGGGCGCCCCCAGACTGCCGGTATTGAGTCCGCAACCGATCACTCAGAATCACGTCATGTGTGTCACCACGGCGTTTCGCAATCGGGCTGCAATGCTCCGGAGCAAGCTTAAAGGCGATGCCCTCGCAGAATCCAACCTCAGTCCAGTACAGCATAAGGAAATTCAAGTTGCGTTGATTGAGAAGGGGTTTCTACGTAATCGCTTTCGAGACTACGGAGCGAATCCAGATGGACAGTTCGGTCCAAACACTCGATCAGCGATCAAGGATTTTCAACGCAGCATCGGCGCGCGCGAAACTGGCTTTTTATCGGATAAACAACGAATGGAGCTACTGGAAAGTCCTCAAGAGCGTGAAGCCCGCATCGAGCGCGACGCGGCGGAGGCAAGAGCAAGGCAAAATGCTTTAGACGCTCAAAGGCGAGCGGAAGAACAGGCGAGACGTGATGAGGAACAACGGAAACAAGACGCAATTGAGCAAGAAAACAAGCGCCTGGAGGAGTGGCGCGAAAAGATCGAGGAGGCAAAAACAAAGGGTCCCGAGTATGCCGCCAAAATAAGCAATATAAGGTGGTCCTTAACGGAACGTATGAACCCGATGACCGAAGAAAATGAGTACACGGCGCACTCGACGCAACCGAATGGCAGCGGGGCTGTAGCTTTTATCGATGGCGTGTGCGTTAAGGATCGGGTTGTCTTCCAGGCAACCCTGCAGGACGCCAACGATTCAAACCGGCCGCTTGGATTTCCCCCATCTGCCGGAGGTGCCGTCGTTGGCAATAGGCGCATCAACGACGATCCCGTCTTCGCCACGACTTTCCCCACCGGTAAGTGGAGGAACCGCATTGTGGTGTCGACCCTCTCATTCAGCCATGACATTGTCGAATCAGCTGACACGACGTGGCGAGCGTTGGCCGAAGTAGAGACCTCGCAGGGTACCGTGTACATCAAGATACCCATGTTCAACGCAAAGATTCAAACGTTAGTCACAAATTGCCAGCGACAGAATGAGCTGGAGAGGCGACGCAACGGACGCCAAGATGCTCCCGCCCGCGCAGATGGTACCGATGCGGCTCGATGATCTCTTATGAAATCAGTGTGCGGACATGAAGAAATTCTGCGCTCGCAACCGTTGGGGCGTAGCCATAGCTTTTGCTCAACAAGCGGCGGCTGTTCGCATCTGCCTTGGCGTCTTTCCAGTCCAGCGCTTGAACGCATGCGTGAACGCGCTCACCTCGTGAAAACCGAGCAACCACGCGATCTTTGATACATGCAGCTTGCGGTCATCGAGGTAACGAACCGCCAGATCGCGCCGCAGCTGCTGAAGTATTTCAGTGAAGTTCAACCCTTCGTCCGAAAGCTTTCGTGCAAGCGTCCTCTCGCTCATTCCCAGACTGCGAGCAACGTCTTTCACGAGCACTCTTCCATGAGGAAGCATCGACGAGATCGCGTTCTCAACTCTCGTGCGCAACTGGCTCATATCACCTCTTCTATCGGCTACCGCCGCATCGCAATATTTCAGAAGAAGGTCATTGAGATAAGGATCAGAGTGGATAAGCGGCAAGGCACGTGCGTCAAGGTTGAGGGCAAACTCGTCTGTGTCAGCGCCGAACTCCACTTTCGTTCCGACAAATCGCGCCATTTCGGAGGTGCCTTCCGATCGATAATGAGAAAACGAGAAGTGTTGCGGCACGAGGTTGTGCCCCGTCAGCACGCGGCAAATTCGTAATGCAGCAAACATGCAGAATTCAATTTGGTGTCTGTCTGAGTGCCGTGGAACGCCAGAGTAACTCAGACTGATAATGAGCCTGTTTCCCTCTCGATATCCGAACACGAGGGCCTCGTTGGTCATCTTGCTGTATCGCGCAATCCGCTTCAGGGCATCGCCTAAGGTCTGCGAACACGCCATGACGTAGTACAGCAGCCCGATTTCGCGCAGATCGAAATCGCGAGCCAGCGTGAAGCCAATACAGTCATCCTTTAGAGCGATCGCCGCCTCATCCAAAAGCGCGATTTGGCTTCGCACATTCAGTCGCTCTTCCGGTTGGGCGATCACCTCCGGCGTCAGTCCCACGCGCTTAAGAAGAGGCGCCACCGGCACGCCGGCGCTTTTGAGGCGCGCGATAGCCAGGCGGGAAAGGCCCCCTTGCGCCATCGGGATTGAAGCCAGGTCCCGTTCAGAATTCAGGGCTGAAGAGCTCCGATTGCTCATCCTTGAGCCCCCAGCAGGGGCGATTGCCACCGCCATGGTGGCGAAGAACAAATGTTTGGCGAAGAGTAACAAGTCCGACGCGGGGGGCAAAGCGACTAAGAAGCGGATCCGCCGATCAGTGGGGTATCGACTGGGCTCGCCATGACGCTTCAGGAAGCCAAATCAATCGCGCGCCATCTCGGCTCACTCTGCGCAAGGTACGCTCCGGCGACTATCGCGTGAACTTCCCCGATGGAAACGAGACCGAGGCCTATTACACGGACAATCTCGAAGACGCCGTCAATGCCGCGGTCGAGATGACCCGTAAGAGGGGCAAGTGAGAAGCATCATCGTTGCAATCGTCCTCATGAAGGCAAACATGTTGTTTGCCGCCGTTCGCGATCATCTGAAACGACTCCCCGCGCGCGCTGTACCATTGGACGGTGCGGCGCCATGACTACGAAAGAGGCTTTTGACATCGTGCTGGCGTTGGCCTTCGACAACAGGGCCGACGAAAAGGAGATGCCCGAGATATACAAGCAGCAATCCGAAGCTCTCGAGATAGTCGCGGAAATAGTCAAATACTACGGCTCCAGACGTAAATGATGCGGGCGCGTAGGGACCTTTTCGGTCGGCGGATTGCACTATGCCACGAGATCACGCGTACGAGCTTATGAGGAACGCCCTGAAAGCAGTTCTGCCGTCCGTCGAGACGTTCGCCCGGATGGCCAAAAGCGCCCCCGCCAAGAAGAATCTGATGATGCAAATCGGGCAAATAAAGGAAGCTCTAAAAGCAGCGGACCAAGCTGGGCCGCCTTGCCTCGACTGAAGGATCACGTCAGCTGACCCGCGTCCGCTCGGGGTCATGAACGGCCCAAAGGCGACGTCCGTGTTGAGTCCGTTCGACTCCCAACTGCGGACATTGGTCGGCGCGGCCCGTAGGTCGCATTCGTGCCAATAGGCAACATCACGCCCATTCATTCGATCACCTCGTCGGCGCGAGGCCAAAGCACGTCAAACTAGGACACTATCAGCAAGGCCGCGATGCAAATGGTCCGGCCGTGCGTTGCAAGAGGACTTGTTCGAGTTGGCGGATGTGCGGTCTTGCATCAATGTATCCGGCCTTTGATTGGAGCATCGCGTGCTCCGGGCCATCATGGATATCAGCGCGCGTGCGATCTCATTAGCCGTCCTGAATTCAACGAGATACGTCAGGGCTTGCCGGCCAGATCAATACGCCGCAAAGATAACAATGCCGCGGAGACGAGCTCCATGCCCTCGGTGGCTCGCTTTCCGCGCAGTCGGACCAATCCGACCCGTCGGCTCGCGCCTGGATTTAGTGGCCGCACAAGCATATTCGCCGCCGCAACGTGTCCGGCTCCCAGGGATAGGTTGGGAACAATCGAAGCCCCAAGCCCCACAGCCACGACACTCTTTATAGCTTCGACGTTATCGAACTCCATCAGTGGCCTAGGCGGCGGCCCCTCGACTGCCAGCCAATCGATTATCGTTCGACGTAGTGCCGATTCCTCGCTGCCGAGGATCAGCGGGCAGCGGGATAGAAATGCCGGGGTGACCCTTTTGGGGACATGCCCGAGCTTGGCGGGCAAAATGGCGACCAGCTCATCCTTGAACAGCGGGACTGTTTCAAACGCCGGGTCTTCGATTGGCATTGCACACAGCCCCAAGTCGAGCGCGTTTGTCTTTAGCATTTGCAGAGTTGTCGCTGTCCGACACGCCTTGAGGTTGATTTCCAGTTGGGGGTGATCCGTTTTAAGCTGTCGCAGGATCGGCGGCAGCAAGTACATGAGCACGGTCATACTCGTGCCGACGCGTACCCGGCCGAGCCATCCATCGCCGAACCTCCGCATCATCACCTGCGTGCGGGAGTCTTCTTCCAAGAGATTTCGAGCATGCTCGATCAATTTCTCACCCGCTTGAGTGAGGTAGGCGCGCTTGCCGAAACGTTCCACGAGGGCCACTTTGAAACGCCGCTCCAGTTCCTGGATCTGATGTGTCACCGCAGGCTGCGTTAGGTTCAGCTCCCTTGCCGCCGCAGTGAAACTGCCGCGTTCAACCACTTCGACGAACGCTCTGAGTTGATCGAGATTGAGACTGCGCATGGCTATAAACGTCGTTTATTGTTTCCATCAAAATAATGATGTTGCACGCTGATCGTTTTTTGGCAACACTATCTCAAAGCGCAAATCACGCGATGCGGATCGCGACGAGTCGGCTTTGACGGTTCGAAACGAGCCGACAGCAGTCGCTCGCGTGCGAGCATGGGATCAATCGCTTTCGGCGAGGGCTTGCATGTCCATCACGCCTTACCTACACGACTTCGATGTCGATCCCGAAACCCGGCGGGTTCTGGGTGTCGCGCTCGAAATGACTCGCGTATCGCTTGGGCTTGCAGACCATCACGCCAACGGAATCATCGCCCAGCCAATTATCGAACTTGCCAAGGCCGGCGAGCGCAATCCCGATGTTTTGTGTGAACGCGCACTGAAGAAATTGCGCGATCACTTGTTCGGAGACTAGACGCTCGTGCGATTGGCGCCTCAGAGCAAATGTTTGGCGCGAAATAACAAATCCCAGGACGCAGACAAAGCGAAGTCTTCATCCGAAACACTCGCGCCCACTTGCGCGGGCGCAATAAACATGAAAGAGGGTCAACAATGAAAATCACAAACCCCTTTCATGGGCTGACATCCGGCGAGCAAAAGCGATTAACGGAAATCCGCTTCTTGGCGCAAGTCGATTTGGCGACGGCAAAGATAGTCGCAGCCGATTGGGTCTTGTCCAACGACCAGCGGCGCGTATTGCGTCAAGCCGCTTGCCGCACAGTCAAGTTTTTGCATTCGTTGTGAGCGACTAAGCGCCGCCTAACGGGCGGCGTCATAGTGTTCGAGCGGGCGCTCAAAGGCTGGATCGCTACGGCGTGTACTCATTTTCTCCCGAGTATGCGCAAAAGCCAGGAGCGGACCGGCGCCAATAATCCTCGATTGCAAAGTTGTTCTCGACAGTCACGGCATCCCGACGCGACAGCAGCAGGGCCGAGAGAGCCAGCGATATGGCTCTAGAGCAAGTGCCAGTCGCTTGCCAGGATTGGGCAGGACGGCTCAGCCGTGGCCGTGGTGCCGTCCATGGTCCAGATCACCCGCCCCGGGTCAGCGGGAGTTCGCGGAGTCCACCACTGTTGTGAGCCGCATATCAGGCTAGAATGTGCCATTGATTTGCTCTTGCGTGCCGTGCTCCGGGGTCGTTCCGATGCGCAGGGCCAGTCCTAACCACTCGATGGGAAAGGCAGCAAAGTCCGGGCATCGGGCTAAGGTGAAACACCTTGCTTTGCAGCCGGACGCGCTAGGCGTGGCGGCGCGTTTGGCCGCCGGACGTCTGCGTGAGGCGGGCATTGTCCTCGAGCCGCTGCTGAGAAGCGCCGGTCTGTCAGTCAGTCAGATCGATAGGAAAGACATGCGCCTCAGCGTTGCGAGCCAGATTAGGTTTCTGGAGCTTGCGGCCAACGCATTGAAAGATCCATTGCTTGGCTTCAGGCTGGCACGCGACGGCGAGCCCCGGCAGGTCGGGCTGATCCACTATGTTGCAGTCTCGTCGGAAACGCTCGGCGATGCGCTGGAGCGCGTCCAGCGCTACAGTTCGATCGCCAATGCAGGTCTCGTTCTGAAATGCTTCGGAACTCGCAATCTCACGATTACCTTGCGCTACGCTGGCGTCGCCAGGCATTCAGATCGGCAACAGATGGCATGTCTTGTGACATGGCTTATCCGCTTCGGTAGGGCGTCAACGGACCGCCGTCTGAACCCGATCGCCGTCCATTTAGTTCATCGACGCTCCGATGAGTCTTCTGAGCTCGAAAAATTCTTTGGCTGCCGGATAGAGTTCGGTGCCGACGCCGACCGGATCATCTTCGACAAGGAAGCAAAGCAACTTCGTCTCGTCAGCGCGGATCGCTATCTCAACGAGATCCTGCTGCAGGATTGCGAGCAGGCGCTAGCGTATCGCCGCTCCGGTGCGGGTCCACTGCGAATCGCTATCGAAAATGCGATCACCCCACTCTTGCCGCATGGCAAGGCGCGGCTCGACGCCGTTGCGCAGTCGCTTGGCGTGAGCAGCCGGACGCTGGCACGCAGGCTGACTGCGGAAGGCCTGAGCTTTGGTGAAATTCTCGACCAACTCCGCTCCGATCTCGCCACGCACTATCTCGGTGAGGCCAACCTTTCGATCTCTCAGGTAGCATGGCTCGTCGGTTATCAAGGAGTTAGCGCATTCTCTCACGGCTACAAGCGGTGGACCGGAATGAATCCGAAGCGAATGCGCGACAAATTGCTGGCGAGCCATTAGGGGGAGCATTCGCCGCCTCCAACCGCCGCCAGATCGACGTAGGGTTCGCGGGGGGTAAGTCCCTCGCCTCGGGGCTCAATATTCTCAATTGCGTCGCCTTCTATTTGAGCATGGAGGCAGCGTGCTCAAGCGACCGTTCTGTCCATCCCAGCTCTTGCTGCCATTGATTTGCTCTTGCGTGCCGTGCTCCTCGCGGATCGAGGTGAGCAGAGGGCTGGTCCTCCTATCGTTCGTAGGTCCAATCGAGCACAACGTGACCGTCTACTCGGATCCGGACCGCGCGCGGCAAATAGCGGCGGGGCTTACGAAATGTGCAGAGTTGGCGGAAGCCAAAAGCAACGAGGATTGACAGCGTCCGGTGCCAATCCGGTGCCAAAGATGCTATATGAGGAACGCTAAGTCATTGATTTGCCGGGTTAGCTCAGTGGTAGAGCAGCGGTTTTGTAAACCGTTGGTCGGGAGTTCAAATCTCTCACCCGGCACCAATGATCAGGGCGCCGTACGCGTGCGATAGCGGACATGGGACAGCGGGCGCGTTACGCTGAGGC
>WNGE01011083.1_pt1 | contig 12654 bp, 5 predicted proteins | sample 5400651 | NCBI WGS metagenome assembly WNGE01 (sample SAMN13153370, study PRJNA577476) | soil metagenome | isolation source: 60 cm soil or saprolite under grassland replicate 2 | place: USA:California | collected 2016-06-15 | reverse complement strand
GTGCTGATAGCCTGCACCGTCAGGGTGACCCTCCTGCTGGGGGATGAGACCGTCAAGCAGTCGCATCCTCCCTAGTCGGGAGGGTCCCCTGCTACCTGGCGCCAGTCTGCTCAGCGCCCACGTGAAATATCGAGGCTAAGGAAGAACCGGGAGCTGGCGGGGCCGGCATCGAGATGGAAACCCTGCTGCGTGGTCCCGGTCTCCGAGCGGAGATCTAACCGCAAGCTGCTATCGTGCCAATACAACGTTGCGCGACCGAAGACATCAGGTCGGTTTTCGGCATAACCAGATGCTCCAGACGCTAACGGGACATGCCGCCAGTGGGACGCCATACGAGCCGCACTACGACCCGGCTGCGTAGTCACGACGAAGTAGGCGACATGCGTAGCGGCAACCATGGCAGCAGTAATCACGAGAGCGATCGCGAACCTCTTCGACCAAGCTGACGCGGCGGCGACCGCTACCGCGACGGCGAGCGCGGCAACAGGCTTCTGCAGAGTCTTCTCCGCCGACGCCAACTGTGGGTTTGCGAAAGGCGGGAGCACAAGTGATGTCGCGATCGCAATCAACGTCACGGCAGCCGAAAGAACTCGGGTGATGGCGGCATCACGAAGCGTCGCGGGTTGCGTGTGCTTCACGTCCGACTCCTCGCCTCAGCCACCGCGAACCGCCAGGGCTCACGCGTAATCGTGGTTGCATGATGCTGCCTGGATATGTGGTTGGCGGCGGTATCGCGCAGCCGACCGGTGCGGCGGGCGTGGGTGCGATCTGGCAGACGTGCTGGGTGGTCGCTTCCCGGTGGTAACCGGTCGGTCCGTCGTGGGTCGTGCTGGCAAGCGACAGGCGCGACGATGGTCGCCATCGGATGCGCCACCCGCAAACGTCGAGGGATGATGTACCGGCCGGCATAGGGGCTCGGCCTCGCCCCAGCCTGGCGAGCTGCTCACAAGTCAACTCGCGGGCGAACTCCCCGATCTCGGTCCACGAGCGGGCGCCGGACCCCACCGCGGCCACCGCGATGGCCAGCAGCGACACAAACGAGTGTCGCACCCCTCGCCGGTCGCGTGGGTCGGCCAGTTCCCCAAGCCGGTCCAGCAATCCCTCGCCCGCGTTGGTCGCTGCCTGTTCGATCCGCCCGTCCACCAGCGTCTCCTCCCAGCCGACTCTCACGGCTGGGTGTACCAGGCAACCCTCCAATATCACCAATCAGCACAATCGCCCCACAACGCTGACCAGCCCATTAACGAATCCGCCGGAGCCCTGGAGACTTTTCCAGCGGCGGCGGGCTGGCCGGCCAGGAGTGCTACCAGCGCGGACCTCACTGAAACCTCCCCGTCGGCCTCACTGCACGCTCACCGTCATTCTCACCGGGATACAGTATGTCAGTTGCACCTATCAGTTCCGGACTCGGCTTGCCGTCCTGTCAGTAGCTCACTGACTCAGTAAAGTGAGCCACGGCGCAGACTGTCGCTACCGCTTTTCCTCACCCCAGTGCCCACCGGAGATGAGTCTCGAAGTGGCTGCCAGGAGGTGAAGAAGGCTATGCTCGGTGGCGGTCTCATAGTTGTGAACTCGTTTGGTGTCCACCACCATAAGCGCCTCATCCGTAAGCCCCGAGGTGGTCCAGCTCTTGGCACTTTACTGGCGATTGATGCTAGAGACGCACGGGGAAGCTTGTCCGATTCTCGGTCCGAAACTCATCAAGATTATTCGCCAGCCGATGCCACTCGTTACCACTCGCTACCACTTGATCCATACGTTATGATGGCAATCACCTGCGGGAATGGCCGTTGATGGTCGTTGTAAGCGACGCGCTCTGACCACCTGAGCTACACGCCCGAAGTGAGTGTTGTTGCTGGTAGTGAGGTTGTCAGTGAGTCTCCATGCGATGGTAGCGACGTTCTCTGGGGCCGACCCATGCGGAACCCATGAGGAACTCATGCGGAGTGCGGGTCACGAGTCATGAGGCCATCGACGACACGGAGGCATCCTACATGGCCTGGATCGTGCCCATCCCGCCGTCGGCCCGCCATCCCCAGGAGCGCTACCAGGTCTGCTTCCAGGACGGCAAGCGGCACCGCTCGGCGGGCATCTTCCCCACCAAGCGCCTGGCGCTCGCCGAGAAGCGGGCAATCGAGCGCGGCGACCGCCAACCGTTCCCCGAGCCGGTCGACCTCGACCCCCAGAAGGCGCGCATGCCCTTTGGCGAGTACGTGAGCACCAAGTGGTGGCCGGCATGGAAGGACCAGCACCCAAGCTCGGAGTACGGCACCCGTAAGAAGGTCGAAAAGCGCATCCTGCCCACCTTTGGAGACATCCCGATCGGCGACCTAGACGCCAGCACCGTAGGCGCCTGGAAGGCCGCGATGATCGCCGAGGGCCTAGCCCCCCGCACCGTCAACACCTATCTGGACGCGATGGACCGCCTGGCCGCCAGCTACCGCGCGATACGACCGGCTGTAGCGCCGCCGCGAGTGCTGGCCGCGCTCGGACCCAAGATGCTGGCGCTCGCCGCCGAGCGATCTCAGGGCGCGCACACCTACCTGGCCCCACCAGAGCACACCGCCACCGCTCGGGAGAAGCTCGGACACCGCCGCTGGCTGCTGCCCGAGCAGGGCGTCATCCTGGAGACCGATCCTGGCAAGGCCAGGACGATCGCCCGCCGGCACCTGGCCGCCTACCTCGACCTGCCCAACTACACCAACCACCTACGGCGGCTGGGGTTCACCGACGCAGACCTGGCCGCGGGCGGCAGCGATCGGCTCGTCGATGCCGTCTTCGCGTGGGGTGATCTCGACCGAGTCGCGCGCCGCGTGCAGGATCACCTTGGCGCGGGCGCCAATCACGTGTGCGTTCAGGTCCTGGACGCCGATCCGCACGGCCTGCCAATACGACAATGGCGGGAGCTGGCCAGCGCCTTGCCGTAACGCTGCTGCTGTGAGCCGTCAGCGGAAAGGACCTTGGGGAAGGCATGTGCCGCCGTCGCCATCCGTGGATCATCGCGCGGCTGCATCGGCTCGTCACGGACGCTCCCACACGGCGTCCCCTGCCCGCTCCGTGTGGCCATCGCTTCGTTGCAGGCTCGGGCGGCTGTTGTGGGTGGGTCGGTCGTCAAGACGGTCACAGGACGCCGACTAGCACCAGGACGCTCATGACCCATACCCAGGCGCCGAGCAGCAGCGCGCGTGGGGCCCCGGAGAGGTAGGCGCCGTCGTAGGGCCTGACCGGCAGCAGCACGGTCTGCATCATCGTCAGCGCCGAGACGCCGAGCGCCCTGGTCACCGGGGTCCCGGTCAGCCTGGCGAGCAGCAGGAAGCCGAGCGCTGTCAGCCCGAGGGCGAGCGGGCCGACCCAGTGGAGGCGGCGGGCGGCGGCGCGGTCAGCGGAGGCGGGTAGCGGCGCCCAGGCACCGCCGACGCTACCGAACACGGCCGCGACGAGCAGCGATGGCGTCCAGGTGAAGTGTCGTAGGCGCATTGCCGCTCGCTCCGCAGACAGCGTCCTGACGCGCACGTAGAGCACGATGGCCGTGGCGACGCCGATCCCGAGCACCAGCGCGGAGCCGCTGTCGAGCTGGTGTCCGGCGACCGCCGGGCCGAGGAAGACGAGCAGGGTGGCCACTAGGGCCAGCCAGGCGGGAAGGTGGGCGGGTGGCAGAACCGGCAGGTGACGCAGGCGTCGCCAGCGGCGCCGTAGCTTGCCGGCGAGCTCGGTGGCCCCCGCCCCCTCGAACGTTCCTCGCCAGTACGCCTGCCAGGACCGGAACCACCCGCCCAGCAGCAGGCCGAGCACCACCACGGTGGCGAGCGCGAAGCCGCCGCGTCGCTGGGAGGTGGCGAACGACCACTGCGGCGGCAGCGGCCTGGACAGGTCGAGGGTGGTGAAGTACGGCTCATCGTCGGAGACGACCTCCAGCTTGCGGGAGCGGAGGCTGGGGTCGAGCCGGACCGCGTGGCCCAGCGCCCCTTGCGCGGCCAGCAACCTGCTCGGCCCGAGACGGCCGAGCGCGACGCCCAGGTTGAACCATCCGAGTGCGTAACGGTCGTTGACGCCCACGGCCATGCGGAAGGAGCGAACGGCCTCGCGGTACCTTCCCTGCCGTGCGCGGATCACGCCGAGATCGTTCAGCGCCGGGAACAGCGTGGGGTCCTTGGACGCGGCTGCGGCATAGCTGCGTGCGGCGTCCTCGTTGCGGCCCATGCGCTGCTGCGCGAAGCCGAGATGCTCGAGGAAGATGGGATTGGCGGGGTCGGTCCGCACCACCTGCTGGGCGGACTCCAGGCCACCGCGAGCGTCACCGAGTTCGATCTGCGTCAGCGCGAGGTTGCTCTCGGCCACTTCCGGGTGGTAGCCGAGGAGCACCTGGGGGTTCAGGGGCCCGAGCTCGGGCTCTAGCGCCAGCGCGGCGTCGTACCAGGCCGCCGCCGCGGGGTAGTTGTGCGCTCGCAGCTCCACGTCGCCCGCCTGGGCTCGCGCGTTGTAGGCGACCTGTAGCGCGTGCCGGTGCAGCGAGTCGGTCGAGGTCTGCGCGGCCAAGTCGATCGGGTAGGCGCTCGACCCTTGCACCTGCCCGAGGTAGTCGCCCTGGGTCAGGGTGGTGGCCAGCCGAGCCGCGCCGAGCAGCTCGCGCCGGGCGCCCTCCCGGTCACCCGCGAGCTTGAGGGCCGCCCCTTCCTTCAGGCGGCGGTTGGCGACCAGCAGGCGTCGCGCCCCGTCCCTTGGCGCCGTCGATCCGGCTGCGGCGGCGCTAGCGAACAGGGTAGCCGCGCCACGAACGTCGCCCTTGAGAAACGCGACTTCCCCGGCCCGGTCCAGCGCCAAGCCGCTTCGAGGCTCCAGGCCGCGCCACTCCCGCACCACCCCCTCGGCCCGCTGCAGGTCGCCCGCGAAGCGCCAGAGGTTCTGCCGCGCCTCCTCGATGACCGTGACCGGCGTGAGCGCCCGCAGCCCCGGGTCCTGCAGGCCGGCGCTGTCGGCGCGGACCTGGGCGATCGCCGCGTCGCGGTCCCCCGCCTCCCACGCGGCCACCGCCGGCAGCAGCCGTTGCCCGAGGAATGGCTGGCGGCCGCACGGCTGCTGCACGACCTCGCCAAGCACGTCCTGCGGTCCGGTGAAGCCGCCGGCGGGCATGACCCGGGCGCGGGCCGGATCCCCGGCAAGGATCGAGTCGCGCTGGTAGGACCACTGCGGGCACCAGGGGTCGAAGCCGGTCACCCCAGGGGTGTCGTGGAAGGTGGGGATGAACGAGAAGTCCTCGATGCTGGCGCCACCGCCCTTGCCACCGGACGGGCCGACCTGGAACTCCACCGGCTGCAGCCGGCCAACGCCGAGCGACAGCGGGCCTTCCACGTCCCGAAGATCGATGCCTTCAGGCAGTGCGAAGCCGATCCCGAACAGATGCCTGGGAAACAGGCGCTGGCCGTTTGGGAAGTCTGCCGGCCCGGCCAGGAAGCGTGCGCCGGCGGCCGCCGCGTCAACGAAGGCGTGCGCGTGCTCCAGGTAGTCGATGAGCCGCGCCTGGAGTGGCAGGCTGTGCGGGTCGACCGTGAGCGCGCGCCGCTGAAGGTCGGCGGCCTCCCGGTACAGCCCCAGGCCGGCGGCGGCCCGCGCCTCGCCGACGAGCAGGGTGCGGTCGCCGTCCAGGCGCTCGGCCCGGCGGTACAGCGCGCGTGCGCGGCGGAACCGGTCGCGCGCCCGGAACGGGTTCGACGCCTGCTCCTGGTAGGCGACCCGCACCTCGGCGTCCGCCTCGCCGGACCATCCCGCCGGCGAGCCTGGAAACCGTCGCTCCAGCGTCACGAAGGTCGAGCGCGGGTCGGGACCGGCCGCGGCGAGGGCCGCAGGGGCGGCCATGGGTACGCTGGCCGGCGGGACCGGCTCGGACGGGAGCAGCTCACCCAGCTGGTACTGGCCGAGAAGCCACAGCGGGGTCGGGTCCGATGGGCACGCGTCGGCTGCCCTGCGCAGCTCCGAGGTCACGTTGGCGGAGTTGGCTTCGGTGTCGGTGGCCATGAGGAACGCCAGGTTCAACTGCGGCAGGCAAGCTCCCGACCCCTTGGCTTGATCAAGCAGGGCGAAGGCGGCCGGCGCGGCGTTGGGGAACAGCTGCGGCTGCTGCGCCGCGGCCAGCAAGAGCAGGCCCGCCAGATCATTCGCCCCGGCGCGCTGGCCGGCGTCGAGCACGGTCGGCTGCCCTCGCCGCAGCAGCCCGTCGAGTACCCGATAGTGGTACGGGTAGGCGCCAACCAGCGGAGCCTGGTCGTACTGGACGCTGGTGGTGAAGCTGCCGACGACCGCCAGGAGGCGAGCCGCCCTGGAGGGGCCGAGCAGCAGCGCCGCCTGCGACCCCAAGGTCGTCCGCAGGGCATTCGCATCGACAGGCCCATCCCGGTCGGCGACGAGCTGTGCCGCCTGCCCACCGTCGCTCAAGGCCGGGAGGTCACGCAGCGCCGGCGCGGGCGACGGCGTGAAGCGCGGCAGGTCGACCTCTGGCGGGACCGGGCGGATAGCGAGCCCATCCGCGGCGCGGACGGTCGCCAACGGCAGCGCCGCCAGCATGACGAGCGCAACCGCCAGCAGCGCGTCGACGACCCGGCCCGAGGGATGCAGCCAGGCGGGCCGTTGGCGGTGCAGTGGGACCGTGCCGCCAGTCCCCATGAGCCTCCCGATGGTGTGCTTGCACAGCTCAACGCATACTACTCGGACGAAGCTATCTTCTCCAAACAGACGAAGATTCCGTATGACGTCACATGGATCTCTTTCGCGCCGACTGCGCCATGACTCCCGAAGGAAGCTCTCAGCTCGCGCATCGCCGCTGACGGGAGGACGACTGGCGGACCGCCAACAGTTCGGGAGGATAATTGCGGAGGCCCGTCACCGCGGAAAGCGACGCCAGATGCCTGCCGATCGAGAACCGCAATACGCCAAGCACCAGCGGCAACGCCAACGCCAGACCTGGCTGCGACAAGGCCTCGACATCGACCAGATCGCCCACCGGTTCCGCCAGACCCACAACGTCGGCGCGCTCACCGCCTACCGCTGGGCCAACAACCAGACCCAACTGGAGGCCGCCAACACCTACTCCGAACGCTTCCTCGACCCTGACGAGCGGCTCTACCCCCAACGCGTCTCCGAGTACGAAAAGTGGCCCCACGAGCAGGGCGGCCGCGAACCACCCCTGAGCGTCCTGGAACGCTTCGCGGTCCTGTACCACACCACCTCCACCCGCCTCATCACCGCCATCCTCAACGACGCTCAACCCGAAGAGCAGGCAACGTCCCCGGCGGATCAGGAAACGGTGACGCGAGCCGCGAACGGCCCCGGCGTGGATGAGCGTCAGATGGCATCCGGGCTCCAAGGGTGGCCGGCCGACGGAGGACCGGATGAGCATGAGCACGATCTGCTCGATCGTCTCGCCCTGGAGCTGCGTCGCACTTCCACTGACCCTGCCAAGGTCGAGTATCTGGAGCAGGTCACGGCCATCCACCGCAAGCTGTACCACAGCTCGACCCCGTCAGAGCTGATCGACGCCCTGCGGGGCCATCTAACCGCGGTGGTCGCGGGGCTGCGAAGCACCGAGCGGTCTAGCCTGCGCCGTCGGCTTGCTTCGATCGCGGCGGAGACCGCCGGCCACGTGGCCTGGCTTTCGCATGATCTCAACCATGACCGTGGCGCCGCCCGGTATTACATGATCTCGGCCAGCGCCATTCGCCAGGCAGACAACCCGGCGCTGGACGCCTACGTGCAGGGCTTCAAGAGCCAGGTGCGCTCCAGCCAGGGCGAGTTCGAGCAGGCCCGCCTGCTTGCCGAGGGTGCCAGCCGTAAGGCCGCCCGGAGCGGGACCGCGACGCTGCGATCGTGGCTGTGGGGGCTCAGGGGGCGGGCACTGGCGGATCTCAGAGACGCCACCGGATGCGTGGCAGCGCTCAAGAACGCCGAGAAAGCGATCGGGCAAGCACGACCCGAGGAAGATCCGCCATGGCTGGACGCCTTCGACCCCGCCAGGTTCTCCGTCCTGGCAGGCTCCTGCTACCGCAAGCTCGGCCAGACCGAAGCCGCCGAGGAACTGCTGCAGGATGCTCTGATCCAGATCGGCCCGCGTCCCTCGAGGCGCCGCAGCGCGGCGTTGCTGGAACTCGCCTCGGTGGAACTCGACCGGGGGGACCTTGAGCGAGCGTGCCGGCTGGCCGGGGCCGCTCTGGAGATCCTGTCCAGGGTCGGATCCCTCGCCGGGGTCGAACGAGTCGTCCAGATTCGATCCGCAGTGGATACCCGTGGCGGCACGCCCGCGCTGGCTGACCTCGACGAGCAGTTCGCCGCGGTGCTGTGAGAAGCGGCCCGACCGCGGGGCGACCGCCTGCTGTCGCGGCCTATGGATACTGGCCATCACCGATCGGCGCGGATCTGGTCGCGTGGCGAACGGTCGCCTACGACGCGGTCCAGGTCACCGCGGACGCGGTCTACTGGCTGGAGAGCCGACCGTCAGAGCAGGGGCGAACCGTGCTGGTGCGCTGGACTTCCGACACCGGCGCAACCGATGCAGTGCCCACGCGGTTCGAGGCCGGCAGCCGGGTGCATGAGTACGGCGGCGGCGCCTACCTGGCCGCTGAGTCGACGGTATTCGTTGTCCGGCGAGATGACCAGCGCGTGTACCGGATCGAGCTCGATCGGGATGGCAGCCCTCAGCCGATCACTCCCCCGCCCGGAACCGCTGGCCAGATGCGCTACGCCGACCTTCGCCTGGCCCCGGATCGGCGATGGCTGTTGTGCGTCCGCGAAGCGCATGAGGGGTCAGCGGTCCGCAACGAGCTGGTCGCACTCCCAACCGACGGGGCGACCCCGCCGCGGGTGCTTGCTGGCGGCCACGACTTCTACGCCGCCCCACGCCCAAGCCCCGACGGCCGCAAGCTCGCCTGGCTGAGCTGGGATCGGCCCCAGATGCCCTGGGACGGCAGTGACCTCTGGGTCGCCGACCTGCACCCCAATGGCCGCCTCGGCGCGCCCCAGCACGTCGCTGGTGGGCCCGAGGAGTCGATCATCCAGCCCGAGTGGGCACCGGGCGGCGACCTGTACTTCGTCTCCGACCGTTCAGGCTGGTGGAACCTGTACCGCAGCCGCCAGCCCGTTGCGGGCGTCGCTGCCGAGCCGCTGCTGCCGATGTCGGCGGAGTTCGCAGATCCCCCATGGGAGCTCGACTACTCCACCTACGCCGTGCTGGCCGACGGGCGGATCGTCTGCCGCTACCGCCAGGTGGGCACCGACCACCTTGCCATCCTCGACCCCCGCACGGGCCAGCTCGACCAGCTCGGCGTACCACACACCGCCATCAAGCCCTACCTACGCGCCGCCCACGAGCAGGTCGTGTTCATCGGCGGCGGCCAGACCGCCCTGCCAGCGGTCGTCAGCCTGGACCTCGCCAGCGGGGAGCCGACCGTGCTCGCCGCGCCGGGCGAGGCTGCGGCGGTCGATGTCCGCTTCCTGTCCATGCCGCAGCGGATCGAGTTCCCGACCAGTGACGGGCAGACCGCCGACGCGCTGTACTACCCGCCCACCAACCAGGAGGCGGTCGGCCCGGCTGGCCAGCGGCCACCGCTGCTGGTGCAGCCGCACCCCGGGCCCACGGCCGAGACGACCAGCCGCCTGGACCTGCGCACCCAGTTCTTCACCAGCCGCGGGTTCGCGGTGGTCAACGTGAACTACGCCGGCAGCAGCGGCCACGGCCGCGCCTACCGTGAGCGGCTCACCGGCCAGTGGGGCATCCTCGACGTCGCCGACTGCATCAACGCCGCCCACCACCTGACCGACGCCGGCAAGGCCGACCCTCGCCGGCTGCTGATCGCCGGGGCGAGCGCCGGCGGCTACACCGCCCTGTGCGCCCTGGTCTTCCACGACGTGTTCGCCGCCGGGACCAGCTACTTTGGGATCGCCGACCTGGAGACCTTCCGGCAGCAGGCCCCACGCTTCCAAGCCCACCAGCTCGACCGGCTCGTCGGCCCCTATCCCCAAGCGGCCGACACCTACCGCACCCGCTCCCCCTTGCACGCGGCCGGCAACCTCACCACGCGGCTGCTGCTGATCCAAGGACTGAAGGACACGGTCGTGCCGCCCGCCCAAGCCGAAGCCATCGCCAACACCCTGCGGCAGCGAGGCATCCCCCACACCTATCTCACCTTCCCCGAGGAGAGCCACGGACTCAGCGCGTCGACGAGCATCCGCCAGGCGCTTGAGGTAGAACTCGCCTTCTATTTCGAAGCGCTGGGCATCACCCCAGGCTCATCGACACAGCCTCCCAGAATCCGCGGTGGTTCATCGCCATCGGCGCGACGATGACTGGCAGGCCGCCCGCCGGGCGTGGTCGACCAGCCCCGCTCGGGCGGGCGTTCTGGCGGCTGTGGTCGGCGTCGACCCTGTCCAACCTCGCCGACGGTGTCGTCAAGGTCTCGCTGCCACTGGTGGCGGTGACGCTGACCGACTCGCCCGCGCTGGTCGCCGGCATCGGGGTCGCGGTGACGCTGCCGTGGCTGCTGTTCGCGTTGCCGGCCGGTGCGCTGACCGACCGGGTGGATCGGCGCGCAGCCATGCTGGTGGCCAACGTGGCCCGCGGGTCGGCGCTGGTCGTGCTGGTCGCGACGGTGCTGCTCGGGTACGGGTCGATCTGGGCGCTGTACGGCGTCGCACTGTTCGTGGCGACCGCAGAGACCCTCTACGACACCAGTGCGCAGTCGATCCTGCCGCAGGTGGTACCCCGCGAGCGGCTGTCGCGCGCCAACGGCCGCCTGCAAGCTGCCGAGCTGACCGCCAACGAGTTCGTGTTTCGGGTCCTGCGCGAGCATCGCACCACGATCCGCGCCGACGTCGCCGAGGGGCTGCGGTTCCTGTGGCGTCACCGGCTGCTGCGCACCCTGGCCGCCATGACGGGGCTGTTCAACCTCGCGACCAACGCCACCTTCGCCGTGTTCGTGCTCTACGTGGTCGGCTCGGACTCTGCCATGGAGCTGAGCGAGGCTGGCTACGGGCTGCTGTTTGCCACCATCGCCGCCGGGAGCCTGCTCGGCGCGCTGGTCGCCGACCGCGTCGAGCGGCGCCTGGTCGTGCCCCCACCCTGGCGCTTGGCATCCTCGGCGGCGCCCTCACCGTCACCGCACCCGCGCTGACGACCGGCCCTCTGCCCAGTGCCGCCGCCTTCCTCACCGGAGGAGCGACCCTTGCGCTGTGGAACGTCGTCACCGTCTCCTTGCGGCAACACATCACCCCGACCGCATCTTGGGCCGCGTCAACAGCGGCTACCGGCTGGTGGCCTGGGGGGCAGCCGACCCGTTGGCGCGGCTGCCGGAGGCCTGATCGGCCAGACCCTGGGTCTGCGAGCCGTCTTCGGCGGCGCCGGCGCCCTGATCCTGCTCAGCTTGATCGGAATGATGACGGTCACCGACGCCGCCATTGCCGCGGCCGAACAGGATCCTCACGATTGACCGACCGACACACCCGGTCGGCATCACCCGGCGGAAAACGATCGGTCGCCGCTCCACGCACGCACCCCGCCGGGACCGCAGAGGACCACAGACCGGGGCCGCTGCCGCCCTGTCGGGAACCAACGAGCTGGTGGGACCACCCAACCCGACCGTAGCCAGCCAGGGAATACGCTTCTGTCGATCACACGACGATGCCAGCATGCTCGACAACAGCACCACGCCACGCAGGCGCAATGACGGCCGGCCGGGTCGCACGTCCCACGCTGCGACGCACTGCCACACCGCTCCGAGTGAGTTGACGGCGAAGACCCAGCAGGTATCCGGTCGCCCCACGTCGCACCTCTCGTGGCGTGCGACGGGCCTTGGCACTGGAGGCGGTCAAGCGCGCGGCAAGAAGCCCAGCTTCACTGGGCGTCGGGCCAGTCCGTCACGGGTGGCCGGCGTGGGGGGCGGGGGCGCGGGCGGTGAGGACCTGGCCGGTCTCCGGTCCGGTCGTCAGGCGCTCGACGTTGTCCTCGAAGCCGTCCTGCATCCGCCACTCGGCCGACAGCATGAACAGCGTCCGGCCGTCTTGGCCGCCGAGCGTGCAGGCGAACCCGGCCCGGTCGAGCGGGATCGTATCCAGCACCTCGCCGCCCTCGGCGATCCGCAGGCAGGCGGCCCCGGTCTCGGTCCAGCCCGGGGTCCAGACGGCACCCTCGGCATCCAGCACGATGCCGTCGCCGGGCAGCGCGGCCCACACCCGCCGGTTCGACAGGTCGCCGTCGGGACCGATGTCGAACGCGGTGAGCGTGCCCGCGAACGACTCCGCGACGATCAGCGTCGAGTTGTCGGGCGTGACCGCCATCCCGTTGGGGAACGCGATCCCCTCCGCGACCCGCCGTGCGGCTCCGTCCGGCGTGACCAGGGCGACGAACCCGGGCGCCTGGCCCTCGCCGGGGTGGAAGTCCGTGCCGCCGTTGACGTAGACGTTGCCGCGGCCGTCGACGACGATCTCGTTCAGGCCGGCGCCGAGCCCGCTCAGGTTGGCGTGGTCGACCAGGGACCCGTCCGGCTCCTGGCGCAGCAGCCGGCCCTCGGGCCCGGCGACCACCAGCAGCCGCCCGTCCGGCAGCCAGTCGATCGAGAACGGGATGGTCGTCGGCACCCTGGCCATCACCTCGGTGTTGCCGTCCAGGTCGACGGC
>WNGE01012309.1_pt1 | contig 12656 bp, 9 predicted proteins | sample 5400651 | NCBI WGS metagenome assembly WNGE01 (sample SAMN13153370, study PRJNA577476) | soil metagenome | isolation source: 60 cm soil or saprolite under grassland replicate 2 | place: USA:California | collected 2016-06-15 | reverse complement strand
CAGGTCGCTTCGCCAACGCCACCGGCCATTTTGAGCTGGCCGGGCAACTGGACTTCACCACGAACCCGCCGTCCTTTGTTCTCCCGTGGGAAGGCGTCATCTCAAGCCTCGGCTCGAGAAGAAGATAGAGATTGTGCACGTCATCTGCGCATCGCACCTAGCGTTCGTCTAGTTGCGATGCGCTAGATCGCCGAAGAGAACTTCGCGTTTTTCCAGTTGGGCGAGAGCCGCAGCGGCAAAAGCACGCCATGGTCTCGATACTGATTGCGAAGCGGTGGCACGAGGCCCGGAATGATTTGAGTCGAGCGCGTAGCCTCGCCTTGCGCTCGGCGGCGAGAGGCGCGCCTTAAGTCGTGCACAAGCAATCTGTAGCTGTCATTAACACCGGCCTTCAGTCCGGTGTTGAACAGCAGCACGCGCGGAGCTGTTTCAACAGTTTCATTTGAGTCCTCGCGCCTGTAAGCCGTTGAAACGGCTAGTCTCATCCTCATCGCACACACCGGCTTTAAAAGCCGGTGTTAACCAAATGCAATTTCGTGCTCCCGAATCTGCTGGTGGCCGTTCGGCGAAAGTTTTTCCTGAAATTTTTTATTCTCGCATTGACAACGCGCGCTTAAATTTTACACTCGGCATCCCCCAGAAATTCTTCGGGTTGAAAAATTCTGGGCGCGTTTTAGAAAATCGATATGCCTTTGACAGAACTTATCCTTACTGAAAACGTTCCCGGCCTCGGCGCTGAGGCCGACGTAGTCAAAGTGCGTCGCGGTTATGCGCGAAATTATCTTCTGCCGCGTGGCAAGGCATACGAGGTCACACCAGGCGCTTTGCGCAAGCTCGATGCCTTAAAGCAAAAGCGGGCCGAGCGCGAAGCGCGCGAGTTAAATGAGGCGGAAGAATTGGCGCGTCGAATCGGCAAAGCGAGACTAATCTTCACGTTGGAAACTGGGGAGACGGGCAAAGCGTTTGGGTCGGTTACTGCACAAGACATCGTTAACCGGCTCAAAAACGAGCTTGGGACAGAAATCGATCGGCACAAAATTGTTTTGGAGCGCCCGGTCAAAGATACCGGTGAGCACGAGGTCGCGATCAGGTTGCACCATGATGTGACCGCGCAACTTGTTTTTCAGGTGAAATCCGCAGAAGAACCGAAGGCCGAGCCGACGACAGGTGAGGCCGAGGAACCAAAAAAACGACGGTTCAAATGGCGACTCAATCGTCCGCATGGACAGGAGAGAAGCCTCGTAAAGCGGGAAATGGCGCTGGCCGAGGTTCGGCGGCGCGAAGCGGCGAAAAAGTTGTCCCCATTTCGCCCACAGGTTCTGCGCAGGATATTCACCGCACTCCTCCGCATAGCGTTGACGCGGAGCAAGGCGTCTTGGGGTCAATGCTCATCTCGCCGCGAGAAACCATCGCGGAATGCGTAGAGAAAATTAACGAAGAATACTTTTACGTTCCCGCACACCGGACCATTTACAACGTTCTTGTCGAACTTTGGAACGCGGGGCAGGCAATCGATTTGATCACGTTCACGCAGGTCCTGCGTGATCGCCACGTTCTCGATAGCATAGGCGGCGCGGCGTTCGTCACCAGCCTTTTCACGTTCGTTCCAACTGCGGCGAACGTGCAATATTACCTCGAGATCGTTCGCGACAAATACATCCTGCGCGAAATCATTTCCGCCTCCACGGAGAGTGTTCGGCGCGCTTACGAGGAACAGGATGAAGTCAATAATCTGCTCGACGAAGTAGAACAGAGAATCTTCGCCGTCGGCGAAGACCGCTTCAAAGGCCAGGTGCTTTCCATGAAAGACCAGGTCATGGAAGCGATCGAGTCGATCGAGAAACTTTACGAGCGCAAAGGTGGAATCACAGGAATCTCGACGGGATTTCTCGAGTTCGATCGGATGACCAGCGGCTTGCATCCTTCGGAAATGATCGTAATCGCGGCGCGACCAAGTATGGGAAAGACGGCGCTGGCCATGAATATCGCCGAACACGTGGGCATAAATGAAAAACTTCCGGTCGGCGTGTTCAGCCTGGAGATGAGCGGACAGCAGCTTGTGCAACGGCTGCTCTGCTCGCGGGCACGGGTTAATTTGCAAAAGGTGCGTGATGGATTTTTAGGCGAGCGCGATTTTCCCAGTTTGACCGCGGCGGCCTCGAAACTGGCGGAAGCGAAGATTTTCATCGACGACAGCGCAAGCCTCAGCATTCTCGAATTGCGGGCGAAAGCGCGTCGGCTCAAAGCCCAGCAGGATGTGCAGGTGCTCATTGTCGATTATCTACAACTGCTAAGATCGACATCTCGCCGCGCCCAAGACAACCGGCAACTTGAAATATCCGAAATTTCCGCAGGGCTAAAAGGGTTGGCGAAGGAATTGAAGATTCCGATTATTGTGGTTGCGCAATTGAACCGGCAACCAGAGCAGCGGTTAGGTGGGAAACCGCGCTTGAGCGATCTGCGGGAATCGGGTTCGATTGAACAAGATGCCGATTTGGTCGCCTTGCTCGTCCGACCAGAACTCTATGAGGAAGATGAAGAGGCGCGCGTTGAAAAAGCCGGCGAAGCTGAATTGATCATCGCGAAGCAACGCAACGGACCGGTCGGCGAAATTCCTCTCACGTTCCTCAAGGAATTCACTCGCTTCGAAACCCGGGCGCGCAATGTAGGCGAACCGGGCGAAGCGTTTTAGGGTAGCGCACGCTATTCCGCCAACAACGATTTCGCTGCCTCGATCAGGTGCTGTGCGTCGATGCCGCGTTCTTTCATCCCTTCGGCGCCGGGCGCGCTCAGGCCGAAATCATGTAGCCCCACGACTTTCCCATCAAGGCCGACATATTCATACCAAATCTCGGTCACGCCGGCTTCGATCGCGACGCGTTTACGGCATTCATCAGGCAAAACTTCTTCGCGATATTCTGAAGGCTGACGATTGAAGCGCTCAAAACACGGCAGCGAAACAACCCGCACACCGTCGCCGAGGTCTTTTGCGGCTGCCAACGCGTGCTGCAGTTCGCTTCCACACGACATGATGATGAGATCGAGTTTTCCTTTCTCCTTTTTCGCAATGTACCCGCCGCGCACCACTCCTTCGCGACGCAATTTTGGGTCAATCTCGTTTAACATTGGAACGGCCTGACGTGTGAGCGCGAGCAGCGTCGGACCATCCGTTCGCTGCATCGCAGCGACAAATGCGCCTGCGGTTTCTTCCGGATCGGCGGGGCGAATCACGTCGATGTCGGGCATCAAACGAACGGAACTGACTGTCTCCACAGGTTCATGAGTTGGACCATCTTCACCGACGCCGATCGAGTCGTGGGTAAAAATGTAAATATTGGGAAGCTTCGACAGCGCTGCCAGCCGGATGGAAGGACGGCAATAATCCGTGAAGACCAGAAAGGTTGCGCCCGATGCCCGGAACAGGCCGTGATACGAGATCCCATTGAGAATCGCACACATCCCATGTTCGCGAACGCCGAACCGGATGTTGCGCCCGCCGGGAGTATCGCGCGTGAAATCGCCGCCGTCCTTGATGTAGTTCATTGTCGATCCATACAAATCGGCGCTGCCGCTCATCAGTAAGGGCATCGCTTGCGCGATCGGCTGCAACGCTTCTCCACCGGCTTTCCGGGTCGCCAGCTTCGCATCCTTCGGAAACTCCGGAATCTCTGCTAAAAGATCGGCGGGAACTTTTCGTTCCAGTCCGTTATCGAGCATCTTCGCTTTGTCAGGGTTCTTGTTGCGCCATGCGTTGTAAGTTTTTTCCCAGCGATCGTAATCGGCGAGCAGCTGCTTTTTGTGTTTAGCAAAGTAGTCATAGACGCCTTGCGAAACGAAATAATGTTCATCAGGCAATCCAAGCGCCTTGCGCGCTGCATCCACATATTTCGCGCCCGCCTCCCCGTGCGCTTTGTATGTCCCTGCTACTTCCGGGATGCCTTTGCCGATCAGCGTGTGCGCGATGATAAATTGGGGTTTCCCGTTGTCGCGCCTTTTCGCCACGTTGAAGGCGTCGAGAAACTGTTGCATGTCCTGGCCATCGATCTCCTGAACATCGAAGCCGTATGCCTCCATACGTTTGCCGGTGTCTTCGCTCTGCGTCTCCTTCGCTGCGGCATCCAGCGTGACGGCGTTCGAATCGTAGATGTAGATCAAATTATCGAGGCCCCAATGGCCAGCGAGTGCACACGCCTCGGAGGCGACGCCTTCCTGCATGTCGCCATCGCCGCATAAACAGATCACATGCTGATCGAAAATCTTGTGCTCATCCGTGTTGAAACGCGCCGCGGCCATTTTTGTCGCCACCGATATGCCGACTGAGTTGCCGACGCCCTGACCGAGTGGCCCCGTGGTGCATTCCACTCCGGGAGTGACGCCAAATTCAGGGTGACCCGGAGTCTTGGAATGCAATTGCCGGAACCTTTTGATTTCCGACATTGGCAAGTCGTAACCGCTCATGTGCAGCCAGGCGTAAAGGAACATGCTGCCGTGCCCGGCCGAGAGGACAAAGATATCGCGATCGATCCAGCGCGGCTGATCCGGATTGTATTTCAGCGCGTGCCCAAAGAGCACTGCACCCATTTCAGCGCAGCCGAGTGGAAGTCCAAGATGCCCTGATTGCGAAGCCTGCACGGCATCCATGCACAACCCGCGCGCCTGATTCGCAGCTTTCGAAAGAATTTCAATGTCCAAACTCATGCTTGTTTTATAGGCAGGGATGAAGCGAAGTGAAAGGATTTCCGACAGAACCCCGCGTATGAATTTCGGAACCGAACGAGGAATGGCAAAGAATCCCAAATCGCGAAAGCGCTTCAACGATCTGACGAGGCAAGCCGTTCGTCATTTTCGCTTCAACGTTCGTGATATGGCGATCCCGCGCGGTAAAGCGCGATCTCGTTCTGAAGCGCTTCCACCAGAGCACGGTTTCCTTGATTGGCGGCCAATTCCAAAGCGCGGGTAGCCGTCGCGACAGCCTCGGTGAACTGTCCATTCTCGGCATAAGCAGCCGCTAACGTGTGCAGAAAAATGGGATTCCTTTGGCCGGAAAGTTCATTGGCCTGGCGAGCAAGGTCCACTGATTCGAAACCATTCCGAAGCGATGCATCCGAAGACGTCGCTAACGCCCATGCCAGTTGATTCTGAGCCGCGACCAACCGTGGCTCCCTTCTTAGCGCCTCCCGATAATGGGCGACCGCTTCCGCCACCAGATTCTTCTGACGAAGAGCGTTGGCCAGATTGTAATGAATATGGGCTGTATAAATGTCCTCGCTCCCTGAATTCAGTGCTGCTTGGAACTGAGCAACCGCGTCGTCAATCAGGCCTTTCTGAAGAAGAGCGTTGCCGAAGTCATTATGGATAATCCTGTTCCCAGGCGCGAGTTTCAACGCCTGCTGAAACTGATCAATTGCCTCATTTACCAGCCCTTTCTGAAGAAACGCGTTACCGATGTTTGACTCTGTTTGCGCGCGCTCAGTGTCCGCCTGGCCCGAGCGTGACTCGATAGCCTTTTGGAAATGGAGAATCGCTTCGTCCGCCAAGCCTTTACGGAGCAACGCCTTTCCTAGGTTCGCCTGAAACGTCGGATCGTTAGGCCACACGGTCACTGCCTTTTGGTAGTGATCCGCTGCCTCATCGATTAATCCTCTCTCAAGAGAAAGATTGCCTAGCTGATTATGTGCCACTTCGTTGTCAGGAGCCACGGCAAGCGCGTGTTGCCACAGCGATTCGCTGTCTCGCCAACAGTTGGCTTGAGTCAACGCAGTCCAACCGAAGCAAAGCACCACGGCAGTTGCTGCGCCGCCTAAAATCCAACGGTAACGCCAGGCTTTCGCCAGATTGGCAATCGCCCAGGTTAACGCAACGTAAAGACCGATCTGCGGCAAATATGTATAGCGATCAGCATGCGCCTGCGAACCAACTTGAACGATTCCAATCACCGGGACCAGCATTCCAAAATACCAGAACCAACCGGTGACGATGTAAGGATGCTTTTGTCGCAAAACAATGGCCGCTGCTGTAATGGCAATGAGCAGCAGAACTGAAATCGCGACTTCGAGATATGGCAGTGTTTGCGGATAGCTGTAGAACGGCGCCAGGCCGGACGGCCACATCATCTGCCGCACGTACACAAGATAGCTAAGAAAGGCATTATTGAGTCGCCACCAAAACGGCAACCGCGCAATCGAACTGATCGCGTGGCCTTGGGCCAGGAATGTGGCTACGCATGACGCGGCGGAAAGCGCGAGCAAAGGGACTTTTTCAAGAATTAATTGCGTGATGAGCGAGAAACTGGGTCGCTGATGGACCTGTTTTCCTTTTGCTCTCGGCGGAGACGACTTTGGCAGGCGTCCCAGCGGCCAATAGTCCAGGAGCAAAAGCACAAAGGGCAGCGTCACCAGCATCGGTTTGGACATCAGCCCGCACGCAAACAAGATCCACATCGTCGCATAACGCCCAGGTGTCGGTCGCCGAACATAGCGGACATAAGCACCCAGCGTCAGCATGAAGAAAACTCCGCTCAATACATCTTTCCGCTCTGCGATCCATGCGACCGATTCTACATGCAGGGGATGAATAGCAAAAAGCGCCGCTACAAAAGCGCTGCGCCACAGCGCTCCAGTCATCTGTGCGAATACTAGAAACAATAGGAGCACAGCAATTGTGTGCAGCAGCACGTTGGTGAAATGATGCCCACCAGCGTTACGCCCGTAGACCTGATAATCGAGCATGTGTGTGAGCCAGGTAAGCGGATGCCAATTGTTGGCAGGACCGCTTGTAAACGCCCAAATCACTCCGTGCGCAGTGAGACCGCCGGTCACCTGAGGATTGTCATAAACATATACCGGGTCATCATAATTAACGAAGTCGTAGCGAAGCGTCCGCCCGAAGACGAGCCACGTAATCGTCGCCAGAAAAAGACAAACACCGGCTATCGTCACCAATCCGTGACGCCTTTCGTGGGAAAGAATCTTTGCCACAGCGGGATGATCCTATCGCACGCAAACGAGAGAACAATCTCTCCCAATATGCAGTTTCGTTTTCTAAAAAATCACAGAGAATTACGCTGGCGATAGAAAATAGAATGAATCCGAAGACGCTTTTGAACATCATCGAACGGCTCGAAGGTTTGCTGGCCAAACTCCCCGAGAAGATTCGTCGGCCGGTCTTGCGCGAGCTGACGCCGTTAAAAGAATTGTTTCTCCAACAACGGCCGCCGCGGTTCCTCTTTATCGGATCGAGCGAGATGCCAACCCACAGAATCATCGACACGCTTTTTACTACTGGCGCACCAGAGGAAACGAATGTTGCTCTAATGCCCGTCCATCGATGGATCAACTGGGACATAGCCGGCCATGGGACAATTTCAGTCCTGGACGCTCGCGACGCAGCCGATTCCGCTGCAGCTCTGGTGGAAGAAGAACTCAAATATCAGCCAGCCGACATCATCTTTCTTTTCGACGACGAAGAGTCGAGTATTGAGAACCCATCTGCCGTTAAATCCGCTAGCTCCCTGTTGCATTTGGAACATCAGTTCGGCGGCGCGATAGACGATGCTAAAGTCATCGGCGTTTGCTTCGGGAAAAGGAGCGCTGCGCAGCTGGAGGAGGCGCTGAAGTCAGAGCCTGCGATCCGCGACCGTTTGCTGAAGGTTATCCAATTCGCGGGAACCCATTCGACTGAAGCGCGCGGTCTGTTGTCAGTTCTGGCAGAGCAGCTCCCAAATCAAGCAAAGGTCGAGATGATTCGAATTTCGCGCGATCGCGAAGCGCAGCATCACGTCGCACAAATGCTGATAAAATCGACAACTGCAATTTGCACGGCAATCGGAGCGCAACCAATTCCGCTGGCAGACATGCCGGTTCTCACTGCGCTCCAAGTGATGATGGTCTCCGGCATCATGTATATCAGCGGTCGAGAACGAAGCCTGCGCGCTGCGACGGAATTCATGACGGCCCTCGGGGCAAATGTTGGCGCGGGGATGCTTCTCCGCGAGGGGGCCCGCGCAATTCTGAAGTTTTTTCCAGGGTGGGGCAATGTGGTCTGCGGCATGGTCGCAGGCGCCGGCACGTACGCGATCGGTCGCGCCGCCAGCGCGTTTTTTATCGGTGGGGTCTCATTGAAAGATGCACGACGAAAATATCTGGCGACCCGGAAGAAGGCATCCCACAAGGCGCGTCGGTTGGAGGACTCGAGGAGGGCCTCAAAGTGCATTGAATAACTTGTGAATAACCTTCAGGCTCCTGCGGATTTTGTTCACAGTATCTTGTGAACAGACATACGAATTTCGAGTGCCTCTGCGCGCGGCGCGCAAGGTTCATATGAAGCTTTCCGAAATACGAACCGTGCTTCGAGAAATGCGCCTGTCGCCAGCCAAAACACTCGGACAAAATTTTCTGCACGATCAAAATCTTGCTCACTGGATCGTTGATCAGGCTCAGATTACTCCCGACGATTATGTCGTTGAGATTGGACCCGGACTAGGCGCGCTCACGCGTTTCATCCTTGGGAAAGGCGCGCACGTTCTTGCGATCGAAAAAGACACGCGCCTCGCAGATTTTCTGTGCGCACATCTTGATCATAAACGGCTCGAAATACTCAACATCGACGCACTCAAGTTCGATCCACGCTCTCTTTTTGCGCATCGCACAGTGAAATTGGTTGGCAATCTTCCGTACAATATTTCGAGCGCCCTATTATCGAAATTTCTCGAACAACCAAATCCTATATCGCTGGTGTTGTTGATGTTACAAAGAGAAATGGCGCTGCGTCTTTCCGCATCACCATCTACGCATGATTACGGAGCCCTCACCTTGCGCGTGGAAGTGCAACATCGCGTGAAATATCTGCGCACTGTTCCTGCAACAGTTTTCTTTCCGCGGCCTGAAGTCGATTCCGCAGTGGTGCGAATTTTGCCGCGTGATCCAATTGAGTTGCCTCTGCACGATCATCAGTTGCTTCTGAAACTGATCCGGGCCGGCTTTTCTCAGAGAAGAAAACAGTTGAGAAAATTGGTTCGCGAACACATTCCCGACTGGGACACAGTCTCGAGCGATCTGCACATCGCTGTGAACGCCCGCGCGGAAGAGCTATCGTTGCTTCAATGGATTGCCCTGACGAATTCCATCGCGCCACCTCCGCACCCGGATGCACGCGCAGCGAACAATGAATCCTTCCCGATTGTCGACAAAAACGATCGAATCCTGCGATATGCGAGCCGCTCCGAAGCGCATGGGAATAACTTGCGCCATCGCGCCGTTCACATCCTGATATTTAATGCAGCCGGTGAAGTTTATTTGCAGCAACGTTCGCGTTGGAAAGATCGACATCCTTTGAAGTGGGACTCAAGCGCTGCTGGTCACGTAACCGTCGGGGAAAGTTATGATGATACCGCCCGGCGCGAATTGAAGGAGGAATTAGGGGTGACTGTGGCCCTTCAAAAAGTTTCAAAAATTCCGGCCTCGGAACATACCGATCAGGAGTTTATCTGGCTGTATCGGGGCCTGGCTTCCGGTGATCTCGTACCGGCGACGTCTGAAATCGAGCAAGGCGCCTTTTTGCCTTCAACGATTATCGACGGCTGGACATCGGCACGACCGAAAGATTTCGCACCGGGATTTTTAAAGTGCTGGAAGACGTATCGCCGCGAGACGCGCTCCGACAGCGGACACTACAGCATCAGAGTTGTCCGCTAGCACGGCCGCCGCCATTCCCTGCTTGGGGCGGAGGCAGGTTCCAAGACTTCCATCTTTTATCGTATTCGACGGCTGGAAACAGCACGTAACACGGATGGCGTTTCGCTCGAAGCCACGTGATTAGCTTCACCAGTTGGCCGATTCAAGCCGCGGCGAATATGAAAAAAAATCGCGCTTCCTGCGCCGGGCACCGGGGGATCGGAATTGTGTCTGATCTCAACCAACCACTGATACGCAAAGTCACTCGAGCGCATTTTTTCGCGCGTGTAATTGTCTGGCGGATTCTTTGGATCGATCACGATATGGCGATTGTAATTCGGTGAGCGCGGATCATCGCTCCAAACGTCTGCCTCGGTGACTTGATGATAGGGATAGTCAGCTCCCGGTGGCAGGTGCGCATCGTATCCAAACACTTGTCCGATTTCGAAAACACCTGCAGGCGCTCGACCATCGCGCTCTTTCTTCCGAAGACCCGGCTCATTTTGTCCGACAAGTCCGGTGCCCCATGCGAGTCCGTTTTTGCCAAACAACGCTGGGAAAGATCCAGCCACAGCAGCCCACTCTCCGCCGTGCGCTCGCTCAAACAATCGCAGCTCCCCGCGCATCGAGTTCCAAGTCGGCGCGATTCCGACGATCAACTGCGTGCAGTCATCGGGAACGCCCTCCGCATGTGCGGTGACAGCAATGAGGCTGAGGCAGTGAATCGCAAGGCTGCGGACGACCAACATAAGCTTTACAAGGAAATCATTTTAAGCATTCCGCTACTTGTTTGCACATCCGCGGAAACGGCGCGTGGCGATTCTTTCGTGTCGGCTCCCACAAGGTTGAGCCTCAATCAGTATCGCTTATGAAAAAATTACGCTCAATCGCAGCCATGACCGCCATTTTGGGGGTGGCCGTAGCTTCTACAATCGCGCAAACCGAGACAACTAATACGACCAGCAGCACGACTTATATCCAGACCAGCAAGCTCGTCGGCAGGCCGGTGAAATCCTCTCAAGGAGAGGAAATCGGCACCATCAAAGACGTCGTGCTCGACCGTAACACCGGCTGCCTGGCTTACACGGTTCTCGCAACTGGTGGAGGCGGTGGCCAGGTCGCCGGAGGCGGCAAAATGGTGGCAGTTCCCTGGTCTGTCTATTCACCTTCATCGGACCTTAACACTTATACCGTAACCGTGGATCGCGAGCGCATCTACAGCGCGCCCGTCTTCGATTATGCTCACGTCGAGGAATATTCCCGACCCGATTACATCAATAATGTTTATGGTTACTTTGGCGTAACCGCTGGTGCAGCAATCGGCGCTGCGGTGTCATCGACAACAAGCGACACCCACACCACGAATGTAAACACCGCAGCAAGAAGCCCGCATGAAACTCCGGCCGGCAGAACTCATGCAACTCCACGTAGTCGCAGCGGAGCGACGGAGAGTTCACCCACCGAACGCACGCGAGGAACAAAAGAGGAGCGCGAGGGATCGACGCCGCCAAGTGGTCACAGCGAAACGGGTCGGACCGAAACGGGCCGCGGCGAGACTGGAACGCGATCGGAAACTGAGCGAGCTCCGTCGGAAGCTACGAGGCCCAGCGAAAAAGCAACGGGGTCCGAGCGTCACGAGAAGGGCAAACGCGAGGCAAGTACTCCCCAGGAGAGACCTCAAGAATAGGAATAAGATTTCGGCTCGGCGGCGACTCATGGGGTTGCTCAGCCAGTGGCGTTTTCTACGGCAGCCGTATCGGCTGGAAGGTATTTCACGCCAATGAGCCAGGCCACGCCGGAGACAAAGATTATTCCTGACACAAACAGAAATGCCACATGCATATTCGTGTGACCGCCGATGTAACCCAGCAGCCAGAACGCCTGAACGTCGCCAAACGCGTGGATGATGAAAATGTTTGCGGCAAATGCCGTGGCGCGCACAGCCGGCAGCGAGACGTTGGCGAGAGCCGTGTTTGAGGGCCCTGTGTTGAGGAACAAGAAAAAGATTGCGAGGAACATTGCGACCCACGCCGCGGGAAACGGAATGTAAAGGGCTACAATGAAAATCGGGCACGCGATAAGCATCCCGATTCCTGAGACCAAGAAGTACGAACCAGGAAAACGCGAGCGCAACCTGTCGGCGATAACACCTCCCAGAAGCGTCGAGACCAAGCCCGCGACGACGGTGATCAAGCCAAAGATCGTCATGCCTACGGCAGGACTTTGATTCCGATAGCGTAGATAAGCTGGTACCCAGAAGCCTAAGCCGCCGGTTACAAAAGTCATCAATGTTATCGCGACGCAGTTGATGAGATAGGAGCGCGTGCGGAATAATCTCAGGTAATCGCTTATGCTTCGGCGCGGTGACTTTCGTGCCAAATGATCTGCGGCGACGCGCGGATCGCGTTGCCAAAAGCACAGCAGGCCCAGCAACAAGCCCGGCGGGGCAACGAGATAAAATGCCCAGCGCCAGCCGAGGTGAGCGCCTATCAGTCCGCCGATTACATAGCCGAGCGCGCTGCCAACCGGAATCGCCGTGTAAAAAACCGCCATGATGCGACCCCGCGTTTCGATCGGGAAGAGATCGGACAAAATGGTCGGCGCGGCTGGGCCGTAGCCGCCTTCGCCAATTCCGACGAAAATGCGAGTTGCGAAGAGAATGGCAAATGTCGCCGCCAAACCGGATGCTCCGCTGGCCAGGCTCCACAAAATCACAGCAGAGCCGACGATGATCCAGCGCGAGAATCGATCAGCGAGCAAGCCAAGAATCGGCGCGCTGATCATGTAAGTTACGAAAAACGCGTCGCCGAGCAGACCGGTCTTTGTCATCGCGTTTACGTCGCCGGGTGCGAAAAAACTTGCACGAATATCAGGCTCAAGCGCCGCCAGGATCTGGCGATCGATGTAATTGAAAAGGTTTATGGCCAGCAGGAGAAAGAGCGCACTACGTGCGCCGCTCATCAGTTTTTTCCCGTCAGGGTCCAT
>WNGE01006786.1_pt1 | contig 12661 bp, 8 predicted proteins | sample 5400651 | NCBI WGS metagenome assembly WNGE01 (sample SAMN13153370, study PRJNA577476) | soil metagenome | isolation source: 60 cm soil or saprolite under grassland replicate 2 | place: USA:California | collected 2016-06-15 | reverse complement strand
TGCCGGGCGCGGCGTTTGCCGGCTCGCTCGTGGCGGCATTGGCCGTCTTTCTGTTCTCGCTGCGCCGTGGCCGAAATCAGGTCGCCACACTGCTGCTGGCTGGCATTGCCATCACCTATCTCTGTTCAGCTGCCACGACAGCGCTGATCTCTCTTACGTATAACCGCGACACCCTGCGCGAGATGGTCTTCTGGCTGCTTGGCGGCTTCGATAACCGCTTGTGGGAGCACGTGGCGCTGGTGGCGCCACCGGTTGTGCTTGCCACGCTGGTGTTCATGCTGCACGCGCGATCGCTCAACCTGCTGGCGCTCGGCGAAGAAGATGCCCAGAGCCTCGGCGTCGCGGTCCATCGCACGCGGCTCGTGCTGCTAATAGCGGCAGCACTCGCGACGGGCGCATCCGTTGCAATTAGCGGGCTGGTCGGCTTCGTGGGCCTCGTCGTGCCGCATCTCGTCCGTCTGCTCGTTGGTACCTCGGACCACCGTGTGCTGCTGCCGCTGGTGGCACTCGGCGGGGCCCTGTTCCTGCTGACCGCCGACACCATTGCGCGCGTGGTGCTGCAGCCAGCGGAGGTGCGTGTGGGCGTCATCACGGCGTTGGTCGGCGCGCCGTGCTTCTTGTGGCTGCTGGCTCGCTCGCGACGCGACGTGCGCTCGGCTTGATGCGCTGCGTCGCCTGGATCGTGGGGGGCCTGCTTGTCCTTCTCACCGCGTGCAGCCAGGGACCGGCCGTTCCGCCGCAGGCGCCAACGCCCGTTCTCGGCGCAGCCCGGTCGCCACGTCAGGCAACGATCGTCGAGCCCCGCGCGGCAGCGGGCGCGTTTCCGCGCCAGGTGCGCGATGCGTACGGTGACGTGATCATTCCAGCGAAGCCGCAACGTATCCACACCCTTTCGGTCGGGTACGACGAGATCACGTTTCGGCTGGTCGATCTATCCCGTGTCGTAGCGGTGGGCAACTCAACCGCCAATCCCGAGTTCTCGAACGTGGCCGACGATGCGGTGCGGGTGCACGCGCGCGTAGGACGAGACGCCGAGCAAATCCTCGCGCTCGGTCCCGATCTCGTCGTGGCAAGCCCTTTCGCCAGTCCCGATCTGTTGAAGCAACTGCGCGATGCGCGCGTGCCACTCGTCGTTGCCGACCTCGTCTCGTCGGTGGACGCTCAAGCCGACAACATCCGGTTCCTGGCGTACCTTTACGGCGAAGAAGAACGCGGCGAGGCGCTGGTCAGTGAAGTTGGGCAGCGCATTGCACGGCTGAACGCCGTGGTCGAACGCCACCCGCGCGATCGGCGACCAGGCGTCGTCGTCCTCGAGGGCGGACAAACGATCACCGCGGCCGGCGGCGGGACCACTGAGGATGGCGTGCTGCAGCTTGCCGGAGCGCGAAACGCCGCGGCCGAAGCCGGCATTATCGGCAACCGCGACATTTCGCTCGAGGCGGTGCCAGAGCTTCGACCCGACTACGTCGTCGTGACGGAAGGCAATCCGGAGCGGCCGACGCTTCTGCCCAAGCTGCGCGAGAATCCGGCCCTCTCGACACTGGCCGTGTTTCGCGAAAACCGCGTCTTCGTGGTCAAGGCGTCACTCTTGTCGACCCTCTCGCACTGGAACGTAGCGGGCGCCGAGCAGCTCAATCGCGCGCTGTATCCGGGCGAGCTGCCATGACACTAGTAGCCACCGCGGCCCTGCGAGTTGAACACCTGCGCGTGCGTTTCGACGGCACGGCTGTTTTAGACGATGTATCGCTCAGCGTCCGTGCTGGCGAATTGGTTGGTCTGGTCGGGCCAAACGGATCGGGCAAGACGACATTGCTGCGCGCGGTTGCGGCGCTCATACCTGCCGAAGGTAACGTGTGGCTGGCGGGGACTGAGCTCGAGCAGCTGTCGCCAAAGTCAATCGCACGGCGCGCGGCTCGGGTCGCGCAGTCGACCACCATCGAGCCCGCGCTGGCGTTGTCAGTCGAAGAAGTCGTACTGGCTGGTCGGGCGCCGCACCTTGGGCGCTGGCAATGGGAGCGATCGCACGATCACGTGGCTGCACAGCAGGCGATGCAACGCACGATCACGCGTCACCTGATCGATCGGCTCGTCGCGGAGCTCTCGGGCGGTGAACGACAGCGAGTTCTCGTGGCGCGTGCGCTGGCCCAGCAGCCGCGTTTGCTCCTCCTTGATGAGCCGACCGCGAACCTCGATCTCGCTCATCAAATCAGGGTTCTTGGCCTGGTCCGCAGTCTGGCGAATCAGGACGGCCTGGCGGCGGTGGCCGCGATCCACGACCTGGAGCTAGCCAGCCGCTTCTGCGATCGACTCGTGCTGCTGCATCGGGGCCAGATCGTCGCCGATGGGCCGCCAGCAACGGTACTCAGCACTGAGCGGCTCTCGGCTGTGTACGGCGTCCAGGCGGTAGTCGAGCCGAATCCGCACGTCAGCGGCCTGCGCGTGACTGTCCTCGGAACTGACGATTGAGCGAACTTCAGGCTGCGCTCCAACGAGTCGGCCCACTCGATAGCAGGGCGATGGCGGAGGCGCGCAGCCGCCTCGACACATTGACGAAGCCGCCCGGTAGCCTGGGTCGGCTCGAACGCCTGGCAGTTCAAGTAGCTGGAATCACTGGCGACGGGCGGCCGCGCCTGGCAAGGAAGCTCATCGTGGTGATGGCGGCTGACCACGGTGTGGCCGCGGAGGGCGTCTCGGCGTACCCCGCGGCGGTCACCGCGCAGATGGTCCACAACTTCGCCCGCGGCGGAGCGGCCATCAACGTGTTGGCTCGCCAGGTCGGCGCAGCGGTAGTCGTAGTGGACGTTGGCGTCGCGTCGGTGCTCGCGGGTGAACTCCCGATAGTGCACCGCAAGGTGGCGTTCGGCACGGCGAACATGGTGTGCGGGCCGGCGATGGACCGCAATCAGATGGTTGCCGCGATACAGGTCGGACTCGATCTCAGCTTGCGGGAGGCGGACGTCCTCTGCCTGGGCGAAATGGGCATCGGCAACACCACCGCGGCGTCGGCCATCATCGCGGCCATCACTGGGGGGCCTGTCGCCGAAATCACCGGGCGCGGGACGGGCATCGACGACGCGACGTGGCAGCGCAAAGTGCACGTCATCGAGCAGGCGCTGCGTATGAATCAGCCCGATCGGTCAGATCCTCTCGACGTCCTCGCTAAGGTGGGCGGACTGGAAATCGCTGGACTCGTCGGCGTCGTTCTCGGCGCCGCGGCGAGCCGCAAGGTCGTTGTGGTCGATGGCTTCATTGCCACCGCCGCGGCGCTCGTCGCTGCCGAGCTGTGTCCGGCGGTGCGCGGTTATCTGATCGCAGCTCATCGGTCGGTCGAGATTGGCCATCGCGTGGCTCTGGAACGCCTGGAACTGGAGCCGCTGTTTGCGCTCGACCTGCGCTTGGGCGAGGGTTCAGGAGCTGCCCTGGCGCTACCCATCATCGACGCCGCACTAGCGGTGTTAGCCGAGATGGCTACGTTCGAGGAGGCCGGCGTCGCCGGCGCCGTCGCTGCCGAGCCCGATCAGGGAGTTGTAGCATCGCCAGGTACTCGCGCTTCACAACTGCATACTCGTGGTGGAGAACCAGGGGAAGTCCGGTGAAGCACCGGCACTGTGCCGCAACGGTAAGTGGCTCTGAGCCAACAAGTCCGAATACCTGACTCCGTCCCGAGCCGTAGTCCTTCGAGCCAAAGGGCAAAGGCCGCCGCCGTCCGCACGAGCGATGTTTCCTGAGAAAGCCCCAGTCAGTTCGAAGGCCGGGGTTTTTTTGTTGGTCTGGAGAGGAGCCGCAACGACATGGCACACGTGTGGACACCGACAGCTACTCGACGTACCGGTCCGCTCCTGGTTGGCGCGCTCGGGTTGTTCATGCTCTACCTGGTTGGACTCGACCAGGGTCTGTTGCTGAGCGTGTTCGAAGGCCAGACTGCTTTCGACCAGAACCTGATCCACGAATTCGTACACGACGCTCGGCACTCGGCGGCGTTCCCATGTCACTGAGCAGGGTTGTCGTCTCGGCATTGTTGGCGGGCGTTGTGGCCGGCCTGGCCGCGGCAACGTTCCACTTCCTGGCAACTGAGTCGGTGATCGATCACGCCATCATGCTCGAAACACTGCATCGACAAGCTGAAGGCACGTACGAAGAGCCGATGGTGAGTCGAGAGGTCCAGAAGGTCGGCCTGTTCGTCGGCTTCCTGATCTACGGATTGACGTGGTCGCTGTTGTTCGGAGCCGTATTCCACGCTACGCAGCGTTGGCTGCCAGGCAGGACATTGCTGCAACGGGGCGCGTTTCTAGCAGGCACAGCGTTCTCGTCAGCAGCCCTACTTCCATTCCTGAAGTACCCCGCAAATCCTCCTGGCATTGGCGATCCCGACACCATCACGTTGCGCCAGACACTGTATCTGAGCATCCTCGCGCTGTCCGTGCTCGGCACAGCCTTTGCTGTCGCGCTGGCGCGCTTCCGAGGTTGGCCGACGGCGGCGGCATTCCTGGCTGTATTCGCGATCGCCGTCTACGTACTGCTCCCAGGAAATCCTGACGCTGTCCGACTACCAACTGATGTCCTGTGGACCTTCCGCGCTCTGTCCATCGCGGGCCTCGCCGTGTTCTGGACGGCGCTCGGACTCACGTTCGGACTGCTGCTGCAGCGCCAGGATGCACGCGTCGCACTTCGCCCTCAACCGAGTGCGGTCTGACCCATTCCAACGCTGGACGGCGCTGCAGAATGCGTCGACGGACGCAAGCAATCGCCTCGATGAAGAGGTCGATCTGGCGTTCTGGAAGCGCGTTGCCGGCGACTACGATTCGGGCGCGCTGGCCAATCGCGTACCCGCGGTGCTAAGGCGAGTGCGTGAGCTCGTGCCGAGCGGTGCGTCACTCCTCGAGATTGGCGCCGGTACCGGCGCGTTTTCGCTTGCGCTCGCGCCGACCGCGGCAAAGGTAACCGCGCTGGATTACTCGCCGGCAATGCTGCAGGTGTTCAGGAGCAAACTCGAAGCGAGTCCTGGCCGCGGGAACGTGCGCATGGTGCAGAGTCGATGGGAGGAGGCCGAAGTCGAGCCTCACGACGTGGTGCTCGCAGCGAACGCGTTCTACCGTGTTCGAGATCTGCGCTGTGTGCTCGAGAAGATCCTGTGCGCGACGCGTCATCGCGCGATCGTCGTGTGGAGCATCGGCCGCCAGGATTCGCCGCAACACCGCGTTCGCGAGCTGGTGCATCCAGGGCGTTACCAACCGGGTCCCGACTACGTGGACCTCGTCAACGGTCTGTTTGCGCTGGACGTGTTTGCGCAGGTCGAAATCATCGAGGTCGACGACACCCAGCATTTCCCCTCCGACGAGAAGGCCGTTGCGGGATTGCTGTCGTGGCAGCCGATAACGCGCGACGAGTTGTCCAGGGCCTGCGGCCTGTTACCACAGGTCCTGGAGCGCAACGCGAGCGGATGGATCTGGCGGCGCAAAGGCCGCATCGCCGTTATCTGGTGGGATCAGCCGGCGTGAGCACGCCCGGTACGCGCCGCAATCTGGTGATTCGCGCGGATGGCAAGACCGTCAATGTGCCGCGTCGGCAGGGCCACCTCTTCGTCTGCGCGACGGGCTGCTGCTGCGGGCACACCGATCGCGACTACGCACCGGTGCCCGTTGAGCTGTATGACCGCGAGTGGGAGCGGCGCAAGTGGCGCAACCGCGTTCACCTGACGATCGGCGGCTGTCTGGGTCCGTGCGTGTTGGCAAATGTGACCATGCTCATGTTCGACGGTCACACGCTGTACTTTCAGTCACTCAACAATGAGGCACTGGTTACGGCGCTGCTCGACTACGTCGACACGATGCTGGTGGCTGATGCCTATCTGCCACCACCGCCGGTGCTCGCCGACCTGCATTTCACCAGCTTCCGTTGGGAAGACCGACCAGATGGCTGCGAGCTCTACGACCGACACCTACCGTCGCCCGCGCGTGCGATGACCACGACGGCCGAAGCAGCGGGCTTCCTGTTTCTCACTCAATCAGACACCGATCTGGCAGTGCTCGATCGCGTGGCTGCCTGCCTGCCGACAGACTTCCCGCACGTTCGCGCGTATGGCCTGAACCACCTCAAAACTGACGGCGACGTTGATGCGTTCCTTGACAACGTCGTGCCTGGCGCGGAGGTGATCGTGGTGCGGCTGATGGGCGGTCGCGCCAGCTTCGCGCGCGGGCTCGATCGAATCGTCGACTACGTTCAGCAAACAGATGCGTGGCTGCTGTGTGTTCCTGGAACCGATGCGCTGGATCCGGAGCTCACCGCGATGAGCACGGCTGGCGTGCCCGTCGCACATGAGGCGTTGGCCTATCTGCAATTCGGCGGTGAGTCCAACTACGAACACCTGCTGCGCTTCCTGGCCGATCACCTGCTCGCGTGTGGATTCGGCTTCGACCGGCCGGTCGAACAGCCGCGGCATGGCGTGTATCACCCGGAGCTGGGCGGGCAGTGTTCAGTCGCTGACTTGTTGGCGCGGCACGATCCGCAAAGACCCACTCTTGGCATCCTGTTCTACCGGTCGCATTTGCTCGGCGGTAACACCGGTTTTGTGGATGCCGTCGTGCGTGAAATCGAAGGGCTTGGCGCCAATGCGCTGCCCGTTTTTGCCTATTCGCTCAAGGATGGCGCAGCTACCGGCGAGCTCCCAGAGGCCCTGCGCTATTTCATGGGTAGAGTCGACGCGGTGATCGCCACGATGAGTTTCGCGATGGGCCAGGTGAACACCGATGGCCCCACGCAGAGCGGCTGGTCGGTCGAAGCGCTCGAGCGACTCGACGTGCCGGTGCTGCAGGCGATTGCAGTGGGCTCCAGCCACGCCCAATGGGATGGCTCGCAACGCGGATTGTCGCCGGTCGAGACTGCGATGAACGTCGCGCTGCCGGAGTTCGACGGCCGCATCATCACTGTGCCCATCTCCTTCAAAGAGGAACGACCCGGCCAGCATGGACCTGTGACGGCCTACGTTCCGCGGCCTGATCGCATCGTTCGCGTGGTTGGACTTGCCTTGCGCTTCGCTGCGCTACGGCGGAAGCCGAACGCTTCGAAGCGAGTCGCGCTGGTCCTGACCAACTACAACGCGAAAGCGTCGCGCATTGGCAACGCGGTGGGATTGGACACACCAGCTTCGGTGCTGCGCCTACTGCATTCAATGCACTCGGCTGGCTATGACGTCGGCGATCCCGAAGCGCTTCCCGCGGATGGCGATTCCTTGCTCGCCGAGCTGATCGACCGCTGCTCGTACGACACGGAACTGCTCACCGAAACGCAGCTCCGGCACGCCGCCGGGCGGGTCTCGACGACGGACTACGTGACATGGTTCGACGGTTTGCCCGCCAATAACCAGAGCCAAATGGTCCACCGCTGGGGAGCACCGCCCGGCGAGAGCTACGTCCACGACGGCCACATCGCGCTCGCTGGACTCCGGTTTGGGAACGTGTTCCTAGCGATTCAGCCGCCGCGCGGCTACGGCATGGACCCAAACCTGATCTACCACCAGCCTGACCTGCCGCCGACGCACAGCTATCACGCGCTGTACCGCTGGCTGCGCGACGATTTCCGGGCTGATGCAATGGTGCACGTGGGCAAGCACGGGACGCTCGAGTGGCTCCCCGGCAAAGCAGTCGGATTGTCGGAGACCTGCTATCCGGACCTGCTTCTGGGGGATTTGCCGCTCGTCTACCCGTTCATCATTAATGACCCAGGCGAGGGCGCCCAGGCCAAGCGGCGCGCTCACGCGGTCATCGTCGACCATCTGACTCCGCCCATGACGACGGCTGACGCATACGGCAAGCTGGATGAGCTCGCTAGCCTGGTCGACGAGTACTACCGGGTCGAGGCGCTGGACCCGACCAAGCTGCCAATGCTTCAGCAGCATATCTGGGAGCTGATCGTAGATGCTCGACTGGACGCCGACATTACCCTCATGATCCAGCGGCTCAACCAGCAGGGCGACCACACCCACGACTGGGACCCGGCCGTCACCGACGAGGGTGTTCCGACGACGCTTGCAGATATGCGGTCCAAGGATTTCTCGCACTTGATCGAAAACCTGGACGGCTATCTGTGCGAGCTCGGAAGCGCGCTGATTCGCGGCGGGCTCCACACGCTCGGCGAGCGCCACTCTGGCCAGCGGCTGCGCGATCTCGTGCTGGCGATGGTGCGTGTGCCGAACCTCGACGTGCCGCGCTTGCGCGCGGGCGTCGCCGCGGCGTTCAGATTGGACCTGGATGCGCTGATCGATGGCCTGGGCTCTCGGCTGGAGGGCGACCAGGCCGCGCGGCTTGCTCTTGTTGGCGGTCGCGCGGTAGCCAGCGCGAGCGACGCGCTCGAAGCAATTGATGTGCTGTGCGGCACGCTCGTCCAATCGCTGCAATCCGCTAGCTGGCCCACAGGCGCCGACGCTCGCAACTGCATCGCCCGTGAGGTGTTGCAGACGGCCAATGTTCCGCCGGCAGTCGAGCGCACGCTCGCGTTTGTCGTCGAGCGGTTGATCCCGAGCCTCGATGCGTCAGCTGACGCTGAGATCGCAAACATCCTGCGCGCGTTGGAAGGAAGGTACGTGCCCGCGGGTCCCAGCGGCGCACCCACACGCGGCATGGCGCACGTGCTACCGACCGGGCGCAACTTCTACGCCATCGATCCCCGCACGATGCCCAGCCGATCGGCCTGGCGCATCGGCCAGCAGCTCGCCGCCGAGCTTGTGGAGCGCCATCGTCGTGAAACGGGTGCGTACCCGCGCAGCGTCGGGCTGAGCGTCTGGGGCACGAGTGCGATGCGCACCCACGGCGACGACATCGCGCAGGTCTTCGCCTTGCTCGGGGTGGAGCCGATCTGGCAACCCGAGAGCCAACGCTTGCTCGGCGTCGACGTGGTGCCGTTGGGAAAACTCGGCCGGCCGCGCGTGGACGTCGTCTGTCGCATCTCCGGATTCTTTCGCGACGCCTTTCCACACATCCTCGGCGTGCTCGACGATGCGGTTCGCAAGGTGTCGGAGCTCGATGAGGCTCCCGAAGACAACCCGATGCGCGCACGGTATCTTGCCGATCGCACTCGATTGGAAGCGGACGGGGCGACTCCTGAAGCCGCCAGCCGGCAGGCTCGCTACCGGGTGTTCGGCTCAAAGCCTGGCACCTACGGCGCGGGCATCTTGCCGCTCATCGACGAAGGTAATTGGGAAACCTCGGCTGACTTTGCCACGGCATATGTCAATTGGGGTGGTTACGCCTACACAGGCGACGAGTACGGCGTCGACGCGCGACCGCGGTTCGAAGCCGTACTCGCTCGCGTCGAAGTAGCGGCGAAGAATCAAGACAACCGCGAGCATGACATCTTCGACTCAGACGATTACATGCAGTTCCACGGCGGCATGATCGCGACCATTCGCGCGTTGTCAGGATCGGCGCCACGACGCTACTTCGGCGACACGTCCGATCCCGCGCGGGCAAAAATCCGCGACCTCAAACAAGAGGCGCTGCGCGTCTATCGCACCCGTGTGATCAACCCGAAGTGGATAGCAAGCATCACGAAGCATGGCTACAAGGGCGCGCTGGAGCTCGCGGCGACGGTCGATTACCTGTTCGGCTACGACGCGACCGCCGACGTCGTCGACGACTGGATGTACGAGGAATTGGCGCGTACATATGTCATGGATCCGAGCATGCGAGCGTTCTTCGAGCGCAGCAACCCGTGGGCGCTCAAAGACGTGAGCGCGCGGCTGCTCGAAGCGATCGGTCGTGGCCTGTGGCAGCAGCCTACAGACGAAGCACGCCAGCAGTTGCAGTCGGCCTATCTCGCGGCCGACACGATGCTCGAGGTTCGAACTGACGGTGCCGTATTGGCCGGCAGCCCCCGATCATGACCGGCCAGCCCCGATACCCGTTCGCAGCACTGGTCGGTCAAGAGACGCTGAAGCTGGCGCTGGTCGTCAACGCGATCAATCCACGCCTCGGTGGGGTTCTGATTCGCGGACAGAAAGGCACCGCGAAGTCCACGGCCGCGCGTGGACTGGCCGGCCTGTTACCGCCAATCGACGTGGTGGACAATTGCCGCTTTGGCTGCGATCCGCAGCCGTCCGCGACGCGCTGTCCCGACTGCTTTGCCCGCGAAGCGGCTAGCGAAACGCCTCTCCCGCAGCAGACGCGAACCGCGGCATTCGTCGAGCTGCCGATCGGAGCAACCGAGGACCGCGTCCTGGGCAGTCTCGATCTCGAACGCGCCTTGAAACAGGGTGAGCGTCATTTCGAGCCCGGTCTGCTTGCACGGGCGAACCGGGGCCTGCTGTATGTCGACGAGGTCAACCTCCTACCCGATCACCTGGTCGACTCCTTGCTTGACGCGGCTGCGATGGGCGTCAACACCGTCGAACGGGAAGGTCTGTCATTCAGCCACCCGGCCGCGTTCGTGCTGGTGGGCACGATGAATCCAGAGGAAGGTGAGTTGCGACCGCAGTTGCTCGACCGGTTCGCACTCGCCGTCGACGTGGCTGGCATGCCCGACCCAGCGCAGCGGGCCGAGGTGGTTCGGCGCCGGATCGCGTACGAAGCCGACCCGGTCGCGTTCGCGCAGCTGTGGAGTGAGGCGGAATCAGCGGAGCGTCGTCGCATTGAGGCTGCACAAGTGCTCCTCCCCCAGGTTTCACTTGCGGATGCGCTTCTGGATCTGATTGCCCGCATATGTACCGAGTTCGAGGTCGACGGCCTCCGCGCCGACCTGGTCATGTACAAAGCGGCCGTCACGCTCGCGGCCTACCACGGCTGGCGTGACGTGATCGTCGACGATGTCCGACAGGCGGCAGAGTTGGCGTTGTCGCACCGGCGCCGCCGTCAGCCGTTCGACGATCACGGCCTTGACCGCGAGCGGCTCGACCGGCTGGTGGACGAGCACATGCGAGATGGTGGCGAAACGGAGTCGCCAGTCGATGAACCTCACAACGGCGATCCTCCGCCCGAACGACCAGGAGCACCGCCAGGCCGCGAGCAGGTCTTCGAAATCGAGCCTGTCGAATTCACACCGCCGCCATCCATCGCGCGATCGACCCTTACTGCGCGCACCCTTCGAAGTGCCGCCGGCCGGCGAGGAACACCGACCGAGAGCACGTCCGGACGCCATCTGCGAAGCGTGCCGTTGCAGTTGGCGGATTCGCGGTCGCTCGACGTCGCTGCGACTCTCTTGGCCGCGGCACCGCATCAGCTCGCGCGGCGCGGTCACGATGATGGGGAAGGGGAAATACGACTCGAGCGGCGCGACGCGCGAGTAAAGCTGCGTCACAACCGCGCGCGCCGGTGCACGCTGTTCGTGGTCGATGCCAGTGGGTCGATGGCTGCGCGGCGGCGCATGGCGGCGGCGAAAGGGGCCGTGATGTCGCTACTAATGGAGGCTTATCAGCAGCGCGACCAGGTAGGGCTGATCGCATTCCGCGGTTCGCGTGCCGAGCTGCTTCTGCCGCTTACTAACAGCGTGGAACTGGCGTCTGCCCGCTTACGAGAGCTGCCGACGGGGGGTCGCACGCCGTTGGCGTCTGCCCTGCAACTGGCCCACGCCACTCTTGCTCGTGTCACACGGACAGGCTCCACGGTCGGGTCTGCGCTCGTGGTGCTCGTCTCCGATGGCCGTGCCAACGTGCCGCTTGGCGACGGTGATCCAAACGCCGACACGCTTGCCGCCGCGCAGATACTCCGCGCTTCAGGCGTGTCATCGCTTGTCGTTGACTCGGAGGATGGCCCAATCCGACTCGGCCTGGCGCGCCGGGTCTGCGCCGCATTGAACGGCCACCACGTCCGCCTGTCGGATCTCCTGACCGCGACCGGCAAGCTCAATCCCCTCGCGGCCGCGGTCCAGCTCGCCCACGCATCAGGGAGGGCCTCAGCATGACCTCACCGACAAAACCACCACGCCAGGGGCTGACGCTGGTCTTTACCGGGAACGGCAAGGGCAAGACGACTGCGGCTGTTGGTCTGACGGTCCGCGCGGCCGGCAACCGCATGAAGGTGTTCTTCCTGCAGTTCATCAAGGGGCAGTGGAAGTCGGGTGAACGAGAGGTCCTGCGCGGCTTGCCTGGCGTCGACCTGGAAGTTACTGGCCGCGGTTTCACGATTGAGCGCCTCCGAAATCCCAAGATCCCGCTCGAGGATCATGCCGCGGCCGCCGCACACGGCTGGCAGGTCGCTCAGCAGATCGTCAGCGAAGGTCAGTACGACCTCGTGGTGCTCGATGAGATCCTCGGGGCGATCAACGCTGGGCTTATTCCGTTGGCCGAGGTCGTCGCGCTGGTGCGGACGAGAAAGCCACCAACGCTGCACCTAGTGCTGACTGGTCGAGGAGCTCCGCCGGAGCTTGTCGATGTGGCCGACCTCGTGTCAGAGATTCAACCGGTCAAACACCCGCTTCAGCGCGGCATCAAAGCCCAGCGAGGGATTGAGTTCTGAGAGCCTTGATGGCGGCACTGGCCATGGACGCCGCACTCGGGGAGCCGCCTGCCGCGGTCCATCCCGTCGTCCTGATGGGCCGCGCCCTGGACGCGTTGGAGCGGCAGGCCCCGCGATCGGAGCGTTGGCGATTGTGGTATGGGCTTGGAGTAGCGATCGGTCTACCCGCGGTGTGGGCGGGGCTGGGCTGGCTGCTCGAGCGTTGCGCGCCGTGGCCG
>WNGE01016557.1_pt1 | contig 12662 bp, 10 predicted proteins | sample 5400651 | NCBI WGS metagenome assembly WNGE01 (sample SAMN13153370, study PRJNA577476) | soil metagenome | isolation source: 60 cm soil or saprolite under grassland replicate 2 | place: USA:California | collected 2016-06-15 | reverse complement strand
CGTGCAGCAACGCTACCATCTACCCTACCGCGCTTACCTGTGCGAGATCGACCTGGAGCGGCTCTACGCGGCTGTCCCCGCGCGCCAGACCTACGAGCCCATCTCGCGCCACCAGGAACTCAGCCGCGATCTCGCCATCGTCGTCGACCAACAGGTACCGGCGCAGGCGCTTCAGGATGTTATCGTACGCCAGGGTGGCGACCTGCTACGTTCGGTCACGCTCTTCGACGTTTATACCGGCGATCCTATTCCCGCCGGTAAGAAGAATCTCACCTATTCGCTCGTCTACCAGTCGCAGGAGCGCACGCTCACCGAGGCCGAGGCCAACGCGCTACAGGAAAAAATTCTTCAGGCTCTCCATGAAGAATTCGACGCCGTTCTGCGTTGATAAGAGAGATGGTACTAAACTGATCATTACAGGTTAACACTTGTAGCGGCCAGCTTAGTACCATTGGGCCATAGAGAAAAGGTATTTCATCTCTTTTTCGGCTCATCAATAGTACTGCGAGTTTTGGATGTGACAAACTCGGTGTTATCCACGTTCTATCAGTACAGGTCTACTAACAATCGACTTTTGTAGCGTTCCTGGAAAACAGAAGTACGGTTAGTACATATAATAACCTGTTCTTGCGGATGATAGGGTAGATGGAGATTATTGATATGTTTTTTGAGAAGAGATGGATATGAATCAATGTTTGCGTTGTAACAAACAATGTAGCGTGGCGTCTCTATTCTGTGATGAATGCAGCTTGCTCGTAGAGGACCCTGTGCCGCCGGTTGGGCCTGCGCTGCCTGCACGTATGGAGAGAGATGTATCAACTATATCAACGTCCCCCCAGACAGCGATACCGTCCTTACAGCGGGAGGGCCCGGCTTATAGCGGTGATATTGTAGAGCGCCAGACGGCCCCGAATCCTGTGGCGCCTTCTCGTCTATTCCAACTTTCGCCTTATGTCGAGCAAGCCAATCGCATCGAGCAGACCCTGCATCGGTTGAGCGATGCAGCCAGGCGGCTTGCAGCGGCGGAGTCCGGCGATCATCGCAAGCCGAAGAGCTCGCGCCTCTCTCCTCTGCGTGATATCTCTGGTGAGATCCAACGCCACAGTACGCCGATGCCAGAGGTACCGCCTCAGAGGCCGTTCTCCACCGAAAGCGAGCAGGATGGTGAGGATATGGGCGGTAGTCTCCCTGACCTGTGGCCCTGGTTGAGCGATTCCGGCGAGCTCGAAGCCGGGAGCTGGTCGGGTCATACTGATCCGCTGATCTCGCGTCGTTTCCCCGATAGCATCGAGGCAGCGCGTATCGAGGCGGAAGATATGCAGCGCATCGCCGCTGAGGGCCTGGCTACCTATTCACCGTCTGTGCCGCGTAAACGACCTTCGCGTGTACGCATGGCTTTCGCTAGCCTTGCGGTACTCGCTATTCTTGCTTTAACCATAGATAGTATTTTAGTCTCTGTTGCATTTCTCAATAAACGACCGGCGCCATCTATTCCCAATGGCCCTCCAACGCTTACGCTGTCAGCGACAAATGTGACTTATGGTCAGAATATTATTTTGCATATCCGTCATTTTTCAACATCTTCCGAAGTTTATGTGACGCGCGATGTGGAGGAGGCTATCAATCTCAATCCTTATTGAAAGTACCTGGGACCCCGGCTTCCACACCATCGAGGCTGAGGATATTCAGACGCGCTACACGGCGAGTACGTCTCTGCACATCGACAACTCCGGTCCGACGCGCCCGCCGCATCTGGTCGTCGATGATCTTACGATCGATCTGGGTGCGGCTAACGTAGGTTCGAACTCTATTCGCCCATTGAGGATGCATAATGCCGGCAGCGGGTCTATCGTCTGGTCGGCGAGTAGCAACCAGCCGTGGCTCTTGTTGGCGCCGAACCAGGGTGCCTTTAGCGATGAGCAGACGATCTCAGTTGGTGGTGAGCGCGCTGATCTCAGACCGGGCAATTACACAGGGACGATCACAGTTTCGTCCAGTGTGAGCCCGTCCATTAATGTTCAGGTGACTATGACGGTGCTCGCACTGCCGAAGAATCCTGGACCGGTCTTGCAGGTGACGCCTCCTGTGCTCTCGTTCACGGCGATCGATGGCGGCGCGCTTCCGCCACAGCAGTACCTGGTGGTCGGCAACCCCGGCTCACAGCCGATGCACTGGTCGCTCGCGAATAATACGCCGTCGACGCAGTCCCAGGGCTCGTTCCTGAACTCGCTCGGGTCGTCCGTGCACTGGCTGAATACGGATCAGACGTCGGGGACCGTGGCACCGAGCGCGACATCGATTGTGAAGATTAGCGTGCAGAGCAAGAGCCTGCTGCCAGGTGCCTACACCGATACGCTGGTGTTTAGCGCCGATAAGGGGACGGTAAATAACCCGCAGAACGTGAATATCTCGCTAACCGTGCAGCCGGCGTGCGCTCTGCAAGTCAGCTCAAACGCGCTGACGTTTACCGCCGTACAGGGGCAGACCAGTCCCAATAACCAGGCGGTAAGCCTGTCCGCCAGCTCAAGCTGTGGGGCGACAACCTCGTGGAGCGCTTCGTCTCCCCAATCCTGGCTGATGGCTACTCCTGGCAGTGGCCAACTGAAAGGCGTGGCAAGCTCTACAGTAGGAGTGAATGTCAATACTGCAAGTCTGACGAGCGGGAACTATAATGGCGTCATTACTCTGACGACGACGCACAGCACGCAGGCGGTCCAGGTGCAGTTGACGGTGCAGCCGCCGCCACCACCGGGTTCGCCGATTCTCAGCGTATCGCCGATGAACGTCAACTTCAGCGTGACTCAGGGGCAACCAAGTCCTCCACCACAGGTGGTTTCTATCACAAATACTGGCGGGAGTAATCTCGCCTGGCGTGAGAACGCTGGATTTTCTGGCTCAGGAGTAGTAATGAGTGCTTCACCAACAGGTGGGACGGTCGCTCCTGGTGCAACCGGGCAGATTGTTGTGAATGTCAACACTCGTAAAGCTGATGCAGGTTCTTATATTGGTACGGTCACAATTCATGGTTTTGATGCAAATAACAATGAGATCAGTGGTAGCCCGCAGGTTATTAATGTTACCATTAATGTGCAGCCGCCTTGCACGCTGGCGCCGCCCACATCGGGTTCGCTCGCTTTCACCGCGACGCAGGGTTCAGGCGATCCAGCTCCGCAGACGATCGGTCTCTCGGCAACAGGGAACTGCGCGTGGCCGGTGAATTGGAGTGCGAGCGGTGCACCGTCCTGGTTGAAACTGTCTTCAACTTCCGGCTCGTTTAACGCGAATGGACAATCCGCGTCGATCAGCGTTGCGCCAACTATCGCCGGTCTGTCGCCGGGCAACTATAACGCGACGATCTCTCTCGCGGCTACGGATAATGCCAACATGCAATTGTCGGGGAGCCCGCAGTTGTTTTCCGTGGCGCTGACGGTGCAAGCGCCGTGCTCGCTGCAGTCACCATCGGGCCTGACGTTCTCGGTGCCGGAGGGACAGACCTCGTCTCAACAGTCGCTGCCGGTAAACGAGAGTGGCGCCTGTGCGCGCCCGGTCTCCTGGTCTGCCTCGGCGAACAACTCCTGGGTGGTGCTCCTGGCAAATTCGGGGAGTGATGGCGGGGGCGGCGGTAGCGTCGGCGTCAGTGCTAATGCGTCTGGCATACAACCGGGGACCTATAGTGGCACGGTGACGCTCTCCGCCAGTGGCAGCGGCGGTACTCCAGTTCAGGGTAGCCCACAGACTGTTGGTATATCTCTGACGGTGACTGGCTATACGGTGAGTGGCACGGTGAACGCGTGTGCCGATGGCGGCTGTAGCTCTTCGTCGGCGCTCGCCGGGGCCGGTGTGACGCTGACTGATAGCTCTGGCACTCAGCACACAACTACTGCCGATTCGTCGGGCAATTATAGCTTTAGCAATATCATGCTCGGCTCTGCCATGATCTCGGCCAGCGGCAATAATGGTACAAGTACCAATTATTCCGGCAGCTCTTCGGTGACAATCTCGGGCAATCAGACGGTCAATGTCAACGCCTCTCCATCGTGATCAAATGGTGGTTGGCTAAATAGAGGGAGGATGCCGGAATGCTCATATGGGCGTTCTGGCGTTCTTACTATCTGTGCCATAACCCCGGTGGAGCCCTACTGTTGAAAAGCCTTTCTCTTAATCTACTTGTATCATTATGGTACAATAGTCATGCTGTGTAACAATCATTAATACCATTAACACAGCATATCGTCGGAATCCAGCCGGAGAAACTGCTGGTATACGTAGCCATGAAAACGGCTGGCAGGCGCGCGCTGTTGCCAGGCATGACGACGGTACGAGCCGCATTTGAGAATTGCCACCTGGCAACGTCTATTAACTCAAATAATAAATTTATGTATAATTATTGTTATGTGGCTTAAAGAGAGCAAGGAGGAGAAGGCGTGCTAGCCGGCGATCGCCTCATAAAAAATATATATGGAAACTAAACGTTGCGCCTATTGCCATAAACTACAGCGGGCTGATGCACAGGTGTGTAGTGGATGCGGTCAGCCCTTCATACCCAAGAAATCGCGCCCCTCTAACAAAGGATGGACGCGGCCCTCTATTCCTCCTGCCTCACCCCATCGCGCCGGGCACTATTCGGGTCTGCACCCTGAAGATCAGCCATTTCAATCGAGCAAGATCGCTATCCAGCGTCCGCCTATAACCGAGAACTGGCAGGCGCCGCGCCACGAGCCTGAGCATATCGTTCTACCTATGGTCGATCCCGAGTCGGACCCAGGCATAGCTCCTCCTCTGGCCCCTTCTATGATGTCCGATGAGCATACACAGGCAACCTTCGTCGAGCCGCCCGCCTATATGCCGAAGAGGAGCCTCCTGCCACGACGGGCCATTCCTATCTTGCTGACTCTTTCATGTATCTTTTTCTTGCTTGCCAGTAGCATTCTCGCCTTTGTGCTGATCAGCAGGTCCTCATCGCTAGCCTTGCCAACCATGACGGCGACGCCCAGTCAGCTCCGTGTAAACGATACTTTTACACTGACCGGAAGCGGCTTCGTTGCGCATAGCCTGCTGTCGTTTACGTACGATATCAACAAAGTGATCCTCGATGGTAATAAGCACCCCTTAGAGGCCCACGCGGACGCCCAGGGAGCATTCTCCGTGCAACTCCAGATACCTGGCGATTGGAACCCTGGTCAGCACTACATTCACGCAACCAACGCGGCGCAGAATCAGAGCGCCTCGACAGCAATTACTGTGCAAAAGCCATCCACAGCCCTGCCAGAACTACAGTTATCGGTAGCTAGCCTGAACTTCGGCGCGGACGCTCCCGGCGCCGTTTCGGAGCAGACGATCTCGCTTGTCAACGCGGGCGGGGGTCAGATCGCCTGGCAGCAGAGCAGCGACCAGGCGTGGCTGAGCGTGTCGCCCGGCAGCGGCACGTTCTCTGGCCGTGAGGGTGTGCGTGTCACGGTCAATCGCGGCACGCTCGCCCCGCAGACGTACACCGGGCATATCACCTTTACGCCAAAGGACGGCAACGCGGCTTCTTCAGTGACACTAAACGTAACGATGACGGTAAAAGCCGCACCAGCGGTCCTCACCATCGCGCCAACCTCCTTGAACTTCGCGGCGAATACGCAGCAGAGCCTCGCCAGTCAGACGGTAGTCCTGCAGAACAGCGGCGGCCAGAGCCTGAACTGGACGAGCACGGTATCGACCGGCGATGGTGCCTCCTGGCTTGCCATCACACCAACATCAGGCAGTATTGCGCCGAACCAGAGCGCAACGGTTACAGTAAGCGTGCAATCGCAGCAACTCGCCGCCGGTTCTTACCAGGGGACTATCACCTTCACTGGTGGCGCCCATGGACAGGTCGATGTAGCATTGGCGGTGAACGGGGCGACGAGTGATCTGAGTGTCTCGCCGCATGCGCTCTCGTTCAGCATGACCGCCAGTCAACAGCCGGAGTACAAGGCCATTATTCTACAGAACAACGGCAGTCAGACTCTTAACTGGACGGCCAGTGCAACTACAACAAATCAAGGCAACTGGCTGCGCCCGGACCTCAGCGGCGGCACGCTCGCACCGGGCGCCGAGGGATTTGTCAATGCCAGGGTCGATGCAACAGGTTTGCAACCGGGAACCTATCAAGGTACGCTTACCCTCAGCGCCGGGGCAGCGGTGGAACTGGTGGCGATCACGCTGACGGTAACGTGATGGTGTATGAGGAGAAAGTCTGACGTGCCAGCAGGGCGCTGACGTGCCAACAGGGCGATTGCAAGAATCGCCCCTACAATGATACGATTGAGCTCAGTACCTTCTCATCTTTCTGGTTGACGCTCCTCACCTTCTATGCTATATTCTGACAGAGCCTGTAAAGGTATGCGCTTTTTTTATTTGCTACTCAAATTTTATATCGGAGGATAAGTCGTGCCAAACATCACATACATACGCGAAAATGTACGCGTTGAGGTCCCCGAGGGTGATAGCGTGCGTTATCCCGCGCTAGAGAACGATGTGCCTGTGTATTGTGGCATGTGGAAGTTCGCCAACTGTCATGGCAATGGGCTGTGTGGCACCGATCGCGTCGCCGTCTCCCCCACAGTGAATACCAACGGCCTCACCTTTATGGAGAAGTTCTGGCTGCGCGGCGACCTGAAGAAGAATCCTAATATGCGCCTCGCCTGCCAGGTAAAGGTCTACGGCGATGTCAACGTCGAGACGCAGTGCTAATAGAGTATCTGTTGAGGACTCGTCAGCGCCAAAGGCGCTTCTCACGTGGTTTCTGGTGTGGTTGGTGGGCTGGCGGCTCAGGCCGCCAGCCCACCAACCACACCAGAAACCACGTGAGCCGCAGAGCGGCGATGAGTCCGGGAAGAGCAGTAGTGTGAACTTTTTCAAAAGTTCGGGAATGGACTCATCGCTCGCCTATCTCACTGCGAAATACAGCCTTTGCGCGAATATCATTTTCCCGTTCTGGTCGCTCCAATAAAGCTCAACCGTTCCCTCGGCTGATACCGAGTAGGTCATTTTCGCGTCGCCATTGATCGAGGGCTGGGCTTTGGGATCGATCAATTTCGTATTTACCGTATCTAAGTAGTGATTGCCGTTCATATACCACTTGATGACGATGTTCCCTGGCCTGGGCGGCTTCGCGCTGTATGTGACGTAAAAAGGCATGCCCACCTGGAAGATCTGATCTGCCTGTCGCGGAGTGAAGTTCGCGTCGACCTGCGACGTGGTAGCGGCAGCCGTGATGATGTTAATGCCCGGCCCCTGGTCGACCCTGTTGGGTGGATCAGGTATGTTGGCGGAGGGGGGAGCGCTCATGTTGGGCGGGAGCGCGGTGCCAAGAAAGCGCTGAATCGCTGTGATCGTCCCTGTGGTCCTTGCATAGTAGATGCTGCCAGTACAGAGCAAAGTTGCCATGATCAGGACGCTTAAAAAGCCGCTGATGATGCGATATTTGGGGATGATCGGGCGCGGTTTCGTATATATGGGCGCGACGTAGATCGATTCGCCCTGCTCCTCTGGCAGTGCTGGGAGCATCTGCTCCCTGTCTGGTGCCGGTACAAGTTGCATCGACTGGTAGCCCGCCTGCCCTGGTCCCTGGTACGGGACCGGGAGCATGGAGGACCGGTCTGTCTGCGGTGGCTCCTGCACCTGTGTCATAGCGTCGGGAGAGCCCCACTCCTGTTGTTGCATAGCGGCATTCCAGCTCGTTTCCGCTGGAGGTCCAATGGGAGATTCGAATGAGAGCTGAGGTGCCTGATTGTTCCATAACTCACCTGGTGGTGCGGCATCCCACATCGTCGGTACTGGTCCTGCCATCTCCCCAGTTGCAGCCTGTGATTGTCCCAGTAGCGACGAAGGCGCTCCGCAATGGGGACACGGTGCCTCATTTGCCGGTCTTGCTGATTTACAATAACTACAGAACATCTTCTTCGCCTACCTTTTTATATATTAGCTACTGCCTCACACTATCACTCCATGCGCCAACAATCAAGAATCGTGGGAGCCTCTAGGGCAAAATGGCTATTCCTTGATACCTCGGGGTACCTCTTGAAACGCTTCCCTACGAGGTGTTACCATTGATCGTGGGAGTACATTTATGGCAGAGACACAAGAACAATGGTATAACAGGCAGGCGATCGAGCAACTGGCGCAGCATATTCCTTTCGAGCTGGATAGCGCCAGCAAGGCGGAGCAGATCGAGATGCTGCGCGGTCTGGTTATCCGCCATGGTCGCGATATAAACCCGGACCTCTTCGGCTTCGAGGCGCGCAACGAACTGGAGCGCCTTGGACTATGGGACCGCATCGGGCGTATCCAGTAAGTTCAGAGCGGGTGTAAGTATGCGTAAAAAGGCAATCGTGATCACCAAAAAGTGATGTTCAGGCGCCAGGATGATTGTATGAAGTCTTATCGCGCATGAACGCCAGCACAACGCGATCGATGCGATTATCTTCAAACCAGCGCTCTTCGAGATTCTCGCGCCCGCTAAATTTGCGGAGTGCCTCGCGTGTCACATCGTCATAAGTCCCGTTGATCGTTCCCTGGTAATCGCCGATGGTTGTCAGGATCTCCTGTATCTCGCGCGCCAGGGCTGAATCGATCGTCAAAATGTCGGCGGGGTCGGTGGGAAAGAGATAGAGCTTATGTAGGCGGCCTGGCCCGCTGCCAGCGCTGCCACGAGGCGATCGCAGAGCAGGCCCGCAGTATTTTCAAAGGTGTGCGCCATCGCCAGGACGGTATCCTCGCCTGTCAGAATATTGCCCTGGCACGCATAGTGCTCGCCAGTACGTCCCCCAGCCCAGGGAAAACACTGCTTCCCGGTATACGTAGCAGGAGAGCCACTGGTTGCTACAATGCCGACCTGGCGATCTTCGCGGCCCCCGTCGGCCTGTGTCAATATTTCGATCACCTCTGGAGCCGAGAGTCCGCTTGCCAGCAACTCCAGTCCACGTGGACCATAACTTGTATTTGCCCAGGCCTGTGTCGCGATCGCTCCGATGCCTGCGCGCGCCCATGGCACCACCGCGCCTACGGCAAGAAATTTTGATTGCACCGCGATTCCAAACTCACCTTTTTCGAGATCGCGTGCTACAATAGAGAAAGTCATGAGTTCTCCTCCATCGCGAAATCTTTAGTAGATGCCTAATTATAGCACGCCATTCAGGTGTGCGCTCCTTGATTTTTCGCGGTGACTTGCTGCTATTGCCAAACGTCGTATTCAAATAAGCAACGAAAATTATCCCAATGCGTAAGAGTGCTTGACTTTTCTCGTTGTTTTGAGCAGAATTGTAAGAAGCCAGCCCTATGAGAGATATACGCCAGTAGTGACGTATTATGTATCATGGTGATGGCGAGTATACCAGTGATCAGGTGTATCTTTTCTCCGCATACATAGTCGTCTGCCTGCAAAGCCACGAGCAGGGTGCCCGGCGGCTATATCTTAAAAGAGATACGCGTAGATCTTCAAGGAGCGATGGATGGTGCGACACGACTGGTCAGATGATGACCTTGCTCTGCGGTTACGTGAGCGTGATCCCGAGTCTCTGGAAACACTCATCTCTCGGTATTCTCGTGAAATATTTTATTTCATCAGATTAGTATTGGACGGTATCGGTGTTGCTCAGGATGCCGAAGAGTGCGTCAACGACCTCTTCGTTGCTGTCTGGCAGGAGATCGATACCTTTGACTCTGGGCGCGGCACATTGCGTACCTGGCTGACGATGCGGGCAAAGTATATCGCCCTCGATCGGCGGCGCCAGTTGTGTCGCCGTCAGACGCATAATTTGCAGTCGGCTGATGAAAGCCGTCAATGGAATTCGACTGAGATTGTCGGAGTGCGTAAGTTTGCTGGATGGAGCTATGAGTACGATAATCGCGTTACTCTTCCACCCCATCCAGAGGCTAGCATGGAAAGTTTGTTAGAGCAGAGCGAGAGGCGCGAAGAGCTGCGCCTCGCCTTGGCGACGTTGCCTGAGCTTGACCGCTACCTGATCTATCAGCGTTATTTTAAGTTCGCCAGTACGGAGGAGCTGGCAGCAAAGACGGGTCTGACCCGCCATGCTGTCGATACACGACTCTGGCGAGCGCGGAAAAGCTTACGCGAAGCGCTCAAGGAGCATACACATGAGTATGAGCGAATTTGATAGGCCAGAAGATGAGAAAGATCCTTCTTCCCTTTCTTTACAAGACAGGGATCTCCCGGATGATTTCTCCAGTGAAGATGTGGCCTTGTCTTTTTCGCTCACCAGCATCGTCTTTTCGCTTGCATGCTTTCCCGCTGCGTCACTCAGTGCTGGCGATTGTTGCAGCCTGTATGCTGTTTATGGTCGCGACGATGGTCGCGACGGGTAATTCATTCGCCGAGGGCATGGCGATTCTTCTGTCCGGCACGCACAGCGGCGTGCTTCAGGTTTCTAGCTATCCCCAGGGGCTGACATCACCCTCTCATGCTACCCAGAACGCTTCTAGCCCGCAGCAGAAGCAGATTAGCCTGTTGGATGTGGAGCAGCAGCTCGCGTTCTCCATGTACTGGCCGCAGTCGGTGCCCGATAATTACGCACTCTCCGGCGTCTCCCTCTTCAATGATCCAGATCAGCTCTGGGCCGAGGGTCCCATTGTTCAGCTCAGTTACGAATACATGCTGCCTGGTGTGAAGCCGCATGGTAATGGTCGCATCGCTATCCGCGAGTTCAAGCCGACCGGAAAAGTGCTCCAGGTCGTGCAGGCGGGTGCCGCGCACCAGATAGAGATCAATAATAATAACAGTCAGGGCCAGGTTGCCATCTACGTCGATGGACAGTGGGGCCAGACGACAAAGGTCTCTCAAGCCTGGGTTTTCGGCACGCGGAGCGAGTTGATCTATCTGGCCTCAGCGCCCTGGTGGCCTACGACGACTCCCGCTGGCTCTTCACTGGCGATGTGGTCTATCAAGATGGCCCCAATGGCGGTTCGTGGAGCGATATAGGGCAGTGGCCCGCGTCTTCTCCAAGGGTGCCTCCTCATCATACGAATATCGTTTCCTTAAACTGATCCTTACAACACTGGACAACCACCCTCTCCATCTGCTATGCTACAAGGCGTAGGATAAGCCGGATGTGTGTCTAGCACCCACGCAGATGGCGCTTCTCTAGCAGCGTCGCTAGAGGAGACGAACTGATACTAACAGACCTCAAAGGAGAGGCGGATGAAACAATCGCTAACACAGGAAAGAGTTGCGGGACCTCATGGTCTCCCTAACTTACGTCACCTTCGCCAGCGTAAGGGCTTGAGCCTCGGACAACTGGCGGATATGACCGGACTACGCCGCGATACCATCACCCATTTGGAGAACGGACGCCTGGACCCACAACCCTATCATGTACGTCTACTTGCACATGTACTCGAAGTTGCAACCTTCGATCTCGTCTCATAGGAGCGCTCATTCAAAGATGTTCGATGATGCGCATCGTTGATCTGGCCGTTCACCATAAAAAAAAATGGGCGAGGCGCAACGCGCTTCGCCCATTCGAATTGATCTAATATATTATGCAGGGATGCTCGTCACCTGCTTCTCGAAGTTCTTGAAGAAACGATCAACCGCGCCTTTGACGGCTCCCTTGAGGATGAGATCGGGGATAGCGGCGATCTTGCCCTCCATCTCGGCGTGTGCGTCGTAGGTGAGGTCGGTCCCCTCGGCGATCTCGCTGAGGGTAATAGCACATCTCGCTTTGATGGACCCGATTGAGCTGCTTGGCTCCGCGACCAGGACAACGTGAGACGGCTCCACGGCGTCTTCCGTGCGCAGGTAGATGGCGTAGGGTCCTCTCAACCCAGGAATGTCAGGTGAGACTATCAGTTCAAGATGCCGTCCTATGGGCAGGTCTACGAACTCCGCCTTCTCGCAACCTGGGACGCTGCCCTTGAGAGCCTCCGGGTTTAAAAGCGTCTGAAATACTTGCTGCCGGGGGGCTGTAATTCTCTGGCTTCCTGAAAAATCCATTGCTAGTATATCCTTTTCTAATATCAATTATTCTCATACTAACTATTACATAGATGGCCAATGCTCAAGTATGAGTCAAAGCATATATTACTCTTTTATCTAAGAAGAGTCTTATGCTTCATCGATGCTTATTATAGGTTATGCTTGTGTAGATCTCAATATGGCGGGGAGTTAAGTACTAGTTGGAGGAGGGCTCTCTACCATCAGAGAGCCCAGAGGAGAATTTTTGCATCCGTCGCTCCAGTCGCCAGCCCCTGCTCTCCCCAGGCCGCCGATGTAAGCGCGCCTGAGTGCCCATCGTAGCTGGTGTATCTGCCATTACCAGACATCCAGATACGCAGTGTGCCATCGCTCGCAGCCGTCGCGAGATGCTCTCCCGTCACTGGCTCCCAGGCCATGCCGTTGACTGTGCCCGTGTACGACAACGTTGTAGTGCTCGCCGTCGACATGGAAAGGACGCGCACCGTCTGGTCCTCTCCACTGGAAGCTATTTTTGTGCTGTCGGGCGACCAGGCGAGCGAGAGGACCGCGCCGCGATGGGTCTCATAGCCCTGTACCTGGCCCGCGCCGATGCCTCTCAGGCGAGCGATGGTGACGCGCCCGCCGGCTGTGCCCATTGCGATGAAGCTGCCGTCGGGCGAGATCGCGATGGCATGGACGATCGCTCTACTTGTTTCAAGCG
>WNGE01006785.1_pt1 | contig 12662 bp, 11 predicted proteins | sample 5400651 | NCBI WGS metagenome assembly WNGE01 (sample SAMN13153370, study PRJNA577476) | soil metagenome | isolation source: 60 cm soil or saprolite under grassland replicate 2 | place: USA:California | collected 2016-06-15 | reverse complement strand
TCTTGCCCGGGCTGATCAACGTGCATTGCCACCTTGATTACACCTGTCTCCGCGGCAAAATCCCGCCGCAAAAATCCTTTACGGATTGGATTCGCGCGATCAACGCAGAGAAGCTAAAGCTTTCCGCAAAAGATTATCTCGCCTCAATCAACAACGGTTTCACGGAAGCAAGAAGATTCGGAACAACCACCATCGCAAATCTTACGGCGTTTCCAGAGTTGATTGCGCAGATAAACGCGCCGATTCGCACGTGGTGGTTTGGGGAGCTGATTGACGTGCGCGCCCCGGAGCGCGCAAGCGAAATTATCGATCTTGCGATTGAATCGCTGAAATCCTCTTCGGAGTGCGCGGACACGTCCGCGCTTTCAAAGCGGTCCCGCAATCGCGGGATCGCCGCAGTCCAAACGCAACCCTGGGGCTTGGCACCGCATGCCTTGTTCACCGCGTCGAAGGATCTGTATCGTCGCTGCGAGGAAATCGCGCTGAGCGAAAATATTTTGCTGACGACACATCTGGCAGAGTCGCGTGAGGAAATGGAGATGTTCCGCGACGCGGCGGGGTCGCTCTATGAATTTCTGAAAGGAATCGGGCGACCACTGGATGACTGCGGGAAGAGCACGCCGCTGCAATTATTTGTCGGCGCGCCCGGCGGTCGCCCCTCACGGGAATGGATCGTCGCGCATTTGAATGAACTGAGAGAGGGCGATTTCGAGTTGCTGGAAAGATCGACATGTAACTTTCACGTTGTGCATTCGCCGCGCAGTCATGATTACTTTGGTCACAGCCGCTTTGAGTTCGAACGTTTGCGTTCTCTTGACCTGAACATTTGCCTCGGCACTGACAGTCTCGCGAGTAATGAGAGCCTGAGCTTGTTTGACGAGATGCGCGCGTTTCAAAAAGAATTCCCGACCGTCTCTCCCGAAGAAATTTTGCAAATGGTGACGGTGAATGCTGCGACGGCCCTGCGGCAGGGAAAAGTGCTCGGACGTATTCGGCCCGGTTTTCTCGCCGATCTGGTGGCTGTTCCCTGGAGCGGAACCTGCGATGTTTTCGAGGAGATTATCGGCTTTGAACATGCTGTCGACTGGGTGTTGCTGAAGGGAAAAAAGCAGCGGAATACTGACCACACTGCTAAACTGCCCAGATGAGTTCCGGCAAACAAAATGCGCCGAGCACACGCGAGATGGAGCGTATCAATTGGCTCGAATTTCGTGATTGGGTGCCGGCGCAGATCCAGACCGTGTTACTCCCGTTGGGCACTCTGGAGCCACACGGCGTGGCTCCTAACGGAACCGACATTCTGGCGCCGATGGCGATGGCGCGCGAAATCGCACCGCGCGTCAACGCGATGATCGCCCCGGTGATTCCTTACGGATTTACTGGAATCTTAGATGCGTACCCTGGCAGCTTTACCGTTCCCGAAGAAATCTTTCGCAGCTACGTCCGCGCTGTTCTTGTCGGTTTGGCCAGGAACAAATTCAAAAATATTATTTTGCTAAACGGCCACGGCGGCGGGCAAACAGCAATTCTAAGCGCGCTTGCACAGGAAATCGGGCGCGAGACGTGCACGCGACTTTTGGTCGTAAACTGGTGGTCGTATTGCAGCGATGTGACCTTGGAAGTGTTCGGCGAGGACGGCGGTCACGGAGCAGAAAATGAGAGCGCGTATATCATGGCAATCGATCCGGCTCTTGTTCGCAAACAGGATTACAAGCCGGAGATGGCGACGGCGATGCCGCCGCCGAACACGTGGAGCGCCTATCCGTTTCCATCTACGATCATGCTCTACAAAGAAGGCCAGGGATATCCCACGTTTGATCGTGGCAAAGCGAAAAAGTATTTCACAAAAGTGAACGACAAGATCGCCCGTTTGGTTCAGGAAACGATCGATAAGTGGGACATGGCCGGAGTGTGAGGCCAACCCTGTAGAGTTAGTACAACTGCTAGTACAGCTTGCCTGCCTTGCCGCGTGCCGGTAAACTCGGCGTATGGCCGGACAGGGAATGCAACAGACGCAGAGTCTTGCGCTCCATCAGATTCTGTCGCCGCAGCTCCAACAAAGCTTGCTGATACTTCAGACGCCGCTGCTTGAGCTGCGCAACCTTGTTCAACAGGAAATGGAGACGAATCCGGTGCTCGAGGAATTGCCGGACCAGCCTGCGACCGATGAACGCAGCGAAGCTGAACCTTCTGCAGACGACAATTTTGATAACGAATTCGAGAAGCTGGCGAGTCTGGATGAGGAATGGCGCGATTACATGGCGCAATCGGCTAGCTACAGCTCCGATGGCCGGCGCGGTTCGAGGGAAGCGCAAGATAAGCGCCAATTCCTTTTCGATTCCATTCCCGTCCAGGAAACGCTTCAGCAAAATTTGGTCGGGCAACTGAATCAGAGCGTGCTCAGTGCCAGTGATCGCAAAGCTGCGGAGCTAATCATTGGCAATATCGATGATAACGGATTTCTTCAAAGCACGCCGGAGGAAATGGCGCTGAACTCCGGCATTCCGCAGGAAGATTTCGAGAAGATGCTGGCGCTGATCCAAAGTTTTTATCCGGCAGGCGTAGGCGCACGCGATTTGCGCGAATGTCTGCTGATTCAACTGCAGCGCGAAGGAAGAGAACGCAGCCTCGAGTACCGAATTGTGTCCGAGCACATGGAAGATTTGGGCAGACGACGCTTTCCCGAGATCGCGCGCCGCATGGGCATCAGTGTTGAGGAGGTGCAGAAGGCCGCGGACAACATCGCGCGGCTAAACCCGCGGCCCGGGCAGGTCTTCGCTGCTGCGCCGCAAAACTACGTGCTGCCCGACGTGGTAGTGGAAAAGGTCGACGGCGATTACCAGATCATCTTGAACAATGAGCAGATTCCGCATCTGCGGATCAGCAATCTCTACAAGGACATCATCGCGTCCGGCAATACGCAGAGCAGCGAGGTCAAAAATTATGTCCGCGACAAAATCCGGAGCGGAAAATTCCTGATCCGCTCGATTCATCAACGCCAGGAAACAATTTTCAACATTGTGCAGCAGATCGTTTCGCGGCAGCGCGATTTCCTTGACCATGGCGCCTCGCATCTGAAGCCGATGACAATGGCGGAGGTTGCCGACGCCGTAGGCGTGCACGAGACCACAGTGAGCCGCGCCGTCTCCGGCAAATACATGGCCACGCCTCAGGGTGTTTTTGAAATGAAATACTTTTTCACGTCCGGCTATCAAACCGCGACCGGTGAATCGCTCAGCAACACGAGCGTGAAGGAAGCCATTCTGGATCTGGTGAAGCACGAGAACGGCAGCGCGCCGTTGAGCGATCACGAGATTGTCGAAATTTTGGGCGAACGCGGGATCCCGATCGCGCGCCGCACCGTGGCGAAATACCGTGGCGAGCTAAATATTCTGCCCAGCCACATGCGGCGGAAGTATTGAGGCTTCGCCTCAGGTTGAAGGGTTGAACCGTTAAAGAGTTGAAGCGTTGTAGCGGCGGTTGTGCCAACCGCCGAGTCAAAAGAAAGACAGCGCTTTGCACAAGAGTTCTCTCCAATTATTCCTTTAAGATCTGCGTTTCATCTGTGTCCATCCGTGGCTAAATAATTCTTGATGAATTCTTCTCTTCGCTCCGTCGTGATTGCCGAATGGCGCGGTTTGCCCGAAAGGAAAACGCGACCAGATCGCTGGCAGTCGCCCGCGGAGCTGGTCCCGAAGTTGATGCAGCGTTTGGGACTTCGCGAGCGCTTGCGCGAAACAGAAGTCATCGACGCCTGGTCAAAAATCGTCGGCGATTTTATCGCCGCGCACTCGGCGCCCGTGGCACTGCGCGAAGGGATTTTGTACGTCCGCGTGCTTCAACCGGCGTTGCACTACGAGCTGGAACAAATCTCCAAGTCAGAAATCCTGCGTAAACTAAAACAACGCTTCGGCGGCAAAACCATCCGCGACATCCGTTTCCGGGTCGGTTGACCAAGCGCAGCTGCTGGTGCGGGTTCATTCGGTTAGGGATCAAATCGAAGAATTCTGCGCTTTTTCGCGAACTTGGCCCCGCAGATTTCAGATTGACGACTGAAGTGAACAACCCGTTGACCGCTGGCTGACGATGACATTTAACGCTTGGACAATAGCGACGGAAATGATAAACAACTACACGTCTAATCTTAATTAACTGGAAAGGAACAATCTTATGCAAAAATTTCTCGTTCGTGCACCAGACGGCACGTACTACGTTATTCTTCCGGACGGATCTAAGTACAAAGTTGAGAAGCAGGACGCAGCCGTAAAAGGAATTGTGGCCGGGGCCGAAGCCGCTTTAAAAAAGCTTTTCGATGAAACTGAGGCGAGCCTGGCAACTGGCGTGGCGATCAAATTCGCTAACCAGTAGGACTGCCACTACTCCTCGAGTCGTTCAGATATTCGATTGATGGCAGTAACGCTGAAGGCGTTGCGCCGAGGGACGCATAGATCGGCCACACACACTCAAGCGGGTGCTACGTCTGGCCCCGGTGATGGGCATAACGCGCGTCGCAAACGTGACCGAGTTGGACTCAGTAGGTATTCCGATGGTGATGGTGTGTCGGCCAAGTCGCGATCTGTCGCCGTCTCGCAAGGAAAGGGAATTCATCAAGCCGTTGATGGCTGGCTGTCGATGAAATTAAAGCTTGGATGATCTCCATAGAAATGATAAACCATCACGCGTTCAATGTTATCTGACTAGAAAGGAATACACATATGCCAGCACAATATACCACGAAAACCTTGGTTCGTGCAGCAGACGGCACGTACTACGTTTGTATTCCAAACGCAGCCCCGTACACAGTGGTCACCCAGGCGCAACAAGTGAAAACGATCATAACCAATGCGGAAGCCGACTTAAAAAAGCTTTTTGATCAAACTCCAACCTTAGCATCTGGCGTGAAGATCGGAATCGCTGAATCCTGCTAAGAAGTGCCGCGACGCTCCGGAGTCGGTCAGCCATCTGATTAATGGGAGGAACGCTCAAGGCATTGCGCCGAGGGACGCATAGATCGGCCAGCCTTAACGACACACTCAACCGCGTGCTGCGTCTTGCCCCGGTGATGGGGATCACGCGCGTAGCAAACGTCACCGGGTTGGACTCGATAGGTATTCCGGTGGTCATGGTCTGTAGGCCCAACTCGCGGTCTGTCGCCGTCTCGCAAGGAAAAGGAATCGATCTCGACAGCGCGCGCGCATCGGGTTTGATGGAGGCCGCTGAACTATACCACGCCGAGACCATCACTTTGCCACTCCGTTTAGCCGCTTACGAGGAAGTTCGCTATCAATACAGCGTAGTTGAACCTGACGATCTTCCACGCCGCGCCGATTCGCGTTTTCATCCACTTTTGCGCCTCCTTTGGTGCGAAGGTCGAGATCTCCCGAGCGGAGCCAATCTTTTTGTACCTTACGAACTGGTTCATACGGATTACACGGTGCCATTGCCGGATGGTCATGGTTGTTTCGCAGCCAGTTCAAATGGATTAGCCTCTGGAAACACTCTGATCGAAGCTATCAGCCAGGGAATCTGCGAAGTCATTGAGCGGCACGCTACCGCCCAATGGAAATTCGGCCGAGCACTCGAGGAAGACCGCCTTGATCTAACAACCGTGGGCGACCCAATTGGGCGGCAGATGATTGAGAAATTTGAATCGGCTGGACTGCTCGTAGTGGTCTGGGACATCACAACTGATATCGGAATTGCTGCTTTTGCGTGTTTGATAGTGCCACAGAGCGAGAACGTGTGGCATTGTGCGGCAGCCGCAGGTTACGGCTGCCATCCGAGTCGCCAGATCGCATTGTTGCGGGCCTTGACAGAGGCCGCGCAGACTCGGCTGACTGTCATATCCGGTTTGCGTGATGATTTCGGCGACAATACGTATGCACAATTGCAGGACGTAAACCTGGTGAAATCGATCCGCGACCTCATCACAGTCTCGAGAGCGGTACGCCGGTTTTCTGACGTCCCTGACTTCGACTTCGAGACATTTGAAGAAGATGTGGAATGGGAACTGCAGTGTCTCAGGCGCGCCGATGTTCGGCGAGTGATCGCGATCGATCTCACGAAACCGGCATTTGATTTGCCGGTCATTCGTATCATTATCCCCAGCCTCGAGGCAACGCTTACTTCAAGCTATGTTCCAAAATCGCCGACACATGCGGCAATTGCAGCGATGTTGTGAATGCGTACATCTTCACCGGGCCAACGATCCCGCCCACAGAAGCGAGTGCTGAGCTAAACGCAGTATATTTGCCGCCCGCGGCTGAAGGTGACGTATATCGAGCGGCGTTACATCGTCCGCAAGCGATCGGAATTATCGACGGCTATTTCCAGTCCGTACCGACTGTGCGTCACAAGGAGATCTTATGGGCGATGAGTCGCGGCATTCACGTATTCGGTAGCGCCAGCATAGGAGCGCTGCGTGCGGCCGAATTACTTCCTTTTGGAATGGAAGGCGTAGGAGCTGTGTTTGAATTCTATCGCGACGGAATTTTGGTGGATGACGACGAGGTCGCTGTGGCCCATGGGCCTGCCGAAACGGGCTTTGTATCTGGATCCGAAGCCATGGTTAATATTCGGCAAACTCTGCGAAAAGCGGAGCGACTCGGAGTCATTTCAGCCGACTTGCGCGCGTCGCTGGAAAAGATCGGTAAGGAGCTATTTTATCCGGAGCGCAATTATTCAGCGCTGCTGCGGCATGCAGCGGAAAATGGATCAACACAAGCCGAACTGGCGAGGTTACGAGAGTGGTTGCCAAACCATCAGGTAAACCAAAAACGGGAGGATGCTCTCCTGATGCTCCGAGTTATTCGCAATCGTCTTGAACAAGGACTGACGCCAAAGAGTGTTTCTTACTATTTCGAACAGACTGTTATGTGGCAGTCTGCGGCGCGTGGATCGGGTGAACTTCGGTTTGATCTCAACGGGCTCGGCGATTCAGTTACACTGGAGTCGCTGCTAGATGAGCTCAGACTGGAAGGAACGAAATATAAAGAGCATCGCATCGCGGCGCTGGAACGATTTTTCGCCTTGCGGGAGGCGGAGCGGCTCCGATTGACTGTGGATGAACAACGCAAAACAACAACCGCGATGGAGTTTCGTCGGGAGCGCGATCTAATGGATGTCGCTGTGTTCGAGCGCTGGTTAAATGACAATAATTTGCGAGATGACCAGTTCGATGCGTTGATGGATGATGAGGCGCGAGTGAAGTGGGTTCAGAAGCTCACTGACTTCGCATCGCGCAGTCGCTTGTCTGAACACCTTCGGCTTTCCGGAGACTACCCGCGGTTGGTCGCACGTGCCGTGCATAAACAGCGTGTGCTACAGTCTGCACGAACGCGAAATCTGCGTCTTGAAAGTATCGGCCTTAGTTACAATGAACTGCTACAATGGTATTTCAAGACAGTCCTGCGCCAGGCGGTGCCTGCCGACGTCGATAAGTACATTCGGGGCATGGGATTCGCGAGCCCTGACGCTTTTCGTCGGGCGTTGCTGAAGGAATATTTGTATCGGAGATGTGAACGCCAGAAGGACATCGACCAATGCGGATGAGTAAAGTGTCCCCGCGTACGTACTTCGAGTAATTCGGCTCGGTCGTTGCGTGATCGGCTCAGTGATGGGGGTGCGAATCCGCGATTTTTTCGAACCGGGGATCGCTTCGCAGCCCATCGAACATTGGATCGAGCCGGAGCAGTGCAGGCGTGAGCGGAACTCCTGAAGCCATTGCACCGTCGTATGGTATCGAAAGTAGTTTCTGTAAAGCTGAGATAGCGCGAGTGGGCTCTCCCATGCGCGCCGCGACTCGTGCGACGAATTCGATCGGCATCGGGCCTTCTATCGCGTCTTTTTCTATTGTAATCGCGGCCATGGCCTGGTCCAACAGAGGCAACGCGGCGGCCTTATCACCAAGGCCCATATTGGTTAGCGCCAGGTCTCCAATGAGGGAATAGTTCTCGGGCTGTTCTTTGAGGAAAGGTTCCAGTTCGCTACGAGCCTTTCTCCAACTTTCCTGGGCGGCAGCATGGTCGCCGGCGACTTCCTGAGCCCAGCCTAGCCAAAAGCGAAGTTCGCCGTTGATGAAGCCGAGGGTTGGATCAGGCGTGCCAAGTATTTCCTTTAGCCGAGGGATGATTTCCGCGGGCCGACGCTCCAAAATCGCTTGGTAAACTTGTGTTTCCAACGCTTGGTTCAGGTCAGCGGTCGGGCGGAGCGGAGCTAGAAGCGCAGCGGCACGCGGCAGATCGCCTTGGGCTTGTGCTATAGCTGCCTTTAGCGCAATCGTATCAATGTCGTCCGGGGCAATATCGAGGACTTTATCGAGTTTTCGAAGGGCTTCCGGGAAACGACGACGTTCGACGTCGGAAAGCGCGTGTTGCGTGAGAAGATTAACATCGCGCGGATCGAGCCGCTCGGCTTCGTCGAAATAATAGTCGCTCCGATCCCACTGACCCCGCCTGCGTGCTACATAGGCGAGCAATTCAGAAATCCGGCTACTATTCGGCAGAAAGCGACGCGCTTGCTCAAAGTAATCCACAGCGGTTCCGTAATCTTTGAGACAAGCATAGTGGTAATATCCCTTCGCCAATAGCGCCTCGCCAAGGTTCGGCTGAAGAGTGAGAGCGGTGTCAGCTGCCTGCTGGGCCTCTTCACGAAGGGTGACTGTTGGCTGAAGCTTCAATGAGAGATAGCCTACCGCATCGACATATGAGAGCCGCGCCCAAGCGAGGGCGAACTTCGGGTCCAACCGCACCGCTTCCCTCAGATACTTCTGCGCGCCAAGCGTAGCGGCGGCTGTGATTGCAGGTTTGAGACTGTAAGCCAAGCCCCGCAGGTAAGCATCATAGGCTTCAGGGTTGTTGGTCGGTTTGGAGGCAATGACTTGCTCTTCTTGCCCGGTGAGTTTTGCTTGCAGTTGATCAGCTATAGCCTTGGCCACTTCGCTCTCGACCGAAAATATGTCGGTCAGTTTGCGATCAAACGTGTCAGCCCAAAGATGGGAGTCATTGGCCGCTCTGATCAGTTGCACATTCACACGCACGGTATCACCGCTCTTTTGCACGCTGCCTTCCAGGATGTGGGCAACGCCGAGTTGCCTTGCGATCTCGGGCAAATTTTCGGGTGTGCTCTTATAATGCTGCGTCGATGTGCGCGAGATCACCTTCAGATCGGCGATCTTCGACAAGCGTGTCAGAATCTCGTCTTGGATGCCATCCGCAAAATAGGCATTAGCCTTATCTTCGCTCCGGTTCTCAAAAGGTAAGACGGCGATCGATTTCTCTGGAATCGCAGGCGGATTCGAGACCGGTGGGACAGGACGCTTAGGCGTTCCGAAATACACGCCAGCCAACACGAGTACGGAAGCCGCAGCGACACTAGTAATAAGCAGCGGCTTCCTCTTTGAAGTCTTGCGGAAAGTCGTTGTTGCTCTCGCTTGTCCTGACGAAAGCTGTAGCCGTTGTGCAACCTCAACTGGCGATTGCGGCCGCCGCGAAGGGTCTTTTGCCAGACATGCTGCGACCGTATCTTCCCAAATCGACGCAACCGACGCTGGCTCGATGTCCAATTCTTTCCGCCGCTCGGTCATCGACGGAGCAACTCGCTCGCAAATTTGCCGGTCGATGTTCCCCGAATAGAAGGGCGGCTTGCTGGTGAGCAATTCATAGATCGTTGCGCCTAACGAGTAGATGTCGTCCAGGTGTGTGCAGCGTTCGCCGTTTAGCTGTTGCGGGCTCATATAAACGAGCGTGCCGCTCCGGCCCTGCTCCACGGTTAACCGGCTGACTGAATCACTCAGACTGCGCGCGATACCAAAATCCGAGATCTTTAGATCCCCCTGTTGATTCACCATCAGGTTTGCGGGCTTCAAATCACAGTGGATGACCTTCGCGCGATTGTGCGCGTAATCGAGTGCCTCACAGAGTTGACTCATCCAAGTAGTTATCTCATCCGGCTCGAAGACCCTTCGCTCTTTCTCAGCTCGCAAGTTCGATAGTGTTTCCCCATCGATGTATTCCATTGAAATGCCCCCGGAGCGTTCGTCATGCACGAAATCATGTATCCGGACGATGTGGCGATGAGTCAGGTCGAGGCAACGCTTTGCCTCGCGCCTGAGCTGGTCAAACGCCGCACGATCTTGAATCATAAGATCGGGAAGGAATTTCAGCGCGACATCGCGCTCCAGCTCTTCATCGTGCGCCAGCCAGACAATCCCCATTCCACCTTGCCCGAGCACCTTCACTAGCGCGTAACGGCCAAAGACTTTTTGTCCGCTGACAAACTCACGCGACGTCGCTGCTGCGACACTGCCCGTGGGCTGGTTAGTCACCTTGGGAGCATATTCATGATTAGAATGGAAAGAAAGGTTAAAGCCAAGTTAGGATGGGCAGGTAAGAATGACGAAGTTAGTCACCGCGTTGGCTGCCCGAGGTCGCGAAGTGACTGCTTCGATTTGAGCCAGCGCCGTTGGCGCTAACTAGACGCAGCGCTATACCTCTTCGTAGTCCCACTGGACAGCGGGGAGCTGTTGGCTTACGAATGCGCCAACCGCAATCGACTCTGAAAGTGTTCGTGAGTGTATGGAAGCAGCAAAGCTTTATTTTATTATTTTTGGCGTTCTGACAATCGTTGGCGGGATTGTCGGTTACGTAAAGGCGGGCAGCGTGGCGTCGATCATTGCCGGCTCAATCACTGGGGTGCTATTGCTAGTAGCTGCATTTCTGTTGCCCGAGCATCGCGCGATTGGATTGGCGAGTGCGCTGATTCTCTCGCTTTTACTCGCGGGGCAGTTCGTTCCCAAATTTCTGCGCACCGGAAAGGTGATGCCCGCGGGCATCATGTCGATCCTGAGCGTGATCGGGATCGTTACGGCAATCGTCGCCTGGGTAAAAAAGTAATCGCGTGGCAAGAATTCGCCTTCGGACATGGCGGCGGCTGGTGCTGGTTATTTTCGCCGCGCTTTTCGCCGCAATTGTTTACCGCTGGATCTCGCTCGAGCGACTGCAACGGATGGCGCCTCCTGAAATATCCACGACGCCAACACCTGAACCGACGCCGACCCGGCCGCCCGTGATCACCGGAAAATTAGACACCGGCAAGCTATTCAATGGGATTACGCTTCATTCCACAGTCGAGACGATCCCAGGGGCCGACGCGACGACCGAACGCAACCAGCCCGATAGTTACATACTCGATCTAAGGCTACAGGCACGCGTGCCTTCACCGAACAAGACAATCGAGGAACTGGCGAAAGTCAGCCCGCAGTTACCCACATTGTTGCCCGGTTTGGCGTCAATGATTTCGTCCGATCCGGTCTCGCCCCTTTACGCACAGCTTTACGACGCCAAAATCAGAATGCTACGCGAAAACCTTGTCCGCCTGGATCTGCTTCTGTCGCGGCACAATTTCTTCGACTGCCAGACTGTGCTGCAGCTTCAGCATCCGCAGAGTCACCGAAAAGCGCTCGTGCTCCAAGCAGACATGGACGTGGACGCTGACGGTTCCGATGGAGATCGGATGCCGGTAGGCACTGGCGCGCCGGCAAATTTCAAACCGTTCACCAGTTATCGCTGGCCAAAGAAAACCTCGGGACCCAACCCTTACCTCGCTGGGACGGAGGATACGTTGAAACGCGCGGAAGATGAGTATGCGCTTGCAACTACCACGCCCGTACGAAAGCGCGACCTGCGTAACAAGATTGCAGAATTGCGCGCGGAGGTGGGCACACTGAAAAAGTACAGCTTCCTTATTGGCGCGACCGACCCTTTCATCGTGGTGCCGGGCGCATTTACGCATGCCAACGAGCCGGTAAAACCCGGCGATTATGCGCTGGTGGTTTTCGGAGATTCGATTTATCCGGCAATTGTCGGCGATGTAGGACCGAATGATAAAGTTGGGGAGGCTTCGCTGCGCATCGCAAAGCAGATCAACGCGCTTTCGACGCCTTACAATCGCCCCGTGAGCGATCTCAAGGTGACCTATATCATTTTTCTTGGAACTGCTGATAAGCCAGCGGACTCGCCAGATTTGGACAAACTCCAGGCGCGGTGCGAAGCGCTAGTCAAAGAGATCGGCGGCGCGACTGTGCCGCTGCATCACTGGGAAAAAATCATCCCATCGCCCACTCCGAACCCAACGCCGAGTCCTTCCTCGTCACCCAACGCCACAGCGTCTCCTTCGCCAAGCGCGTCGGGCACGCCATCTGCCTTCCCATCACCGACGTTTGCATTTCCCATTTCGAGTCCCGCAGCGACCGCCCCGGCTAATTCGACGCACGCGTCCATGAGTTCCCCCGCCGCTACCCGAAGTCCAATCAAGAAGCGGAAGCCGTGAATCTGATTATCCGCGATGCTGTTGAGGCGGACCTGCCGGCGATTGTCGAAATCTACAACGCCACCGTGCCGACGCGGATGGTGACAGCTCAGCTTGAGCCGACTACCGTCGAAGCACGTTTGCCATGGTTTCGTGAACATTCGCCGGAGCAATATCCCTTTTGGGTCGCGGAATCTGAGGGCCGGGTGATTGGCTGGCTCGATTTCAAAAAATTCCTGCCGCGGTCTGCGTATCGTGGCACGGCGGAGATCAGCGTTTATGTCGACGAAGAGTTCCGGCGCCGGCACGTGGCACAGCGATTATTGGAGCACGCGATCGGCCGCGCGCCATCGCTG
>WNGE01011245.1_pt1 | contig 12665 bp, 10 predicted proteins | sample 5400651 | NCBI WGS metagenome assembly WNGE01 (sample SAMN13153370, study PRJNA577476) | soil metagenome | isolation source: 60 cm soil or saprolite under grassland replicate 2 | place: USA:California | collected 2016-06-15 | reverse complement strand
TCGGCTCGCGTTGGTTCCTCCGATCCCACCTCGGCCCACGATCCCCCTCGTCCTCCCGCCACCGCCACCCGGGTAGCGTCGTCCGCTAGCTGCGGATCGCGTGCAGATACGGCCTGGTTCCGTCCGTAGGAGCGGGCCCCCGCCGAACCCGAATCCTCCTCTTCGGACCTCCGCAACGGCGTCGATCCGCCGGTGCACCCCGAGCTTCTCCAGGATGTTGTGAACGTGGTTCTTCACCGTCGGCAGCGCGATGTACAGGCGTCTGGCGATCTGCTGGTTCGAAAGTCCCTGCCCCACCAGCTGCAGGATCTCCCGCTCCCTCGTGGTCAGCGATCGCTGGCCGCACGCCGGGCTGAGCGCGTCGGCCGCCGCGGCGATCCGCCTGAGCCGGATGGTCGCGGTCTCGGGCAGGAAGCTCGGCTCACGCCGAGTGGCGCCTTCGATCGCTTCGCCGAACTCCTCGAGCGAGGCCTCGCGCCCGAGGTACCCGGCCACCCCCGCCTGGGCCCACGTGATCATCCGGTGTTCGGCCTCCGCCAGCCCGAGCACCACCACCAGGACCTCGGGTGCCACCGCGCGGATCTCCGCGGCCCACAACGGACCCTCCGGCCACGGAACGTCGAGCAGGACAACGTCTACGTCCATGGCGACCAGATCCTCCAGAGCCTCCATCGGATGCCCGGAGCTCCCCACGACCTCGACCCGCCCGGCTCCATGGAGCGCCTGCCCCAGCGCCTCGCCGTACGAACGAACCTCGGTGATTATGTAGATCCTGATCACCGGTCCACCCCCCTCCTCATCGGAGTGGAAGCAGACCGCGAAGGCGGGTCGGGTCACCGTCCCCGGCGACACGGATTGGCCGTGAATCTGGCGATGGACCGGGCGTGGCGGTCCACACGAACGGACCGTGAGGGCCGGGACGACAGGCTGGATGCCGCAGCGACTCGCGGTCCGTAACCGCAGGCACACAGCGAAGGCGTCAGTTCGCCCTGGCAGCGAGGCGTTCGAGGTCGGTGATGGTGATGCTCCCCCGGGAGAGACGCAGCATCCCCCGGCGCTCCACGTCCTTGAGCACGCGGTTCACGGTTGGCCGGGCCACCCCGGCCAGCCCGGCCAGGTCCTCCTGGGTGAGCGGAATGACGATCTCCGGGTCGCCCCGGCCGTACAGATCGCACAATGCCATGAGGCGCCTGATGACGCGGGTGTCGGCCGAGACGTAGAGCGCGTCCAGGAGCTGGGTGACCACGTCGAGCACCCGGTCCGCGATGAACCGCACCAGGGCGTCGTCCACGCTGGGGAAGCGGTGCCGGATCGCCCTCAGGTCGTCGACCCTGATGGACACGGTCTCGGTGGGCTCGAGCGCCACGGCGTTGGTGGTGTAGTAGGGATCGGTTCCATGGACGGCGATCAGGCCGGCTGCCTGGCCGGGTCCCACCACGCCCACCGTGGCGACGTCTCCGAGCGAGGTCATGCCCCGGATGGCGATCCGCCCCGAGCGGATCAGGTGGATGGCCTCGGCGCGATCCCCTTCGTGCCACACGACCTCACGCCTGGCGAACCGCCGCTTCCGCCCGGCGGCAAGAACCTGCTCGACCTCCTCGTCCTTGAGGCCGTACAGGAGGTCCCACTCCATGAACGAACCCTCCCCCGTCGCCGCCAGCGTAGCCCAAGGAAGGCCGGGTCCGAAAGAGGAAACACGGAAGTGTGTCCGGGGATACGGATGACCCGTGCCCGAGCAAACTGACGCCGGGGATCTCGACCTGGTATCTGTAGCGCACATGCCTGAGTTCGATCCGGATCCTGGCCGCAGCGTCTCCGGTGGCGAGGAGGAAAAAGCTGCGGTTGTGGGCGGGAGCCTCCACGAGCTTGCGCTGCGCTATTGGGCGGAGGGACGTCCCGAAGACGCGCTCCGGGTCGATCTGGAGGCGGCGAAGATTCTCGAGCCCTCGGCCCCCGAGTCGGCGCTGATGGCAGATATCATCTCGACGCTCGCGGCCTTGGCGAGCGAGCTTCGTTCCGGGGGAGTTGACCAGTCTCTCCTTGGCCAAGCGGAGGAGGTCATCGCGAGGCTCCCGCATGGGTGGGCAGAGCGGGAACTCGAGTAGGCTCCGGGCTAGGCCAGCCACCACCCGAACTCGTTCAGGTCGGCCGCGTCGCCCGGCATTCCCGGGCTGTCCTGGCTCCAGAACTGGTTCAGCGGCGCGTCGGTCTGTAGGCCGGCCGGTCCTCCATACAGCACGTTGACCGCGCCGGCGTCGGTGATGGTGGTGGTTTCCTCGAGATCCTCGTTCACCACCCCGATGGCGAGGTCGATCCGACCGTCGAAGTTGTAGTCGTTCGCCACCAGGCTGAACCCGAAGTTGTCCAGGACCTCGCTGTTGTCCAAGACCCGGGACGTGTCCTGGGTCCAGAACTGGTTCTCCGGGAGATCGGTCTGCAGGCCGGCGCTCGACCCGTACAGCACATTGACGCCTCCGGCGCCCTTGACTTGGTCGTTGATGGACTCGAACGCCACACCGATGGCGAGGTCCGAGTACCCGTCCCCGTTGAAGTCGCCCGCGGCGACGCTGAAGCCGAACTCCTCGGCCTTCTCCGCGGTGTCCTGGACGTGCTTGGCGTCCTGGCTCCAGAATTGGTTCTCGGGGAGATCGGTCTGCAGGCCGGCGCTCGAACCGTAGAGCACGTTGACCGCCCCGGCGTTCGCGAGGAGGGGCCTTTCGTTCAGGTCCTCCAACCGGACGCCGATGGCGAGGTCGGCGTAACCGTCACCGTTGAAGTCGCCAGCGGCGAGGTTGTGCCCGAAGTAGTCGCCCTTCTCATCCTGGTCCTTCACGTGGGTGCTGTCCTGGTCCCAGAACTGGGCCGCCGGCGAGACGGCCTGGAGTCCCGCCGCAGACCCATAGAGGACGTTGATCGCCCCCGAGTCCTTTCGCTGCTTCGTGCCGCCCTCCTCGTCCTCGAGCGGCACGCCAACAGCCAGATCGATGTACCCGTCGCCGTTGAAGTCCCCAGCCCCGAGCGAGCGGGCGAACCAGTCGCTCGACTCGACCTCGTCCGGCACCCCGGGGCTGTCCTGGGTCCAGAACTGGGCGGCCGGGCTGGCTGTCTGCAGGCCCGCGCTCGTCCCGTACAGGACATAGGCCACGCCGGCTTCCGTGTATGTCGTGGCCCCGACCACGACGTCCTCCCGCGGCGCGCCGATGGCCAGGTCGTCCTTCGCGTCGCCGTTGTAGTCGCCGGCGGAGAAGGACCGCCCGAACAGGGCGTTGGCCACGGACGGGGACGGCATCCCCGGAGAGTCGCCGGAGAAGTACTGGGCGGCCGGAGCCGACGTCTGAAGGCCGGCGGCGGACCCGTAGAGTACGTACACCGCCCCGGCATCGGTCAGGCCGGGGCCCACGTCCTGGCGCGGCGCACCGATGGCGAGATCCGAGTACCCATCGGCGTTGAAGTCGCCCACCCCGAGGGCGAAGCCGAACTGGGCACTGGCCTGGAGGCCGGAGGCCGACCCGTAGATGACGTTCACCCCGCCGGCCGCAGCGACCGAACCCGCCGGATCGTTCAGCCCCGCCACGGCGAGGTCCGCATACCCATCGCCGTTGAAGTCGGTGATGGTGGGCGGGATGATGGTGTCCCGGGTCTGCCTCGCTTGGCCCGCCGCAGACGCGGTCGGGGACCCGCCCATCACCGCCCCAGAAACCAAGGCGGCCGCGGCCAGCAAGCTTGCGAGAAGGGGATGTCGGATCATCATCGCGATCGGCTCCTGAACTCGCGGTTCGAGGGTGCTAGGGCAGGCGCCACCCTACACCGTTGATCGCCGAATGGCACCGAGTTCGGGCATTTCAGACGAGCAGGTTGATCAGCCGATCCGGCACGAACACGACGCCCTTCGGTTGCTGGCCGTCGAGATGGCGCTGAACGTTCTCGCTCTCCATCGCGAGCGCCAAGGCCTGGTCCCGGCCGGCCCCTCTGGGGGCGGTTCGCCGATCCCGGACCCGCCCGTTCACTTGAATCACCAGCGTGAAGTCCACGTCCCGGAGGGCCTCCGGATCCGGATCGGGCCAGGGCTGACGGTGCACCGAATACGGCCCGCCCAGGCGGGCCCACAGCTCCTCGGACAGGTGGGGGGCGAACGGCGCCATCAGCAGGACCAGCCACCGAGCCGCTCGAGCCCATTCGGTCTCCGACATCCGCGCCTTCTGCCTGGAGGCCCACGTGGCCAGCTCCATCAGGGCCGAGATGGCCGTGTTGAACTTCAGCCGCTCGAGGTGGTCCGTGACGGCCGCGGCCGCCCGGTCGACGGGCCGCAGGTCGACGCCTCCCGGTCCCGGCTCGTGCGGTTCGCTCACCAGCCGCCACACCCGGCCGGCGAACCGTTCGATCCCGGCCAGGCCGTCGTCGCGGAAGTCGCCCCCCTCCTGCCAGTCGCCGCAGAACAGCAGGTACATCCGGAGCACGTCGGCCCCCACCCGGTCCACGTACTCGTCGGGGTTCACCACGTTGCCCCGGCTCTTGCTCATCTTCGCCCCGTCCTTGATCAGCAGGCCGTGCAGGACGACGCGGGGGAACGGCTCGGCGAACGGGACCAGCCCCAGGTGGTGCAGGGCCCGGGTCACGAACCGGGCGTACAGGTGGTGCCGCACGACGTGCTCCCGGCCGCCCGCGTACGTGTCCACAGGCAGCAGGCGGGCCGTGCGGTCCGGATCCCACGGCCGGTCCCTCACATCGGAGGACGGATACCGAAGGAAGTACCAGGCCGAATCGAGGAAGGTGTCCGAGACGTCGGTCTCGCGCCGGGCCGGGCCCTCGCAGTTCGGACATGCGGTGTCGACGAACTCGGGGACCGCGGCCAGCGGCGACTCTCCGGTCCCCGTGGGCCGGAAGTCCTTCACGTCGGGCAGTAGCACCGGCAGTCGTTCCTCCGGCACCGGCACCTCACCGCACTGGTCGCAGTACACGATGGGGATCGGAGGTCCCCAGTAGCGCTGGCGCGAGATCAGCCAGTCGTGTAGTCGGTACCGAACCGCGCGGCGCCCCAATCCTTCCTCCTCCAGCTGGTTGGAAATGGCTTCGGCGGCCTCCTCCGACGGCATGCCGGAGAACGAACCAGACCCGGTCAGGGTGCCCTGGCCGGTCCAGGGTTCCTCTGGCTCACCAGCGTCGCGGGGTGGCTCCACCACCCGGACCACCGGCAGGTCCATGGCCCGGGCGAACTCGAAATCCCGCCGGTCGTGGGATGGCACGCCCATCACCACGCCGGTGCCGTATCCGGCCACCACGTAGTCGCTGACGAAGATGGGGATCGGCGCCCCGGTCACCGGATGGACCGCGTTCGTCCCGGTGAACGCGCCGCGCGGCTCGCGGGCCCACCGCCCGACGACGCGTGGGCCGCCCTGCGACTGAACGAGCTCGCGCACCCCGGCCTCCCGGTCCGGCGTGACCAGCCGGCCCAGCTCGGGGTGCCCGGGTGGAACGGCCAGGAAGGTTACCCCGAACAGCGTGTCGGGCCGGGTGGTGAACGCAGAAAGGGTCAGGCCGGCCTCGGGCACGTCGAAGTCGGCCTCCAGCCCCTCGGACCGCCCGATCCAGTCGGCCTGCAGACGCTTCGACAGCGGCGGCCAGTCCAGGGTGTCCAGGCCGTCCAACAAATCCTGCGCGTACGCCGTGATCCGCAGGAACCACTGCTTCATCACCCGTTCCGTGACCCGGGTCCCGCACCGCTCGCACCGGTCGCCCTCGAGCTGCTCGAACGCCAGGACCGTCTTGCACGACGGGCACCACACCACCGGGGCCTCCTCGCGGACCGCCAGGCCGGCCCGGTACAGCTGAAGGAAGATCCACTGGGTCCACCGGTAGAAGGAGGGGTCGCTGGTCACCACCTCGTGCTCCCACGCCCACGCCGCGCCCAGCCGGCGCAGCTGCCGTCGGTAGTTCGCGATGGTCTTCTCGGTCAGCGTCCTCGGGTTCTCCCCGACCCGAAGCGCGTAGTTCTCGGTGTGGATGCCGAAGGAGTCGAACCCCATCGGCTGGAACAGCGCCCGCCCCCGCAGGCGCCGGAACCGGCCGTACACGTCTGCCCCGCAGTACGTGTAGGCGTGCCCGACATGCAGGCCCTCGGCGGAGGGGTAGGGGAACTCGACCAGGTTGTAGAACTTGTCCTCCGGCCGGACAGCGTCGACGTCGATCTCGTCGATGCGGTCGGCCTCCCACCGGGCCTGCCAGCGCGCCTCGATCTCCCTGAAGTCGTGGCCTTCACCCATCGGTTCCTCCTTTCACCCTGCGAAAGCGGGGAAACGAAAACCCCCCGCCCGGGTTCGGCGCGAGGGGTCTCGGCGAGCACCGAGGGGTGCCCGCCGTCTAGGTAAGGACCAGTTCGCCGTGCGGAAAACTGCTGCCGTTCATCACAGGAGGAATGTTCGCAGCGCCCGATGGCCCCGTCAACCAGGAGTCAAGCCAGGCCGGGCAGCACCCGGTCGGCCAGGAGCTCGCGGCGGCCGCCGGGGCCGGCCAGCACCAGGATGGCCCAAGATGCGCCGGCGTCGGCCAGGGTGTGGAGGAACTCGGCGAAGCGGTCGGCCGGCCCGGTCCATGCCAGGGCGTCCATGTTCTTCTTCGCCCGGGCCTCGGTGAGGCGCTCCGCCTCGGCCTCGTCCTCCCCCACCAGCACGATCCCGGCCCAGGTGGCCTCGACCGTCCGCCCCGCGCCGGCCGCCTCGTCGAACAGGAGGTCGACCTTGCCGTGGAACGTCGAAGGGTGGAGCCCCCACCCGTTCCATCCGTCCGCGATCCGCCCGGCCATCCGGACCACGGGATCGGCCTGACCCCCGATCCAGATGGGCGGCCCGCCCGCCTGTGGGGGCCGCGGCAGCAGCGGGCCCTGGAGCCGCGGAACCCGCGCGCCTCCGTCGAACGTCTCGCCGCGGAACAGGGCCTTGAGCGCGTGGATCGACTCGGCGAGGTTGGTCCGCCGCTCGGCCACGGTCAGGTTGGGGAAGCCGAAGGCGTGATGCTCGGGCTCGTCGATGGGGTCGCCGGTGCCGATCCCCAGGATCATCCGTCCCCCGCTGATCGTGTCGACCGTCGCGGCCATCTTCGCCACCAGGCCCACAGGCCGGAGGACGGCCCGGGTCACCAGGGTCCCGAGCCGGACCCGTTCGGTGGCAGCCGCTACCGCCGCCAGCGTGGTGAAGGCCTCCAGGGCCGGCCGGTCCGAGGGGGCACCCGGCGGGAAGAAGTGGTCGAAGGCGAACACGCCGTCGTACCCGAGCTCCTCCGCGGCCCGGGCCGCGCCCATGACCTTCTGGGCGTCCCCGGAGAACATCGGGAGGATCAGCCCGATCTTCAGCGCGCGCCCGGTCACGAGGCCTCCCGCAACGCGAGGTCCGCCGCCCCCACCGCGCCGGCGTCGTTCCCCAGCGTGGCGGGCAGGATCGAAACCTCGGGCCGGTGGGACCGCCCCTCCACCGCGCCGGCGAACGCTCGGCGGGTCGGCTCCAGAAGCAGGTCGCCGGCCTCGATCGCACCGCCCCCGACCACCACGACGTCGGGGTCGAGCACGTTCACCAGGCCGGCGATCCCCTCCCCCAGGCGCCGGCCCACCTCGGCCAGGACGCCGGTGGCGACCGGGTCGCCGCCCCCCGCTGCGATTGTGACCGCCGGTCCAACCAGCCCCTCCGGATGGCTCGACACCAGCCGGGCCAGCGGGCTCTCGGGATGCTCGGCGGCGGCCTTCCGGCCCAGCCGGTCGATGGCCCGTCCCGAGGCCATCTGCTCCCAACATCCGAGGTTCCCGCAGCCGCACCGGGGACCGTTCGGCTCCACGATGATGTGCCCGATCTCCGCGGCGAACCCGTGCGCCCCGCGGTACAGCCTCCCGCCGGAGACGATCCCGCCACCGATGCCGGTGCCCACGGTGACCAGGAGCATGTCGGTCGTCCCCCGACCGGCCCCGAACCGGAACTCCCCCCAGACGGCCACGTTCGCGTCGTTGTCCACCATCGTGGGGAGGCCGACGCCCTGTTCGACCTGTTCCCGGAGCGGGAACTCCCGCCAGGCCACGTTGGGGGCGAACCGCATCACGCCCTCCACCGACACCATCCCCGCCGCCCCCACCCCCAGCGCCACCACGTCGCTCTGACCGGCCCTGAGCTCCCTGGCCACGCCCACGATGGTCCGGGCCACCGCCTCGGCGTCCATGGCCGGGGTCTCCACCCGGCGCCGCTCGAGGATCGGATCGTCCCGTTCGACGTCCACCAGGAGGCCCTCGACCTTCGTCCCTCCCGCGTCCACCCCGATGGCCAGCCGTCCCGGCATGAGAGTGGAGCGTAGGGGGTGCGGGGTGTGCCAGCAACGAGCGGGCCGACGCGGCCGGGCCGCGTCAGTACCGGAGGAACGCGCCGATCCGAGCGCCGTCCAGCGATTCCGGCCCGGCCGTCGAGACCATCTCCACTCGGGCGCTGGCCCGAAGGGCCGACGCCACGGCGCTCTCCACCACATCGGCGATGGGCTCGAGCGGGCCCCCGCACGTTCGGCACCGGCTCCCCCGCTGGGCCAGGCGCCCGCACTCCGAGCACCGCACGCCCTTCGACTCCAGCCCGAATGGGACCACAAGGGTCTGCACCCGCCCCTCGTTCAGCGCGGCCAGCACCTCCGGCAGCCCGGTGACGGCGCCCCGGCCGGCCGCCGACTCCGCCAGCAGGCGGTCCACCGTCTCCCGCTCCGTGCGTTCCTCCATCTCCTCCTCGATGGCGAGCGACCGGGCCAGCACGTCGGCGGGCGATGCGGTCATGGGCAGGGCGATCCGGGTCGCCACCCGCCGGGCCAGGTAGTCGTGGAGGTGCCGTTCGAACTCGGGGATCACCTCCTGCGGGCCGGCCAGGATCAGATGGTCGAACCCACGGCGCTTGAAGTACCGGAGCAGCACGTCGGCGACGTGCTTCAGGTGGCGTCCGACATGCTCCTCGATGTGCCGCTGGTACCTCGACTGGGACCACCCGCCCTGGTCGTGCCGGCCCGGCACCTCGTCGAAGACGTCCGACTCCTCCTCGATCCGCCCCATAGTCGCCAGGAAGATCCGGGCCTTCTCCCGGTCGACGAGCACCGTGCAGAAGGACTCGTACGTCTCGACCAGCGCCTCGAGCGGGATCAGGTGCGGCTGGTCGGCCACCGTGGCCCGGTCCGTCAGGGGACGGGGAGCCTCGACCGCCTCCCACAGGCCGGCCCCCGAGCAGGAGAACAGGGCCAGGCCGCGGGCGGGCCCCCGGTCGAACTCGCGGACGAACTCCGCCACCCGTTCGGCGTCGCCCTCCACCGAGGACCTGGCGGTCCGGTCGAGCTCCTGGGCCTGGGCGCGAAGCTGGTGGCACAGCTGTTCGGCCCGTTGGACGTAGTCCTGCCTCCGCGGGTACCGGTGCCCGTCGACGTCCAGATACACGCTCGATACGGGCAGGCCATCCGACGTCCAGTCCGCCAGCTTCCGCAAGCGATCCCGGTCGAGATTCGTCACCGTCAAGACCTCCTTCGTTCCCCTCTGCGGCCTTCTCCAGCCTCTCCTCCGGGGCCCTCGGTCATTCGATGTCGATCCGCGTGAGCCCCGAGGCGGGCTCCTCCTCCTCCATGGTCTGGAGCCGGGCGTCGATCACCGCCCTCGCCGCGAGCAGCAGCTCCCGGCCCGCGGCCAGCAAGTGCTCAACCAGCTCCGGCTTGAGCTCGCCGATGGTGGTGACCATCATGCAGATGGGGCAGAACGCCACCGTGCACACCGGGTGCTCTCCCGCCATCCCCCTGCCGGCCGCCTCCTTCACTGAGCCCGACTCCGGGGCAGGGGCTTCTCCTCCTACCCGCCGCGGCGATTCACCCTTCGGCCTGCGCCCACCCTGCCCGGTCCCCGGCGCCCGGCGGCCCTCAGCCACCGCGCCCTCGCTCCTTCGTCCCGTCCGTGCCTGCCGCCAGCGGGGCCTTCGGCTCCCTGGCGAAGCGCACCTCGAGCCGGTCCTCCGCGAAGGACGCCTCCTGCACGTCGAGCCGCTGGAGAGCCTGGGGAAGGATCAGGTTGCGCTTGTACGACCCCAGCCGCACGTACAGCTCGTCGCCCTTGCGGAACACGTCGAGGTCCGACCGATCGACGAACGGCAGACGCATCGACAGCACGTATGAGGTTCCCCGCTTCCTGACCCGGATCGGCTCGTCCCGGTGCAGGAGCTCGGTCCCGTCCGACGACGGATACAGCTCCTGGCCCATCTCGGCCAGCAGATCGAGCCCCACCATCTCCCGGTCGAACAGCCGCGCGGTGATGATGGGGACGGGTTCGAAGGACTCCCGCACGGTCTCGAGATGCTCGGCCTGGATGTCCTTCCACTTGCCGAAATAGGGATCGTTCACCTCGTCCGGGATGATCCGGTTCACCACCACGGCGTCCACCCGGTAGCCGAACAGCGAGAGGTACGTGTAGGTCCGGCGGGCCTCCGCGATCACCATCTTCTCGGGGTTCACCACCAGGCGGACGCTCGACATCCGGTCGTTGGTCAGGAGCTGGCGGACTCCGTCGAGGTTGCGGTGCAACCGCTCAACGGCAGCGAAGATCCGATCGTCGGCGATGGGCATCGACGTGATCCGCGACAGCAGGGGCCGGATCGTCTTCACCACCCGGCGCTCCACCGGGAAGATCCGTTCGATGTACCAGTTCATCGCCTCGGGCAGCGACAGGAGCCGGAGGGTCTCGGCGGTGGGCGCGCAGTCGACCACCAGCACGTCGAAGCGGCCCGAGTCGACGTGCTGCTTCACGTCGGTGAGGCTGAAGATCTCGTCGAGTCCGGGGATCACCGAGAGCTCCTCCGCCTCGATGGCGTCCACCCCGGCCCAGTTCAGGAAGCTGATCACGTACTCCTGGATGTCCCGCCAGTTCGCCTCCAGGCGGTCCTGCGCGTCGATCTGCTCGGCCCACAGGTTGGGAGCGATCTCCTGGGCGTGCGGGGTCAGCAGGATGTCGAAGGAATCGGCCAGCGAATGGGCCGGATCCGTGCTCATGATCAGGGTTCGGCGGCCGGCTGCCGCGGACCGCACCGCGGTGGCGGCCGCGACGGTCGTCTTGCCGACCCCACCCTTGCCGGTGAACAGCAGGATGCGCACTCGCCCTCAAGGTTACCCTGCACGCCATGGAGCCGTCTTCGGCCGAAGGTCCCATCACCGGCAGGCTGATCGTCCGGCCCGCCCGGGCTGGGGACGCCCGGGCCACCGCGGCGATCCGGGTCCACGGGTGGCAGTCCGCGTACCGGGGCCAGCTCCCGGACCAGCTGCTCGACGACCTCTCGGTCGAGGGGGACGCCATCCGGTTCGCCGACCACGTGCGCCACCTCCCGCCGGGCCGCCGGCTGTGGGTCGCCGAGCTCGACGGGGAGGTGGTCGGGTTCGCCAGCACGGGCCCCGCCCGCGACGAGGACGCCCACGGCGCCGCCGAGGTGTACGCGATCTACGTACGCCCCGAGCTCGTCGGCAGGGGGATCGGGCAGCGCCTGCTTGACCACGCCGTCCGCGACCTCGCGGACCAGGGATACACGGAGGTCACCCTGTGGACGCTGGTCACGAACGTCCCCGCGCAGCGGTTCTACGAGCGGGCCGGGTGGCGGGCGGACGGCGTCTCGAAGCTGGATCGTCTGGACCGGTTCGAACTGAACGAGACCCGGTACCGGCGGAAGCTCCCCCCCGACTGAGCCTCGGCCCTCGAGCCGCGCCGGAAGGATCGCCTGCTACGGTCTATGTCCCATGCAGACGCCGGTGGCCCCCCGGACAGCGCTGGACCTGGACCCGACCCTGGCCGGGCGACTCCGGACCGAGGCCGCGCGGATGCGGACCCCCCTCTACGTCTACGACGGCGCGCAGCTCGAGGCCGACGCCGGGGCGATCCGAAACGCCTTCCCCGACCCGGTTTGGCAGCGGCTGTATTCGGTGAAGGCGAACGGCCTCCCCGGCCTGCTCCGGCGCATCGCGGGACACGGGTTCGGAGCCACCGCTGTATCTCGCGGGGAGATCGCCCTGGCCCTCCGGGCCGGCCTTCCGCCCGGCCGCGTGGCCCTGGAGGGGATCGGCAAGGCCGCCGCCGACCTCCGCGCCGCGGTGGAGCTGGCCGTCCAGGGGCGGCCCCTGCTGTGGGTCAGCATCGAGTCCGAGGACGAGGCCGGCGCGCTGGCCGACGTGGCCGCGCGGGAGCTCTCCTCCCGGGACCGGCTGGACGCCTTGATCAGGGTCAATCCCGCGGTGGAGCCCGAGACGCTCGCCGGGCTGGCCGTGGGCCGAAGCGGATCGAAGTTCGGGGTGGCTCCCGACGAGATCCCGGGGGTGATTCGCGCCGGCGGCGGCTCGAAGGGCCCCGTCCGCTGGCGGGGCCTGCACGTCCACGTGGGCTCTCAGCTCTCCTCGGTGGCGGCGTGGGGGTCGGCCGTGGCGAGCGTCCTCGATCGCTTCCTCGATCTCGGCCCCCGGTTCCCCGACTTCGACACGCTGGACGTCGGCGGCGGGTTCCCGGCCGGCCTCTCCGAGGGCCCATCCCCCTCCGACTTCGCGGCGGCGTTCGCCCGGGCCATGGATCCGGTTCCCCGCCAGCGCCGCCCGGCCCGGCTGGCCATCGAGCCCGGCCGGGCCGTCGTGGCCCGGGCCGGCTGGGTCGTGGC
>WNGE01020484.1_pt1 | contig 12667 bp, 13 predicted proteins | sample 5400651 | NCBI WGS metagenome assembly WNGE01 (sample SAMN13153370, study PRJNA577476) | soil metagenome | isolation source: 60 cm soil or saprolite under grassland replicate 2 | place: USA:California | collected 2016-06-15 | reverse complement strand
ACTCGTCGTCGGTCGTGTCGCCCAGCGGCTCGTACTCGGCGGGAAGCCGGCTCGTGGGGCCGATGGAGCCGGCCACCCAGCGTCCGGGCGGGCACACCGAGCGGGCCAGCCGCGCGCCCTTCTCGTTCAGCTCGCGGGTGCGGTCGCCGATCCGGTACTCGTTGAGCTTGAGCCGGGTCCCTCCGAACGTATTGGTCTCGACGAGATCCGAGCCGGCGTCGAAGTAGCCCTTGTGGATGCCGCGGACGACGTCGTCGTGCGTGTCGTTCCAGAGCTCGGGACAGGCGCCGTTCATCAGCCCGGCCGCGAAGAGCGCCGTCCCGTACCCGCCGTCGAACACCAGCCGCTCGCCCGCGCGGACGCGCTCGACGATCTCCCAGCCGCGCGGGCGAGCGGCCATCAGGCGTTCACCGGGACGCCGAGCAGCTCCTTGGCCCGCACCACCGCCATCGTGGAGTCCCTCGCGTAGCCGTCGGCGCCGATCTCGTCCGCGTACACCTGGTTCACCGGAGCCCCGCCGATCATCACCTTGACGCGATCGCGCAGGCCCGCCTTGGCGAGGGCGTCGATGGTGCGCTTCATGGCGGGCATGGTCGTGGTCATGAGCGCGGAGATGCCGACGATCCGCGCATCGTGCTCCTGCACCGCGGCCACGAACTTCTCCGGCGCCACGTCGCGCCCCAGGTTGTGGACCTTGAAGCCGGCGCCCTCCAGCATCATCGCCACCAGGTTCTTGCCGATATCGTGCAGATCCCCCTGCGCGGTGCCGATGACGACCACGCCGAGGTTCTGGTCGGCGCCGCCGGCCTTGGTGATCAGGGGCTTCAGGAGGTCGAGCCCGGCATACATCGCGCGGGCCGACAGGAGCACCTGGGGCACGTAGTACTCGTTCCGCCTGAACTTCTCGCCGACCACGTCCATGCCGGGAATGAGCCCGCGGAAGATGAGATCCTTCGGGTCCATCGACAGCTCGAGGCCTTCGCGGGTCTTGCGCGCCACCGTGTCCTTGTCGCCCAGGATCAGGGCGCGCGCCATGGCCGGGTAATCGAAGTGGTTGTCGCTCATGCGCCCGTGGACTTCAGGGTGGCGTAGCCGGCCTTCACCCAGGCGGTCATCCCGCCGCTCACGTTGTACCAGCGCGTCATGCCCTCGCGGCTCAACGCGCTGATCACCGTGCTCGAGCGCAGGCCGCCGGCGCAGAGCACCGCCTTGGGCCGGTCCGCGGGCAGCTCGGCCATGCGCCGGACCGCCTCCCCCATGGGCAGGTGCACCGCGCCCTCGATGTGCCCGTCCTCCCACTCGAAGAGCTCGCGGACGTCGACCACCACCAGCTCCGGTCTCTCCTCGCGCATCGTCGCCAGATCGTGGACCGTGACCTGAGCCACGCTGGCCACGGGCAGGCCCTGGCTGCGCCAGTCCGTCATCCCCCACTGCAGATACCCCGCGACGTCGTCGAGGCCGATACGGGCGAGGCCCTGCGCGGCCCGGGCGAGATCGGTGGGGCTGGCGGCCACGAGGACGATGGGGGCGTCGGCCGGCAGGAACCACCCGGCGCGCGTGGAGAACTGCGGGCTCTCGATCCAGACGTTGATCGCACCGGGAATATGCCCGTCGCCGTGCTCCTCGGGGCTCCGCACATCGAGGACGCAGCCTCCCTTGGCCAGGATGTCACGGACCTGCGCCGCCGAGCGCGGCGCCACCTCCCCCGTCGAGGGCAGCATCCGGGCGCGGTTCTTCGCGATGATGCGATCGAAGTTCGGGGGCTTGGGTGGCAAGCCCGTCATGAGCCGGGTCACGAAGGCGTCGACGCCCTCGGCCCGGAGCGCGGGGTTGAAGCGGCGCTCGAAGCCGATGGTGGAGGCCGTCTTGCTCGACATGGCGCGCCCGCACGTGGACCCGGCACCATGAGCCGGATACACCTCCACGCTGTCCGGCAGGACCAGCAGACGCTCGGTCAGGCTCCGGTAGAGGTTCGCGGCGGCCATCTCGCCGCCGAAGTCCGGCCGGCCGACGTCGCCGACGAACAGCGTGTCACCCGTGAGAACGAACCACGGCTCGCCGCCCCGCGACAGGTCGGTCACGAGGAGCGAGATGCTGTCGGGGGTGTGACCGGGCGTGTGGAGGACCTTGAGGCTCACCGCCCCGATGGAGACCTCGTTCCCATCCTCGACGGGTGTATGGGGGTAGGCCGCCTCCGCCGCCGGGTGGATGCGGATACGCGCGCCGCACTTGGCGGCCAGGGCCTGGTTGCCGGACACGTGGTCGGCGTGCACGTGGGTCTCGAAGATGTCGGTGATCACGAGCCCCTTCCGGCGCGCGAGGGCGACGTACTCGTCGACGCGGTCGCGGGCCGGATCGACCACGGCCGCCCGTCCGGCTTGCCCGCAGCCGACCAGGTAGGAGAGACACCCGGTTTCCTCGTTGAGGATCTGCTGGAAGATCATGCCCGAATATTCCCACAGGGCCGGATGTTTACGCAAGGGCGCTCGACCATTCAGTATCCTTGACGCTCCAATGGCTGATAGACTAGAATCCGCCCAATTGTGAACCGGCCGGATCGGAGGAGCGACTGAAGCTCAAGGTTCTCGGAGCCTACGGCAGCGAGGGGCAGGGCCAGCGGCCGTCGGCATTTCTCGTGGACGACTCTGTCCTCGTCGATGCCGGCACGGTCGGCGGGGCCCTCACGGTGGCCGAGCAGGTGGAGATCAGGCACGCGTTGATCAGCCACGCCCACCTGGACCACATGGCCGGGCTTGCCTTCCTCACCGACACCCTGGCCATGGTCGCCCCGGAGCGGCAGGTGACGGTGACCAGCATCGCGCCCGTCATCGAGGCGCTTCGCATCCACGCCTTCAACGACGCGCTCTGGCCCAACTTCACGACGATCCCGTCCGGGTCGAGCCCGGTGCTCGGGTTCCGCTCCCTCGTCGAGGAAGGGGAAGCGCGGGTAGGCGAGCTGTGGGTCACCCCGGTGCCGGTCGAGCACACCGTGCCGACCACCGGGTACGTGGTCCACGACGGCGAGACCGGCTTCGTCTACAGCGGGGACACGGGGCCGACCGAGCGCCTCTGGCGCGTGGCGCGGGAGATGCGCGGTCTCAAGGCGCTCATCGTCGAGACCGCCTTCCCGAACCGGCTCGACGCGCTCGCGCGTGTGTCGGGTCATCTCACGCCCGAGATGCTCCGGCGCGAGATCGACAAGATGCCGCCCGATATCCCCATCTGGATCTTCCACATCAAGCCCCAGCTATTCCAGGAAACGGCCGAGCAGCTCGCCACGATCGACCCCGCGCGCATCCACACGCTGGAGCAGGGCAAGACCTACTCGCTTTGATCGGCGGGGGCCTCGCCGGGCTCGCCGACCTGGCGCATGGACCTTTCAGCGGCCGTCTTGCCGCCGGCCGCCGGCGACGGGGGCGAGGGCCCGGCTCGGTCGCTCGCGAAGCGGGAAGACGCCGAAGCACCCTCCGGTGTGGATGAAGCAGACACGCTGGCCGAAGGCCCTGGCCCACGAGAGGGTGTCGGCCAACCCGGCGGACATCCTGACCGTGCAGGGATCCAGCAGCACCCCCCTCCTGCCGGGCGAAGCCCACCACGCCGGCGAGCTCCCCTTCGCCGGTGGCGGGGTACCGGTCGCCGGCGAGCTGCTTGTCCCATGAGCACGCCGCCAGCCCGACTGCCCCCGCCGACCGTGTTCCAGCCATGTTCCGGCCATGTTCCCGATTGACACCCGGGAAAGGAACGGGTAGCGTGGGGTCATGCGAGTGGAGGTCCACGACAACCAGATCGAGTCGGCCCTGAAGACCTTGAAGAAGGGCATGCTGAAGGACGGCCTTTTCAAGGAGATGAAGAAGCGGGCCTACTACGAGAAGCCATCCGTCAAGCGGAAGCGCAAGCAGGCCGAGGCGCGAAAGAAGCGGCGGAAGGCGATGAAGCGGACGGAGACCGAGGACTAATCCGGCGCCCCTCGCTCGCTTTCAAGGTCATGCTGCTCGCGCCCAGCATGCCCGATACCTTCCCGATCTTCTTCGCCACCCCGCTCGTTCGGTAGCTGCGCGGCGCCGTCGTCAGCCGTCTAGTCGGCGACCTACGCTCTCTCCAGGCAACCCGCCGGATCCCCCTCCCCCGGCCAGGCGAAGTCCGCCAGAGGCCGGTGAACCGCCGGCTCAGCCCACCTTGACGGCGAGCGCGGAGTATTGGTCCAGCAGCGGCAGCACCCGGTCGCCGCCCGCAGACGGCAGGTGGAAGAGCACTCGCGCCACGCCCAGATCGCGCCAGGTCGCCAGCTTGCTCTCATCCGGACGGGCGCCGAAGAGGCTCACGGTCACGGTGGCCGGATCCCGACCGGCGCGCTCGGCGCGCTGACGGAGGTCCGCGATGGCGTCGTCGATGGGGTCGCGGCCGACGATCGGCATCCAGTGACCGTCGAAGTCCACCGCGCGCTGGCGCGCGTGCGCACCGCCGCCGCCCACCAGGATGGGAGGGTGAGGCTTCTGCACGGGCTTGGGATACGACCAGATCTTGTCGAAGCTCACGAACTTGCCGTGGTACTCGGCCTCGTCCCTGGTCCAGATCTCCTTCATGGCGGCGATGCGCTCCCGCAGGATCTTCCACCGGGCCCCGAAATCGGTCCCATGGTTCTCCATCTCCTCGGCGTTCCACCCGCCGCCGATCCCGAAGAGCACCCGTCCCCTCGACATGTGATCGAGGCTCGCGACCTCCTTGGCGAGCGTGATCGGGTCGCGCTCGATGACGAGGCAGATGCCCGTGCCGAGCTTGAGCCGGCTCGTCACCGCCGCCGCCGCGGCGAGTGTGACGAACGGGTCGAGCGTGTGCCAGTACTCCCGTGGGAGGTTGGGACCGCCCGGCCACGGGCTCTTGCGGCTGGCGGGGATGTGGGTGTGCTCGGGCACGAAGAGCGACTCCAAGCCGCGCTCTTCCACGGCGCGGGCGAGGTCGTCGGCCCGCATGGCGTAATCGGTCGAGAACTGGTAGACACCGTAGTGCATCGGTCGATCCTCCTACCCTGGCCAGAGCGTTTCTCCGACAGGCTCCTACCGTCTTATGCGGCCCAGATACGCGGCCAGCCCCTGCCCCTCCCGGTCCTGAAAGCTCACGGCCACGCGGAGCTGCTCCAGGTACTGCTCCAGGGTCTTGCCGCCGAGCACGATGGGGCGCGAGCTGAAGAAAGCCCGGACATCGCGCTCCCATTCCGCGCTGACCAGAGCCGTGATCCCCTCCCACATCCGCCGGTAGGCGCTGCCCGGATACTGCCCCGCCATCGTCTCCCAGTGTTGCTTCACGAACTCCCACGCGAGCCCCCGGCTGTACACGCCGGTGAGCAGCGCCCGGACGAGGAAGGGCGCATCCTGGCTTCGGACCTCGCCGTTGATCGTGCGCTCGAGCGTCCGGCTCAGCAGCTCCGGCTGGCGGAAGCCGGCCAGCGCGTAGAGATAGCGTTGCTCTTCCTGCGGGGTGCGCGCGCTCTTGAAGCGATCCAGGAACCAGGCGTACTCCTCCTCGCCGCCGGTCCACGCGACGATGGCGATCAGGGCCGGCAGCAGGTTGGGATCCACGACCAGCTCGTCCTTGCGGTGGCGGGCATAGAGCTCGCGCGCCCGCTCCTTGGTCGCCGGATCATCGCCCAGGGTGCCGAGGACGCGGAGCAGATCGCCTCGGAGCTGGCGCTCGAGCTCGCCCTCGCCGGGCTGAGGTTCCCACCCGAGCCGCTCCACGGCCGGGGCAACGCGGTGGCGCACCAGCGCGGCCAGGCCCGGCCGCAGCTCGGACCCGATGACCCGATCGACATAGGCGAAGGATGCGATCAGCACGGTCCAGACGGGGCGATCGGTCTCCGCGGTGAAGCGAGCGGTGAGCTCCAGGTACTCCGACGCGGACATGGCGCCCGACTGCGTCAGCGCGAAGCAGTCGCTGACGAGGTTGAACCGGTCGATGGGCATCACCCGCGTCAGCGCGCCGAGGAGCTTCTTGAGGAGCGGCGCGGCGTACCGCACCCGGTAGAACCCGTGCCCGCCCGCGTTGACGACCACCCAGTCGGCGGCGGCGGGCAGCGGCACCGCCAGCTCTCGATCCTCCAGCAAGAGGTGCTTCTCGACGACGCCCCGCTTCACCGAGGCCCGGAGCAGGATGGGGATTCGCCACTGCCCCTCCGGCCCGCCCTCGAGGTAGGTGAAGCGGCGCTGCGTGAGCCGGAGCCCGGGCCCCTCGGGCTCGACGGTCACGAGCGGGTAACCCGGGTGAAAGATCCAGCCGTCCATGATCTCGGGGATAGGCTGGCGGGCCGCGTCCCCGAGCGCCTTCCAGAGATCGGTGGTCTCGGCATTGGCGAAGCGGTGGCGGTCCAGGTAGAGGCGCACCCCGTCGCGGAAGACGTCCGGACCCAGGTGCTGCTCGAGCATGCGGAGCACGGACGCGCCCTTCTCGTAGGTGAGCAGGTCGAACATGGCCTCGCAGTCGCGCGGCGCGCGCACCTCGAACTCGATGGGCCGCGTGTTCTGGAGGCCGTCCACTCCCATGGCCGCCGCGCGGGAGACGCCGAAGGTGACCCAGCGCTTCCACTCGGGTTTCCACGCGTCCACGGCGAGCAGCTCCATGAAGGTCGCGAACGCCTCGTTGAGCCAGATGCCGTTCCACCACGCCATGGTGACGAGGTCGCCGAACCACATGTGCGCCACCTCGTGGGCGACCACGTCGGCGACGCGCTCCAGCTCCGCGTGCGACGCGGCGGTCTCGTCGACGAGGAGGGCGGTCTCGCGGAACGTGACGGCGCCCAGGTTCTCCATGGCGCCGGCGGCGAAGTCGGGAATGGCGAGGAGATCCAGCTTGTCGCCGGGGTACGGCAGGCCGTAGTAGCCCTCGAAGAACTCCAGCGAGAACGCGCCGGCGGCAACGCCGAAGCGCGCCAGCTGCTTCTTGCCGGGCACGCACCAGATGCGAAGCGGCGTCTCGCCCACCATGACGGGGTCGGTGGCCTCCAGCTCGCCCACGACGAACGCCACGAGGTACGTGGACATGCGGATGGTGTCGGCGAAGCTCACCGCTTTTTTGCCAGGACCCGCGGGCGCCTCGGTCGCGACCGCGGCGTTCGACACCGCGGCGAGGCCTTCGGGCACCACCAGGGTGACGCCGAAGACGGCCTTGAAGGCGGGCTCGTCCCAGCACGGGAACCCGCGGCGGGCATCGGTGGACTCGAACTGGGTGGCGGCGATGGTGTGCGACACCCCGGCCGCGTCCTTGTACGTGCTCCGGTAGAAGCCGTGCAGCCGGTCGTTGAGCACCCCCGTGAAGGCGAGCCGCAGCCGCCACTCGCCGGGCGGGATCGGCGCCGGGAACAGGAGCCGGGCGCGCTCGGCTTCTGCCTCCAGCGCCACGCTGCCCTGCACCGCGACACCGTCGGCGCCCTCGACGGCGACCGACTGGATGAGAAGCTCCACCGCGTTCAGGACCACCTCGGTCACGGGCTCCGTCACGGTGACCGAGACGGTTTCCTCCCCGGTGAAGGTCGCGGCGTCGAGGTCGGGTTCGAGCCGGAGGTCGTAGCGGGCGGGGACGACGGTCGTCGGGAGTCGGTATTCCATCACCTGACCTCCCGGGGCAGAGCGTGTGGAGTCCGGCCGCGACGGTCGATCATCGTCGCCAGGATACCACCGCGCCTGCGCGGACACACTTGACATCTCCCTGCCCTGACGCCACACTCGCCACCGTCGAGCGCACCTCGGTCGAGGTCGCAGGAGGCGCCATGGACAGCGTGCGGGACAGGGTGGCCGTCGTCACGGGTGGCGCGAGCGGGATCGGGCGCGAGCTGTGCCGGGGCTTCGCGCGCGCCGGCGCGCGCGTGGTGGTCGCCGACGTGGACGAAGCCGGGATGGACGGGACGGTGACGGCCGTGAAGGAGGCGGGCAGCGAGGCCATCACGGTGAGGACGGACGTGAGCCGCCGCGCCGACGTGCAGACCCTGGCCGAGCGCGCCTTCAAGCAGTGGGGGGCCGTCCACGTGCTGTGCAACAACGCGGGCGTCACGGTGCACGGCGGCCTCGAGTCCGCCACCCACCAGGACTGGGAGTGGGTCATCGGCGTGAACCTCTGGGGCGTGATCCACGGCATCGAGGCGTTCGTTCCCCGGATGATCGCCGGGGGCGAGCCCGGCCACATCGTCAACACCGCCTCCATGGCGGGCCTCATCGCCTCGCAGGGACTCGGCGTCTACAACACCACCAAGTACGCGGTGGTGGGCCTGTCCGAGACCTTGCAGAAGGACCTGCGCCCGTACAACATCGGCGTGTCCGTGCTCTGCCCGATGGGCGTGGCCACCGCCATCCGGGAAAGCGACCGGAACCGCCCCGCACACCTGAAGAACCCCGAGGACCGGCCGGGCGGTGAGATCACGTTGATCGGCCGGACGCTGGCGCCCGAGCAGGTGGCCGAGCAGGTGTTGCGAGCCATCGTCGCCAACCGCCTGTACATCATCACCCACGCCGAGAGCCTGGAGCCGCTGCGCCGTCGCTTCCAGCGCATGGAACGGGCGATCGAGGAGTCGTCATGAACTTCGAGCCGATCGAGGGATGGGGCAAGCTCCCCGAGGGCTGGCGCTACGTCGAGTGCGCCGGCGTGGCCGTGGACAGGAAGGACAACGTGTTCGTCTTCACCCGCGGCGAGCATCCGGTCATCGTCTTCGACCGCGACGGGCGGTTCCTCCGCTCCTGGGGCGAGGGGCTGGTCCGCCGCGCCCACGCCGTCACCATCGACGCCGACGAGACGGTCTGGCTCACCGACGATCTCCACCATACGGTCCGCAAGTTCACGCCCGACGGCAAGCTCCTGCTCACGATCGGAGACCCCGACAAGCCGAGCGAGCTCCAGGGCGGCAAGCCCTTCAATCGACCCACCCACGTGGCGATCTGTCCCAAGACGGGCTTCCTCTTCATCTCCGACGGCTACGGCAATTCCCGCGTGCACAAGTACGCGCCCGACGGGCGGCACGTGATGTCCTGGGGCGAGCCCGGGACGGACCCGGGGCAGTTCAACCTGCCCCACAACTTGGCGACCGACGCCGAGGGCCTGGTCTACGTGGCCGACCGCGAGAACCACCGGGTGCAGATCTTCGACGGCCAGGGCCGCTACCAGGGCCAGTGGAACCACCTGCACCGCCCCTGCGGGCTCTTCGCCGACCGCCGCGACAACGCCCACTTCTACATCGGCGAGCTCGGCGCCGGGATGGCGGTGAACGAGCAGACGCCCAATCTCGGCCCTCGCGTGACGGTGCTGACCCTCAAGGGCGAGCGGGTCTGCCGCTTCGGCGGCCGGTTCGCCGGCGAGAAGCCGGGTGAGTTCGTGGCCCCGCACAGCGTGGTCACCGACTCCCGCGGAGACCTCTACGTGGCCGAGGTGTCCTACACCGCGCGCGGGCAGCACGAAAGCCCCCCACGCGAGATTCGATCGCTCCAGAAGTTCAGGAGAACCGAGTAGCGCGCTCGGGCATTGGAAAGAAGCGGCCGGTCGCTCGCGCCACTACGTGGCGGGTCTCGAGATCCTCCAGAGTCCCGGCCAGATCCAGGTATTTCCCGGTGTCCTTCGTCGCCCGCCCCCGGCCGAGCAGGGGGCGGTCGAGGGGCGTGGGCTTGAGGTAGCGCACCGTCAGCTCGCCGGTGACGTAGATCCCACCGGTGTGGTGCAGCGCCGCCCCCGCCAGGATCTCGTCGAGGTACCCGGCCACGATGCCGCCATGGGCCGCCCCGGGCGGACCCTCGAAGCGCGCGGGGATGATGATCGGAGCGAGCACCTCGCGATCGGCGCGGAAGCAGCGGACGCGGAGACCGATCTCGTGGTCAGGCCCGCAGCCGAAGCACTGGTGGAACCGCGCGCCGGGCGCGCTCGAGCGGAGCTCCTCGAGCCCGGCGAACATCGCGTGAAAGGGTACCGGGATCGATGGGCCGTGCGTCATGGCGGTGACTATACCCGGGTCCGTGGCGGGCTTTCAACCGATGGACAGCGGCGCGGAAGGCCCGTATACTCCGTCGGGAATCACACTCCAAACGCGCCGAGAGCCAGGAGGAGAAACTGATGCCCGTGACCGTGAAACCTCTCGAGTGCGAGGTGCTGGACGCGCAGGGCAATCCGATCCCCGCAAAGGGCGGCGACATCTATCTCTGCCGCTGCGGTCACTCCGGGAACAAGCCCTTCTGCGACGGGAGCCACAAGAGGGTCAGCTTCAAGTCCTAGCGAACTCGGAGGAGGCTGTGCCCCCCAGGGTACCCTGCGAGCCGCCGGACGCCGCGGGGCTGGGGCCCCGCCGTCCGAGGCGAGCTATGCGGAGAGATCGCGCCGGCAAAGACGGCGCCCGAACGGAGATCGGTCAGCCCCGCTTCTCGCCCCCGTCGCCCGGCCTCACCATCTGCTCCGGACGCACGAGGCGGTCGAACTCCTCGGCGGTGACATGGCCCAGGGCAAGGGCCGCGTCGCGGAGGGTCGTCCCCGCCTCGTGCGCTCGCTTCGCGATCGCCGCCGCCCGGTCGTAGCCGATCTGCGGCGCCAGCGCCGTCACCAGCATCAGGGAGTTCTCCAGGTGCTCGCGGATGCGACTGTGGTTCGGCTCGATCCCCACCACGCAGTGCTCGCGGAACGATGCGCAGGCGTCCCCCAGGAGCCGGACGGACTGCAGCAGGTTGTGGCAGATCAGCGGCTTGAAGACGTTCAGCTCGAAGTTCCCTGACGCCCCTCCGATGTTGATCGCGACGTCGTTGGCGAGGACCTGGGTGCACACCATGGTGAGCGCCTCGGACTGGGTGGGGTTGACCTTGCCCGGCATGATGCTGCTCCCCGGCTCGCGCGGGGCCCCGAGGCCAGCCAGCGAATGTCGTTGGCGATCTTCATGAGCGCGCAGGCGAGGGTCTTGAGCGCCCCGCTGGCCGCCACCGCCGCCTCGTGGGAGCCGAGCGCCTGGAACTTGTTGGGCGCGCTCACGAATGGATGGCCGGTCAGCGTCTGGAGCACGGTGGCCACGCGCTCGCCGAAGCCCTCCGGCGCATTGAGCCCGGTGCCCACCGCGGTGCCGCCGATGGCGAGCTGGCAGAGGCCCGGCAGCGCTCCCCTGACCACGGCGAGCCCCTGGTCGAGCATGGCCACGTAGCCGGAGAACTCCTGACCGAGCGTCAAGGGCGTGGCGTCCTGGAGATGCGTGCGCCCGATCTTCACGATCTCCCCGAACGCGCGGGCCTTCTGGTCGAGCGCATCCCGCAGCGCCTCGACGGCCGGGATCAGCCTCCCCGCGATCCGCTCCACCGCCGCCACATGGATCGCCGTCGGGAAGACGTCGTTGGAGGACTGGGAGCGGTTGACGTCGTCGTTGGGGTGCACGGGCTTCTTCGAGCCCATCCGCCCGCCCAGGATCTCGATGGCGCGGTTGGCGATCACCTCGTTGGCGTTCATGTTGGTCTGCGTCCCGCTCCCGGTCTGCCAGATCACGAGCGGGAAGTGCTCGTCGAGCTTGCCCGAGATGACCTCGTCGGCGGCCTGGATGATGGCGCGTGTCCGCTCCGGGTCGAGGAGGCCGAGGTCCTGGTTCACGACGGCGCACGCCTTCTTGATCAGCCCCAGCGCCCGGATCAGCTCGCGCGGGAAGCGCTCGCCGCCGATCTTGAAATGCTGGAGCGAACGCTGGGTCTGGGCGCCCCAGTAGCGGTCCGCGGGCACCTCGATGGCCCCCATGCTGTCCGTCTCGGTTCGCGTCGGCATGGTCATGAACGTCCTCCCTGATTCGTCAGCCGAAGCATAGCACTTCGCGCGTCACCCGAGCGCACTTGACATCGGGTCGCTCGCGAGCGGCTCGTTGGGCGTACTCGGTGAAATCGTCGTGGTTCGTCGTCCAAGATGCGGAGATCGGCAGGGCGGCCAGAAGCGTGTGGTTCTCGGTCAGTGAAGAGCGTTCGTCGAAGTCCGTCAGCAGCGCTTGCTTGATACATAGCCAAGCTCGCGGAGTCCCTGCTTGAACGGTTCGACAAACGGGTCGGGAGGCGAGCCCTGGCGGAGCATACCGATGCGGGCGACCTTCCCTGCCTCCTGCGCCTCGACGGCAAGCGGCACAACGAGGGCCAGAAGCAGGATGAGAACGGCGATGAACGTGATGGCATGCACGGGCCTTGCGCGTCTCCAGACTCGGCGCCGGCGCATGAAGGCCTTCAACGGTCAGTCCCTCCCCCTGTGGGGCAAACATTCACGTTCAGCGGCGGCGCGCTCGCGCCGTCCGCTGCGACGTGGAGTTGGACCATCGGCCATCAGTAAAGTCTCTCACCGGCCACCAACAGGCCCGCGAGCTTAAGGAACGTGAGTCCGGCATCGCGGTATGCACCCTCTCCTGGCGAGAATCGATCGACCACGTGATATTCGGTGCGGCGGCGTCCCTCGAGGATCCATTGTGCTCCATCGAAGCCAACTGCACGCGGGGTGGGCTGCGTCGGCATGGTCCAGAAGTCGCTCTTCCGCAGAACTGCCACGAGTGCCTTCCAGTCCGCCCTAGATAGCGATCTTTCGATGCGTTTGGCAACGCCACCAGGGGCGTATCCTCCTGCTCCGCTCAGCTCGATCGCCACAAGATGCACTGCGCGTTCGGAACTACCGACCCGGACCGCGATTGGTCTGTCGAATGTCCGCA
>WNGE01006780.1_pt1 | contig 12667 bp, 16 predicted proteins | sample 5400651 | NCBI WGS metagenome assembly WNGE01 (sample SAMN13153370, study PRJNA577476) | soil metagenome | isolation source: 60 cm soil or saprolite under grassland replicate 2 | place: USA:California | collected 2016-06-15 | reverse complement strand
CGCCTCACTCCCCTTTCAGGACACACCGCCGAACGGTGGTTACACCCGCGTCTAGCTTGTGATCCAGCAGCATGGTTCACGGTCAACGATCTCGGGTTCGGCATGGTCGGCGGTCGAGCAGACGGGGTGCATAACTATTCGTGAGCAGGCGATACCGAGAATGCTCGCTTCTGCCGCATAGGGCGCGCGCCACAATCAAGCGGGGCCAGAAGTAACCGAGGTAGCGCGTGTAAGGCGCCGAGTCGCCCGCGGCGATGCCGAGATCGACCGGCGGATCCCGACGTCTGTGGTGAGCAGCCACCGCACACATTGAGGGAACGACGTGACTGAGGTTCTTCGAGCCGGCCGCCGGTGAGTCTCATGGCCGGCCCGGGTCATCATGGGTAGGTCTCCCGCCCCAAGGCGCCAGGATGCCGGCGCGGAAGGACTGACCATGGGACAGCCAGTGGTGCACTTCGAGATCATCGGGAAGGATCCGCAGCAGCTCCGGGGCTACTACGGCGAGCTGTTCGGATGGGAGTTCGACACGAGCTCCCCGGTCTCTGAGGCGGTCTCCGAGCCGGCGAACTACGGATTGGTGGATCGCAACACGACCAGCGACGGGACCGGGATCCCGGGCGGCGTCGGCGGAGGCGCGGGCTACGACGGCCACGTGATCTTCTACGTCGGCGTTCCCGATGTCGAGGCCGCGCTCCAGAAGGCCGAGACCCTCGGCGGGACCCGCCAGATGGGCCCCGCCCAGGCCCCGGCAGGCCTGGTGGTCGGCCACTTCACCGACCCCGAGGGCAACTTGATCGGCATCGCCGGGACGGCATAGCCGTCAGCGCCTGCGGCAACAGTGTAGGTTCCCGCCGGCTGTCACCGCCGGGATCGCTGGTCGAAGCAAACAGTGAGGCCCGGTAGCCGAGCCGTCGGGCCAACGTGTGAGATTCAGGCGCCGCCCGGCACAGGCTCACGCGAACAAGTGCGCTTTGCTGAAGGCCTTGCTGGGGGTCAGCGCGATGGCGCCTTTCTGGTACCTCTTGGAGATCATCTGGAAGACGAGGCTGGCTTCGTCGCGGGCCAGCGGAAGGTAGCCCACCTCATCGAGGACGAGCACGTGAGGGCGCAGGTAGGTGCGGAGCTCGCTGGCCAGCCGGCCGATGGCGTCGCCGGCCTTGAGCCGGCGGACCATGTCATCAAGGGTGGTGAAGTAGACGGTGTATCCGGCCCGGCTGGCCGCGACGGCCAGGGCGACCAGGACTGTGGTCGACGCCTCCTACCGGACAGTGAGCCCGGTCGAGGAGTGGCTGGAGGCGCCCGGGCACTTGTGGTCGCCGAACACGGTCCGCGGGTATGCCACGGCACTCGCGCAGTGGTGGCGAGACAACACAGCGGATACCTCAACCAAGACGGGATTGCCTCCCTGACTCGGGATCCGACAGCGGTGTCGCTCCCCATGACAGCTCGCGCGCCAGCCCAACCAAGCGTAGTTGATCTCCCAAATTCCTCCCAATACGGAGAAAGACCCCACCCGTCTGCTAAGGTGTGGTCTGTCCAACGAGCTTCTGACCTGGCCTGATGCCAGATCCTGGGCTGTGGAGCTAAGGGGACTCGAACCCCTGGCCTCTTGCATGCCATCACCAGGCAGCACATCCACCCACGTCCATCCCCGCAGGTCACCGTCCCTCAGCGTCCACCCGCAACCGTCCAAGTCCCCGCACGTTGCGGTACTTTCCTGCTGTATCTTTCGCCAGGTCCACAGCCGTCCAGAGACGTTGCGGTACTCCCCCCACGCACCCTGCTCGCACGGACTGCGGCATCTGGCGGCCGGTAGTCTGAGACTCCTGACACATTTTGGATCTTACTCTTCTGCCGATGAGCGGATGGGTCACTCAGTCTCGATACGGTCACACATTTGATGCGCGGTGCACGTTGCTGGGTAATGAGACAATCGGTTCATGAGTCCCCGATCGCCGAGAGAGTACACCTATAAGGAGTTCAGCGATTATGCGCGGCGGTTCAACCAGGAGGAACTCCTGATCGCGGTGGCGCAACGGGCGGCATCCCTGCCTGATGACGCCCGCGAGATGCCCTATCGGGCGACGCCGCCGTGGGCGCTTGCCGGCCTGGTGAAGGCGTCGATCTGCCACGGCAACGCTTACCGTTCAACACCGGTACGACCAAATGACATCCTCATGGGCTGCCACATGTACAACAACCTCGTGACGCATGAGCTTAACCAGCCGGGGCTCAATTCTGGCTTTAACATCCTGGCTCGTATCGCCTACGAGCAGTTCCCCTACCAGGAGTCGATATTTGAGGAGATGGCACGCCCTCAGCTGTTCTTTAATGACTATTCGGGCCGCAAGCAGCTGGCGGTGATTTCCGAGGAGAGCCTCACGGAGCTTCTTGGCGCTCCGGTTCGCACGGCCGTTGCCGTGGCGCTCATCCTGTACGCTGGCGGCCAAAAGAACGCCGGCTTCTTCGACCCTGCCTGGCTCGACCAGCAGAACTTCGCCGAGGTCGTTAAGGTTGTCCAACGCGAGCGGATCGTCGCGGTGATTGATTCCGTCTTTGCAGGCAGCATCGAGCGGTTCAAGCAGCAGGCCACGGAAGCGCCGCCCTTGCCATACCTAGAACGCTATTTGTTCAATCCGTTGACCGCCCGCCCGTTGCTGCGGCTGCGTGACGGACGCCTGCTCGCGCCCGTGTTGCAGACGATCGGCCGGAAACTGTCGCCGATCGAATTGTACTACCTCGGCATCAAGCGGTGGGGAGACGCTTTCGTCCGCGACATGGGAGAACTGCTAGAGGACTACATCGGCCGACAGTTCGCCAGCATGCCCGGCGTCGACGTCCACCCCGAAGTGGCATACACCGAGAAGAAGGACATCATAAACAGCATCGACTGGATCGTCGTCTTCGATGACCTGGTGCTGCTGGTCGAGGCGAAGGCGACCCGGACGCCCGCGGCGACGCGCGCAGCAGACGTGACGGCGCAAGGCGCCTACCAGGCGACGCTCGGCAAGGCGCTTAAGCAGATCAACCGCACTTACCGCGCGTTGCAGGCTAAAGTGCCGGCGTTCGACCACATACCAAAGGACCGGCCGATGCTTGGGTTGGTGGCCACACTCGATCCCTGGTACACGGCCAACAGCATGGCTCGTGAGTTTCTGCCGACAACCGACATCTCAACGATGGTGGCGTCAGCACGGGAAGTCGAGCACTTGGTGGCGATCGGCCAGCGACGGCCGGTGTCCGGAGTGCTGAGAGAGATCATGCGTCCAGACGACGAGCGGAGGACTTGGGAACTGGGAACTGCTTTGGAAGCATTCGATGAACCGGCCGATCGCAATCCACTGCTTGATGAGGCATGGGGCCGCCTGCCGTTCGATCCCCCAGCACGGCAAGGGTGAGGTTCTAGCACGCGACCACCATCCCAACGCACCGTCATCTGTCGCTAGCGGCCGTGGGCGATCGTGGCGTCTGATGGAGGTTCTGCAGGTGCTGGCCCGTGGGGTTGTCAGGGAGGTGACAGAAAGACGACTCCTTCTGCCAGCTCCTACTGTCCGACGGACCGGGCGTGGGAGGATACTATCCTTATGGGTCTCCCAGATCGTCACCCTCTGACAGTATTCCTTTCAGCTGGCGCTACAACCGACACTACACTTGCGCGACGGCTTCTATCGCGTGCTGCTGACGTAATTGTGAGCTGGGACGAGTTGCCGGGAGACTCAGCGCAAAGGCTGCCAGGCATTCCAGACAGCGTGGACGCGTTGATTGCGGTCATCGATCGGCGCAGTATGCCAACAGGCGTACTTTTGGAGCTTGGCGCGGCACTGGGTCGCGGGCTACCTGCAATAATTCTGCTCGCGAATGCCGAGCTGCTAAATGCCCTGCCGCCCTCCCTACGCGAGCTGCCTATAGTAGTGGCCACAGAGGCGGGAGACGCAGTAGCTCAGCGGCTTTCCGATACCATCAGGTCAGCAGTGGATGCCGCACGTGCCTCTTACGTGCCGGAGCCGCCCCGTACCACTAAAACATATCTAAAGGAGGTTCGCGAACGGGATTGGGCGGATGAGTCTGAGCGACGAGTAGCCACGATTTTTGCCGGACTTGGCGCACGAGTCGTCGGACAAGAACCGGCTAATACGAGTAGCCAAGTGGACCTAGCAGCATGGATTCCTGGTCTTCCGAGCCCCCATCTTAATCCGGTACTTATAGAGGTAACGGGGAGGCGTCCAAGCATTCGGGCGAAGGAGCAACAATTGTTGGGCTTTCTTCATGACCGCGGGGCTCAACTGGGAGTCTTGGTTATACCCGAGGGTGACACTCTGCGCTGGAACGTCGCCGAAGGAAAAGCGATTATTGTCATTAGCATTGACCGGCTTTCTCAGCTGACCGCGGATAGTCTCATGCGCCTACTAATGGACGGACGGAACAAGCTGGCGCACGCCGCGCCATGACAAACTTCAATCTCGACCGACTGTCGCAAGAGTTGGTCAGACTGGAGGAAGCGGGAACTGCCACCAGTAAAGGCCGGAAACTTCAAGATCTTATGGAGTATCTACTAAGTCAAATACCTGGCTTGACAATTATTAATCGCAACACGTTAGATACCGCTCGTAGTGAAGAAAAGGATCTTTGGCTTAAGCACGATCCTAGGTTGTCAGGCTTGCCATTCGCCGACCTCGCCGTGCCTGTTGAATGCAAGAATGAGCGAACCCGGGCGTCGGCGGCGTACATCAGAGAATTTGCAACCAAGATTCGCGATAGCGGCGGCTTTGATGGTCTGTTTGTAGCTAAAGCGGGTCTAGCGGGCTCGGCAGGATATAGTGCACATAGTGCAATCACCTCAGAACTAAGCCATGGCATTCGGATCACGGTGATTACTGGAGAGGACATAGCTGCGCTCCGCTCGGCAGAGGACCTGATAGCGCTTTTGCAGGATCGGTATACTGAGCTAAGGTTGTTTCAAACGTACAAGAGCATCTGACGTCCTATTGCCTATAGACACGTACACTCATGCCACCGGACGCCGGAACTGACCGGCCAATACAACATTCCGTGGTGGGCAGCCTTCCATGCACACGTTCCTAATCCTATATGTCGTAACGAGTAGGTGCGCAATAGCGTTCGGGACGTCGTTGCCAGGGGTGTTCGGGTGGTTGCCTGGTGGCGGCGGGCTACCGGGCTGCGGCGCGGTCGGATACCAGGGAGCCGATCGCGGTGATGGTCTCGGGCAGGTATTCGCGCCTGCCGGTCCAGCGTTGCAGGGGCCGCCAGTTCTTGCTGTCGGCGATGGCGTGTTCGACGCAGATCCGTGCCGATGACTGGGCATGGCGGGCTTGCTCGCAGGCCTCAGCCACCTCTGGTGAGGCGTTCTTGGCGGGCTTCTTCGGCGGGACGCTCACCTGGGCGGGGTGGTCACGATGCAGGCCCCGGTAGCCGGCGTCCATCTCGCACTCGACATTGGGGAACCGGTCGAGCAGGCTGTCGATGCCGTCGGTCTTGAGCGCGGTCTGGTCATGCTGGCGGCCGGGCCGGAATGTCCCGTCCCACAGCGTCCGCCCGCGCTCGTCGCAGACCTTGGTGAACTTGATGGTGTTCATCTTCTTCTTGCCCGACACGAACGCCCGCCGCCCTGGCCGGTGCGCCGGAGGGCGGCGGACCTGGATCTCGCTGCCGTCGATCCGCAGCCTGATGCCATGGGCGGCGGCGTAGGCGAACACGTCAGCCAGGGTGGAAAGCCGCCGGCCCTGGGGGGTGGCATATCCCCGGCCGGCCAGCAGCGGCCGGACTTCATGCACCGCGCGGGTCACCGTGGACCGGTCGATGCCGAACATTGCCGCCAGCGCGGCGTGCGGGATCTGCAGGCGCAGCACCGCCAGCGTCACCAGCACCCGGTCGGTGAACACCAGCTCGTGGCGCCGGCCTGCGCCGTCGGCGCGGCGCCGCTCGGCGCCCCGCCGCTGGCGTAGGGCAGCCTCCCGGCGCGCCTGCCACGGCCCGGCCAGCTCGGCCACGAGCCGGCCCAGGTGATGACGGGAGATCCCGATGAAGGCAGAATGACTCAAGGCCGCACGAGCCCATGATCGCCTAGACACCGACTCATGATCTTGTGCGGCCGTTCGCTATCCGGTGACCGACACGCCGCGATCATCACGCCTCGTCGGTGATCGTCCAATTGTGCACCACGTCGTAAGGCGGGCCGCCAGCTATTCCTCAGCCGCCGAGAGGCCGTGCAAGGCCGCGATACGCGCCGAAATCGCCAAGACACGGGCCGCCCAGCGAAACACAAGATTTGGCGTGCGGACAACCTTCCGGACACCACGTCCCGCAAACACGAATGACTTCTAGTATCGTGATAACTCATCAAACTGACTCTAGATACGATGGATGGTGTTTTGGTATCCGCTCCTGGCGGGACCACGACAAACCGCCGACGACCGAGTCAATTATCTCGGAGCCAGCAAGCACACCGTCCGGCGGAGGGAAGCACCACGCGCGAAGCTCGAAGTTCTCGATCTAGGAAAGGACATCCAATCCTGACAATCCGCACTTCAAGATAAGATTAGCGGTTCCCAGCCGCACTCTTCTGCCGCTTTCCGTTCGTTACCTTCCGTAGCCGTGCGCTGGCATTGGGGACGCTCGGTCGTGCCGAGATGAGCGTACCGTTCACATAGCTCTTTGCCCGGATATCAGCTCTGCTGTCGGACAGTTCGATCACGTCAGATGGCATCGCCATCCGGTGGCGTGGCGGAGGCGTCGATCGAGCGAACGTACCCCGAAAAGCTCAACGAGATCCGGAAACACGTGTGACTTCTCGCATACGACGCCCGGGAACAGCGGTCGCCCTTGCCAGCTCCCGGCCGCTCGCGATCAGTCTCCGCGTGACTCGTCCGGGAAGCGAGCACCAATACGCAACGCTCGGAGTAGGGCGCAGGTACCGGATCATTACATCGCATGTCCGGCGCGTCTATGCACCCACTAACATAAGCACGGCGTTTGCGACAAAGATGATGGGTAAGTAGAAGATCACGGGGGCTACGTCGCGAAATGAATTGTAATCTTCATATTGTTTAAATTCCTGGTGTAAACTCAAGAACCATAATGGCCAAAGAAGGGTCACGACGACCAGAGCTATAGGGAGAGCCCAGAGCATCAGCGCTGGGTCTTCCAGTATGCTTTCTCCTACGATCTTCCAGAGGAAGAGGGTAGCCCCGACAGAGATGTAGTCTCTGGCTAGCGGCGGAACCTTCAAGTGCCAGCCAAGCACCCTCAGCGGTGCGAGCACCGCGTCGAGGACATCTTTCACCAGCGGTCGTATGACGCTGTCCCAGATGCCAAATACGTGGGCGAAGACGCCGTACCACTCCATGTGGATATATCTGTTCAGCAGTGCGAGCAGCGCAACCGCCGTGCTGATTGCAGCAACCTGTTCGTATGTGAATACGATAGCCCGGAGGAGGTAGTCGATGCCACGGTATCGCCAGGCGCGTTCAGGACGGGATGCCATCGTGCTCCGTATCCATAATGCCCCATGCTATACGAGGCGGTAAATTCCTGTCGGCGTATTGAGCCGGATTGTGATGATTAGCGGCGACGACGCCAATATTTCGATGCCCGACGTTTGGGATCTCGTTCGGGAGTTATCTGCGGCGTCAATCATCGATCGTCGCGGATCCGGGTGCTGCGCCCAGCCTCGGACATCGGCCATCGCGCAGCGAGCAAATCCCCCGTCATCCATAACCTGTACGTTCACGCGCTCGGCGGCAGAAGCGGGTACCTCGCTTGGCGGCGTGGGCGATGATGTCAGCTGATACGCGGCCATGTCGAGGGCGGCAGCCCGGTGATGGACCCAGGCTCGTCCAGCTACGTGGCCACTTTCGACGGCAAGGACGCCCTCGCCGAACTGGTCGAGGCCGAACACCTGCCGGGTCACCGCGGCCATGCAACATCTGGCGCCGCTGGCGAGTCACAGGAGTAGTGAAGGAGGGCAGGCCATGCCCGGGACCGATGCGGGCGGCGACCGCGGCAGCTTCGCTGACTTCGCCGCGTGGTCGCTGCCTGCGCTGCTGCGGTTCGGGCATGTGCTGACCGGCAGCCCCCAGGAAGCGGAGGACCTGGTGCAGGAAGCCCTGGCCCGGTGCCTGCGCCGGTGGCAGCGCGCGGCCGCTGATGACCCGGTGGCCTATGTGCGCCGGGTGATGGTGAACGCGCACCTGACCCGGTGGCGGAGGTGGGGCGCCCGGATACGGCTGGGGGACGTGCCCGAGGCCGCCGCCGACGATCCCCGGCTGCGGCGCAGCGACGACTGGGACGCGCTGCGCCGAGCGCTGGCACGCTTGCCGCCGCGCCAGCGCGCGGTCTTGGTGCTGCGGTATCTGGAGGATCTCCCCGACCCCTCGATCGCGGCGCTGCTGGACTGCTCGCCCGGCACGGTGCGCAGCCAGGCAGCACGCGGCCTGGCCGCGCTGCGGCCGCTGCTGACCGCTACAACGCCGCACCAGGCGGGAGGAGGTGACGGGCATGGCCGATGAGAACCAGGCTGAAAACCGGCTACGCCAACTGCTCCGCGACGACCGGTGGTCCCTCCCGCCCTGGGCGGACACCCAGGCGCGGGTCCGCAACGCGGCACACCGCCAGCGGATGACCGCAGCCGCCGCGGGCGCCGCGGCGGCCGCGGCGATTACCGCGGCGATCGTGATACCCCTCGCGCTGACCGGCGCGGCACCGTCGAAGGCGCCAGCCGTCACCAGCCCCACCTCGGCCGCGACCCACCCGGCCACCCCCCACCGCCGCTACACGCTGCCCCCCGTGGGAGCGCCCGGCTTCCCCGCCGCCATCTACCCGGGCCCCCGCCGCCCTCACCCGGTGCCCAACCCCCTCGGGCACTGCCCCGCTCCCGCAGGGCTGCAACCCTTCACCGCCGGCAACGCCACGACCGCACGCGCCCTGATACCCAAGCTCAGGCGCAGCTTCCGCGAGGACCTGCGGCTCACCGACCGGGCATTCTGGCCCACCATCCTCATCGGCTGGCAACAGCCCCCCCGCCAAGGCCCCGCGCCGGGCCTGACTCAGCGTGAACGGCTGCGGCAGGCCCGCGGCGGCCACCGGCCCATCCTCTACGCCGGGCCGCTAGAGTCCTACCACCAATCCGAAGGCCCACCAGACTTCACCAGGGCCATCTCGGCAGGCTGCGGCACCCGCCTGGCCCGCGACACCTGGATGGTCGTAGATGGCCCGCGCACCAGCCCCGCCCTCCAAAGCGAATGGCTCTTCCTCACCCGCCGCGGCCACGTCCTGCTCTACTACAACCAGTAAGCGCGGCCACAGCGGGCAAGAACAAAATCACCCGCCCCGGCACATCCAGCCGCCGAACGAGGGCCACGGCATGGGCCCCCTGGCATTCAGGCAAACGAAACCACTACGGCCTGCGATATCAGCCGGAACGATCCAGCTGCCGACAACGCTGGATGCCCGACCCAGAAGATCAGCAATCCTCATACCTGACCAGTTACCAGCGAATAAGGGTGGCCACGGCCGACTCAGGACCGCCGGGCCTCAACCTGGCAAGGGCATAGACTCGTGGCCGCCGGGGTGGCGAACGGCCCACTCGGCGGCCGACTGTGCAGCATGGATGGCATCCGGCTCGGATGCGCCTGCGGTGAGATGCGCGGCGAGAGCGGCCGTGAAGGCGTCGCTAGCACCGGTGGTGTCAACAGCCGTGGTCTTCTGAGCCGGATACCGGCAAGTTGTGCCCCCGTTATGGGCGACACATCCCGAAGCGCCGAGAGTGACCACGACGGTGGGTACGGCCAGATCGCGTGAGAGCGCGGCGGCGAGAGCGTCAGCGGATAGACCAGTACCACCATTGAGGAGCGCCCGTGCTTCGATTTCGTTGGGCACCAGAACGTCCACCTGATCCCATGGAAACGACGCCGCACTTGCAGGGTCGGCCAGCACGGGAGCCGGTTGCACGAAGACCCGGACACCGCAACGGCCTGCAGCATTGATGGTGTCGCGAATGGTCGGCACCGGTAGCTCGAAGGTCATGAGCACCGCGTCGGCACCATCGAAGGCTGGCGCAGCGGCGTGCACAGTCTCTGGCTTGACGGCAACGTCGTCGTCGATGTGCCAGACGATGGCGGAATCGCCGTCGTCACTGACGAAACAGAGACAGACCGTGGTCGCGACGCGTTCGCGCGACTCAACCCAACTGACATCGATCCGGTCGCGGGTTAACGCGGCGAGTACGTCGCGTCCGAGCCCATCGTCACCCACCGCCCCGACTGCCGTAACCTGTGCGCCGAGCCGCGCGAGAGCTACCGCCTGGTTGAGCGCCTTGCCGCCGGGCGAGGTTCGGATGGACCGAGCCTCGTACTCGTGACCCCACTCGGGAAGATGCGGGGTGTTGACAAAGCAATCGGCGACGTAGGCGCCGACCACGACGAACCGCAACTCCTCGATCGGACGCCGCACCGCCCGCGAGCCTGACGCAGCCGACGGCTCCACCCCGTCAACCACGAGAATCCATCAAAGCTGTCACCGATATGTCCACTGCTGCCCCGCCCCCGTGTACTTGGACACCGGGATGGGCTTGACTCCGGGCCGCATGCGGGCCCGGTAGAGAATCCCGAACAGATGGTCCACCTCGTGGCACACGAGCCTGGCCATGCCGCGTTCGAAGGTTGTGATCTGGGTCGTTCCATCGACGTCCTGGTGTTCAACCTCGACCGCCAGCGGCCGGGGCACCTTGCCGCGCACGTCGAAGAAGCTCAGGCACCCCTCGTATTGTTGGTCTGTCTCTGCCGACTCATCACAGATCCGCGGGTTGAGCAGCGTGACAGTCTCACCTTCCGGCGTTCGGATCACGGCCGCGGCCCGGCCGATCCCGATCTGCGGCGCCGCCAAACCCATGCCTTTAACGAAGTAATGGACCTGCCCGACCCGCTCCAGGGTGCTGACGAGCTGAGACACCACACGCCGCGCGTCCTCGGCTTCGGCGGGCAGATCGAACGGCCGCGCGACTTCGGCCAGTACCGGATCTCCCTCTTGGATAATTGCCAGCGAGCGCATCCGTTCGGCAGGGCTCAGCGTGTCCATGTCGGTTGTCTCTCCATCGTCCGCTGCCTTGAACTTCCACTCGATCCGGTACCGCGCGTGGAGCGGCGGATCTTCCGTCGACCAGGTGAACACGACCTCGTCACCCTTCTCCTGACGCGCGATGGGAGTCGGGAACGGCGACGCCTCGGCGCTCATCGATGTCGTTATCCCCCACACCACCGGCTGCAGCCTCGCCGGGAACACCACAGTCATGCTCAGCCTGCGTGTGGGCAGCCGGATGGCTCGTGCCCACCAGTGTCCCCACTTGCGCGCTTGGACGCCGTAAACGTAACTGATCCACGTCGTGTCACCCGGATACAGGGGGAACCGGCCATCGCGGTTCTCGAAGTTAAGCCAGACCTCTTTGAAGGCGTCCCGGTCGTGTCTGACGCGCCACGTCATGGGTTCATCGCCGCACATAGCCGATAGCGCGATCTCTTCCCACGTCAGCGGGTCTTCCCGATAGAGCTGGTTCGACCGTTCGGGGTCACCTGGGTACCGATCCACAGCGATTCGGACCAGGTAGTGCGTCACTGGCTGCACACCGGTGTTCCGCAGGAGGCGCCGGATGCGTGTCTGGTAGACGCCGTTCCGATACGTCAATTCGCCTTGCTCATGTTCCACCACCAGGTCAGGCCCAGGCCCCGATTGCGGATCGTCGGCGTGGGCTTCGTCATGCCGCGCTCTATCATCGGCCAACTCGATCAAGGCGTCGTGCATGTCCTTCCAACGCCGGATGATTGCACGCCCCGCGCGGAGATGCTGATCAGCCGACTCAGCGAAACTCCTGCTCGCAAGCATGGTTCCGCGCTCGACCTTGCTGACGTACGACGGCGTGTACCCCACTAGCTTGGCCAAGGCCTTCTGCGAATAGCCCGCTACCTCGCGCCAGTGCCGCAGCTCCGCGATGAAAGCCCCGACAGCAGGGTTCTGCTGCGCCTCCTCGGGTTCTAACTGCACGCGGCGGCTCCTCCCACGGCCGGGAATGGAGTGAATCGCATGTGATCGCTGATCACCCTGTAGTCCACCACCGTGCGTGGCTGAGTCTGCCCGTGTGAGCAAGTACCAGCAGCGCCGACCAAAACGACAAGCCCGGTCATGGCCCAATGGCGTTAAGTTAAGCTTACGTTGGTGTAAGATCGCCTGTGTGGCGAGGCCAGGGGGGTCTGTCAAGTCTTCGGTGTAACTGATCTTGTAGGTTTTACTTCCGTCCGGCGGACAGGCGGCCGTCGAAGGTGATGTCGAAGGCATTGAGGGCGGCCTTCCACCGGTTGGTCCAGCGCTGGCGGCCCCGGCCGGTCGGGTCGAGGCTCATGATCGCCAGGTACAGGCACTTCAGGGCTGCCTGCTCGGTCGGGAAGTGGCCGCGGGCGTTCACGGCCCTCCTGAGTCTGGCATTAATAGATTCAATCGCGTTGGTGGTGCAGATCACGGTCCTTATTTCCCGGTCGAACCGCAGGAATGGCACGAATTCCGGCCACGCGTTCTCCCATAGCCGTATAATAGCCGGGTAGCGCTTCTCCCATTTTCCGGAGAATTCGGCGAACCGGTCGAGCGCTTCGGCCTCGGATGCGGC